>Ga0187783_10003582_pt1 | contig 11452 bp, 8 predicted proteins | sample 1015_SJ02_MP02_2_FD_132471 | JGI IMG/M metagenome (GOLD analysis project Ga0187783, IMG submission 132471) | Tropical peat soil microbial communities from peatlands in Department of Meta, Colombia - 1015_SJ02_MP02_20_MG | ecosystem: Environmental > Terrestrial > Soil > Wetlands > Peat | place... | reverse complement strand
TACTGGGCCCGCTTCTTGGACAGGATCAGGCGGCCTTCCTTGTCCTCCTTCTGCAGGACCAGGGCCTCGATGTGCTCTCCGGTCTTGACGACGTCATGCGGATCGACATCGTGCTTGATGGACAGCTCCCTGGACGGGATAACGCCCTCGGTCTTGTAGCCGATGTCGAGCAGAACCTCATCTCGGTCGACCTTGACGACGGTGCCCTCGACGATATCGCCGTCGTTGAAGTACTTGATGGTCTCGTCGATCGCGGCGAGGAAGGCCTCCTCGGAACCGATGTCATTGACCGCTACCTTGGGGGTCGAGGTGGCCTCTGTGCTGCTCGTCATGTGTTGGTGGACTCCGGATACGGACAGGAAAGATTCTGCTGGACGGTACCGTGCGTGGCGGGTCCGACAAAGGAAAGCCATGGTTTACGTGACATGCCTGGCCAGCATGACCGGCCGCGGCCTGCAGTGAGACTGCCCCGCGGGCTGCCTGACCATTGGCGGACTGCACCAGAACACAGTGCAGCGTCAAGCATATGAGAGCCCGGCCGGCTGGTCAATTGGCCGGTCCCGGCTCCCCGCGGCCCGCCGCTGCGCGACCAGGCCGCGCGCCCCGCTTGACGCTGCAGCCAGGGGTTTCGCCCACCTGGGCCGGTCACCGGGCGCCCCGCCCGGCCGCCAGCGAGGCGCGCAGCTGGTCGGTCGCGATCTGCCAGGTCCGGTGCACGGCGGTGGTGCGGAAGCCCATCTGCTCGTTGATCGCGAGCATGGCGTCATTGCTGCCGGCGTTGAAGGTGATCACCCAGCGCACCTCAGGCAGCTGGTCGAGCAGCTGGCGTGTGATCGCTGCCTTGAGCCACTTGCCGAGGGCGTGGCCGCGGTGACCTGGCTCGACTCCGGTGTCGCCGACGTACACCCGGTCCGGAGTCGCGGGCCAGACGATGATATTGGTGAGGCCGACGAATCGCCCTGAGGACTCCTCGACTGCGTAGTAGGCCCACTGCTGGTTGCCGGCCGCGGCGGTGGCATCCTCGTACTCGCGCACCAGGTCAGCGGTGACAAGGGTGTCGCTGACGTCCAGGTTCTCCCGTGGCGCGGTGTTCATCACGTTCATTGCCTCCGCCACCCGGTCAGCCAGGTGCGCCGGGGTGCGCCCGGCCACGAAATCCAGCCGGTAACCAGCCGCGCGCACCGGACCGTCCGCAATCCACCGGTCAACCAGCTCGCGGTCGACACTGCGCAGGTCGAGCCGGTTCTCCTGGGCCACCATCGCCTGCTGCGCGCCGAACACAGCGCAAAACGCAGCTCCGGGCGGGACGTTGTCCCTGCTCCGGCCCATCATCAGGCGCAGCCCTCGCTGCTGCGCGATGGTCACCGCACGATCAAGCAGCAGCCGGCCGAGGCCTTGTCGCCGAACTCCGGGCAGTACCGCGATGTCCGCCCGGAGGACGTGCTGCCAGCCGGGCAGCAGTTCCCAGTCGCAGTCGGCAATACCGGCGACCTTCTCCGCGGCGTCGCGAGCCACGAGCACGACGCCGTCCTCGGGCGCCGGCAGATTCCGGACCGCCGCGATTACGGTAGCGAGCGGCCTTCTCGGGTCCTCCGGCGTCGCCTCCACGTGCAGCGAGGCACGCGCCGCATACAGCTCGGCCAGCAGCTCATCGGGCTGCTCGCGAACTGGCCACTCTTCGATCGTCCAGGGCGACACGGCGACTCAACGTAAAAGCGGCCGGGTAATCCAGTCAACAGCATTTTCCGGTGGCACCAGCTGTGCACGGTGCCGCTGTAACGGGCAAGACCGGCCCCGATCGCTGGTGCTATTCGGGCAGCAGCGTGAATTGCTCCTGCGCCGCTTCCTGCACGGCCCGCCGCGAGTACGGGGCCGGAAGCAGACGGCCAGTGCGCCATGCGTCCTGCTGATCGCTGCAGTGCTTGCTGCCCGGATCCCCGGCGGCGCCCAGCGGGACCACCCAGCCAGAGCGGTCCCAGTCGGCCAGGTCGAACGCGTACCTGGCGACGGAGCCTGATGCGGTGCGCAGGCCCTCCACTGGGATGTACGAGCTCGCCTGCACGGTGTCCATGTCGCCGCCATACGGCACCGATGGCGGGTCAAGCTCAGCCCGCCCGAGCGGATGGCGCTGCCGCGTTGCGTGCAGGTCACCCCACGGCTCGCCGACCACTGCGCGCTCCGCCCGGCGTATTGCCTCGGTCAGCATCCGGCGCCAGGACCAGCCGCCAAGCAGCGATTCGTTACCGGTTTCCAGGTGCTCGGCCGCAATCCGCCATACCGCGCTCTCCGCCCGGACGCCAGGCAACAGCCGGTTCCATGGGTGCTCGACGTAGGATGCCAGCCCTGACCGCTCCAGAAGCAGTAGCGCAAGCTCGCGCCGGAGAACCGAGTAGGCCGCTGCTGCCGTCGACCCGGCTGTCATCCGGCCGTCCCAGCCGGCCAGCGGAGCCCAGGTACCGAGCAGCCGGGTGATCCGCCTGGCCGGCAGCGAGAGCACGTCGCGGTGCAGCGCAGCCATGTCGTCGACGGTCGCGTGGGACAGCGCGGCGAGCGTATCCACGATCCGCGACGCCCGCCACGGCGGTGCCACATCCAGGCCCAGGTAAGGGCCGGAGTCCGCGGCAAGGATCCGGTTGTTCGCGCTGAACAGGAAGCCGCCGTCCGGATTGCGTGCCTGCGGCATGTCGGCGAACGCCACGAAGCCACGCCAGCCGTAGGTCGGGTCGTCGGCAGGGACCGGCGCCCAGGCCGCCTCCAGCCGGGCCCGGACGGGGACCCGGCCTCTGGTGAGATAGCCGATGTTCCCGTCGCAGTCGGCCGCCAGCAGGTTATTGGCCGGCTCGACCCAGGACCGCATGGTCTCAAACAGGTCGCCGACCGAACGGGACCGCAGCATCGCCGGCAGCGTGTCGAACCCGGTGTTGGGCTCTGTGGTAGCTGTCCACGCGAACGCCAGCTCGTCGGTCACCATGGGCCCGCGATCGCTGCCTCGTACCTCGACCTCGACCGGAGTACCGCCGCGCACCTCGATGAGCTCGGTGCGCAGGCCGTCGGCCGACGGCGCGGCCGCGACCCGGTAAAGATCCTGGTCGTCTCCATGCGCGTGGGTAATGCACCAGGCCACCCTGTCGTTGTGACCGAAGTGCGAGAAGCCGGGAACGCCGGGCATGCCCAGGCCGAGCACGTCCCACTGCGGGCATGCGACATGGCCCTGGACGTAGACGTTCGGCATCTCAAGCGTCCGGTGCGGATCCCCGGCGAGCAGTGGCAGGCCCGACGCCGTCCGCGCGCCGGACAGCGCCCAGTTGTTGCTGCCGCCGTCATCCAGCCCAGCCCAGGACGGCGCGGTGCCCTCGCAGCGCTCGCCCGGCGGGACGCAGGCGAGCTGCCAGCTGGCCCGGCCGACCGCCATGGCCCTGGCTGCGGCCGGGCCGAGGACCTGGCCGACCACCGCGCGCCACAGCTTCGGGCCCGCCGACCCCATGGTCAGATGCCTTACCCGGTGCACGAGCAGGCAGTGCCAGGGTTCCCATGGCTGCGGCAACAGCCCCGTGTGCCGGAACTCGGTAGGTAGCTCGCCGCTGTCGGCCAGGGTGACGCGTGCCATCAGCGCATTGACGCCTGCCGTATAGGCGACCAGCATGTCCCTGGCTGCCGCGGACAGCCGGCCAGCGTCGCGGCGGGCGCCCGCCGCGAGGTCCAGCCGCCGGTAGAACATGTCGGCGGGAACGCCGGCCGCCCCGATCGCCTCGGCGGACCTGCCAAGGCCGCGGTAGCGGTCATAGTGCATCTGCCACAGCCTGTCGGCGGCGTGCACGAAGCCCTGGCCGAAGAACGCGTCGTGTTCGCTGACAGCCCGGCAGTGTGGCACGCCGAACCGGTCCCGCAGTACTTCGACCGGGCCGTCCAGCCCGCGCAGCCGCAATTCCATGGTGCAAGCATCCCAGACCGCGGCGTTTGCGCTGATTAGCGCCCGGCCGCTGTTGTCACCCGGCACTGCGCCGTGCCGCCTCCGGCCCAGCGGGGTCAGTGCGCGGCATCGGCCCAGCTGCGGCCCCAGCCCATGGACACCTCGAGCGGCACGGTGAGGTCCGCGGCACCTCCCATGGCCACCCGAACGAGCGCCTGGACGGCATCCAGCTCGCCGGGAGCCACCTCGAACAGCAGCTCGTCATGAACCTGGAGCAGCATCCGTGACCGCAGGCCCGCAGCCTTCAGCTCCAGGTGCGCGGCCAGCATGGCCACCTTGATGATGTCGGCAGCCGAGCCCTGGATCGGGGCGTTGAGCGCCATGCGCTCGGCCATCTCGCGCCGCTGCCGGTTGTCGGAGGTCAGGTCTGGCAGGTAGCGGCGCCGGCCCAGCATGGTCTGCGTGTATCCGTCCATCCGGGCCCTGGCCACCACGTCGCGCAGGTAATCGCGCACCCCGCCGAACTGCTGGAAGTACTCGTCCATGTAGCCGCGGGCCTCATCGGCCGAGATGCGCAGCTGCTGCGCCAGCCCGTACGCGGACAGGCCGTAGGCCAGGCCATAGTTCATCGCCTTGACCTTGCTGCGCAGCTCCTGGGTCACCGCGGTCGGTTCGACTCCGAACACCCGGCCGGCCGTCGCCGCGTGGAAGTCATGCCCGGACCCGAATGCCGCGGCGAGCGCTTCGTCACCGGACAAGTGAGCCATGATGCGCAGCTCGATCTGGCTGTAGTCCGCCGTCAGCAGGCACTCATAACCTGCCCCGACGATAAAGCCCTGGCGGATCCTGCGGCCCTCCTCCGTCCGGATCGGGATGTTCTGCATGTTCGGGTCGGTCGAGGACAGCCGCCCGGTCGCCGCGATCATCTGGTTGTAGGTGGTGTGAATCCGGCCGTCAGCGTCGGCCATCGGGATCAATGAGTCCACGATGCTCTTCAGCCTGGCCACGTCGCGGTGCCTGAGCAGGTGAGCCAGGACCGGATGCTCGGTCTGGGCCAGCAGGCTGGTCAGCGCCTCGGAGTCGGTCGTGTAGCCGGTCTTGATCCGCTTGGTCTTGGGCAGGCCGAGCTCGGTGAACAGCACCTCCTGCAGCTGCTTGGGCGAACCGAGGTTGAACTCGTGCCCGGTTACCGCGAAGGCCGCCTGTTCTGCGGCCTTGACCTCGCCGCCCAGGCTGGCCGACATTGCGGCGAAATGCTCGGTATCGGCGGCAATGCCCGCTCGCTCCATCTCGGCCAGGACGCCGACGAGCGGCAGCTCGACGTCGGCAAGCAGCTCGGTAGCGCCGCGCTCGGCGAGGTCCCGATCGAGCGCGTCGGCGAGCTCGGCGGTTGCCTGGGCACGCTGGGCGAGCGCCGCGGCCACTTCGGCGTCGTCTGCCACGTCCAGCGTGAGCTGGCCGGTTGCGGCCTCGGCGTCACGCAGTTCCCGGTTCAGGTAGCGCAGCGCCAGGTCGGCCAGATCGAACGAGCGCTGCCCCGGCAGGGCAAGGTAGGCGGCCAGAGCCGTGTCGCTGGTCAGGCCAGCAAGCTCCAGGCCCCGCGCGGCGAGGGCATGCATCGGCCCCTTGGCGTCGTGCATTGCCTTGTGCCGGTCCGGGTCGGCGAGCCAGGCGCCCAGCGCCTGGTCATCGGCTTGCGTCAGGGCAATCGGATCGATGAACGCGGCAACGCCACCGGGGGAGGCGATCGCCAGCCCGGTCAGGTTGCCCGTGCCTCGCGCCCATGTACCGCCTGCGGCCAGGCCAGACCGGCCCGGTCCGGCCGCGTTCCCGGATATCCAAGCGGAAACCTCACCGGGCCCGAGCCTGACAACGGCCACGTCGAAAGCGGCCGCATCGCCCGCTCGCCCGTCGGCCGCCGCAGCCGGAACGCCGATGCCGTTCGGCAGGGTCGAATACAGGCGGTCGCGCAGCACCCGGAACTGGAGTGTGTCGAAGAGCTGGTGAATCTGCTCCCGGTCCCACGGTGCCGGGCGCAGGTCGGCCGCGCTCACCTCGAGCGGCACGTGCCGGACCAGTTGCGTCAGCTGGCTGTTGCGCAGCACCCCGGCCAGGTGCTCGCGCAGTGCATCGCCCGCCCGGCCCTTGACCTCGTCGACCCGGTCTACCAGCGCGGCAAGGGAGCCGAACTCGGCGATCCACTTGGTCGCGGTCTTCTCCCCTACGCCGGGGATGCCTGGCAGGTTGTCGCTCGGGTCCCCGCGCAACGCCGCGAAGTCCGGGTACTGCGCCGGGCTGAGGCCGTACTTCGCCTCGACCGTCTGCGGCGTGAACCTGGCCATCTCGCTGATGCCGCGCATCGTGTACAGCAGCGTGACGTGGTCGGAGACCAGCTGGATCGGATCGCGGTCGCCGGTAACGATCAGCACGTCCATGGCCGACTCCGCCTGCGTGGCGAGCGTGGCGATGATGTCGTCGGCCTCGTAGCCGGGTACCGACAGCCGAGTGATGCCGAGCACGTCCAGCACCTCGAAAATGAGGCTCAGCTGGCTGCGGAAGTCAGACGGTGTCTCCTTCCTGGTCGCCTTGTACTCGACGTACTGTTCGTGCCGGAAGGTCTTCTCTGACCGGTCAAAGGCCACCGCCACGTGCGTCGGCTGCTCGTCCCGCAGCACGTTGATCAGCATGGCCGTGAACCCGTACACGGCGTTGGTTGGCTGGCCGGTGGTGGTGGAGAAGTTCTCCGGTGGCAGCGCATGAAACGCCCGGTAGGCCAGCGAGTGCCCGTCCAGCAGCAGCAGCCGCTGCGGGTGCGCCGGTGCCTGCGCGGCCCGGTCCTGGCCCGGCTGGTCGATGTCAGCCGACGACGCTGCGTCCTTCGATGCCACACCCGGATCTTAGTGCGGGGGTCGGTCATTTGCCGGGCCAAGCTAGCCCTGTGCCGGTGTCGTCCGGCTCGCCCCTACGCTGTCTCCAGCTAGCAGGCGCAAGTGGCTGTCGGCAGGAACGCGGAGGTACCGGTGCCCGAGTTGTCCGAGCGCGAGCAGCAAATCGTGGCAATCTTCAACACCCAAGGCAAGGACACGCTGCCTGGCCGGATGGGCATCAAGATCACACGCGCATCAGCGGAACGGGTGGTCGGCACGATGCCGGTCGCCGGCAACACCCAGCCCTACGGGATCCTGCATGGCGGCGCCTCCTGCGTGCTGGCCGAGTCGCTCGGCTCGCTCGGCTCGGCGCTGCAGGCCGGGCCAGGCCGGGTCACGGTCGGCATCGAGATCAACGCGACGCACCACCGTGCGGTCAGGTCGGGCCTGGTTACCGGGGTCGCGACGCTGCTGCACAGCGGCCGGACCATGTCCACCTTCGACATCGTCATCACCGACGAGGACGGCAGGCGGGTGTGCACGGCCAGGCTGAGTTGCCTGCACCGGGACGCGGTCCCCGGCGGCGGGCAGCCGCCGGCCTAGCGCCAGCGACCCGCGGGATGTTTCCCCAATCCGGCAGGGGAATCGCGGTGTCTCTGCGCGCCGCCGCCGACCGTCGCTACCGTTGTCCGGAGAGCTTGGGGACCGAGTAGAGAACGTGCCGGCCCGGGGAAGGCCGACATGGCACCAAAGGTTAACTGGCTCAATTGACCGTCGACCGCTTCCGGCGTCCGGCGGCCGCAAGCGGCGGGCGCCGGTTACAACGGGGGGTTGTGTGGCCGGCCCCGCTTGCTTGCCTCCAGTGCGCCGGGCCAGTCGGGCCGCGACCGGGATGCTTCGCTCAGCCGGCCGGCTCGGGCTCCCCTGGCGCCTGGCTTGAATCGCCTTCCTGACCTGCCTGCCCCGATGACGCCTGCCCCGATGACGCCTGCCCCGATGACGCCTGCCCCGATGACGCCTGCCCCGATGACGCCGCCTGCGCGGCCTCCGCCAGGACCTCCTGGGCCACCGAGCGCATCGTCTGCCTGCGGTCCATGGATGTCTTCTGGATCCACCGGAACGCCTCGGCCTCGGTCATGCCGCGCCCGTCCTGCAGCGCTCCCTTGGCCCGGTCAAGCAGCTTGCGCACCTCCAGCCGGTCGCGCAGGCTGGCAGCCTCGGCGTTGAGCGCGGCGATCTCAGCGAACCGGCTGGCTGCGACCTCGATCGCCGGTACCAGGTCAGCCTTCGTGAACGGCTTGATCAAGTAGGCCATCGCCCCTGCCTCGCTGGCTCGTTGCACGAGATCACGCTGCGAGAACGCGGTCAGGATGACGACGGGAGCGAGTTGTTCTGCGGTAATGCGCTCAGCAGCGGAGATGCCATCGAGACCGGGCATCTTCACGTCCATGATCACCAGATTTGGCCGCAGCTCCTCGGCAAGCTGCACGGCGGTCTCGCCATCGGCGGCCTCACCGGCTACGACGTAGCCTTCCTCCTCGAGCATCTCGCGCAGATCAAGCCTGATCAGCGCCTCGTCCTCGGCTATCACCACGCTGAAGGGGGTCTTGCTCACGAGCCGAGAGTATCCAAATGCCGAGACGTCGGCGCTCGGCGGCTCCCAGTTCCCCGCAGGCCACACCGGCCGCATCGCCCGCGCGCTAGCCCAAATCTGGCCTTCGCGGCTGGCCGGCGACGCCCGGATCGATCGGCGATACTTAACCGCGACAGCTTCGCGCGGCACGGCAGGTAGATTGAGATTCGGGCGGTCCGGAGCAGGTCACGACGGACAATCAACGCTTATAGCCAAGATGCCGGGATGGTGGAATAGGAATACACGGATGCCTCAAAAGCATCTGTCCGAAAGGGCGTGCGGGTTCGAATCCCGCTCTCGGCACTCATCGCATTACCCTGAACAGGCCGCAGCCTGGCTACCCCGCCGCCGCAGCCAGGACTCCGGCTGGCCCGACTCAGCCGCAATATCAGCCCAGCCCCAGCCCGCAGCACGGCGCTGCGCGACGTATTCGTAGACGCTGGCATAGCCGACGGCCGCCGCCGTCGACGCCTCGCGTTCCCTTGCCTGATAGCGCCGACCGGCGTGCGGCTCAGGTGACAGTCCGTGCCTGCGCAACGCACAGAGCACTGCGTGCTGGCTCACCCCGATCTCAGCCGCCATCTGGTTCACGGTCTGATGCCGCTCTACGTGTCGTTCGCGCAGGTAACCGGCCACGTCGGTGAAGCCCAGCTGGCACAGCGCCGGCTGCCACCTGGCTTCGGCGTCCGCGGACCGAGCTACTGCGGCGACGCCGCGAGCCGCGACCGCAGCCGCCGGGTCGAGGTCGCTCAGGTGCCGCGACAGCCAGTCTTTATGCAGCCCGGCCTCCCGGCTGATGGCCGTGAGGCTGGCGCCGGCGTTCACCCGCGCCCGGACCAGCTCTCCGATCGTCGGGTATCCAGCCTGACCAGCCACGGACGCCGCGACCTCCGCGATATGCCGGGCGGCGCGGAGCCTGCTCGCTTCTGCTATCGCAGCTCGGGATACTCCGGCCAGCGCCAGCCCGGCCTTACGGCGCCGCTGCTCGGGCAGCGACCGCCCGCGGGCCGCGGCGGCAGCGTCTGCTGCCAGCAGCCCGGCGCGTGCCCTGGCCCGGCCATTGGCGCTGCCGTCGCGCACCGCAGGCTCGAACAGCAGCCGCGAGCTGAATGCTGCCGCACGCAGCTTCCTGGTGGCCGTTCCCTCCAGCGACTGCCCGCGCTCCAGGCCGAACGCAGCGCAGTAGGCATCCTTCGTCCAGCCGTGGCCGCGCAGGTGGGCGGTCACTGACCGGAACTGCCGCCCGCACAGGTGGCAGACGACCAGGTCGCCGTCAGTCACGACCTCGCCGATGGGCGCGTGGAAGGCTGTGCCGTCGGCGAGCCAGCCAGCGACCGCTCGCCGTGACCCGGCTGCCTGTGGCATCGCGACTCCCGGTGATCAGTAGTAACAACGAGACTACTGATGTCTGGCCGGTTAGTCACTAGGGCTGCGCCCAGGGGGCGGGAACGCAGCGGGGTCGCGGCCGGCGCCTGCCCGGCTATGCTCGGCAGGTGAGCTCGCTGCCGTCGCTGTCACTGGCCGAGTGGGTCGTGCTCGCCGTCATCAGCGAGCGTCCAACCCACGGCTTCGCGATCGCCCAGCTGACTGCCGGGGACGGCGAGCTCGGTCAGGTGTGGCAGATTCCGCGGCCGATCGTGTACCGGGCTATCGGCCGGGTGGCTGCCGCAGGCCTGATCGCAGCGGACGGAATCGAGCCGGGCCACGGTCCGCAGCGGACCATCTACGCCGTGACCAGCGCGGGCGGGGACGCACTTGACGCCTGGCTGCAGACGCCGGTCAAGCACATCCGCGAGGTACGGTCGCACCTGCTGATGAAGCTCGCGCTGCTGCACCGGACCGGAGCTGACCCGACCAAACTGCTGCGCCGCCAGCAGGCAGCCCTAGCGCCGATCGCCAGCGCGATGACCACCAGCAACGATGAACCTGATGGCTTTGGCGCGACGCTGCTGGCCTGGCGGCGGGCCAACGCGCAGGCAGCCATCAGCTTCCTGGCCGACATCACGCCAGGTGGCGAGCCCTCGGCCGGTGCCCACCATGCCGGAAGGCGTCGGTCGGTCGCCGCGCGCCCGTAGTTGCCAGCGTCGGCGCGGTCAGGATTGCGGCCGCCACCCGCGCGGCCGGGATCGCGCCGCCAGCCGCGCGGCCGGATCGGGCGGATCGGGCGGTCAGACTGACGTTGTCAGGCTGGCGAGACCCGGCCGTCCTCGATCTGCAGCACCTCGTCGGCGAGCTCGAGCAGGGCACTGTCGTGGGTGGCGACCAGCGCGGTGATCCCCTCGGACGTGACCACGGTCCGCAGCAGTCGCATGATTTGTCGCCCGGTTTCTGAGTCAAGCTGGCCGGTTGGCTCGTCGGCAATCAGCAGCTCAGGCTGAACGGCCAGCGCCCTGGCGATGGCAACACGCTGCTGCTGCCCGCCGGACAACTCATTCGGCCGCTGGTGCGCATGACCGTCCAGGCCAACCACGCTGAGCAGGAGCCGAACCCGATCCTCGCGCACCGCGCTGGGGGTGCCGACTATTCGCAGCGGGATGCCCACGTTCTCGGCCGCGGTCAGCATCGGGATGAGGCCGAACGACTGGAAGATAAACGAGATCGTGCCGCGCCGCAGCAGCGTCCGCTCGCGAGCCGACATTGCCGTGACGTTCCGGCCGCTGACGTCCACCTGCCCGCTGGTCGGCACGTCAAGGCCGCCGACGACATTGAGCAGCGTGGTCTTTCCTGAACCGGATCGCCCGACCAGAGCTACCAGCTGGCCGCGCCTGACCGTGAACGACGCTCCCCGCACCGCGTGCACGGCCATCGTTCCATGCCCGAAGGTCCTGGACACCTCGCGGGCTCGCACCACCACTGCGCCCTCGTCCATCGCCAGGCTCCGACCGCTGGTGGCCGAAAGCTCGGTCACTTCCCACCTTCCTCGGGCGCGTTGCCGGACGGGCTGTTAGCCGGGCGGTCGGCCGGGTTGCCGGACGGGCTGTTAGCCGGGCGGTCGGCCGGGTTGCCGGACGGGCCGCCGGCCGCGTTGCCTGATCGGGCGCC
>Ga0187783_10003581_pt1 | contig 11452 bp, 10 predicted proteins | sample 1015_SJ02_MP02_2_FD_132471 | JGI IMG/M metagenome (GOLD analysis project Ga0187783, IMG submission 132471) | Tropical peat soil microbial communities from peatlands in Department of Meta, Colombia - 1015_SJ02_MP02_20_MG | ecosystem: Environmental > Terrestrial > Soil > Wetlands > Peat | place... | reverse complement strand
CGATTTTGGATAATAACCTTTCAGAAGAAATCGCGAAGGCCAAGGTTCGGCGCGCGCTGTTGTCCGGACCCGAAGTCGTCACCAAAGAAGCGACGGTCGCGGAGATCGACCGTAATGCGCGATGTGGGAGCGATGGTAATGTTTTCCAACACGCCGTACGCGCATCTTCACATATGCGGTTCGCCATGGGACGGGAACGAGTATCACCCAGGCGACAAAGCTATCTGGACAATGACGTATGCGCGCCCGTAAGGTTTGGTGGCGTCACAATCTAGTGGCGTCAAGCCGAAGTTCGCACGCGCCGGAGAGTCTAACGCCACGGCTGCAGCGATCGATGCCCTGCGCGCAACGATCGAGCGCAGGCTTGGGTCGACAAAAGAGAACTGACGTCTAGCCTCCCCGTGAAGCGATCACTGATGGCCGCCATGACCCGATCGGCGGCCGTTGCCGCGAGCCGGCCGTCCGGCGTGGACCGGCAGGGGGAAAGCCAGCGACTTTTATCGGATGTAGGCAGGCCGGGCGAGCAAACGCTTTCCCGCGCTTAGCTGCACCTCGCCTCCCCCAGGCGGGAAGGAGCAATCGCATGAGCACCCTACGGTCGGTGTCTTTCGCGCTCGGCGCTTTGGCGTTTGCCGCGACTTGCGCGGTTTGTTCAATCAATGGTTTGAAATCAGTAGCACTCGCTGGGCCACCGACAAGCCTCCTCTTCGTTTCAGATCCCCACGTCAACGAGATTGCGGTCTTCTCGCTGCCGGACCTGACCATCGTCAAGGTGCCAATAAAGGGCCTTGACCAGCCTCACGGCTTATGCTCGGACGACAGCGGCAACATCTGGGTAGCAAATACAACAGCGCAGCGTATGAAATTGTACTCGCGCGCCGGCAAGCTCATTACCAAATTGAAGGATCCGGACGGTTATCCGTTCGCCTGCTCCGTCGACCCCAACCTTGCGGTAGCCAACATATACAACAAAGTACACGATATGAGCGGACCGGGCGAAACCGAAATTTACATTAACTCTGCCGGCATACCGACGTCCTACGACCCACCGACGGTGTATAGTGTGCACGGCGTTGCCTACGACCCCGTAGGTGATGTCTACATCGACGGTCTAACGAAAGCTGGAACCTTCGTGCTCGCGGTGCTGCGGGCCGGAAGCAAGGCAGTGCAACAGATTTCGATCACTGGCCCCGTCATACACTATCCCGGCATGGTGCAGTGGGACGAGGACGACCATTATCTCGCCGTCGGCGACCGGCGCTGCGACACTCCGAGAACTACTTGCATCTACCATGTCAAAATTTCTGGCTTAACCGGGACGATCATCGGAAAAACGACGTTCAAGGCACATAACGGGCACGTGATCTGCGACATGGCCCAGGGTGTGATCGCGACGCAGGGCCCAAAGTTTCTTGCCGGCGGCGACGACGAGTCATCGTGCCGATACGCGAAGAGCAGTGTAGACCGCTGGGCTTATCCAGCCGGTGGCCTACCAACCAACTACATCCACTCCACCTTGACTCGTCCGTTCGGTACCGCAATCAGCGCTAAGTAGCGTCATTGCAGGCCGAGACGTGACGTGATGGGCGGACCGCAACGCGGCGTGAAGCTGCGGTTACCGTGGAAGACGAAGGGCGACTAGCTCATTCATCGGAATTCGGGAAGCTCTTGCGGCGCTACCGGCTCGCCGCGGGGCTCTCGCAAGAAGCGCTCGCCGAACGCGCTCGAATCAGCACGGACAGCGTCAGCGCTCTCGAACGCGGGCATCGCCGCACGCCCCAACGCGACACGCTCAAGCTTCTGACTGATGCGCTAGCACTCAGCGACGAACGGCGCAGTGAGTTCGAAACCGCTGCTGCACGTTCGGCATCGCAGCGCCGTCCGCGCGGGCACTCAAGCCCGGATGGTGCTCAACTCGACGCCGGCATCTCAAAGTTACCGTTCGCCCTGACCAGCTTCATCGGCCGCGAAAAGGAGCTCGATGAGATCGCTCGACTTCTGCACGACCATCGACTCGTCACGCTGACAGGCCCTGGAGGGATTGGGAAAACCCAGACAGCGTTGCAGGTCGTAACGTCTCTTAGTGAGACCGCCGTTGGTGCAGTTTTTTTCGTCGCGCTTTCGCCCGTTGGCGACTCGGCATTGGTGGCTGCCGCCATCGCGGCGACACTGGGCGTCCAAGAAGTGCGGGATCGCCCGTTGCTTCAAACGCTCGCGGCATATCTTAAGAGCAAGGCGCTCTTGCTGATCCTCGACAACTGCGAGCACGTCATTACGGACACTGCAGTCATCACGGGTACGCTGTTAAATGCCTGCCCGCGGCTTCGGATCCTGGCGACGAGCCGGGAACCGCTTCGAACTGCCGGCGAGTACACGTACCGCTTACCATCACTAAGCGTTCCGGCGTTGGACACGTCTCGCGGCCTCGGCGCAGCGGAGGCCCTTTCGTTTGGCGCGATCGAGCTTTTTAGCGATCGCGCACGCGCGGTCGACCATCGCTTCACGCTTACCGACGAAAACGCATCGGTGGTTGCCGACATCTGCCGGCACTTAGACGGTATCCCGCTCGCGATTGAACTCGCCGCCGCTCGAGTCCATATTCTTTCGGTTCAAGCCATTGCATCAAGCCTCGACCATCGCTTCGTCATTCTCGCCGGAGGCGAGCGCACGGCGGTACCGCGTCAGCAGAGAATGCGCGCAGCAATTGATTGGAGTTACGATTTGCTGGCAACGCGTGAGCGCCGTATGTTCGAGCGCCTCTCGGTGTTTGCCGGCGGATGTACGCTGGCCACTGCGAGGGCTGTCTGCGCCGGCGACGGCATCGCCGAGCCCGAGGTGATAGAACTTCTCTCGTCGCTGGTGGACAAGTCGCTCTTAGTAGCCGATTTCGAGGACTTCGGGCCACGTTATTCGCTTTTGGAGTCATTCCGGGAGTACGCGCGCGATAAGCTCGCAGCGCTCGGCGAAAGGGACGCCGTAGCACGCCGTCACGCACTCGCGTGTTTGGAACTTGCCGAGCAACTCGAGCACGCTTGTGACACCAAACCCGACGTGGTGTGGCGCGCGCTCGCTCACGATGAGCTGGGCAACTGGCGCGCGGCACTACAGTGGGCGCTGACGGATCGCAACGACGTCGTCTTGGGGCAATCGCTCGTCGGCGCGCTGCACGTTGTTTGGGCGTACTTCGCGCCGCTCGAAGGCCGGCGGTACGTGGCCTCCGCGTTCGAGCTGGCTGACGAAAGAACGCCCACGCACGTGCTCGCGAGACTCGGGTACGCCGAGGGAATCGTCGCAATGCAGCTTCGGGCGTACAAATTGCAGCTTTCGAGTAGCGAGCGCGCTATCGAGCGGTACCGCGCTGCTGGTGATCCGCTCGGCATTGCCCGCACGCAGGACCTCGCGGGACAGGCGCTGGTGTCGTTGGGAAGAATTGCAGAGGCCAAAGCGCTTTTACAAACGGCCCTGACGTCCGCTCGCGCGTTGGGCAATCGCCGCCTCGTCGCTTCCATCCTACGCAATCTTGGATATGCCAGCTCCGTCGAAGGCGACTGTGACGCCGCTCGCAATTATGTAGCCGAAGCGGTGCCGCTTTATGAGATGCTGGGCGCAACGCTCGGCGCCGCACTAGCGCTCGACGATCTGGGCGAGTTCGAATTTCGCGCGGGCAATGCCGAGCTGGCATTTCAGCTTGCCACGAGCGCGCTTGCAACCTTCCGCACGATCAACAATGAGCGCTTTGTCGCCTACATCCTCAGCAGCCTTGCGATGTATCTGATCGCACTGGGCCGCTACGATGAGGCTGCAGAACGCGCGCGCGAATCGCTGGGACTTGCGCGCGAGCAGCAGCAAGACGTCCTCGTCGCCTGGACGCTGCAGCACCTCGGAGCGATTACGGCTTTACGCCCACAACGCTCCGCCCAAAGCGCACTCTGCGCGCACGGCCAAGCCGCGCGTATCTTAGGTTTCGTGGATGCACGCCTGGAAGCGATAGGGTCGGCGAAAATGTATATTTACCAACAAGGTTACGATCGTGCGCTTACCCTTCTGCGCGAGACGCTCGGCGCTGACGCGGTAACGAGCCTCATGGCCGAGGGTGCTACGATGACAGAAGAGCAAGCCGTTGACGTAGCCTCGTCGTAACCTCAAGTTTACCGACGTTCGAGAAGCTGCCTCATGGCGCTCATGGTTTGATCGGGTCGTTTCAATCGGGCCGCCTCAACTGTTTGCGCGCAGGCCGGGAAATATTGAGAACGACACGTTACGGATCACTTCATCGGCTCGTGCGACGGTGATCACCGCATCTTTCGCGATCGCCGGAACCGTGCCGCCAAGGCTCTTCTCAAACTCGAGTAGCGCGAAGAACACGCCTTTGCCGAGCACGCCGAGCGGGCGACTCGAATTTAACCACGCTGCGTTGAACGGCGGCACCGGAAGCGGCGTGACGTCGGGCCAGTCTTCAGGCGCCCGGGGTTCGGCAAGCGACAGGATCGGGGCAATATCCGGCGCGACCGCGTCGCGCGCGGTCAAAGGCGCTCCAAGCGACCACCGCTCGCGCAGCGTCCGGATCAACGACGTGTGCCGGTACTCGTCGGTGACGACGAGACGCTGTGGAATCCACGCCGAGATTGCGATGGCCGGCACGCGCACGCCCGAGCGATCGAACCTAAAGCCCATTTGCCCGGGCGGCGCGCCGGCGTCGGGTGGGGGCGCAGGCGGCGGCGGAACGTGATCGTAGGTTCCACCGGCTTCGTCGAAGGTGACGAGCAGCAGCGTATTGCGATAATTCGATCCGGTCGACGATTCGGACGACCGGATAGCATCGTAGACTTGCGCGAGCAGCGCTTCTCCACCCAGCAGCGATGACGGCTCATCGATCGGCAAACCGTGCACGAGCGCGGCGATCGGCGGATGCATGTCGTTGTGGCCAACCCACATGTCTGGCTCGATGAACGAATAGGCCGGCAACGTGCCTCTATTCGCGTCCTCCAAGAAATCGCTAACGGTCCGAAAGTTCGTCGCAAAGCGATGGCGCAGCCGTGAGGCGTGGATGATGGCGGTCATCGACGCCGCGCTGGGCGCGTCGCAGTAGACGCGCCACGTCAGACCTTTCGCCTCGAGCCGTTCGAAGATCGTTTCGGCGGTATTGTGTACCGGGAAGGCCGCGGCCGGCGGAAAGTTGATAACGTACCCCGACGCGGTCGCCGCGTGAAAGAACGAGCGGTTGGTAAACGTCTGTGATGGAACCTCGCAGAACCAATGGTCGAACACCGCAAAGCTACGCGCCAGCGTCGACATTACGGGCAGCTGTGTGGGCGTGTAGCCCGTCATGATTTGCGCGTACTCTTCGTATGTCGGTTGCCGGCGCATCTCAGCGGTAAACGTGCTGATGTAGTCGGCGACAAAACCGTCCATCGTCAGCGGCTGTCCCGGTGACGGCGCGTTGTACGGTGCAACCATCTTCGCCAGCGGCATGAAGCGGTTCTTGGGTTCGAGGATGCCGTACAGATCGGTGTTGATGTGAGGATACTCTTCTCCGGGATCGGGGCTGGGAGTGTTCATGTTCGTCGCAATGCCGTACTCTACGAACCTGCGGTCCGCTCCGTGCTCCGCCCAATCGGGAATGCTGTTCCTCAGGCTCTTCGCTAAAACGCCTTCAAACGACGCGACTTCGCCCGGACCGTAAAGCCGGCCGAGCACGTTGTCGAACGAACGATTCTCGAACATGATTACGACGATGTGATCGAGCGCCTTTCGCTTGTCGGCGACCGGATTGGTGCCCTGAGCCGTGGCTAAGCCGGGCATCGCCGTCCCCGCGGCTGCCATGCCGACACCTTTTGCGAACGTGCGACGCGTGATCCGGGATGGATCTTTCATGTGCCAACCTCCAAGCCTTCAGAATCGCTAAGCGTTCGACAATCTTAGGAGCATTCGCGCGGAAACCTGGTATCCTGAAGTCATGAACGTTTGCGAGGCTATTGTCGACCTACTCGCACGCCATGGCATCAAGCGCGTCTATGGCGACCGCCAAGCGCTTTGACTGGCCGGTCAAAGCCGTCATCCTCAACAACCGCCAATACGCTTTCGTCAAAATTTCGCGCGAACTTGTGACGCATCGGAGGAAAATCGGTTTTATCCATGGCAGGGATCCTTCGTGACGAAAATTGCGGTGATTTATTACAGCGCCTACGGCCATACGTACGAGCTGGCGCGGGCGGTTGAAGACGGCGCGAAGTCAGTCGGAGCGGAAACGCGCCTTCGCAAAGTGCGAGAACTTGCGCCGGATGAGGTAATCGCGACGCAGCAGGGCTGGCACGAGCATCGTGTGGCGACCCAGCACGTCTCCGAAGCGACGCACGAGGATCTCGAGTGGGCCGATGGCTTTGCCTTTGGAACGCCGACGCGTTACGGCGGTCCCGCCGCCCAGCTCAAACAATTCATCGACACAACCGGCAAGTTGTGGCAGAAAGGCGCGCTTGCCGATAAAGCCGTCACGTCGTTTTCCGGCGCGATGAACCCGCACGGCGGGCAAGAGAGTACGATTTTGGCGCTCAATAACGTCTTCTATCATTGGGGCGCGATTATCGTCCCCGTCGGTTACACGGATCCGTCAGTCTTCGGTGCCGGCGGAAATCCGTACGGAACCAGCAACACCGCGTCGGACAAGAACGTTAGCGAAGAGGTCTTGGCGGCGGCTCACTATCAGGGCGCGCGGCTTGCGCGGTTTGCTGCACTGATCGCGCAAAGCCGCGCCAGCACGAGCTAGCCGGGGCCGAGCGCAAGCCCGCTCACTTGCGCTTCCGGAACGAAGCTGTTCTTCGAATGGCTTTTCCCTGGTGAGTAAACGGTGATCCCTGTCTGGTACGTATCCACGTAAAGCGTCCCATCGGACGCGGCCGTGAGCGTAACGAGCGTATCTTTGGTATGCACGAATCGCGACGGGCTCGTTGCACCCGGCGCGTAGACCGAGATCAAGGTCCCGCCGCCGACGTAGAGATTCCCCTTTGCATCCGTTGCGATCAGCCCGCCATAAGCTTTTTGCAAATTGAGATTGATAAACGTCCCCGCATCGAGCCGGAAGACAGCGCCAACTTGGCCTTGCCGGTTGTTCGCGAGCGAAGCGACGCCGACGAGTAGAGCCCCCGTTGAGTCGAAGGCCATGCCCTCGGGGCCAGACTCCTGACCGATCGAAGGGACAACGTACTCGTGTGCAAATTGCTGACTGCCCGGTGGATAAACGTCGATCACTGCCTGACCCTGGTCATTTAAGCCCTGGGCGTAAACGTTCTGCTGCGCGTCGGCGGCGACAAAGCTGCCATAATGTTCCAGCACTAACGAGAAAAACGGGCTTGAGGCCCCTGGCTCAAACTCCTCAATCGTCTCATACGGAGCATTGCGGTTATCGGTGAATGCATACAAAACGCCGGTTTGACCCACCCACACGCTGGTAACTCGCGGCAACTGATCGGTGATGTCGCCGACCTGATGGGGGCTCTTCCCGGTCGAATAGAGGAGCACACCGCCGAGGATGTTCCCGATATAGAGGTCCTGCGAACCGCCGGCAGGGCGGCGCGCCAATGCCGTGCCGACCGGCGACGCGTTTGCACCACCCTGTGCAACCGGTGCCCCCGTAATTGGCGCAGTCGCAAGCGAGGAGCATCCGGTGAGTGCGAGCGCGATCGCGGCCAAAAGCGAAATTGCCCGTAGCGAAATGGTACTTGCCATGGCAGTCAGTCTAAAATGGATTCATGAAGAATTCATAAATGCTCAGTTTAACAACGATTGCCAATCACTGGGCACGCGACCCTTGGGACCGGGCACGGGTTGGTCCTCAGGATGCCAGCGCGGAGCGGCTAAGGCCGGGCCCTGCACGTACTCCCTCGTCTTATAATCGTAGAACCACGCTTCTCCGGGCTCGAAGCTGGCAATGATCGGGTGATCCGTTGCATGGAAATGCGCCGTCGCGTGTCGCTTTGGCGAATTATCGCAGCAACCGATATGTCCGCACTCGGCGCAGCGTCGCAAGTGCAGCCACCACCCGTGCTCTTCCAGGCATTCTTTACAACCGGTGCCGGAAGGCTTAGCGTCCGGGTTGATGCCCTCTACCTGCTGTTTCATGGCCTCCTAGAATCGTCTTACGAGCGGCTTAATAGTTTTCGGCATTTTTTCGGACCGTTCATTTTCCCGCAGTCACGTTACTTCGAAGAAGCAGCTTACGTACTTTGACCCACTTCGATCAGATAGCCGTCGGGGTCGCGGATATAGCAGCGGATTTCGCCTTCGTGAACCTTTGGTTCGGTGAGGAACTCCGCGCCGCGCGAACGCCAAAGGTGGTAGCACGCTTGAATGTCGGCGACCCGAAGGTTCAGCGCGATGCTAAGGTGATCGGGATCTGCGGGCGGGGCCGCCGTCACGGTGGGTTTGTCGTCGGTTGGACCGCCGCCGCTATTGATGAGCAGCCACGTGTTGGCCAGACGGAGCACGGCGGGGTCGTCCTCCTCGATCACGTGAGCTTCAAAGACTCGCTCGTAGAATTTTCGCGCCCGTGCGACGCTTTTCACAATGAGTAACGTCGTGACCACAAACCCCTTCGCCGGAAGCGGTGCGTTGGGTTTGAGAAGCGGGGCACTCTCGATGCGCATTCCGTCACCTCGTTCACTCACGTGTCTCACTTTCTGCTGGTTGGCAAGGCCGTCCTCGGCAATCTTTAGAGCGCTTGGCGGTTGACATCCGCTCGCAACCCGTTTAGGTGCGCCGTGCAGCATTCGTGCACGAGCTGCCACCGCCCGTCGTTGATGTTAAAAACGGCATAGGCTGCGTTTTCCACTTCCACCTCCCAAAGTTGCGCGAGCGGCCGGTTCGTAGCTGCGAGAATCGCAAGCCGGACGAGAACATCGTGCGTCACTACGACGGCATCGGTAGCGACTGCGGGTGACGCCGCAAAGGAACGCCAGCGTGCCTCGACATCGTTGAGCGATTCGCCTCCGTCGAACCGCACCCGTTGCGGTGCCGTTCGCCATGCGTGCACGCGTGCCGCGTCTTCGCGCTCGAGCTCGGCGCGCAGCCGTCCCTCCCACGTTCCGTGCGCGATCTCAATCAGGCGGTCATCACACGCAAGCGCGACCCCCAGGCCCGCCGCAACCGGGACAGCCGTTTCGACGCAACGACGCAGCGGGCTTGAGACTACGCAGGCGGCGTTGCTCGAGCTCAGCGCGGTTGCGAGAGCGGCCGTCTGCCGGTGACCGAGCGAACTTAGCGGCGAATCGCGCCGTCCTTGATAGCGGCCTTCGCGGTTGGCCTCGCTCTCGCCGTGGCGTACGAGATAGATCCTCGCCATTATACTTCGATCGACCGTACCGCTTCGATCCCGTCCACTTCGGCGATCGCAGCGAGCACGCTGCGCTCGACCATCCGGTCGACGCCCAGGACCATCATAGCGCCCCCGCCGCGCTCTCGGCGCGCAACCTGCATCGTCGAGATGTTGACGTCGGCATTGCCCAGAATCGTGCCGATTCTGCCGACCATGCCGGGGACGTCGTTATGGCGAGTAACGAGTATCGTTCCTTCGGCAATCGCATCGATTTCGAAGCCATCAATCTCGACGACGCGCAAGCCGTTTGCCAGAACCGTGCCGATCAAACGGTGCTCGCCCGAGGCGAGCCCGAACGAAGCGCGAAACGACGCTCGAGCAGCTTCACGCCGCACCGTCGTGCGCATGCCAAGCTCGTGCGCGATCGCGATTGCGTTCACCATCCTCACACGCCGATCGGTGAAAAAGGGCAGGGCGCCGGCCAGCACGGCGGCCACGAACGGCTCGGAGTCGAGATCCGCTAACTCACCTTGCAACAGGATCGCAAACTCTTCGCGCGAGGCGCCTTCGAAAAGCTGCGGTAGCATCGCGCCGATTGCAAACGCCAAATCGACGAACCGGCTCGGCGTAGCGCCCAACGCCGGCGAATTCACCGCACCGCCGGCGGGTCTCCCGCTCAAAACGTGCACGACGTCCTGCGCAAGGTCGACCGCGATGCGCTCCGAGGCTTCGAATGTGGAGCCCGCAAGATGAGGCGTCGCGACAACTCGCGGATGGACGACCGTTCGCGCCGATGCCGACCCCTCAGGGGGCGGCTCTTCGGGAAGCACGTCGAGCGCCACGGCTCGCAAGCGACCGGCGTCGAGTGCCGCGAGCAGCGCATCGAGGTCCACGAGCGCGCCGCGCGCGCAGTTGACGAGCACGGCGTCGTCGCGCATGAGCGCGAGCGCGCGTGCGTCGATGATGGTGCGCGTCTGCGGCGTCAGCGGGAGGTGCAGCGTTACGACGTCGGCTTTGAGCAACAGCTCGTCAAGCTCGAGCAGCTCGATGCCAAGTGCGCTGGCGCGCGAAGCGGGCGCGTATGGGTCGTGCGCAACGACGTGCATTCCGAAAGCTGCGCCTCGCAGCGCGACGCCCTCGCCAATGCGACCCAGGCCTACCACGCCGAGCGTCTTGCCGTAAAGCTCGTGGCCGACGAACGCCTTGCGTTCCCACCGCTGCGCTTGCAATCCCGCGTGCGCTTGCGTCACGTGGCGGAGCGCCGCCAGCAATAATGCAAACGTGTGCTCCGTCGTCGCTATCGTATTTGCGGTCGGCGTGTTAACCACGACGATCCCCGCGGCGCTGGCAGCTTCGACGTCGATCGCGTCAGTGCCCACGCCGGCGCGAGCTACGACCTCTAACGCCGGCGCACACGAGAGCAGCGCGCGATCGACGCGGGTTTCCGAGCGAACGATCAAGCCGCGCGCCGACCGTAACGCCTCTTTTAACGAATCGCGGGGCGCGCCGACGCAGGAGACGACCTCGACGCCCGCGCGCTCTAAGAGCGCGATTCCCCGTTCGTCAAAGGGTTCGGCAACCACAACGCAGCCGAGGCCAGGCTCAACCATACGGCCACGTTCGGCCTTCACGGTCGCGCTCTTGCAACCGTAGTTTCGTGAACGAACGCGTGCAGTTACGATGAAGGTCGCTTGCCTGGGTTCGCTCAAGAATAACGCTGTGCCGAACGGTGCGCGTATCTGGCAAGGAACCTGTTTTGCTCTGTGCCTGATGGGGCTGCTTGCCGTTGCGGAAAGCGCGTGGGCGACGTATTACCTTTACGGTGACGTTTTCGGCGGCGAACCGTTTGGACCAGTAACGGCGGCTCCGTTCCTCGACCGTTTCGAAACGGTCGTGCCCGGTTCACTTGCCCAGCGTAGCGGAATACGCGCCGGCGATGCGATCGATTTGCGGTCGATCGCGCCCGCGGCGAGGTATGGCGAGCGCAACGAATTGCTCGCGGGAAAGCCGGTTCGGTTCGCAATCGTACGAAACGGAGTGGTTCGGTGGCTGACCGTGAGGCCCGAGCCGTACACGAGAATCCCATTTTGGGCGTCGTCGCAGTGGGAGTTTGACTGGGCGTTCTGGTTGGGTTCCGCCCTCAGT
>Ga0187783_10003580_pt1 | contig 11459 bp, 10 predicted proteins | sample 1015_SJ02_MP02_2_FD_132471 | JGI IMG/M metagenome (GOLD analysis project Ga0187783, IMG submission 132471) | Tropical peat soil microbial communities from peatlands in Department of Meta, Colombia - 1015_SJ02_MP02_20_MG | ecosystem: Environmental > Terrestrial > Soil > Wetlands > Peat | place... | reverse complement strand
GAGGGTGATCAGAATTACGAAATACCCAGCGACACGGACTTGAGCAAATTCCAAACCGTTTCGATTTATTGCGAGCGGTTCAACGCTAACTTCGGCGCTGCGCCTCTTGAGAAGTTCTAAGTAGGTTTACGTCAATAGAATCGCGCAGGTGGACCTGCCCGATCCACGAACTCGAAGGAGAAACTTATGAATACGCCCGCGGGCTCCTGGCTCTCACGTAAAAAGTGGATCTTGGCCGTCCTTGGTCTGCCGATTCTGGTTGTGGTGTGGTGGGCTTTCCGGCCCGAGAAACTCTGGATCAATCAAAGGGTCAATGAGGCCGCGCCGTTCGCTTCGAGCAACGACCCTCAGCCGCTTTATACCGGCCGGCTGGAAGGGAAGGCTCACCCAACGAGCGGGCGAGGGACGATCTACAAGACGTCCGATGGCAGACAGTATCTGCGGCTGACGGATTTCTCGACCTCGAACGGCCCGGACGTTCACATTCTGCTAGCTCGCGGTGATGATGTGAACCTTACTCAAGAGATCGTCAAAGGTCCACTTGACAGCGTCGAACTAGGCTCCCTAAAAGGCAACCAAGGAGATCAGAATTTCGATCTTCCTCCATCTGTCGACTTACAGAAATACAACGCGGCCGTTATTTACTGCGAGCGGTTCCATACAATCTTCGGCGTTGCCCACCTTGAACAGTTTTGAGCAAACGCTTTCACTTTGAATTGACCAGGCCAAGAACGGTTAATGGAGATCTTATGAAGACACAGGAAATGCCAGCAGTTTTTGCGAATCTTGTGAAATAGGGAAGCTTGTCCGGCGGTTGTCGATGTTGGCGTAATTCGACGGGCACCCGTACGATATCGGGCAAGATAAGCGTTTGCCGCGCTCTCCGAAGAGTGGCTTGAGATTGCCGGATCGCTCCTGGGGAGTGCTGCGGGGTTGCTGAGGTGGAATCTGACCGAGGCTAAAGGACTATTTCGGGATCAAGTACGAGTCAGGAACGCCCTCGTCCAAGGTTGCGAGGATCGCGCCATTAGCGGTCGCGAGGCTACACAAATGACCATCGCTAATTTGCTTAGGCATTTTGACCCACGTAGGAAGATTGGACACATCGTGCGTGTCGGGAAAGAACGTGAGGCGAGAAGTGCGCACTTCCTTCAGGCGCAGCAGCAAGGTACGGGCTTGAGCAACCGTAAACCCGTAGGCTGGAGCTTGCGCTAGCACGCGCACGAATCCGAGTTCGGTAATCGAGCAACTGGCCAGCTGCGGTGAACCGGAGGACCGCACCCAATGGGCGAGGCGAGCGTGGAACTCGTGATTGATGAAGCCGAGAGCGACCAGGGCGTTCACGTCAAGCAGATACATCATGGAAAATTCGCCAATATTTCTTCCACTTCCTTGCTGCTCAATACAGGGGCAGCAGGACCGGCACTGAGAGCGGGTAGTCCAGTAACGGGATCCGTCACGAACTTGCCGCGGTGAGGCCGTTTCCGTCGCGGCGTGAGTACGATTTTCCCATCTTCTATATTGGCGTCCAGGGGATCTCCCGCGCGAATATCGAGTCGGCGGCGAAGCGGGCCGGGAAGAACCACTTGTCCCTTGGTCGAGACCTTGGTTTGCATGTAAGACAATCTTACCATCGTTTCCCTGATCCGGCAACCGGCTGTCCATATTTCTCATCTTTCGCGGGTTAATCCTGGCGGCGGGAGAACCTCGAGTCCTGCGATGAATTTCTGAGCGCGGGTTTCCGGAGTCTAGGTGGAAGGCGTACTACCAGATGTCCATGCACGAACAACGAGAGTTGACCGTAGAGCCGCTCGATTGCGAGAGTCGATCTCTGGAGTCCGGTGCACTCGGATCGCCATGCTTTCGCTGAGGCTGGTCCGACGTAGGAACCTCCTTATTTGTAGGTCGCAGGCTGAAAACTTTCCCTCTTCCCTCCCCCTGGTGGCCTCAGTACGCTAGACATCGACAAACCGGTGCCAGCCTTCCGCCGCAGAGCAGGAGAGCAAGCGATACCGCGGAATCACGCCGGAGCGCAGAAGGGCAAGGTCGAGGCTAGCTGAGGCTCCAGGTCACGAGTTGAATGAAGCGGTTGGGGAAGATGCCAATAAAAAGGGTAGCGAAAGCGCTGACACCCAGGGCAACCTTCATGGCGGGGCTGACCGGAAGGCGGGACGAGTCCAGGGCCTCGCGCATGAACATAGCGTTGGCAATGCGCATGTAGTAGTACAGGCCAAACACCGCATAGACCACGGCCAAGGAAGCCAAAACGTAATGGCCGCTCTCCACCAGACTCAGGAAGATGAAGTACTTTCCATAAAAGCCTGCCAGAGGCGGAATCCCCGCCAACGACAGCAAAAAGATGAGCATCAGGACGGCTTCCGCGGGGGCGCGGGAATAAAGGCCTGCAATGTCGTCGATGTCGTCGCCAATGACGTCGCGCTGGCGGAGCGAAGTGATGACCGCAAACGCGCCCAGGTTCATGAAGGTGTAGACCAGCAGGTAGAGGAGGATCCCGCGAAAGCCGTCGGCCACCGCCGCGGGATACTCTACCGAACCGAAGGCGACGAGTCCGAGCAGCATGTACCCCACATGAGCGATGGAGGAGTAGGCGAGCAGCCGCTTGAGATTGTTCTGCGTGAGCGCTGCTAAATTGGCGCCGGTCATGGTGACGACCGAGACGAACACGACCAGCGGAAAGTAAACGCTCCGCAAGGGATATAAGCCCCACACGAAAATGCGAAGGAGCATCGCCCAGGCGGCCGCCTTCACCGCGACGGACATGAAGCCGGTGACACTGGTGGGCGCCCCTTCGTAAGCGTCGGGCGCCCACTGGTGGAAGGGAACGGCGGCAATCTTGAAGAACAGACCGGTGGCGGTGGTCAGTAAGGCAATCATCGTCACCGGAGTGGCGTGGTCGTGATGAGCCGCCATTTGGCGACCGATGCCCTCGCCGATGTCCGCCAGATTCGTACTCCCGGTCAGGCCATAGAACAGGGATAAGCCGTAGGCAAAGATTCCCGAGGAGAACGCACCGAGCAACAGGTATTTCAACGCGGCTTCGTTCGAACGGCGATCGGTGCGAAGAAAGCCCACCAACACGTAAGTCGAGATGGCCATCAGCTCCAGGCCGATGAAGATGAGCACGATGTCATAGCCTGCCGCCATCGCAATCATGCCGATCACCGAGAACAGAATGAGGGCGTAGAACTCTCCGTGGTGCTCCTTCTCGATTTCGAGGTATCGCACCGAAATCAAGATGGCCAGGGCCGCTCCCGCCAGAAACAAGTAGGTGAAATAGATGGCAAAGTGGTCCATGCACAGGGAGTGCATAAAGGCCCACTGCACCCGTTGTCCATGCTCGGCGAGTTCTCGCTGCACGAGCTGAATCTTAAACACGCCGGCGGCCCCAAACAGCACTCCGATCAGAGCGGTAGCCGCATTCATCCACTTCCACTCGGCCGGGATCATCAAATCGATGAGCAGGATAGCGAGCGCGAAGAGCGTCAACAAAATGACGGGCAGCGACAGCAGGTAATCGATGCCGGTGAAGTACTGTGCGGCGGTCACTTACTGATTCCCTTCGGTGGGGTTGCCGCCCTCGCCGCGCGACGGTACCCGCGCGGGCTGGGTGGAAGCGTTGACCCCGCCTCTCAGGCCCGGATAATCGGGGCGCACGGTCTGGACCAGCTGATTGACAGGTTGCTCTAGGATCTCGAAGAACGGCTTGGGATACAGGCCGATCCAAAAGGCCAGAACGAGAAGCGGGGCGAAGGTCAGCACTTCGCGCGGCGTCAGATCGTGCAGCTTCTCGTTCTTGGGATTAGTTACGGTTCCAAAGAACACTCGCTGATACAGCCACAGCAAGTAGGCCGCCGCCAAAACCACGCCCGGCACGGCCCACGCCGCCCACTTCCAGCTCTCCAGGAACGTGCCCTGCAAGATCGTAAATTCGCCCACGAAACCGTTGAGCAGGGGCAGTCCCATGGAAGACAGGAACATGATCATGGTGATGGTGGCGTAGAGCGGCATGACGTTCGAGATGCCGCCATATTCCGCGATTTCCCGCGTGTGACGCCGCTCGTAAAGAATGCCCACGATCAAAAACAGCGCCCCTGTCGAAATGCCGTGGTTGATCTGCTGCAGCACCGAACCGCTAAGCCCGATCGGGTTCAGCGCGAAGATGCCCAGGGTGCAGAAACCCAGGTGGCTCACCGAGGAGTAGGCGACCAGTTTCTTCATGTCTTTCTGCATCAGCGACACCAGCGCGCCGTAGATGATGGCGACAATTGAAAGCAACATCATCCAGCCTCGCACCTTGGGGTGCATGGCGACGTCCGGAAAAAAGGGCAGAGAAAACCGAATGAAGCCGTAGGTTCCCATCTTCAGCAGGACCCCGGCCAGGATGACCGAACCTGCCGTGGGGGCTTCGACGTGGGCGTCGGGAAGCCAGGTATGAAAGGGAAACATCGGGACTTTAATGGCGAAGGCCAGGAAAAATGCCAGGAACAGTAGAATCGCAAACGTCGCCCCATAGGCAGGATCGTGGAAGATGTGCGGGGCAGTGCGATAGAGGGCTTGAATGCTGAACGTGTATTGCCCGGTCTGGCGATAGTTGTAAAAGTAGAGGAACAGCACGGCCAGCAGCATCAGCACCGAGCCGAGCAGGGTATAGAGGAAGAACTTGATCGCGGCATAGAGCTTGCGCGGCCCGCCCCAGATGCCGATCAGCAGGTACATGGGTACCAGCATGGCTTCCCAGAAGACGAAAAACAGGAAGAAATCGAGGGACATGAAAACGCCCAACATGCCGGTCTGCAACACCAGGAACCAGATGTAGTACTCCTTGACCCGGTTCTCGATGGCGGACCAGGAGGAAAGAATCGAGATCCATCCGAGTAGGGTGGTCAGCATGATCAGCAGGAAGGAAATGCCGTCGATGCCGAGCACATATCCCGCACCGATCGAGGGAATCCATTGATTCGGTGCGCCCTCCACGAACTTGAAGCCGGGCTCGAAACGCCTTTGCCAGAACCAGGGGACTAGCGGCAGGGAAACGATAAAGCCGGCAAGGGCAAAGATGTTGCCGATCCAGCGAATGGCGCCCTTCTCGTCCTGGGGGACGAAAAGCAGCAGAATGGCTCCTAGGAGCGGCGTGAACAAGATGACCGAGAGAATGTGATTCTGCATTGTTCATCCCTGACGCGGGCGACTGCGCCCGCGCCTCAGGCCTTTCATCGCCAGGCGTAGTAGGCGACGAATCCGATCAGACCGAATACCATCACTAAGGCATACCACTGCACCAAACCCCACTGCAGCATCCGTGCGGGATAGGAAAGAAGGCGCGACAAAAACGCCGGACCATTGACCAGCAGGCCGTCGATAATGAACCTGTCCCACCAACTGGAAAGGCTTGCCGTGAGGCGCGTGATCCAGGCTGTTCCGTTCACCATGCCATCGATGAAGCGGGAATCGAACCAGAAAGAGGCATCCCCCAAACCCAGTGCGCCCAGGCGGACAGGACCCAAGCGGCGATGCCCGGTAAAGGCATAATCATAAGCTTCGTCCACGTAATACTTGTTATAGAGGACAGTATAGAGGGGTCGGGCGGAAGCCTCGATGGGCTCGACGTAGCCTTTGTCGGCGTGGCGATACGCTTTCCATGCCATACCCCAACCGGCGGCGGCCGCCGCAATCGAAAGAACCATCAACAGATACTCGGTCCCGCTGGTGTGTTCTTCCTCGCGGATCCCTGCCGCCAGCTGGGCGCTCTCCCCTGTCTCTCGAAAAACCCGGGCCTCGCGGGCAAACACCGGCTCTAAAAATTTCGTGAAGCGGTCGGAACCTCCCAAGCTGTGCGGCCAGCCCAACCATCCCGCCCCAATCGCCCCGATGGCGAGCACCACGAGCGGAACCGTCATCGACTTCGGCGATTCGTGGATAGGGTGTCCGCTTTCCCGGACCATGCGCGGGCGGCCATGAAAGGTGAGATACATCAGCCGGAACATGTAGAAGGCAGTCATCAATGCCGTGGCATAGCCGACAAACCACAGCACACGATAAGCACCGCCTTCGGAAGACCAAGTCTGCCATAGGATTTCATCCTTCGAGAAGAAGCCGGCGAAGGGCGGAATTCCCGCGATGGCCAAGGTTGCGACGAACATCGTCCAATGCGTGATCGGGGTACGATGATGAAGATCCCCCATGTTGCGCAGGTCCTGCTCTCCGCTCAGAGCATGCATGACCGACCCGGCGCCGAGAAACAGCAGCGCCTTGAAGAAGGCGTGGGTGAAGACGTGGAAGATGCCGGCTGCGAATGCGCCGACGCCCAGCGCCAGGAACATGTACCCCAGCTGGGAGACGGTCGAATAGGCAAGCACCCGTTTAATGTCGTTTTGCACCAGGCCGATGGAGGCGGCCAAGATGGCGGTCAGCGCGCCGATGAAGGCTACGGTCTTCATCGTGGTCGGCGCCAGCACGAACAAGGCGTTCGAGCGCGCCACCATGTACACCCCCGCGGTCACCATGGTGGCGGCGTGGATCAGAGCCGACACCGGCGTCGGGCCTTCCATGGCGTCAGGCAGCCAGACATAAAGAGGAACCTGGGCGGATTTTCCGCATGCGCCAACAAACAGGAGCAAGGTCGCCACCGTGATAACCGGATCCCCGATCGAGAAACTGCCGCTGCGGGCAAGACGGTTCACGTCGAGGTAGCGCAGGGAGCCAAAGTACCAGGCAAGGGTAAACATGCCCAGCAGGAATCCGGCATCTCCGATGCGGTTGACGATGAATGCCTTAGCCGCGGCATTGCTGGCCGACTTGCGATGGAAATAAAAGCCAATCAGGAGATAGGAACATAAGCCCACACCTTCCCAGCCCACAAACATCAGCACATAGTTGTTGGCCAAAACCAAGGTGAGCATGGAGAACATGAACAGGTTCAAGTACCCGAAGAAGCGGTAGTACCCGTGCTCGTGGGCCATGTAGCCGATCGAGTAGATGTGGATGAGCATGCCGACGCCGGTGACGAAAAGCAGCCATATGCTGGAGAGCGGGTCGAGCAGAAATCCTGCGTCGGCCTCGAAGATGGCCGGAGTTCCGTTCGAGGTTACGTAGTTCAGTGTGCCCGAGTCGGCGGCCGCGCCGCGAGGAACGGAATCGCTGCCGAGCCAGGTGTAAAGAATGGTTTGATAGGGCTGCCCCGGATTGTCCCGCGCGTACCCCGTGTATTGCCAAACGCCGGCACAGGCGAGGACAAAGGCGAGGACCACCGCGCCCACGCAGACGGCACTGACCGCCGCCTTCTCCAGCCGGCTGCCGAAGAAGAACATGAGGGTCGCGCCCGCGGCCGGCAGCAGCGGAATGAGCCAGATGTGGGATAAGAAGAACATGTCGTCGGTCGTTGCGACTACCCCCGGGACGGGTTACCACTTCAACAGATCCACCTCGTCTACATTCACGGTCTCCTTATTGCGGAAAAAGGCGATCAAGATTCCCAGGCCCACAGCGGCTTCGGCGGCGGCATCGGTTACTACAAAGATCGCGAAGATCTGTCCGTGCAGCCCCCACAGGCGCGAGAAGGCGACCAAGTTAAGGTTCACCGCATTCAGGATCAGTTCGATCGACATCAGCACGATGACCACGTTACGGCGGGTGAGAACACCGATGACACCCAGCGCAAAAAGGGCTGCGGCTACGACGAGATAGTGCAAGGTAGTAATCGGCACCATGTCAGTTCATCTCTGCCCTTCGACGCCGGGCTTGCCTTTCGCTTCCCCCCACCCTGATTCCTAAATTCTTCTCTTCGCCATCACCACCGCACCGATCATGGCAACCAGCAGCAACAGGGAGGCGATTTCAAAGGCGAACATGTAGGGACCATAGAGCAACTCGCCGACTTGTTGCGTATTGCTGGCTTCGGCAATCGGCTGGGTTGACGCCGGAAACAGAGCCCTGCCCTTCAAAAACACGGCCACCAACAGAGCCCCGAGAGCGCCGGCGGCCAAAATTCCCGCCAGCCACTGCCGGTTGAACTGCTCTTCCTTTTGCGCCCGCTCCAGGTTGACCAGCATGATGACAAAAAGGAACAGCACCATGATTCCCCCGGCATAAAGAATGATCTGCACGCCGGCCACGAAGGGAGCATACAGCATCAGGTACAGGCCGGCCTGCGCCAGCAGTCCCAGAATCAAGGCCAGAGCGGAATGTACCGCATTCTTGCGGGTAATGACGAGAATGGCGCTCGCGAGCGTCAAAAACGACAGGAAATAGAAGAAAAACGGTGTCGCAACCGGAGCCATATCAGTCGACCACCCCTACGATTGCCGTCCCGATGAGCACGCCAAGCGAGATTGGCAGCAGGACCTTCCATCCCACTCGCATGAGTTGGTCAAACCGATACCGCGGAAAGGTCGCGCGGTACCAGATGTACATATACATAAAGAAGGCAACCTTAGCCGTGAACCAAAAGATGTCCTGAATCCGCTCCCGCACGGGGCCAAGGAAGAGCACGAGCCCAATCAGGCCAAGCAGGAACCCGAACCCGGCCAAGCCCATGGTTTGTACTCGAAAGTAGGGATCTTTCGGCATGCGGACGACACCCAGGAAGGCCACGGCAGCCAAGATCAGGAAGATAAAGCCTGGAATCAGTGAGAACACCAGATCCCAGGTCTCGCCGCTGAGCGCATGGGGGAAAGGACGTAGCCATCCCCCTAGCCACAAGGTGACGGCAATCGAAGAAACCGCGATCATGGCGGCGTATTCGCCCAGCATGAACAGCGACCACCGCAGGCCGCTGTACTCGGTGTGGAAACCGGCAGTCAGTTCCGATTCCGCCTCCGGCAAATCGAAGGGCGCGCGGTTGGTCTCGGCGACCATGGCGATCGAAAAGATGAGAAAAGCGATGAAACCGAGGGGGAAAAACTTAAACAGATACCAGATCTGCTGCTGCTGTTGCGCTTCGACAATGCCAATCATGCTCAGCGTACCCGTCCCACTGCGGTTGAGGCTGGTCATCAGAATGGCGGAGACAACCGCCATCCCCATGGCAACTTCATAGGAGATCATCTGAGCGCTCGAACGCAGCGATCCGATCAGCGGGTAATGAGAATTCGAAGCCCAGCCCGCCATGACCACGCCCAGCACACTGAGCGAAGATACCCCGAGCATGAACAGGATGCCGATGTTCAAGTCGGTAATGGCGTGCGTCGGTCCGAAGGGGATCACGACGTAGACGGCGAACGAAGCGCAAAGAATAATGAGCGGAGCGGTCCAGAAGACCAAGCGGTCGGCATTGTCCGGAATGATGTCCTCTTTGGTGAGCAATTTGATGGCATCGGCAATCGGCTGCAGCAGCCCGTGGGGACCGACGCGCATGGGACCGAGCCGAACCTGAAAATGCGCCAGAGCCTTACGCTCCAGCCAGTTCATGGCCATCACCGCCAGCGAAACCCCGCCAAACACAAGGAAGATGTAAATCAGCGCCCACAGGACATTGCCCGCTTGGCCGGGCGTGGTGTTGCTCGTGAGGTAGGAGGTCAGCGACTCTAGCATCAGCGATCCACCTCGCCCAAGACAATGTCCAAGGTTCCGATGACCGCGATGACATCCGCCACCAGTTGGCCCCGGACCATGACATCCAGGGCTTGCAAGTTCACGAAGGAAGGGGGTCGTACCCGCACGCGATAGGGTTGCGTCGAGCCGTCGCTGACGATGAAGTATCCCAGCTCGCCTTTGGGGGCTTCGATCGAGTGGTAAATCTCACCTGCCGGCGGCTTGATAACTTTGGGAACCTTAGCCATGATCGGACCTTCGGGAATTCCCTCCACCGCTTGCCGGAGAATGCGCAGCGACTGGCGCATCTCCTGCATGCGCACGATGTACCGGTCATAAGTGTCGCCGTTGGCCCCGACTGGAATCTCGAAGTCAAAGTCAGGGTAGGCGGCATAGGGGAGAGCCTTGCGCACATCCCATTGCACGCCGCTGGCGCGAAGCACGGGGCCGGTGACGCCCAGGGCTTTGCAATCGGCGGCCCCGAGTTTGCCGACATTCTTGGTGCGCTCAACCCAGATCCGATTGCTGGTGAGCAGCTCTTCGTATTCGTCAATTTTGGCCGGGACACCATCGACAAACTTCTTCACGTCGCGCTCGAAGCCGTCATAGGTCTCGTACAGACAACCGCCAATGCGAAAAGCGTGGGTCGTCAATCGCGCCCCACAATATTTTTCGAAGATCTTGAGAATCTCTTCTCGGTCGCGAAAAGTATAGAACAGGGGCGTCATGGCGCCGATATCGAGCGCGTGCGTTCCCAACCATAGCATGTGACTGGCCAGGCGGTTGAGCTCGGTGAGAATCACGCGAATATAGTTGGCACGTGGCGGGGCTTCGACCGCGAGCAGTTTCTCCACGGTCTCGCAGTAGCCCAGACCGTTTGAAACTGCCGCGACGTAATCCATGCGATCCACGTAGGGGTTAAACATGGCATAGGTGCGGTTCTCACCAATCTTCTCCACCCCCCGGTGCAAGTAGCCGATCACGCATTCGGCACCGAGAACCTTCTCCCCATCGAGCTTCAGGATCACGCGCAGCACCCCGTGGGTCGCAGGATGTTGTGGACCCATGTTGAGAATCAGCTCGTTCGAGTCCAGGAAGGTCTTGTCGGGTTCGCCCTGCTCGAGCGGCGAGGGATAGGGGGTCGGGTCAGGCATGACTATTGCCCACTCTCGATTCCCAGGTGCGCCTCGACCCATTCCTGGTCTTGCTCGATGATTCCATAGTCTTTGCGAAGAGGATGGCCCCTCCAATCCTCGGGCAAAAGAATACGCCTCAGATCGGGGTGGCCGTCGAAGCGAATGCCGAACATGTCGTACACCTCGCGTTCCAGCCAGTTCGTTCCCGACCAGAGGGAAGTGGAACTGGGAAAGGATTCCTGCTCGGCGATCATGGTCTTGACCCGCAGGCGCTCATTGCGCGGGAACGAATAGAGGATCCAGACGAGGTCGAATGGTTTCTCGCGCTTCGGGTAGTGCACGGCGGTGATATCGACGCAATAATCGAACTCTTCCTCCTCGCACAGAATGCCCAAAATCTCGTGCGTGATCGATCGATCGAGCACCAGGTAGGCTTGTCCCCGGTCGCTAGCGGCCTCGCACACTCCAGAACCGTACCGTGCCTTGAGCTTGGCCACAAGCGGCGAGGTCCACGGTTCCGCCAGCGGGCCGGCGGGCTTGGCGGCACCCGCTGGCTTTTCCGACGTGGCCCCAGCCGGGGACTTCTCAGCAGCAGCGGAAGGGGGAGCGCCAGCAACAGGCTCGCGGGCTGGCACTTTAGGCTGGCCAGCGGAAGGTGGCGGGGACGATTTAGTCTCCTCGGGCATGCCTCAGGGTACAAACCTCCGGCCCAGCAAACGTTTCGCAGGAACGTTCCTTTCTAACAGCATGCACTCAGGCTGTCAACGAGAAGCG
>Ga0187783_10003579_pt1 | contig 11460 bp, 10 predicted proteins | sample 1015_SJ02_MP02_2_FD_132471 | JGI IMG/M metagenome (GOLD analysis project Ga0187783, IMG submission 132471) | Tropical peat soil microbial communities from peatlands in Department of Meta, Colombia - 1015_SJ02_MP02_20_MG | ecosystem: Environmental > Terrestrial > Soil > Wetlands > Peat | place... | reverse complement strand
TAAATGTGCGGAGTTTGATCCCATCCTACCGAAACATATTGCTGACCGGCCTTCGAAGCGGTCAGCAGATAGGCCTGATCATTGTAGCCGATATTGTTGGCCCAGAAATCGACCTGGTAGAGTCCGTCTTTGCTGCCGGTGGCGACATGGCCGCCGCCAAAGGGTCCCGGTGCGATGTCACTGTACTCATAGTATTTCGCCAAGCTGTGCTGGCCGAGATAGACGTAGCCGCCTCCGACGGTGTTGCCAAATATCGAGCCGTCGCGCGTGGGATCGTTGGTAAAGCCGCGTAAGCCGAACTCGATTTCGCCGTGGGTCCACCAGGGCGCGGATTCAGGGCGAATCGGTTCAGCCTTGACCAAAACTGGCGCAGTTTCAGCGCTCTCTGGTTCAGCCTTGAATATCAGTGGTGCGCCGGCGCCGTACGGTGCGGCGATTGACCAGGCATAGGCCGGCCATTGGGCGGAGGTCGCGTTTCCGGCGGTCCAAACATTGGCACCGGTCGCTGTGCCCCCTTCACAGCAGCCCTGCTGCGCGCGCACGTCGGTCGAAACAAACGCCGCGCCGCTTAGCACCACGCCAACGATACAAGCTCGAGCAATTCCGACCCGATTTGACATTGCCCCCAAGCTCCCAACCCCGAATTAATGCTTCTTCCGCGGAGCCTCACGTTCTGATTTCCCGACTTATCGCTGGAGCGCAGCACCGGCTGGACTGTTGCTCCCATGGATCATCGTGTGACAGTTCATGCATGCGCGGCCCATACTGAGATCCGAACCCGCTCCTACCGTCCCAAGGTTGCCGTGAGGACCAATCGTGTGACACTCGAAGCAAAGCCGCGGGCGCGACATTTTCAGCGAGTACTCGTTGATCGAGCCATGCGGATCGTGGCAGTTCAGACAGCTTTCGCGCACCGGCGCGTGCTCGAACAAAAACGGTCCGCGCTTTTCAGCGTGGCATTTGTAGCAATTGTCGTTGATTGAATCCTGCCGCAGCATGGCTTCAGTTGCGCTGCCGTGGGGGTTATGGCAATCCGAGCACACCACCTTGCCCTCGCGCATCGGCATGTGCGCCGAGCGGAACATCTGCGCACGGCGGTCCTTATGGCATTGGAAGCAAGTTTCGGGTTGGAACGCCGTCTTTAGCTGATTCTGCGCAGACACGTTCGCCATGATCGTGTGGCAATTGGTGCAGGCCACGCCGCGCTCTTCGTGCGGGCTGCCTTCCCAGTAGGTTCGCTCACCGCGCTCATGACAATTGAGACAAATGGCGTTGTTCTGCTCCACTGTCCTGCCGGGATCGTCCGGGCGGTACGAGATGATGCCACCGACGCTGCGGCCATCCGCGGGAGCGGCGGGGCGAACCACGAGAGGTACGTATTTGAGAGGCCCATAATTTGCGGTAGTGGGCTGCGCCGGATGCAGGCTTGCATAATAACTCGCGACGTCGGCAATTGCGCGCTGGTCAAGGTTGGACATGACCTTGTTGGCAAGCACAACGGGAACGGGTTTTGCGGGGGTGTTCTTTGCGCTTGCCGACTGTTCGGGGCGCAGGCTCGCATAGTAGGCCGCAAGGTTATCAAAAGTCTGCTGGTCAAGCGATGCGACCAACGCTTTCATGGTCGGGTCCGTGCGCGAGCCATTCTTGTAGGCTTGCATCGCGTCGGCGAGAGAGCGAGCATCCTGGCCAGCCAAGCTTGGCCACGCGGGATTAGTGCTGACGCCCTGCTCGCCGTGGCAGCCGGCGCACGAGGTACTCGCGGTCTTGCCCGCCGCTGCATCGCCTACCGAGGGCGTCGACGCCCGAGCGGGACTTTGCTGTGCATAGTAAAGCGCCACATTATTGATTTCGGAGTCACCGACTCCAGAGAGCAGTGCCTTCATCACGGCGTTTTTACGCTGCCCGTTCACATATGCCTTCATAGCAGTGACGAGATACTGTGGATCCATCCCGACTAGGCTTGGGATGCCCGGTGTCCTGCTGATCCCGCGCTCGCCGTGGCAGGCCGCGCATGGGACCTCCTTCTTCCAGTCCCCATATTTGTAGTCCCTGATTGCCAGAGCGAGATATTGCGAATCCTGGCCGGCGAGGTTGGGAAAAGCAGGACTTACGCTCACGCCATTCTCGCCGTGGCAAGCGGCGCACACCGAAATGTCGGCCTTGCCGGCTGGGCCATTGCCGATTAGCGGAGTCTGCGCCCGAGCGGTGACCTGGCGGGCGTAGTAAAGGGCAATGTTGTCGAGTTCCGCATCGCTCAGGCCGGACAGCAGGGCCTTCATGAGGTCGTTCTTGCGCCGCCCGGAAACGTAGTCCTTCATTGCCACCATGAGATAATGTGGGTCTTGTCCGACCAGACTCGGAATGCCAGCCCGCGTGGTGACGCCGCCATCGCCGTGACAGGCCGCGCAACCAACCTCATGTACGTGCGCCGACCCCGGGCCGTGACAGGCTTCGCAGTCCAACTTGCCTTGCTTCTGCAGCCGGCCCATGAGGGTGTAGCCGAACGATTCGGCCTGGCTGGTGTGGCAGCCAAGGCAAACCTGCGAGCCGATATGAACCGCCGCTACGGCAGGCGATTCCGGTGGCGGTGCAATCCGTTTGGCCGCCGGCGGTGCTGAAGTGCTCGGTTGTTCGGGCGGGCCTGAGTCATCATGCTTTTGCAGAAATTCTCGGAGCGCGTCGAATGCGTTATCGGCTTCAGCTAATTTTAGCTGGCTTTTGCCCGGTTGCGATTGATTGGCGGAAATGCTTCCAACGAATGTGCCGAGAGCGGCATAAGGATCTTCGCCGAATTCATTATTAAAGATGCTTTCGTGCGACGCTTGATCGAGGTCATCACTGGTCGGCGTAATCGGCTGCGCACCGGCAAAGTGGTTGAGGTAATTACGCAGCGCTTCGGCAGGATCGTCGCGACCATTCACCTCGTCGGTGATATCGACAAGCGGTTGATTGATTTTTGCATCAACAACGGCATTGGGTTGCTCGGTAACTGAAAGAACATAATTATGCAGCAACGCGATCGAATCGCTGCCGCCCACCAACCCATCCGCTCTCGCCGACATGCCGGGTCCGAGCAGTACCCAGCCAGCAAAGCCAACCAATGCGACGAAGATCAGTTGACCAGTCTTATGGGGATAAAACCATCCTAGCTGTCGGCTCAAGCGCCTCATCCGGCAGCTCCTACTGCCGCACGACAGACGCATAGTAACCACCCCCAATTTTCGCAAAGTCTTTCTCTAAGCGACTTGCGGATCAAGTACGATCATTATTGAAATGCAGTTTTCTGGCTGAGTGTGACCTCGAAAGCGCATGAAAAATTGACCTGTATCAATTCGGTCTCCCGAACTTGCGCTTTGCGCGCAGGGGCAAGCGCGCTAGAGTCTTCGTACCACTTGAGAAAGGCGACAGGAGGGCTTGAAGGAACTTCTGCAGAACCGCCTGAAACTTTTGCGCTATTCCAGCCCTGTTCGCTGCGATGATTGCCATTGCGCCTCGAAATGCTGCGGCGGTGATCGGTCCAGCAGAGTGTTCAAATGACGCTGTGGTTCCTTTTGGCCATGATGACGTCGGTCGCGCTGTTCGCGGTGATCTGGCCGTTTGTGCGCCAAATTCGGTCCACCCGTCCAGGTGGCGAGGATGCTGCGGTATATCGCGATCAGCTTGATGAGCTCGAACGAGATCGGGCGACGGGTCTGATCGGCGCGGTCGAAGCTGCAGAAGCGCGCGTCGAAATCTCCCGACGATTGCTCGCTGCCGTCGATTTTTCCAAGGCCAACCCGTCCGGCCTCCCCTCGATGCCGACTGATCGGCGCCGACGTTTTGCTATTATCTCCTCGCTGCTAACAGTCCCGATTGTCGCCTGTGCGCTGTATCTCAGGCTCGGTTCACCAGAGCTCGCGTCGGGTCCCACGCTGGAGGTGAGCGCGACCGCCGCGTCAGAACTTGACTCGGTTGATAGCCTGGTTGCTCAAGCGGAAGCGCATTTGCAACGTAATCCTCAAGATGGCTCTGGCTGGGAAGTCTTAGCCCCCGTTTATATGCGCCTCGATCGCTATTCCGATGCAGTTGGAGCCTGGCGCAACGCGCTACGGCTTCTCGGCGAGAATGCCGAACGAGATGCGAATCTTGGCGAAGCACTCACTGCGGAGGCAAACGGCATCGTGACGGCTGAGGCGAAGAGTGCCTTCATGCGCGCCACATCATTGGACAATACCAGTGTTACAGCCCGCTACTACCTCGGACTTGCGGCCGAGCAAGATGGCAAGCGAAGTAAAGCCGCCGAAATTTGGCGCGAACTCGTCGTACAAGCACCTGCGGACGCGTTTTGGCTCGACGAGGTGCGATCGGCCCTTGCCCGTGTTGAGCACGCTGCCCCGGTTCCCGCGCCAATTGAGGCCGCTTCCAACCAACCACCTGAGCAAGAACAGGCAACGATTCGCGGCATGGTCGACCGGCTTGCCGCTCGGCTTGAGAACGACGGGACCGATGTAGACGGCTGGCTGCATCTGATACGCGCCTATATGGTTCTCGGCGAATCTGACAAGGAAAGCGCTGCTACTGCCAAGGCGAAGCAAGCACTTACAGGTGATTCTGGTAAGCTTCAAAAGCTCGACGCAGGTCTCAAAGAACTCAATGCGGACAATGTCCAGGCCCCCTCTGTTGCAAACTTTGGGGCCGCACAGACGGCGATGGGGGGCGCCCCTCCGGACCACGAGCACGGCGTCATGACCGAAACCGTGGTTGATCGCCTTGCCAACCGACTGAAGGATTCGGGGTCCGATCCCGAGGGCTGGCTCATGCTTGTGCGGTCCTACCTGACTCTTGGTGAAAAGGACAAGGCAGCCGCTGCCATCGGCACTGCCCGTAAAGCACTCGCCAGTGATCCCGATAAGTTAGCGCGCTTCAATAAGGCGTTGAGTGACCAAAAAATTGGCGTACAATAAAAGTTTGGCCTCGCAATCACCTTCGTTTGTTGTTTTCGCGTCAGTTATTCTTGGCACCCTGGAAAATCCAGCTCCAAATGTTGTTGCGTAGGCAGTTTGGAAGTGGCTTATGCCCATAAGGCATTTGGATTTTTGCGCGGCCCTCAATGAGTACGACCAAGTTGCTGCCGTCGGGCTGGCCTGGGATCACCATCGGACCGAATTTGGTACCCTTCATCAATCCATCATAGCTGGTAAGATCTAGTCCGCTGGCGTCGAAACCTTCGCCGCCTGGTTGATGGCACGATACACACCAGCCCTTGAGAATAGGCGCGATGTCTTCGGCAAAGCTCATCTGATTCTGTTGTTGTGCACAGGCATTTTGAATAGGCGCCAGAGCCGTTGTCGCCACCAATGTAAGGCCGCCGACGGCAACGCTAAGCGATAGAGCTTTAGGCTGCTTCATAAGTCTTTTCCTTGGTATCGAATTCACGAAGTCGCGCGCCTGCAATTCTTTCAAGTCATTATACCTTCCCTGAGTGCTCTCCATACAGCGAAAGCTGTGCTCCGCTCTTGATCAAGATCAAGGCGGGAGCGTAGTCCTTGTTGTTTGGCCAAAGATGATCGTATGCTGTCATGTAATGAGCGCGCATTGGCGCCACCCTGCGCGAGAAGCCCGTAGACCATTGCTACTAGACACCAAACACAACGCCCGCTTCAGGAGCATGGCATCATGGGTGCTGGCAGCGAGGCCGCAGACCCTGAGCCTTGCGACGACGCCAGTGATTGTCGGCGCGGCGCTCGCCTGGGCGGTGGAAGGGCAATTGCGGTGGCCAGCAATCCTGGCGGCACTCACCGGTGCCATCCTCATCCAGCTTGGCACCAACCTACACAATGATGCGACCGGCGGTATACGCGGCGGTGACGGCCCTGATCGCTATGGGCCGTTACGCGCGACCGCTTCCGGCTTGCTGGATGAAGCTGTGGTCAATCGAGCCGCAATCACATGCTTTGCCGCGGCGGCGTTCATTGGCACCTATCTGATCTGGGTCGGCGGTTGGCCGATTTTTCTGCTCGGCGTAGCGTCGATTCTGTCCGGCTGGGCTTATAATGGCGGCCCGTTTCCGATCGCCTATACGCCGGCCGGGGAATTATTCGTCCTGGCTTTTTTCGGCGTGGGCGCGGTGACCGGCACCTATTGGCTCTGCACCGCGAATTTCAACGCGATTGCGCTCGACGCCGGTCTTGCCGTGGGGTTTTTCACCGCGGCGGTCTTATTGGTCAACAATCAGCGTGATGTCGAGGCCGATGGACGCGTCGGGCGACAGACTCTGCCTATTCTGGCCGGCCCGGAGGCGACGAATTGGATTTATGCGGGGCTAATGATGATGCCGTTTGGGTTGCTTATTCCGATCGGCCATGAGGTGCCGCGTGGCCATGCGTGGCTCGCGCTCCTGTCTTTGCCGCTGGCCATATTGCTTATCAAGCGGTTCGTTGACGAGCCGCGCGGACGCGGCCTGAATCGCCTACTCGTACAAACCATGCTTGTCCAGGTTCTATTCAGTCTATTGCTTTCACTCGGCCTGGTTCTGTGATAGCGATTTTGCGTGCCGAGTTTGCAGCGAGGTCAGTCGCCATGGCGAGCCGAACCGGTTCTTACATCGTTCCCACACATCATTGGTACATCGAACGAACCGTTTGGTTGATTGCGGGGATTGTGCTGTTGAGCAGCACGGCGCTCGCATTGCTGTGGAATCCATTGTCCATTTTGGCGGTGACTGCGACCGGACTCGTTTCCATCAACGTTTCGGTGACCGGTTTTTGCCCGGTCGGGAATGTGCTGCGGCTGTTCGGCTTCACCCCGATGCTCGGGGCGGCAACGCCAACGCGTTGGAACCTCTACTTCCTGCAGATCGATTGCTGGTATCTCGAGCGGCGCATTTATCTTGCGGTGGGTATCAATATATCTGTGGCATCCATATTGGTGCTGGCTGTCAGCCCGTGGTGGATGCTTTTCACCGCTTTTGTCGGCGGCGCGATGGTGTGGTTTGCGGCGACCGGCTATTGCATAATGGCCAACGCGCTTTACTGGCTTGGCGCCGAGCCGCGGCTCATTCCTCACCACATGCCGTCGGCCCGCTGCGCCGAGTGCGCCGTCTCGGCAGTGTGCGTCAGCAATCCCAAGATCGGGCCGCGTGATTTGCTGCGATTGCACGAACAGTCGGCATAGATTCGGTTCCCGCGGCTAGATCTGCGCACCGTAAAGCCGGCGTGCGCGCTCTTTGAACGCCGACAAGGTTGCTGCGGCACGATCCGAAAAGGCTGCCCCCATCAGCATTTCCAACACGCGCGAGCGAAGCTTGACGTCAACGTGATATTCAACGTCAGTATCGCCTTCACCCGCGGCATTGAAAGTCCAGCGTTGCAGGAATCGATCGAACATCGGATCGTTGCCATTGATGTCGATCCGATGTGGTCGATGCAGGATACCTGTGGTTGAAAAGCGCTTTCGCACCGGGCCGATCGCAATCGTCATGTCGACCAGGATGGTTTGATCATGCCGCCGGCGGATGCGTGATTCGACGACCCAGGACATGAATTCCGGATATCGTTCGACGTCGGCGACTAAATCGAACAATTGCGGCGCGGTGTATTTTAGTCGCTGACGTTGCGTGTAAACAGTCATGGCAATCTGTAGACGCGTCGCTCAACCGATTAGCCGCGAGAGTCGCCATTCTGCCGGCTCGCGCCGGCATAAGGAGGTGACGCAATTTTGCGGCTGCCGCCTTTGTCTAGTTATACCGACCGCGCTTAATATTGACCTCGTCCTGAGGGGCGCGCGAGTCAGCAATAAGCGTGATCGTTATTGATTACCGCCGGCGGCCGGCTCGATCTTTCATTTCACGTTGGACTTACTCGGCGGCGAACCGGTATGACAGGTGCTACACGGCTTGCCTTTCGCGAGAGCCGGCGTCGCATCCGCCTTCGGCATTGGTAACAAAAGAATCGCGAACGTCAGCACAGCTAATGCTGCCATTCCGACAAAACGCCGAAATAGCCCTGAGCTAACTATATTTCCATGTTGCATCGTTACTCTCCTGGATGCGGACTTTTAGCTCCCAACGCACACGTTCGCCCATTATCCTTTTGCTCATTGTGGGGCGGTCGTTGACGAAGCATCGGGCTGGGTGGCCGATGCCGCGGGCGGATGGACAAGGTTGGTATGGCAATCGACGCAGGTCACGCCGCCCTGGGCCAACAGAGCGTGCGACTGACGCCCGGCGTCGCTCTGCGGCTTTATCGCGCTTGCATCGTGACAACTGCGGCAGGTCACGCTGTCCCAGCCGCGGATTTCGTTGTGAGCCTGTTGCTCGAGCGCGACACGGCGTGCTTGCCATAATTTCGGATCGTCGAATTTGGTCGTCGACTCGATGAAGACGTCGCGAATGCCAGACGTGACGTGAACGTAAGTCTCGATAAACCAGTTGGTCGTCGGGATGTGGCAATCGCCGCAGCTCGGTCTAATGCCAATATTGTTAGTGCGATGCGCCGAGTTCTGAAAATACGGATCGTTGAATTGCAGCGACATGGTGTGGCAGCTTGCGCAAAAGGCGTCAGTCGAGGTCAAATGGTTGACCGCGAAGCTTGCCATCATGCCGCCGGCGCCAATCACTGCGGCGACGAGCAGTAACGCGATCAACAGCCAACGACTAATGTGCATTGCCTGTCTCCAATGGAGGAGTTATCCGCTCTTTTTGAGTGACGTAATAAACGCGACCAGTTGCCAGACCTGTTGGTCGTTGAACATAGGCCAAGACGGCATCGCTGTCCGGGGCACTCCGTTGCGAATGACGAGGAATGTCTGACCGGCGTTTGCTGTTTCCGACCACGGCGGCCTCGTCAGGTCCGCGGGCGGCGGACTCAGCCCTTCCTGGCGCTGACCGCGACCGTCGCCGGCGGCACCGTGGCAGATCGCACAGCTGACGGCGAAAAGCGCGGCGCCAGCCTGTTGAGCCTCGGGCGATCCCAGTAATCCGGCAGGCGCGGTCGGCGCCCGCTCACATCCCGAAATGCCGAGTGAGATTGTGAATAGGGCGATGAAGATCGGCAGATTCCGGCGCCCGGACCATGTTGTAGCCAAGGCTGTGCACCTCGCGGACAATGGCTGCGACGAGCTCGTCTAGTTTGTCATCGACGGCGCTTGAGCGAGCGACTGAAAGATCGATGGAATCCGGCACGAGGCCAAGAAGCGTCACTGTGGCCGGGTAGCTGTCGATCAGGCGCGCGGCCTCAAGCAAATCGGCAACGCCGATCTGATGGGGTGAAAGTCGATCGCGCACGGCGTCGCTGACGTCGGCGCCATCAAGCCGAATGAGCGTGCCGGGTGGGCTGTCGGCGCGAACCGCGTCGACCAGGACCACATGGTCCGATTCGGCGATTAATCCGAGCAGCGAAAGCCCAAGCGTTCCGCCGTCTTCCAACTGGACGCCCGGCGGCGCGCGGTATTCGCGCTCGATGCGGGCGACCGCGGCGGCGCCGAGTCCATCGTCGCCGAGCAACACGTTGCCCAATCCGAGGACAAGAACGCCGATTCTATCAACTTCGCCCCTCGGCGTTGATCGGCTGGTCACGAGGTTCCTGCTTTGCGCTTGGGGAAGAATTTGTAGCCGGAAAAGATCGAGTCGAGTTCACCCGCATGCTCGACCATTGACCAGAGAAAGCACGAATAGACGTGAACGACAGCAAGAATTATCACCAACCACATGCAAATATGGTGGATCAGCCGGGCGATCTGCAAGCCGCCGAACAGCGGCACCACAAAGTCGAAGATTTGAAACGGCGAACCCGGCGTTGCAATGACCGTGTAGAGCGCAACCCCGGTCACGATCAGGATCAGATAAAGCAAGATAAAGGTGGCATAGGCCGCGCCAGCAAATGCATCATGACCGGCATATGGTGCTGGATTGCGTCTGACGAAAAGAAAGAACAAGAAGGAGTCCCAAAGGTTGGCCCAGCGTTCACGGGTTAACGGTATGAATTGAAGCAGGCGCGCGTATTTGTTGCCGGCGAAAAGCCAATAAATGCGGACCAATACGGCCAAACTAAAAAAAATCGCGGTGTAGAGATGGATGGCACGCGCCGCACCCATGACGAAGTGATCTTTTGCCGGACCGGGCACGCTGATGAAGGGATGGCCGATGTAATAGCCGGTCACGGACAGGATGATGATCGAGAAAAATATGATCCAGTGCGTCAGACGCACTGGTAATTCCCAGACATAGACACGTTCGAGACTAGCGGAAGCAGAATCCGAGGCGGCCATGACACTTCACATGACCCGTATGCGGGCCAGCTCACGTTTCATCGCATCAACCACGTGGACGCCGCACGCCATGCAGGGATCGAAGGAGTGCACGGTGCGCAAGATTTCCAATGGCTGATCAGGCTTGGCAACGGGAGTGCCGACAAGCGCCGCCTCGTAAGGGCCGGGATGGCCCTGGGCATCGCGCGGACCGGCATTCCAAGTGCTTGGGACCACGCATTGATAGTTGGCGATTCGGCCACCATCGATGTGGACCCAATGGCCAAGCGAACCGCGCGGTGCTTCATGGAATCCTGCGCCAAGGCAATCGTTCGGCCAGCTGCTCGGATCCCATTTAGAGTTGTCCTGAATGCGATAATCCCGGTTAGCCATATTCTCAGCAAGACCCTGGACCCACATGTGCATGGATTCGACGATTACTTGAGCCTCGATAGCGCGTGCGGCGATACGGCCGAGCGTTGAAAACAGCGCGTCCGGTCCAACACCAAGTTTTGATAAGACGGAATCGACCAATTCTTTAACACGCGTCGGGCGTCCGGAGGCGTAGGCGACGAGCATACGAGCGAGCGGCCCGACCTCCATCGCTTGGCCATCATAGCGTGGCGATTTCAGCCAACTGTATTTCTGAGCGACATCGAGCCTCTCATAGGGTGGCTTGGGTCCGGTGTAATTAGGAGAAGTCTCGCCTTGGAACGGATTAAGTCCTTTATCATCGCCGACCGAATAATTGTACCAAGAATGAGAAATCCATTCCGAAACCTTCGTTTGATCGACCGGCGTGACCTTTGTCAGATCGCGGCCGTAGATTATGCCGGCTGGCAAGAACATCTGCGGATTTGCGCTGTCGTCCAGCGGATACTCGCCATAGCTCATGTAATTGCCGATGCCGGCTCCGAGCGATGCCCAATCCTTGTAGAAGGAGGCAACGGCAAGCACGTCCGGAATGTAGACGCGGCTGACAAAATCGACACCGTCGGCCACCAATTTGTTCAACGCCGCAATCGTGTCCATGTTGAGAGATGCCTGCGCATCTGGATCCACCGGCGTTGCCATGCCGCCGACGAGAAAGCTTTGCAGGTGGGGGTTTTTTCCGCCGAGAATGGCATGGATTTTAATGAAGCGGCGTTGCCAATCGAGCGCCTCAAGATAATGCGCCACCGCCATGAGGTTGGCTTCGGGCGGCAGCTTGTAAGCGGGATGGCCCCAATAGGCGTT
>Ga0187783_10003578_pt1 | contig 11460 bp, 11 predicted proteins | sample 1015_SJ02_MP02_2_FD_132471 | JGI IMG/M metagenome (GOLD analysis project Ga0187783, IMG submission 132471) | Tropical peat soil microbial communities from peatlands in Department of Meta, Colombia - 1015_SJ02_MP02_20_MG | ecosystem: Environmental > Terrestrial > Soil > Wetlands > Peat | place... | reverse complement strand
CGGTGCTTGCTTGGTGCAACCCGAGGTATCTTCGTCTATGATGTGGCGTCTCTCTAAACGGGGCGGGGCATGCGCTATCTCATCCTGAGCGATCTTCATGCCAACCAGACAGCGCTCGAGGCGGCTCTGGAAGCTTCCAAAGGACGATGGGAGAAAGCTGTCTGCCTTGGCGATTTAGTTGGCTATGGGCCCGACCCGAACGAGGTCACCGAGCGCGTCCGCGAGATTTCCACGCTCACGATTCGAGGCAATCACGACAAGGCAGTCGCTGGGTTGAGCGACTTCGAGGAATTCAATCCGATTGCGCGCGCTGCTGTGCTCTGGACTCGGGAACAGCTGCAATCGCAAAATCTTGAATTTTTACGGAAGTTGCCGAGAGGGCCGGTCCAGGAGAATGGTTTTTCGATGATTCACGGATCGGTGCATGATGAGGACGAGTACGTTTTTGCTCCGGAGTTAGCGCTGGCGGGATTGCATGACGCGCCGTCGCAGGTTGTGTTCTTCGGCCATACCCATATTCAGGGTGGTTATACGCTGCGCGGCGAGGAAATCGGAGTATTGCACTTCAAGCCCACGGGCCAAAGTCCCTTTGCACGACTGACCATCGAAGAGGGCACCACCTACTTGTTGAACCCGGGATCGATCGGACAACCGCGCGATGGGGATCCGCGCGCAGCCTTTGCAATCGCGAACCTCGATGATCGGCTGGTCGAGTTTTGGCGTGTCCCCTACGATATCGAGGCTGTGCAGACTCGCATGACGCGAGCAGGTCTTCCCGAGCCACTCGTGCTGCGGTTGTCATTCGGCCGCTGAGGTAAAGCCAGGATCCATGGAAGACGCGGGGAGCAGCCATCGAAAAGACAGGAGCAGGTTTCCGACTGCGTTCGCACTTGGCGTCGTGATCATGCTGCTTCTTGCCGGCGGCCTGGTCTGGCTAACGCGTGTGACGCAGTCGCACGGTGCGGCGCCGATCGGCAAACTTCCGTTTGGGTCCGAGGAACAGGCCTACGCCCAGTACCTCCATTTTCAGGGCGGGCAGATGTCGCGTGCCACGAATTTTCTGAATCAGGAGTTTACCTACGTCGCGGGCGGCATCTCGAACCAAGGGCCCCGAACGGTCCGCGCCCTTGATGTTTTGTTTGAGTTTCGAGATCCTTTCGATCAGGTTGTCTTGCGTGATCCTCAGCGGCTCGTTCTGGTCGACGGCCCACCTCTTAAGCCCGGGGAGACCCGCGATTTTCAGGTTACGCTAGGGGCTCATCTTCCCTCGGAATGGAATCGGCAATACCCTGCTGTTCGCGTTACCGGCCTGCTCCTCGAATAGTCTTCCTGAGACAAATTTCCCGGCCAAGCAGGGTACGGTCTAGTGCTGCGCGTCGTGTAATTGAGGGAAGCGGATCAATCTCGTTGATCTCGCTTCCCGGGGTGTGTCCTAGAAGCAGTCTTAAACGATTAGACGCCCAGGGTCGAAAAAGGTTGCCCGCCGTAAAGTGCGAGCCCGAGAGCCGTTTTAATAGAATAGATATTTGCGCCACTTCTCGTCGCGGTGACCGATCAAGCGCATCAATTGTCGAGATGTGTGAAGCGTGAACGGCCGCGGTCGGCGCTGCAGTTTCAAACCGGCTTCTTCGGGTGTTCGGTCACCTTTGCGGTTGTTGCAAGAGTAGCAGGACGCTACCAAGTTCTCCCAAGACGATCTTCCTCCCCGCGATCGCGGTAAAACATGATCCAGGGTCAGCTCGGAAGCCGGGAACGAATTGCCGCAGAACTGGCATGTGTTCCTGTCGCGCAGCAAGATGTTTTTCCGCGAAAGGGCGCGACTCTGCTGTGGAATATGCCGGTAGGTCAGCAGGCGAATCACAGACGGCACCTGAATCGCCTTCGATGTGGAATGCACCTGCGAGTGGTTTGTTTCTTCCGCCTGCGCCACGCCCTTCAGCATCAGTACTAAGGCCCGGCGTACGGCAGTTACGTTGATGGGCTCAAAAGTTGCGTTCAGCACCAGTACCGGAGCCTGCATCACGGAAGGGCGGCCTACTGGTGAGCTCATGGGTCTTGGCCCGCCGGTGTCGGACAGCGTCCCCCCTAGCCCTAGATTGGGCCGGGGACGCAAGCCGCTCTTTTTTCCGCTATCCATCGCCCCGCCTTTCGGTTGGCATCGCGGCTGCCCTGTGGCTGGTTATGCTCGAGGCGTTCGTCGGGTTTGCCCCAGGCTTACGAACGACCACTCCAGTATAACGCCTGCGCCCGGTTTTTTTTCAGGGTCGTGCGCAGAGGTTAAGGGTCGCTCCCCTTGAGTAAACCCCCTGTCATGTCAATGTCGTCAGCGCTGGGTGCCAACTCCTAATGTTTTGACCGGAAACAACCCTAGGGGCGAAGGAGACCCAATCTCTAGCTATAGCAACCCCTTTTCCTTTTTCTCCTGGCAGGAAATGCAGTAGCGGGTCCAAGGCACGGCTTCCAGGCGCTTCTGCTGAAGCTCCTCGTGGCAAGAAACACACTCGCCGAACGAGCCGTCTTTGATGCGCACCAGTGCATCGTCCACTAACTGCAGCAGAGCGCGGTCACTGTGGGTTTGGCCGAAGAGAAACTCTTTGGTGTATGAGTTCGCGGCCTTATCTGCGAGATCCACCGTAGGGTCCTCGTCCGCCTCCCGCCCTTCCTGTTGGTTGCGAGCGATATCGCGCAGCAATTCCTCGCGTCGGGCGATCAGCTTTTTCTTGTAATAGTCGAGCCGCTTCTTATCCATAAGCGAATTCCTATGGAGAGGTTCAGAGGTTCGTTCAAAACCACCAATTTTATTCTCAGGCACTTTCGTTGTCAAATTAGTGACCTCCGCCAGCAACGGTTAGATGCGGCCGGGGCGCGACAGTTGCATCGGCAGGAGTTTCGGCCTCAAAGCCAACGCCCTGTTCTCCAAGGCTAGGCATCGCTCGCTTCGGTGTGAGTCGATTCGTGCCCTCCCGGTCGGTGCCCTCGCTAGCTCTGCCATCTCGATCCCAACAGTATCCGGAAGCCCTGTTCTGTCGGAACGACTCCGGACGGAGGCCCTCGCTAATCCCCGGTGCCTTGCCGTATTGCGACGGTGTGCCAGCGACTGCTAAACTGCTAAATCTGCGAACATGATGGAAACATTTTGCATCAACCCCCCGTGCCACACCGGCTCAATGTCAACAAACAACACCCGGGAGGTTAGGCTTGGCCCAATATGATCTCGTGATCATTGGCAGCGGACCGGGAGGATACGTCGCCGCAATTCGCGCCAGCCAGTGGGGCTTGAAAACGGCTGTCGTCGAAAAGGATCCGTTCTTGGGCGGCACCTGCCTCCATATCGGTTGTATCCCAACGAAGGTCTTTCTGCATCACGCGGACATTTACGACAATTTCAAGCGCGCGGAAGAATTCGGGTTTGAAGTCAAGGACGTAAAGGTGAACTGGCCGGCGATGCTCGCACGCAAACAGAAGATCGTCAACAGGCACGCGAACGGCATCGGTGCGCTGTTCAGGAAAAACAAGGTCGACTCGATCACGGGCTGGGGACGCATCCTGGGACCAGGCCGCGTTTCGGTAGAAAAGGACGGCAAGACCACTGAGGTCGAGACAACTTACACGATGATTGCCACCGGCTCGGAGGCGCGGTCGCTGCCAGGAGTCCCCATCGACGGAACCACGGTTCTAACCAACCGTGAGATTCTCCAGCTGAACTCAATTCCGAAATCACTCGTGATCGTGGGTGCGGGTGCTGTCGGAGTCGAGTTTGCGTCGATCTTTCGCACGTTCGGGACCGACGTGACCATTCTTGAGATGCTACCGCGCGCCGTTCCTTTAGAAGACGAAGAAATATCGGCCGAACTCGAAAAATCGTTCAAAAAAAAGGGGATTCGCATCGAGACGAACGCCAAGGTCGAATCGGTGAAAAAGGATGCGAAGGGCGCAACGGTCACCTTCAAGGACAAGAGCGGAAAACCTCAATCCCTTGCGGCCGAACGCGTTCTCATCGGCGTCGGACGCCGACCGCTGACCGAGGACATCGGTTTGGAGAAGACCAAGGTGCAGGTCGAGCGCGGCTACGTGCACGTGAACGCCTATCTAGAGACCGGGGAGCCGCGCCTGTATGCGATTGGTGATATTGTAGCCGGCCTGCCGCAACTCGCCCATGCGGCTTCGATGGAGGGTATCATCGCAGTGGGACGTATGGCCGGGAAAGAAGTCCAACCGTTTGACAAGAAACGATGTCCGGCCGCGACCTACTGCGAGCCACAGATCGGGTCAATCGGCTTGACCGAACAGCAAGCACGCGAGGCTGGCTTCGAGGTGAAAACCGGGAAATTCCCGTTCTTGGCCAACAGCAAGGCGACGATCCTGGGCCAGCATGAAGGCTTCATTAAGGTTGTTGCCGAGGCGAAGTACGGCGAAATACTCGGTGTTCACGCGATCGGTCCGCTGGCGACCGAGATTGTCTCCGAGCCGGTGGCGGCACTCGGCCTGGAGGCCACGCTCGACGATATGGCCGCGACCATCCATGCCCATCCAACCGTTTGGGAGGCTATGGGCGATGCGTTCAATGCGGTGCGCGGCCTTTCGATCAATTTCTAAGCGCGCCGGGACCCGTACGGCGGCGCTTCGAGAGGCAATTGAGCCACAACGAAACAACCTGCTGGACGGTCGACCTAGGCCTGATTCGATATGGTCCGGCGTGTGCATTGCAGCGACAGCTGGTTGAGGCGCGCAAGGCCCACGTGATTCCGGACGTTTTGCTTTTCTGCGAGCACCCCCACGTCATCACCATAGGTCGGAACGGGAACCCCCAGCATTTGCGCGCCTCCCTGCGCAGCCTGGAGCGGATGCGTGTCGAATTGCACTCTTCCGATCGGGGCGGCGACGTCACCTACCATGGCCCTGGCCAGATCACTGCCTATCCGATTGTCGATCTCGCCGAACATCGTCGGGATATTCGCTGGTACGTAGAGCAGCTCGAGGAAGTGATGATTCGTACCAGCGCGGAATTGGGCGTGGTGGCCAAGCGTGTGCCAGGCTGCCACGGCGTGTGGATTGACGGAGTTGCCGGAGAGGAGAAAATCGGCGCGCTGGGAGTGCACATAAGCCGCTGGGTGACTTCGCACGGATTCGCCTACAATGTCTCGGCCGATTTGCGGTATTTTGATTTGATCGTTCCCTGTGGCATTGCGGGAAAGGGCGTCTCTTCGCTCGAGCGCGCGCGGGGACGCTCGGTTTCACTCGACGAAGTCCGCGCGCGCCTTGCGTCCGATTTCTCGATCGTTTTCAATCGACACCTACAACCCATTCGACCGACGCAACTGGCCGAAGAGCTTATCGCGCGTCAGGAAATGGCTCCTGGCACGCTCACGTCGATCGCACAACGGTAAAGGCCGAAGCCTCCTCAAGCAAGTAAGATGGGCGCCAAAGGACACATGAACCCAAGCCTGACTCCCGAGCAGTACCTAGAGCTCTACTATTTCATGCAGCTGAACCGACAGCTTGAAGAGCGGCTGGTCCGACTTTTCCGGCAGAACAAGATCGTTGGCGGAGTGTATTCAAGCCTAGGGCAAGAGGCTGTTTCCGTTGGCACGGCCTACGCCCTGGAACCTCGCGATTGGCTGGCGCCGATGATCCGCAATATCGGTTCGCTGCTGGTGAAGGGTGTAAAGCCGCGAGATATCTTTACGCAACATATGGCGAAATACACCTCGCCAACCCGCGGCAAAGACGGCACCAGTCATTTTGGTGATCTGAAGACACGCCACATCGTTTCGCCCATCTCCATGCTTGGCGACCTCATTCCTGTGATGACCGGCGTGGCCATGGCCGGCCGTTATTTGGGCCACGACATCGTTGCGATGACGTGGATCGGAGACGGTGGTAGTTCGACCGGCGCGTTTCACGAGGGCTTGAACCTGGCGGCAACCCAGCATGCCCCGTTCGTCCTGGTGCTCGAGAACAACCAGTGGGCTTATTCGACACCGGTAGCCAAGCAAGTTCCGATCAGGGACCTAGCAGAGCGTGCCAAAGCGTACGGTTTACCGGCCAGGATCATCGACGGCAACGATGTCGTCGCTGTGTATGAGACAGCCAAGAACGCTGTGAACGACTGCCGAGCGGGACGGGGGCCGGTGCTGATTGAGGTGAAAACGATGCGCATGAAAGGTCATGCGCAACATGATCCGGCCGAATATGTTCCCCGAGCAATGTGGGAGTACTGGAAGGCTCGCGACCCGATTGCCCGTTATGAAGCCTACCTCACGGCCCACAAGCTCTGGGATGCGAAAAAAAAGTCGGAAATCGACGCCCGGATCGAGTCGGAACTCAACGGCGATCAGAAGTTTGCAGAAGACTCCCCCATGCCGCTTCCCGAGCAGGCCAAACAAGGGGTCTATTGCGAAGGTTGCCACACGATCGAGGCAGAATGGAGGCGGCCCAAGAAGGAAGTCATGCCGCCGGCCGCAAGCGTCGAGGCGGCCTGGAAGATTGCGGATTTCGGCGGTCTCGGGACCGAAGCTGAAGTAACGATGCCATCAGCTTCAGGCGATGCGAAGCCGTCGACAGACCCTTCGGCACTGGCTCGGGAGGGGGTCGCCGTGGAGCACCAACAGCCACTGCGCGTTCCATTCGGTCGCGGGCCGAAGGACAGGGCCTTTGAGCGCGAGAGGCAGGATAAACATCCCGCCAGGCCACCGCGTCACAAGCGGAGGAGGCGTTGACGGTGTCCGAGATCACGATGCTCGAAGCCATCCGTGAGGCGCTGTTTGAAGAGATGGAACGCGACCCTGCCGTCGTGGTTCTCGGCGAGGATATCGGTGTCTACGGGGGCGCGTTCAAGGTCACCGAGGGACTGCTGGGAAAGTTTGGTCCCGAGCGGGTGATCGATACGCCGATCAGCGAAACGGCCATTGTCGGCGCGGCCTGTGGCATGAGTTATCTTGGCCTCCGACCTGTGGCCGAAATGCAGTTCATCGATTTCATTGCGTGCTGCTTTAATCAAGTGACAAACTTCGTCGCCAAATCGCATTACCGCTGGGGAGCACCGGTGCCCATGGTGTTGCGTGGGCCCTCGGGAGGCGGCGTTCATGGTGGACCATTCCATTCCGCCAATCCGGAAATGTATTTCGTGCATACACCTGGGTTGAAGGTAATCTATCCTTCGACGGCGTATGATGCGAAGGGTCTTCTAAAGTCAGCGATTCGCGACAACAATCCGGTACTGTTCTTCGAACACAAGTATCTCTACCGGCGCGTGAAGGAAGAGATTCCGCACCACGAGTATACGGTGCCCATCGGTAAGGCGGCCGTGCGGCGCGAGGGCCGAGACCTAACCATCGTGAGCTACGCGGCCGCGGCGCACACTTCGCTGGACGCCGCCGAAGTTCTCCGAAAGGAAGGCATCGAAGCCGAAGTGATCGACTTGCGCACGCTGTTGCCACTGGATCGCGAAACGATTCTCCGCTCTGTTAAAAAGACAAGCAAGCTGCTGGTTGTTCACGAAGACACGCGGACGGGCGGAATAGCCGGCGAAATTGCGGCGATTGTGTGCGAGGACGGCTTCGATGATCTCGACGGGCCGATTGCTCGCGTGACCGGACTCGATACACCAGTTCCGTATTCACCGCCGCTCGAGGCAGAGTTCCTTCCCAGCGTCGAAAAAGTTGCCGCCGCCGCACGGGAATTGGCAAAATACTAGTACAGCAGAAAGGGAGGCGTGCACCTTGGGAAAGACGAGGGGTCTCAATGTAGCCGAGTTTGAGGTCGGATCGCAGGTTCGCATTGCCGAGCGTGCCTTCCTCGAAAGTTTTCTCGAGGAAGGGCAATATCACAACGAACTTGAGCCTGAGCAGATCGAATATGCCGGCCGCGTTGCCCACGTAACGCGTGTAGAATTCTTTCACGGCGGAGATGAAATCTACACGCTGGAAGGCGTTCCCGGCGTGTGGCACGAGGAATGTTTGAGCGCCGCGTAGGCTCTGCGTCCCCAGGAGAAAGCCATGGCTGTCGATGTCATCATGCCCCAAATGGGGGAGAGCATTTTCGAAGGTACGATCACGAAATGGCTGAAAAAGCCCGGCGATAAGATTGAGCGCGATGAACCCCTGTTCGAGATTTCAACCGATAAGGTAGACGCCGAAATCCCTGCGCCTGCGGCCGGCGTCTTGAAAGAAATTAAGGTCACCGAAGGCCAGACGGTACCGATTCAGACCGTCGTCGCCGTGATTGACGCGGCCGGGGCCGCGGCTGCTGCGGCACCGCCAGCCGTGGCCAAAGCGGAGGCCGCAAGACCAGTTGCCGTTCCGCCGCCCACCTCGGCGAAGCCAGAAGCCACCAAGCCCGCCAGCGTGCTTCCACCACCACCCAAGGCAGCGCCGGCTCCAGGAGAAGCTCAGCGCGCAGGCGGCAACGGCGACAAAATCCGCACTTCGCCGCTGGTCCGTCGAATCGCGCGCGAGAATCAAATTGATCTGGCACATGTGCCTGGTACAGGCGCGGGGGGTCGCATCAGCAAGCGCGATATCCTGGCAGCGATCGAAGGCGGTTCAGCGGCTGCCAGTGCACCGGCCCCGCCGACTCCTACGCCGTCGGCCGCGCGCGAAGTCGGCTTGCCCCGCGAAAGAATTTACTTTGGCCACTACGAAGTTCAGCCCATGTCCATCATGCGACAGAAGATTGCCGAACACATGGTTCTGTCGAAGCACACCTCGCCCCACGTTTACTCGGTCGAAGAAGCGAACGTCTCGGCTGTCGTGGCTCTTCGTGCGAAAAACAAGGAACGATTCGAGAGGGAATCCGGCACGAAGCTGACCTTCATGCCGTTTTTCATCCGAGCCACGGTAGAGGCGCTGCGCGCGTTTCCGACAGTGAATGCCTCGGTCGACGGAACGAATATCGTTTTGCACAAGGAGTGCAACATCGGCATCGCCGTGGCGCTCGATTGGGGTCTGATCGTGCCGGTGATCAAAAATGCGGAGGAGAAGAATTTCTACGGTCTTGCCCGCTCGGTGAACGATTTGGCGGAGCGCGCGCGGTCGAAGAAGCTCAAGCCCGAGGAGGTGGCAGACAGCACCTTCTCCATCACCAATCCCGGCGTCTTTGGAGGACTCATGGGCCTGCCTGTGATCAATCAGCCCAATGCGGCGATCCTCGGCCTCGGCACGATCGAGAAGCGCCCGGTCGTCGTTGACGATGCCATTGGCATTCGCTCCATGGTCTACCTGACTCTGTCGTACGATCACCGCGTGGTCGATGGCGCCATCGCCCACCAGTTCATGGGACACATCAAGCACATACTTGAGAACTGGACCGAGCCCATTCTATAGAGCGAGTGGAATGAGGGCGGGAGAAGATTGAGAGTCGCGATCTAACCGAGTCTTTCGCCACAGGTTTCAAACTTCAAGGTTTCGGCGTGTCCCGTGAGAAATGCTGTCGAGCCAGTTCCCACTCAGCACGATCCCTGGGGCACCCCTCCCTGGCAGATCGATTTCGCGCCCCCCCAACAGTTCGTCCCGGAATCGGCCGACTTCGCCATCATCGGGGCGGGCTTTACAGGTCTTGCTGCGGCAGCTTGGCTGCGCCTGCTGGCTCCGGAGAAAAGGGTTGTTGTTCTCGAGGCCTCGCGAATCGGTGCGGGCGCAAGCGGACGAACCGGCGGGATTGTGCTAAGCGAGACGGCCGCTGGCGACCTTCCTGGCTTGGGCGACGTTCTCGCGAACTTCCAATACGTCTTGCGAAAACTGGAGGTCCATTGCGATCTGCATCTTCCTGGTGCCTGGGAAATCGCACGGAGCGAGCAGGCGGAGAAATCGAAAAACGGTTACCAGCTGCGCAGCACGTCCCCCATTGCTTGGCAGGACTCGGGCCGTCTCCGTGTGATCAGCGAAGTTCCTGGAGGCACGCTCGATCCTGGGAAGCAGGTGAGCGGGCTCGGCCGGGCGGCAGCACGGTTAGGCGCCATGGTTGTGGAAAATGCCAGGGTGCAGCGGATCAGGTGGACGGACAACCCGGAACTGCAACTAGAGGAAACCCGGCTGCGAGTGGCCAAGGTTCTGCTCGCCACAAACGCCCTCTCGTCCGATCTCACTGGGCTCCAGTCTAAGATCCAACCAAAACTCACTCTGGCTGCGCGCACCGCCCCGTTGGCCGAAAGGCAAATTGCTGCGATCGGCCTTGCGGCACGCAAGCCTTTCTACACCGTGGATTTCCCTTATCTGTGGGGGCGGCTCTGCGGCGACAAGTCGATCATCTGGGGCGCGGGTTTGGTGGACCCGCCAGAGTCGGGCGACCTGGGGCAGATAGACGTGACCGGCGGCCAGGCGGCGCGCTTATTTGAATCGCTGGGAACTCGCGTCCGCGGGCTGCATCTCGATCTCGCCAAGAGTCGTTTCACGCATGTGTGGGGAGGGCCAATCGCGTTCCGAGCGAATTTTCAACCGATTTTTTCCTATCATCCGGCCAGCCGCAACGGCATCGTTGTAGGAGTATTCGCCGGCCACGGCGTCGCACTATCTGTCCATTGCGGGGTCTGGGCTGCCGAAGCGCTACTGGGACGCAGGGAGCTGCCCGAGTGGGGACGTATCGTCGGGGCGCCAAACGCGTCGAACCTTTGGTAGCATCGGTCCACGACCGGTCGATAGACCGTCTCGAGCGGTACTCACCGCGAAGCCTTCGGCCACCCTCGGCCGTTGTAGCCGTCCGCTCCTCTTGCGCTGGAACAACTGGTTTACGCCGGCCTCGGGGGAGCTCCTGTCACTTACGTGAAGCTTTGGAGAAACCTCATCTCTACTTTACGGAAACTGGGGCGATCGTCCCCGTCCGGGCTTTTCCGGAGGCGATTACGGCACAAGCGCCGGGCCCAGTTGGAAATTGGCAACCGATGGTCTGCCGCTCCTGACTTCCACTGGCTATTCGCTTTGTTTCGTTTCGGTTCTGCGTTCATGGTAGCGCTAACGGGAATCGAACCCGTATTTCGGCCTTGAAAGGGCCGCGTGCTAACCGTTGCACCATAGCGCCCCGCTGTGTGGGAAACACAGGTGAGATCCGATTATCGAGGAAAGCCTCACGATTGACAAGCTGCAGTGACCGAACCACTCCCAAACCTGTCCATTGGTACACGCTAACTGATACAACGCACTGGGCCGGTATTACATAACTATTACAAAGCCCAGCGCCCAGCACTGCTATCCTGAACTAGCGCCTCAGCGACCACTGAGTCTCACGAAATAAGAATCCCAGGGAGAGAAACAGGACCCAGATGACAGTGACGGATCTGAGAAAAGAGTCTGCCAGCAAAACCGGGATTAACTGGATCACAGCCATTTTCATGCTCCTGCTACACGTCGGCGCCTTTGCGGCGCTTTTTTTCTTTACCTGGAAGGCATTGTTCCTCGCCATCTTTCTTTATTGGGTCGGCGGCAGCCTGGGAATCGGCATGGGATACCATCGCTTGCTCACGCATCG
>Ga0187783_10003577_pt1 | contig 11463 bp, 7 predicted proteins | sample 1015_SJ02_MP02_2_FD_132471 | JGI IMG/M metagenome (GOLD analysis project Ga0187783, IMG submission 132471) | Tropical peat soil microbial communities from peatlands in Department of Meta, Colombia - 1015_SJ02_MP02_20_MG | ecosystem: Environmental > Terrestrial > Soil > Wetlands > Peat | place... | reverse complement strand
GCGCAAGCTTCACCGGTCCGATCCAAAGCGGCTTTCCGCGCTGCTGGTCGACTTAAAGCTGGCGACGTCGCGAAGCGAAGCGGAGCGATTGATCAAACAGGGCGGCGTAGAAATTGGTGGCCTCAGAGTTGAGGACGTTCAGAAGCAGATTGACCTTTCCAACCCAACTGCTTTCCTGCTGCGCGCCGGAAAAAAGAAATTCGTGCGCGTCATCGTGGAATAGCCGGCCCGCGAAGACCGGGCGCAGGCCCGCAAAGTCTCATGTCCGCTCGGCGAGGCGCTTGAGCCGCGCGAGCCAATCGCGGTCTCGCCGTGCAACGGCGTGACGCGTAAAAATCCGGTTAAACATCTTCCCGAACGCGCCCGGCATCTCGTACTGATCCCGCATACAAACGACCGAGTCGGTATCCGCGCCTCGAATTTCCCATGACTGCGTTCCTTTCACGCCGTACGAATCCTGAAAGCTCCATTCAAGCAGGCGCCCAAGCTCATGTTTCGTTACAACGGCGGTTAAGGAAATCTCGCGAGTGCCAAGCCGCCCGCTGATGCGAATTTTCTGACCTGTCGCGAAGTCCGCATCGCCACCGAGCACTTCGAATTCGCAATTCATCTCTGCGCCATACCAATAAGGCATGCGTTGCGGAACAAAGAACGCGCCGACCAGCGCTGCTGATGCAGCTATGCGTTGCTCAATCGTGATTGCGGTCATAACGGCGCGGGAGATTTATCACGTGCGAGGTCAGCCGACCTCAAGGAGAACGAGCGAAACATCGTCCGTGGCGGGGCCTTCTCGAAATTGCGTGATGCGATCGAGAATTCGCTGCTTCATTTCCGGCGAAGGCAGTGTTGAGGTTTCCTGCACGATTTCCGCGAGTCCATCCACGCCGAGCATTTCGCGCTGGGCGTTGAAATTGTCGGTGAGCCCGTCGGTGTAAAGCATGACGCGATCGCCGGCGAGGAGTGGAACTTCGATGGTGGCCTCGCCAATCACGGCGTCCTCGAGGAAACCGAGCACGAGGCTGCGCGATTCGAGCAATCGCGGGCGCTCGCCCGCCCGAACCACCATGCCCGGCGGATGGCCCGCGCCGATAAATTCCAGCGTGTGGGCCGCGCGGTTGATTCGAGCCGCAGCCAGCGTGAAATAGAAGACCGAACTGCCGATGTCATGAATGACGAAGTGATTCAGGTGCCGCAGCATCGGCGCCAACGCAATTCCCCGCTCGATCTGCGACATTGTTTCCGCGTAGATTCGGTTGGCCACGAGAGCCGAACTGACCCCGTGGCCGGAAACGTCGCACACGAGCAAGTTCAGATGGTCCTCGCCGCTCGGCGTGACGAGGCCGAAATCGCCGCCAATCGTCCGCACCGGCTGGTAATGCGCTTCAACCAGGATGTCGCCCCAGTGCAGGCTCTTCGGCGCGAGACTTTGCTGAACTCGCGAGGCAAGCACGAGTTCCTCGTCAATTTCGCGCTGGCGCGTCTCCAATTGCTTGTTCGCCTGGCGCAAATCGTTTTCGGCCCGTTTCTGCTCGGTGATATCGGTGAAGGTGATGACCGCGAAATAACGCCCGTCGGGATCCTCGATGCGCTTTGCGCTTACGACTACGGGCAAGCGATCGCCATTTTTCTGTGGAAGGTAAAATTCGAAGCGATTATGGCCCGTGGACTCGCCGACCGCGATTCGCTCGTAAAGGAGCGGAAGATCCTCGGGAGGAAAGAATTCCGGCGAGCTTCGCCCGATGATGTCGCCGAGCGCGCGGTCAATCATCTGGAGGAAAATGTCGTTGGCATGGACGATCTTGTGGCAGTCGTCGGCGATGATCACGCCCTGATTGAGCGTCTCAAGGACGCCGGTGATTCCGGCCAGCCAATCCGGTTGTTCGATTTCTTCCACGATCCCCTCAGAGCATGAAGTGCGCGCGCAATCTTGCGCAAATCCCCATCTTATCGGAAGCCGCGCTCTGCGCAAGCGTTGCGCCAGAAAGATTGGATGCTCGCGCGTGCGCCGCGACGCAGGATGAGGTTACACTGAGTGACTCCAGGCATTCGTTCTAGCTCGCTCCGCAGGCAAGGAGAGTCGCGCATTTGGCTCGGAACAACCATCGTTTGCCGCCCGGTCCGAGAGGATGGCCGGTCTTTGGCGTCGCTCTTCAACTTCGGCGCGACCCCGTCGGCCTCCTCACGCGCATCGCACGGCAGTACGGCGATATCGCGTACATCCCGCTCATCCTTCAAAGCAGAATTCTCATCAACCATCCCGACCTGATCGAAGACGTGATTGTGCGTCAGCCGCAGAAATTCGGGAAGGGTCCCGGCATCAAGGGCGCGGCCAAACGGCTACTCGGCGAAGGACTGCTGACCAGTGAAGGGGAATTGTGGCGGCGCCAGCGGCGGCTCGCCCAGCCGGCGTTCCACCGCCAGCGCATCAACGAGTACGCGAAGACGATGGTCGAGCAGGCCGAGGCGCACATTCGTAATTGGCGCGCGGGCGACGTGCGCGAAATGGCGGACGAAATGATGGCGCTGACGCTCGTCATTGCCGTGAAAACGCTCTTCGGCACCGAACTCACGGATGAGGCGAACCGCGTCGGTGACGCGGTTACGCTCCTGATGCGTTATCAGATTCAAAGGCTGCGCAATCCGTTCAAATTTTCCGAAAAATGGCCGACGCCGGCGAAGCGGCGTGCTGATCCCGCCTATGCGTATCTCGACTCCTTGATCTACGGAATCATTGACGAGCGGCGGCGAAGGCGCGCCGCGGGCCAGGATTGCGGTGGTGACGTTCTTTCACTCTTGATGGACGCTCTCGACGACGACGGCAGCCAGATGTCTTCGAAACAGCTTCGCGACGAGGTCATGACGCTTTTCATCGCCGGCCACGAGACGACCGCGGTAACGCTCGGTTGGGCGTGGCACCTGCTCGCGAACAATCCGAACGTTGAAAATCGTCTTGCCGCGGAGTTGCGAACCGTTCTCGCAGGCCGCACGCCCGCCCCGGACAATTTGCAGAAACTTCCATATCTCGACGCCATCATCCGCGAAGTCCTGCGGCTTTACCCGGCAGCGTACATCATTCAACGTACCTCCAATGAACCGATCGAACTGGGGGGCTATCATTTCCCAACGAACACAACGATTCTGATGTCGCAATGGGTAATGCACCGCGACCCGCGATATTTCGACCAACCGGAAGTTTTCCGGCCCGAGCGCTGGCTAGACGGACTGGCAGACCGGCTGCCCGCGCACGCTTATTTTCCGTTCGGCGGTGGGCCGAGGCGCTGCATCGGGCAGTTGTTTGCGATGATGGAAGCGGCGCTGGTGATGGCGACGCTCGCGCAAAGATTTCGATTCACGGAATCGCCCGGGCAGGAAGTCGTGCCGGATCCACTGATTACGCTACGCGCGCGCGGCGGAATTCCCATGACTCTCGTAAGCCGTCCCTGAATTTTCTGCTATTTCACAAACTCCGGCGACTTGCCTGCTGACCACGGATCGTACTCGAGCGCGAATTTGATTCGGTCGCCGATCCACGGATGATCCCAGAACCACCAGATTTCGAGACGTGTGGGTGCGGGATCTTCCATGTTGACCTCACCAAGAATTTGAAATGACTGCGCGGCGATTTCGCCGGAGTCCGGCGTAATTGCGTGCGTGACTTCGAGGCCGTATTGGTCGGCCTGATGTTCGAAATACCGGCTCATACCGTTTGTCAGCGGTGTTGCGATAAAGAGCAGCAACACCAACGCGCCAAGATAAACGGGCAGCGCCGCCCAGTCGTCCGGCGCGCGAATCATCCACGAACTCTTGTTTCGCGCAAGCAAGCGATTCGAGATTCGGAAGCCGGTATAGAACGACACGAACAACAACGCGGCGAGTAGCGTGAGTCCTTTGGAAATGTGGTCGAGGACGTAGTGTCCCATTTCGTGTCCGAACACGAACAGAATCTGCGCGTTCGTCATCTTCCCGATTGTCGTGTCCCACACCACCACGCGCTTCGATGCGCCGATGCCGGTGACGTAGGCGTTCACGAAATTCACTTTTTCGCTCGCCTTCATCCAGTACATTCTCTCCGGCGGGATTGCCAGATCCGCCCGCGCGACGACACGCTCGAGAGATTCAACCAGCGCGGGATCGCGCGCCTGTAAGGGCTCGAACGTATGGAACAGCGGGTCGATCACATAGGGAGAGATGAAAATCAGAAAAATCGAGATGGGGATGGAACCGATCCAGAAATAAATCCACCATTTGCGTGGCGCTTTGCGAATGGCCAGAAATAACCCGGCGACAGCGATCGTTCCAATAACCATCAGCACCAGCTCGCTTTTCACTTGGTCCCATAGCCAGGATCCCCAGCCCTGAACGACAAGGCCGTAGTCGCAAAGAGTCCAATGTTCCCACGCCGATATCGGAAGTTGGGGCAGAGTGAAGGCGAACAAGAAAATTGCGGAATAGATCGGTGCTTGCACGATCCACGAAGAAGACACCGCCTCCGCCCAATCGCGAAATTTCGAAGACCAACCCCAGCGGAGCAAGAGCAGGAGCAATAGGACCTCGTACAGGGGTGAAAAGAAATCAATGATGAAATTCACTCGAGCCACGTGGCGAGCTTTCCAGCAGATATCGGGCGGAAGGGTATACCGGGTGACTCGTTTCTGCGATTCCGTGGTCTGTACTGCGAGGAGCATTGCGATTGTATTCTGTACTCGCAAGTTCAACAGCGGTGGTGCGGACCGCGGCAGCGGCACGTTGCCGGGCACTTTCGTGGCACCGGGTACGCTTGAGGAGAGCGCAGCCGCCAAAGCTGCGATCATCAAGGTTGCGCACGCGATTCGAGCGCGTTCAGACACCAATGGATCTCCCGGTCACCATACGGCTTAGACAACGAAGTATCCCCTCGCCGTTCCTTCCCGGCAAGGCTCCGCGACCAACGTCGCGGGCCCATGGTACGGGGTATTTCTTTGGCAGCGGTATCCGACTCGCGTTTGCGCACGGGCCACCGGCGCGACTAACATTGGTTTTACGCCCCCTGCGGACTGGTTCACTGGCGCGCTAATGGAGGTATTCCGATGAAAAATTCACGACTGAGTTGGCCGGTGTTGTTTCTGGCGCTCGCCGCCACGCCGAGTATCACGAGCGCGCAATCGCAAACGCAGCAATCAACCGACGCGACCTCCAAGAACGAATCGCTTGCTGACGCCGCGCGAAAAGCTCGCGAACAGAAGAAAGCGCTGCCCAAACCGGCGCACGTTTGGAACGACGACAACATACCCAAACAGGGTGATGGCGTTAACGTAGTGGGTTCGACAGAGACATCAGCGCCTACGCCGGAAGAGGCATCCGCGCCGCAGCCAGTCTCGGTCCGAGATAGAGCCCAGCTGGAGAACTCGATTCAGCAGGCCAAGGAAAAAGTCGCGGGACTCGAGCAGGATGTTGACCTGGCTCAGCGAAAATTCTCTCTCGACTCAGACATGTACTACAGCAAGACGAACTTTCAGGATGACAAGGCCGGCAAGGCGGCCCTCGACGCCGAGCAAGCCGACGTCACGAACAAGAAGCAGCAACTCAAAGACGCGCGCGACATCCTCGCAGCGCTGCAAGCCAAGCTTAGTCCGAGCTCCGATCAGAAAAAGCCGCAGTAAAGCCTTCCGCGCCGCCCCGCAGGGGTCGCCCCTTTTCACTCAAAGCAACACTACCCCTACTAATAGTATGTTTTTCCCTTGACACACAAGAGCGCTTCCCGCACAATCCCGCCATCTTTCCGGCTGCTTCGGCTCGCCAGGGGGATTTCGGTTTTTGCGCGAGCCGCGCCGGAATCGAACTGGAGAGCGATGCAGTATTTGCCCGGATGGACGGTGCAGTGTCTGAATCCGGCTTGCCCGGCGCGAGGCCACTGGCTGCGTCTGGAGGGCATCCGGCATGAACTGTGCAGCAACTGCGGTTCGCCGCTGCACAACGTGCCGCCCCCGCTCGCACCGCGGTTTCGCATGCGCCCCAGACCGCTGAGTTCATACAAGCCTGGGTTGCGCCCGCGATAGCGGAGTTTTCACGAGGCAGCGGGAAATCGCGCCGACGGCGCATCTTCGCCGGAAACGGATGGCAGCGGTCCGGTCTCGCTAGACGGAAGTCGTCGAGCGACGGCCTCGTCCCCGCCGCCCCCTGTTTGTCCTGCAGGTTATCGAAACTGGGCCGGACAAAATCAGGCCCGCTTCAACTCACGTTGGAGCGGGCCTTTTATTTTGCGATTCGGTCGGGGCTAGAAGTACAACTTCAATCCAAATTGAATGAGCCGCGGCCCGCGGTCTGAAATGACCTGGGCAAAAGTTGGACTGAGATACCCGGAATTGTCCACTCGCAAGAATTGCACGTGGTTGAAGGCATTGAAGAATTCGGCTCGGAATTCCACGGACTTGTTTTCCTTGAACGTGGTCTTCTTCGTCAGCGAAAGGTCCCAGTTATTGATGCCGGGCCCGCGCAGGAAATTGCGTGGCATGTTGCCGTAGTTGAACAGCGGAACTCCCGGCTGGTCCGCGGCCTCGGCGCACGTCGGATCGTCATAGGGGCACGCGTTGCACACGAGATTTGTGGGATCGAACCAGAAATTTCCGGTTGCGGTTCCCGAACTGGTGCCGATGCATTGGCTAGTGAACGTTTGGTTCGAATTCCGGGGCTGATGCGTATAGGGGACCGGGCCGTCAATGTTGGGCCGGTCCAGGTTGTTGTCCTGCTGGCTGGCATTCGTATTGGCGTAAATCGTGGTCGGCTGGCCTGCCTGGAACGTCGTAATCGCATTGAGTTGCCAACCCTTGGCGACCTTTCCAACGAGACCGTTGGAGCGAGGTGCGATCGGTAGTTCCCACATGCCGCTGAAGACGAAACGCTGCGGAACGTCGAAATCCGCAACGGCCCGGTCAAGCCGATGGTCGTACGGATCGGTATACGTCGATGAACGCGAGCGGAAGCCCGACGTCAAGTCAATCGTCTTTCCCCAAGTATAAGCAGCGCGGAACGACACACCGTGGGAGAATCGCTGATCCAGAGTCGCCTGAAGTTCGTGGCTGTCTGACAATCCATCGCTGAAGTCTGTGAACAACTGCTGCACGCCGGTCGGCGACCCCGATGGATCGTAGGGATCCGATGGATTCAGGAAACCGCCGGTGCATGCGGCGAGCGGCCGGGCGCATTCCGGGTTGATCGGCGACGAAATCAATCCAGCGTTATAGGCCGGCAGATACGTAGCGAGTTGGTATTGCTCGACGGATACGGAAGGATAATTCGTTTCGCCGCTGGAAATAAGTCTGCGGCCGAGGCTGCCGACGTAAACGGTCTCGAGCATCATTTGCTTCGTCGCCTGCCACTGGAAGCCGTAGTTGAAATTCTCGGAATACGGCGTGCGGAAATGCGGCCAGGTCGTGTAGGCGTAGGGGATTTTCGGAACCAGGAATGTTCCGACGAGCCCGCGCGATGCGAACGGGAATGGATTCACGTACCCGGTAGCATCAAACGGATCCGCGATCGGATCGATTCCAGCGGCAAATGACGTCGGGAAAATATTGGAAACCGCGCCAAACGGCGGCTGGCCGCCGAACTGCAGGTTCAGCGCGCCGTCTTCGATATCAAAAAACACGCCGGCGCCTCCGCGCATCACCAATCGCCCGGTCCCAAGCATGTCCCATGCGAAACCAAAACGGGGCGCGAAGTTGTCTTTGTCGGGGTAGACGAGCGCGCGGTTGGGCGTTCCCGGATCACCCGGATAGAGGATATCCGGCGGGGCATCCGGGAATACGGTGGACTGCTGCCCGGGAAAGTAGCCGAGGATCTCGTTGTGCGTGTCGTATTGCGGGATGTAATACTCATACCGGACGCCCAGATTCAGTGTGAGCCGCGGCAACACTTTCCACGTGTCCTGAGCATACAGGCCATACGAGCCGGTGCGAATGCCGTAGACGGCGTTTGAAAACTGGTAGTAGTTATCCCAAAAGCCGCCGACGAAATCGGCGAGCGCGTTGCCTGTCCACGTGACGCCGTAATTGTCAAAGTCGAAGCTGCCATTGTTATAGAAGTCGTAGTCGAAGTTCTGCCAGATGTGCGTCCAGTCCGCCCCGAACTTCCACTCGTGCTTCCCCCGAGTCCACGTAAAGTTATCCGCCAATTCGAACGTAGTTCGGGTCAATTGTGTCGGTCCCTGAGGGGAAGGGCCAACCGTAAACGTGGATGCGTACATGATGGGAGGCGCAGTGCCTCTCGGATCGTCGGGATTTACGTTGGTAAAGCCGAGTGCGGCCGGAGAGGTGGTCGTCGTCGGCACGCCTTGCAGGGTCGAGTAACGATTCCAAGCGGCGCGGAATTCATTCAGTTTTCCGCCAGAAAACGTGTGCGTCCACGTTGCCGTGCTGATCTGCGTTCGGTTGTTGTCCGTGAATCCTGAACCGATCGGAAAGTCGCCGCCCGTTGAAGCTCCGTTGATAATTTCGTACGGATAGTTGTCGCCTTCCTGATTGATCACGTAGACGAGAGACAGGGAATCGCGAGAGCTGATGTTGTAGTCGAAATGAGCGATGCCCTGATCGTTGTCGATCGAAGCGGTTGGAGAAGACACATATTCGTTGCCGGGCAAATTCGACGGCGGCACGAACGTGTTGATGTAGTTCTGGATGACCGAATTGACCAGGGATCCGCCAGCACCCGTGCCGCCTTGACCGGGCGTGGACAAGTTGTTGTAGGGAACATTTGCAAGCGTGTAAGGATTGATAAGCTGCTGGCCTGTTGGCGACGTACAATTCCCGCCCGAATCGTACGTGGAGCAAATCTCGGCAAAGTTGCCGGTGCGCTCCGCGGGACTGAGAACCGTCAGAATCGGCGACGTCTGACCCTCACGGCTCCGCCAGCCTTGATATGCAAGAAAGAAAAACGCCTTGTTTTTCTTGACCGGCCCGCCAAGAGTGCCGCCGAAAACATTTCGCTTGAAGGATTCCTTCGGAACGATCGCGGGAAGGAAATAATCTTTGGCGTTAAACGCATTGTTGCGGAGAAACTCGAATAGATCGCCATGGAAGTCGTTCGTGCCCGATTTGGTGATTTGATTGACGATTCCTCCCGACGTGCGGCCATATTCCGCATCGTAGTTATTGGTCAGAATCTTGAACTCTTCCACGGCATCGGGGTTCGGATCCACAACGACGTTGTTGCCGAGGAAGTCCGTGTTGTTGGCGCCGTCGAGGAGAAACGTCAACGACTCCGAGCGCTGGCCGCTCACCGAAAACGGATTGCCCGATCCATCGTCGGGATCGGGATTGAATACGCCGGCCTGAAGTAGTCCCAGTTGCAGCGTGTCGCGATCGGCGAGAGGCAGATCGAGAATCGCGCGTTCATCTTCCACTTTCCCAAGGACCGCGCCAGTGGTGTCAACCTGTGCGACGGTCGTTGTCACTTCGATCGTCTGCGCGGACTGGCCGACCTTCAGCACGACATCCACGCGGCCGTTCTGGTTCAACTGCAGGACGATTCCGTTCTCAACTGCCGTCCGAAAATTCGCGTGTGAAACGCTCAGACGATAGGTTCCGACCGCGACGGTCGGAAACAGGTAGCCGCCATCGGTGCCTGTGAGCATCGTTTGAGAGATGTTGGTGTTGGAATTGGTCAGGACGACCTTGGCGCCAATGATCACACCCCCGCTTTCGTCCGTAACCGTCCCGCGCAAGGACGCGGAATCCTGCGCCCCTGCGACCCCCGCGAATGCCAAAAACGCGAGAAATGAAACTACACCGGTCCGCAGCCATGACATGCGGCTCACGACACACCTCCCCATAGACCAGTCCACAGGCACAGGATCAATGAGGACTCGAGCGGCGCGGCGTACGCGAGGACACGGCCTGATCTGAGCCGGACTACCCCGCCCCTGTGCCTAGGTACGTCCGTGTATGCGCTTTTGTATAGATTTGCGGGGTGAGGAATGTCAAGCGGGAGTTTCACCTATCGCCGGCAAGCGAATAACCGGCGGTCAAAAAATTAAGAGCGGCCGGTGGGGGTGCCGGCCGCTCGGGGGCATGGGGTGATGGAGGTGCGAAAACAGCCCGAAACGCCGCGCCACAGGCGCCGGTACCAACAAGCTCACGCTCGCCGGTTAACCGCCTCGCCGCGCGCCGTCTCGAACAGAAGCGATTGTGCATGGCGCCGCTGTCGCGGGCTATAGGCCTACCGGTTCATTTTGTTGTAGTACGGATGACCTATAAATTCGGCGAAAGAAAATTCTTTTCGCACCCAATCACGCCAGATCTGAACGACAAATCCGGATCGCGATTTCAAAAATTGCACCCGCCTGCCCTTACGGCCCGGATGCGATTGAACCTCGCTCTCGCCAGTGATAGCCTCCCGAATAGAAGCCCACCCTCGCGATTCTTGTGGGCGAGCGCGGCGCCGATTATGACCACGCCGGGAACACAACTCGATAGGGCTGCGCTTGTCAGTTCTCAAGTGCTCGCCATTGTTCACGAGCTTCTGGTCGAGCTTGGCAGCCGCACAACCGTCGAAACGCTGGATCGAACCGGACTGGCAGCGCAACTCGAGCGCGACTTGGGATTGGGCAGCCTCGAACGCGTCGAACTGCTCGTGCGGCTCGATGCGGCGTTTTCGATTCGCCTGCCGGACAGCGCGCTCGTGCAAGCAGAAACCGTTTCCGATCTCGTCCGCGCGGTCACGGAGGCGGGTCCCGTCTTTGCGAAGCAGGCGGCGTCAGTCGCGTCGGCGCAGCCAGGCAGAGGCTCCACGAGTGCCTCGGTAGCTCCAAGGCGCGTATGGCAGTTCCTCGAAGGGGCGGAGACGCTCACCGAAGTCTTAATCGCGCGAGGAAGGAGTGAGCCTGAGGCAGCCCACATCCACCTCTACGAAGCGGAAGACCGGATTCGCATCATCACGTGCGGCGAACTCTTCGAACGCGCGTCCGCGGTTGGAGCGGAACTCACGCGCCGCGGCCTGAAGCAGGGTGAAATGGTCGCGTTGATGCTTCCCACCGGCGCCGAATTCTTTTTCTGCTTCGCAGGCATCTGGATGGCGGGCGGAGTGCCGGTGCCGATGTATCCACCGTTTCGCGCCGACCGGATTGAAGAATACGCGGCGCGGCAGGAAGGCATCCTTCGAAATGCGGAAGCCAGATTCTTAATTACGTTCCGCGAGGTGACCGGGCTTGCGCGGCTCCTCGCGCCGCGAGTGCCTTCGTTGCTCGGCCTGCTCGACGCTTCGCAGCTCGTCGAAGCCAAAGGCCCGCCGGCGCCTCCCGAAACGGAAATGCGGCCAATCGACCACCGCGCTCGCCGCGGCGCCGGCAGCGACATTGCGTTTTTGCAATACACTTCCGGCTCGACGGGAGATCCCAAGGGCGTCGTACTCACTCACGCGAACCTGCTCGCAAACATCCGCTCAATTGGCCGCGCCGTGCAGCTGGTTCCGGATGACTTTGTGGTGAGTTGG
>Ga0187783_10003576_pt1 | contig 11465 bp, 10 predicted proteins | sample 1015_SJ02_MP02_2_FD_132471 | JGI IMG/M metagenome (GOLD analysis project Ga0187783, IMG submission 132471) | Tropical peat soil microbial communities from peatlands in Department of Meta, Colombia - 1015_SJ02_MP02_20_MG | ecosystem: Environmental > Terrestrial > Soil > Wetlands > Peat | place... | reverse complement strand
TGCATTGAGCGAGCAGGCCTTCGCCGGCAATACGGATCTTCTGCCCATTGCGGTCGAGCCCGGTAACCGCCGCGCGCTTGTAGCGCACGATATCGCCGACCATCCCCGGTACGGAGAGACAGCCCTCGCGCAACTCCACCTCCTCGGCGAGATCTTCCAGTTTCGGATTGATGACGACCGACGGTTCGTGCTCGTCGTCGTGTACGTCCATCACGAAGAGCCGTTTCGAAACGTTGATTTGGGGCGCAGCGAGGCCCACGCCCGGTGCAGCATACATCGTTTCGAACATGTCGTCGATCAACTGCTGAAAGAGCGGCTCCCGAATCTCCTTAGGATCGACCCTCTTCGCGACTTTGCGCAGCGCCGGGTGGTCTTCGCCAAGGATCTCTCTGACATAGGGCATCGGCGGCGCTATTCGTTCTCGCCACCGCAGCGCCCGCCTCGGAAGTTAGCGCGGCACTATGGCTTGCTCGGATTCAGCGACGTAACGGTGCCCGTGAACGTTTGTATACTTGTTAGCGGCAAGTGAAGGGCTCCTGGCCTTGAGGACCCCGGAATCCGTCTTGAGGACGGCTGATTTTCATGCACGTACTCGAATGCGCTCTGCGCCGCCGAGTAAAGCGCCGGATTATTGGTCAGCCCATACTGCGGGTTCTCTCCGGGCTGAGCCTTATACTCGTAAATCGTCACTGTGGGTGTCGCGGTAAATAAATTGATAACAGTGTCGTAAAGATCGGTAGCATTGTTTTGGCCGATCTCGGTAACGTAAATACAGGTTCCGGCGCATGTTCCATCCCACCAAGTCCAGACTCCCGCCGCCTTTTGCATCGCTAGAGTGGCATCGAACATCTGATCGACGGGCACGCCGTAGGGGTGAAAACCAAAGCCATTGAGCGGTGGAATTGGTTGGGCCGCCTGCAACAGAGACGACAGATCGGATGTCCAGGTCGTATCTTCTCCCGAAGTTCCGCTCGTAATTACCGGCACGCCGTACGAAGCGACGATCGCTGCGGCTTGCTCATAGTAGGCAGCGTAGTCGGAGACATTGGGATATCCATTTTGGGGCAAATTTGCTTCATTCACAATTTCTCCCCAGGCTACGCAGCCGGCCGGTTCACGTTGCGTGTAGCGAGAGAAGAAATCGTTCACGCTGTCGAGCAGGTTTTGCTCGCCCTTGGCATCATCGTTAATGCCAGGCACGATGACCATGACACTGAGGCCCGCGTTGCAAGCATTATCCATGAATTGATCTTCGCGCTGCCACTTTACCGGCTCGTTGTCGACCCAGGTAGGTATCCACCCGGAACGGACATAGTCGGCTTCTAGGTTGCTGTTAATGTCGCTCATGATCGCGGGGGTAAAGAACATCTGATAAACGCACGAATAATCGCAGCCCGAATAGGTGATGCCCATCGTTGGTAGGTCAACGCCTACATTTTGAAGGATAGTAATGGCTTTCGGATGCACGCGTTTTGGTTTGCGTGTTATCGTCGCCGGCTTCTGCGGGCTCAGCCCGCTCGGTCCGGCGATCGTAGCAGGCTGCGCAGCTGGAGCGCTCGGAACGGCCACGGTGGAGCCGCTGCATGACACGAGAGCCGCCACGGCTAACGCAAGGACTATTGCAGGCCACACTAATCGCATCGCTATCTCCTGGCCAAGCTCAGAGCAAGCCGGAGCCTGCCTAGAGAAAATATTACCACTCGCTGGCCAAATGAGCTAGCTCCGAAGAGCGGCTAAGATCAGCGCTGACGACCGTTAGCTAGCTTGTCGCACATCGTCCGCCATTGCAGGCGCGCTGAGCCGAACCGTAATGGCGTCGGAGGCGGTTCTTCGCCACACCCGACGCCCAAGAGCCGCTCTTCTTACGACTTCTGAGTTGTAAAGGAAGTGACCTTAACGTTGGGTGTGCAGTTCGTACCCGAGTCGTTCCAGTACGCCACCACCGTTGTATCCAAACCGAGCGAAGCGCTTGGCGGCGCTGACGGGCCAAAGATCGATGTCGCGTAGTAAATTGGATTCGGATAGGACGGCGTTTTGTGCGGCGTCGGAATCTGCGAGGCGCTGATTCCAAAGAACACACTCGTACCAAAACTCGGTGGCAACGCCGGATTGGAGGTCATCAGCACGAAGTTGAAGCTGTTGCTTGGCGGCAAGGCTGGGCTGGTCGAGACGTAGATGTTGCTCAAGGTCGGAGGGGCGTTCTTCGAACCGGGTATCGGGTAGAGCACTTCCATGTTGTTCGCCGGACTGTTGCAGGGGCCCGACGGCCCCGGCGTGGGGCCATAGGACGGCGAGCTGCTGCTGCAACCGGTGAGCGCGGCCGAAAGGGCAATGACAGAGAGGGCGCCTATCGACGTTTTCATGGGATAAACCATCCTCTGCGCTGGGTCCGGTCCCTGCCGAACCCAATGTGAATTACCTTAGAGAATGTACCCGGAGAGGTCGGCGTTGGCGACGACGTCGGCGAGCCGAGCGCGGACGTAGGGACCGTCGATCGTCATCTGCCCGGTCCACTCCGGTGCGTCGAAACTGATATCCTCAAGGACCCGCTCCAGAACGGTGTGGAGACGCCGGGCGCCGATGTTTTCCGTTTGCTCGTTAACGGTCATCGCGAAGTTGGCTAACTCTTCGATGGCATCCGGGGCGAACTCGAGGATGACGCCGTCGGTAGCAAGCAGTGCCTTGTACTGCTCGACCAACGCGTTCTTGGGCTGCGTCAGGATCGTCTTGAAATCTTCCGCGGTCAGCGAGCTCAGCTCGACGCGAATCGGGAACCGCCCTTGCAGCTCGGGAATCAAATCGGAAGGCTTGCTGATATGGAAAGCGCCGGCCGCGATGAAGAGGATGTGGTCGGTCTTGATGGGCCCGTGTTTGGTGTTGACGGTCGATCCCTCGACGATCGGCAAAATGTCGCGCTGTACGCCCTCGCGCGAAACGTCGGGTCCGCCGCGTTGCTGCGAGCCCGCCACCTTATCGATCTCATCGATGAAGATGATTCCGTCCTCGCCCGCACGCCGCAACGCTTCGCGCTTGACCGCGTCCATGTCGATGAGTTTTGCGGCCTCTTCCTGCTCGAAGATTCGCAACGCCTCGGCGACGGTGACCCGTTTCTTCGTGCGCCGCTTCGGCAGAATGCCGCCAAGCATCTCACCGATGTCGGCGCCTTGCTCGACGCCGCCGATGACGCCGATCGGCACACTCGGAGTTTCTTCGACCTCGATCTCGACGAGCCGTACGTCGTAAAAGCCGCGCTCGATTTCGCCGCGCGTTTGCTCGCGGACCCGCTGCGCCTCCGCTGAGACGGCCGCCGACGGTCCCGGCGGCGACTGCGGCTGACCGGCAACTCCGCCGCCGAAGATCGACCCGAGCGCGGCGCCAAAGGGATTGGCTTGCGATTGCGCCGAGGGCGGACGCGTTTCAGGATGCAGGACGTCGATGATACGTTCGACCGCGTGCCGCGCAGCGAGCTCGCGAACCTCCTCGCGCCGTTCGTCGGTAACGCTGCGAATCGATGCGTCGACGAGATCGCGGACCATCGACTCCACGTCGCGTCCGACGTAGCCGACTTCGGTATATTTGGTGGCCTCGACCTTGACGAACGGGGCGCCGACGAGCGCGGCCAAACGCCGCGCGATTTCCGTCTTCCCGACGCCGGTCGGTCCGATCATCAGGATGTTCTTTGGCGTGATTTCGTCGCGCAGATCTTCGCGAGCGTTGGCGCGACGATAGCGATTGCGCAACGCGATGGCCACTGCGCGCTTGGCTTTCGCTTGACCGACGATGTACTTATCGAGCTCATCGACGATCTGCCTCGGCGTCAGCCGAGTCGGGTCGAGGCGCGTCGCCACGATGCCGTTCAACCGAGGGTCTCCACGACGATATCGCTATTGGTGTAGATGCAGATTTCGGAGGCAATCTCGAGGCCTTTGCGCGCAATCTCGGCTGCGTCGAGCGCCGTATTCCGCAGCAATGCGGCTGCCGCGGCTTGCGCGTAGGGACCGCCGCTTCCGATCGCGGCGATGCCTTCATCGGGCTCGATAACGTCGCCGGTCCCCGAGAGAACGAAGAGATGTTCGGTGTTCCCGACGATCATGAGCGCCTCCAAGCGCCGTAGCACTCGATCTTGTCGCCAATCCTTCGCCAGCTCGACGGCGGCGCGCGTGAGGTCCTTGTACTCTCCGAACTTGCCTTCGAACTTTTCCAGCAACGTTATACCGTCGGCTGCGGATCCGGCGAACCCGGCCAGGACTTTTCCTCCCGAGATCTTTCGAACTTTGCGGGCGCCATGCTTCACGATCGTCTTGTCGAGCGTCACTTGACCGTCGCCCGCGATTGCGAGGCGTCCGTCGCGGCGAACGGCGAGAATTGTCGTCGATCTCATCGTGGGCGCCCTTCGACTCCGCTCAGGATGACACTGCTGCATGACACTAGCATCACTACCCCAAGGGCGCAAAGAGGGTTTCAGCCGCCATCGATTCGACCGCAGCCAGCGCGCGCTCCGCCAGCAGGCGCCGGCGCTCACGTTTGTTCGCAACGCCGGCATAGGTCGAATCGCGCGCCAGTAATGGCGCCCACGTGACGTTGGAAGGCTGGAAGTCGGGGGTGCTACGGTTTTGCAAATGCGCGACGACCGCTCCAAATGCGCTATCGGTTGGGAAATCGACGGGCGGCAAGCCAAGCATGGCGCGCGCAGCGTGAATCCCGACCATTGCACCGCACGCAGCGGCCTCGACATATCCCTCGGCGCCGGTGATTTGGCCGGCAAAGTAGAGCGCATCGCTGCCGCGCAGCTTCAGATGCGAGTCGAGCAGATGCGGCGAGTCGATGAAGGTGTTGCGATGCATCACTCCCAAGCGCAGCCATTCGGCGTTGCGCAGCCCGGGAAGCTTTTCAAAGGCCTCGCGTTGCGCCGGCCACGTCAGCCGTGTTTGGAAGCCGACGAGATTATAGGCCGTCCCTTCGCGATTCTCTTTGCGCAGCTGCACGACGGCGTGCGGCATCTTGCCGGTTCGGGGATCGCGCAAACCGACTGGTTTGAGCGGACCGAACCGCAACACGTCGTCGCCGCGATCGGCCATCTCCTCGACCGGCAAACACCCCTCGAAATATCGCGTCTCCTCGAAATCCTTTGCCGGGTTGCGCGCGAGCGTTCGCAAGTCGTGGACGAGCGTTGCGTATGCCTCCCGGTCGAGCGGAATGTTGAGATAATCCTCACCATCACCCTTGTCGTAACGCGACTTTGGATACATCTGGGATTCGTCGATCGACTCGGCTGCGACGATCGGCGACGCGGCGTCGTAATAATGAAGCCGCGAGCGGCTCCGGATGACACTATTGACCGTGACACCAATGACACTGTCGAGGCTGTCGAGAAATTCTTCGCTGGGAAGTGGACCGCAGGCGACGACGGTCGGGCGGTCGAGCGGAATCGCGCTCAGCTCGTGGCGATGAATGCGAATTCGCGGCATTGCCAAGATTTGCGACTCCACCAAAGCGGCAAACCGGTGGCGGTCGACTGCAAGGGCGGCGCCTGCGGGAACCGCGGTTTCGCGCGCCGAGGCAATGATAACTGAATCGAGCAACGCCAGCTCTTTCTTGAGCAGGCCTACCGCGTTTTCGAGCGCCGCCCCGCGCAACGAGTTACTACAGACGAGCTCGGCGAGCGTGCCGGTCTTATGCGCCGGCCCGCTGCGGAGGGGCCGCATCTCGTAGAGATCGACCTCGACACCGCATCGAGCGGCCTGCCAAGCCGCTTCGCAACCGGCTAAGCCGCCGCCGATGACCGTCAACCGGCTCACACGGCCGCCGGGTTGAGCTGTTCGTTCGGCGCGGTTGCGGTAACGTCGTGGTGGCGATCGGCCGCACATTCGAGCCGCGGATTGCCGCCGCGCCGCGTCTTTGCGACGACGTGCGAGCCGCAGACCGGGCAGCGCTGCGGCAAGACCTCGTCCCATGAGATGAAATCGCAGTTCGGGTAACTCGCGCAGCCGTAAAAGATGCGGCCCTTCTTCGAACGCCGCTCGACGATGGCGCCGCCGCAGCGGGGACAAGCCGCGCCGGTCTGCTTCACAATCGGTTTGGTCGTCTTGCATTCGGGATATCCGCTGCAGGAGATGAACTTGCCGAAGCGACCGTGCTTGATCACCATCGGGCGGCCGCAGGTCGCGCATGTCTCATTGGCGGGTTCGTCGCGCAGCTCAAGCCGCGGCAACTTCTTTTCGGCCTGCTGGAGCTCGCTTTCGAAAGGACCGTAGAAGCGGCGCAAGAGCCCGATCCAATCTTCGTGTCCTTCCGCCACGCGATCGAGGTCGCCCTCCATTCGAGCGGTGAAATCCAGGTTGACGATCTTCGGGAAATGCTCGACCAGCAGATCGTTGACCGCGGAGCCGATTGCAGTCGGCACAAATCTGCGCTCTTGCTGCGTCACGTAACCGCGCGCTTGGATCGTCTCGACGATCGCCGAGTAGGTTGAAGGCCGGCCGATGCCGTTATCTTCCAGCGCCTTGACCAGCGTGGCTTCGCTGTAACGCGGCGGGGGTTCGGTGAAATGCTGCTTCGGCTCTAGCTGACGGCAATCCAGCTCCTCGCCTTCCTTTAGTGCGGGGATCCTGGCGCGACCCTTGGCTTCGTCTTCCTTGCTCTCTTGGTAGACCCGCGTAAAGCCGGGGAACCGCATGATCGTGCCGGTTGCACGAAACCCGTATTCACCCGCGGTGACGTCGACGATGGTTTGATCGAGCAGAGCCGCCGCCATCTGCGAAGCGACGAACCGTTCCCAAATCATGGTGTAAAGGCGAAGCTCGTCCCGTTTGAGCACGCCGGTGAGACGCTCGGGCGTGCGCAGCACCGAAGTCGGCCGGATTGCTTCGTGCGCGTCTTGCGCACCCTCGGGAACTCGGTGACGGCTGGCGCCCCGGTACTCGTCACCGTAGGTCTGCGCAATGAACCCGCGCGCCGCGTGTCGCGCCTGATCGCTGATGCGCGTCGAGTCGGTACGCATGTAGGTGATCAGGCCGACAGTCCCGTCGGCGCCTCCCAAGGCGACGCCCTCGTAGAGGCCCTGCGCGATCTGCATCGCGCGCCGCACACGCATCTTCAGCCGCCTTGAGGCCTCTTGCTGGAGGGTCGACGTCGTGAAGGGGGGAGGTGGATTGCGCCGCAACTCGCGGCGCTTGATCGAAGAGACGTGGAAGGTCGCGCCCTCAAGCGCTCGCAAAATCGAGTTCGCCTGTTCTTCGTTGGCGATTTCCACCTTCTCGCCGCGAACCGAAGCCAGATCGGCCGAGAAGGGAACCGCTTCGACCGGGGCAGCCTCCTGCGCAAGACTCGCCAGCAGCGCGGTGATCGTCCAGTACTCTTTCGCTACGAAATTAGCGATTTCACGCTCGCGATCGACGATCAGCTTGACCGCCACCGATTGCACGCGTCCGGCAGAGAGGCCGCTGCGCACCTTCGACCAGAGCAGCGGCGATATCTTATAGCCGACGAGGCGATCGAGAATTCGGCGTGCCTGCTGCGCGTTGACGCGGGCCATATCGATCACGTGCGGGTGTTTGAGCGCGGCCTGTGCCGCCTCTTTGGTGATCTCGTGCAGCTCGATTCGCTTCGGGCGTTCGAGTTTCAGGAGCTCGGACAGGTGCCAGGCGATTGCCTCGCCTTCGCGATCGGGGTCGGTCGCAAGATACACTTCAGTCGCGCCTTTGACGGCGCCGCGCAGCTCTTTGATGACCTCGCCTTTTCCCTTAATTGTTAGGTATTTCGGGGTAAAATCGTGCTCGACGTCGACGCCGAGCGCACTCTTCGGCAGGTCGCGTACGTGTCCGACCGATGCCTTCACCGTGTATCGCGATGGCAAAAACTTCTTGATCGTCCGAGCCTTTGCCGGCGACTCCACAATGATGACGGGCTTTTTCACGGGCCTTAGTATACCGCCGGGGTCAAGAGCCCGGCAAATCGGTCGTATCGTGCGCGCGAGAGCGCGCGCGAATTTGCATGATTTTACAAAATCCACTATGATGCGTTCAAAAGCGCAAAATGCGCTGTCCACTTAACGCTAATCGTCCTCGGGACGAGGAGGAATGAATGGACTCCGATTCCACGTTGAACGGCGGATCGACGGAAGAACCGGCGGCGCGGAAAACACGCCGGCGGAAAGCCGTCGCAGTCGTTGCCTTAGCGAAGGTTCTCGGCGGCCGCAAGAAACGCAAAGCGGCAAGAAAGGCCGGCCGCAAGGCGCGTAAAGCTACGCGCAAGGTCGCGCGTAAGGTCCGCAAAGCCGGCCGTAAGGTCGCGCGCAAAGCCCGCAAAGCCGGCCGCAAGGTCGCGCGCAAAGCCCGCAAAGCCGGCCGCAAGGGTGCCCGCAAAGCCAAAAAGGCGGGGCGCAAGGTCGCGCGCAAAATCCGAAAAGGCGCGCGTAAGCGCCGGAAAGCCACGCGCAAGAAGAAATAGCTCGGCGCAGTGGTTTGCGATGCCCCGGCGATTGATTCGCTCCGGGGCATCGGCATTTTTAGAGCGGCGTTACGGCTGCGTTAGATCTGGACCTTTGCCCCCGTGCTCCTCCACCCAATGACACGCCGCGACGTGGCCGGGCGCATATTCCTTCAGCGGCGGCTCTTCGACGACGCAGCGGTCGAACGCGACGGGGCATCGCGTGTGAAAGCGGCAGCCTGATGGGGGATTTACCGGCGACGGCACATCGCCGGTCAGGACGATGCGTTTGCGCCGTCGCTCGAGCACCGGATCCGGGATCGGAATCGCGGAGAGAAGCGCTTGCGTATAAGGGTGCAGCGGGTTCTGATAAAGCTCGTCGCGGTCGGCAAGCTCGACAATTTTTCCGACATACATCACGGCGACGCGGGCCGATATGTGGCGCACGACCGAAAGGTCGTGCGCGATGAAAAGGTAAGTGAGCTTGAGCTTGGCCTGCAATTCTTCCAGCAGGTTGATGACCTGAGCCTGAATCGAGACGTCGAGCGCCGATACCGGCTCGTCGCAGACGATAAACTTCGGATCGACGGCGAGCGCGCGCGCCACGCCTACGCGCTGGCGCTGCCCGCCCGAAAATTCATGGGGATATCTGTTGGCGTGATAGGGCTGGAGTCCGACCAACTCCAGCAGCTCGCGAACCCGGGCGTCCAGCTCCTTGGGCGATGCCAGACGGTGAATCCGCAATGGTTCGGCGACGATGTCGCCGACGGTCATACGTGGGTTCAACGATGCAAACGGATCCTGAAAAATGATCTGCATCGAACGGCGCAGGCGCCGAACCTCCGTGCGGTTCATCGCCAGGACGTTCTGGTCTTTGAAGAATATCTCGCCCTTCGTCGCAGGCAACAGACGCAGGAGAAGCCGACCGATCGTGGTCTTTCCCGAGCCGGACTCGCCGACGAGCCCAAGCGTTTCCCCCTCGTAAATGCTGAACGTGACGCCGTCGACGGCGCGAACGTCGGCGACGTGACGCGACATCAAGCCGGCATGGATCGGAAAATACTTATAAAGATCTCTCGCTTCGACGAGGACGCCACCGTTCATCACGTCGCCGCACCGCCGATCGGCGCAACTGGAAGCGTTTGGGCATTTGCCGGCCGCTGATCGCGGGCGCGCTCGTCGTAGAGATAGCATCGAGCGACATGGCCTTCACCAAAATCATAGAGCGGGACGGGTTGATCGCAGATCGGCATTCGGTACGCGCAGCGAGGCGCGAAGGCGCAGCCGGGCGGAAGCCTCAGCAGGTTCGGCGGCTGGCCGGCAATCGGCTCGAGTCGCCGGCGTTCGCGCTCGTCGAGCCGGGGCAACGACGCGAGCAAACCCTGCGTGTACGGCATTCTTGGAGTCGCGAAGATTTGTTCGGCGGTTCCATACTCGACCATGTTGCCGCCGTACATGACCAAAACGTTTCGGCAAAACTCGGCAACGACGCCGAGATCGTGCGTGATGAGGATGATCGCCGCTCCGGTTTCTCGCTGGAGATCGTTCATCAACTCGAGCACTTGAGCTTGAATCGTTACGTCGAGCGCGGTCGTCGGCTCGTCAGCGATCAACAGCGCCGGATTGCACGAGAGCGCCATTGCAATCATTACGCGCTGGCGCATGCCGCCGGAAAACTGATGGGGATAATCGCCCAAGCGCTTCTCCGGCAGCGGAATGCGAACTTTGCGCAGCATCTCGATCGCGCGATCGCGCGCCTCACTCTTGCCCAGACCAAGATGTAGCCGAACGGCTTCGGCAATCTGCTCGCCGATCGTCAGCACGGGGTTGAGCGAGGTCATCGGGTCCTGAAAGATCATCGCGATTTTGTAACCGCGGATCCTTCGCATCTCGGCTTCGCTCTTCGCGGGCAGGTTCTCGCCATCAAATGCAATGCGATCGGCGGTAACCGTTGCATTGCGCGCCAGCAGACGCATGATCGAGAGTGCAGTGACCGACTTTCCGGAACCGGACTCACCAACGATCCCGAGCGTTTCGCCCGCGCCGAGCGAGAACGAAAGACCGTTGACGGCCGTCACCGGGCCGTCATCGGTTCGGAAGGTGGTCCGGAGATTTACGACCTCGAGCAGCGGCACTAGCGGCGTCAGATGCCGGTCAGCGAGAGTACGACGCCGAAGACAACGAAGCAGACCGCCACGACGCCGGTCCACCGCTTGAGTTGCTCTTCCGCCCCGAGCCGTCCGCGATAGGCCGATTCAACACGACCGCCGATCGACCCGGTAAGGCCCTCTTGCTTCGTCGTCTGCACCGCTAGCAAAACGATCAGCAAGATCGCGCTCATCATGAACAATCCGGCGATGCCGTGGGTGAGCCAAGGCACGTGCAGCTGAAACCACGTCGTCGGCGCCGGCTGGGGTGCGGTCGAGGGCACGGCTTGCGGCAATACGCCCTTTGGCAAGGCCGAGACTACCGGTGACGGCGCCAGCTTCGTCGCCGCAGCAGCAAAGAACAGAACCGGACTCATGGCGCCACCTTTTTACACCGCAGGAGCCAACGCGCCTGCTCGCTGCGCCGCGAAGTATTCCGGCGGAAGCGACCGAAGACGAGGACGTGCCCCACTCAGAACGGCGTGAGGAGCCGCTTCAAACGATCGTCCCGATCAAGCACCGGCGCGTCTGGCGCGACCTGGCGCGAATACTTTCGACCATCTTCAATCCCTTTCTCACCGCCTTCGCGCTCTTTGTGATCCTCGCTTCGATCGGCGCAAGAAGCACGCTCGACTTCTGGCGGCTGCTCTTCGTTTCGACCTTCTTCACCTCGCTGGGGCCGATGCTGTATGTCTTCTGGCTCTATGCGACCGACCGCATCTCCGACCTCGATATGTCGGTGCGTCTCGAGCGCGAGATGGTCTTCACTACCTTTGTTCTCTTCGATTTATGCGGTGCGGCGGCGTTGTGGATCTTGCACGCGCCGCGCCTGATGATCGCGGCGATGCTGGGCTACCTGGCCTCAACGCTCGTCGTTCAGTACATCACGCG
>Ga0187783_10003575_pt1 | contig 11466 bp, 8 predicted proteins | sample 1015_SJ02_MP02_2_FD_132471 | JGI IMG/M metagenome (GOLD analysis project Ga0187783, IMG submission 132471) | Tropical peat soil microbial communities from peatlands in Department of Meta, Colombia - 1015_SJ02_MP02_20_MG | ecosystem: Environmental > Terrestrial > Soil > Wetlands > Peat | place... | reverse complement strand
CGTGCGGTGATCCAGCTCGAGACCCGCAACGTGCCCTTTCTCAATACGCAACGACGCGACGGCCTCGAGTCCGTAGGGTTTGATTCTCAGCGGCTCCGCCGCGGTGACAATATGCTCCCAGAGCGCGACCCCGTAGTCGGCGGGCACGTAGACCTCATACGCCAGCTCACCTGAGAAACTGAGGCGCAGCACCCGCAGTGGCACGCCGTCGAGCTCGGTTTCCAGGCATCCCATATAGGGGAGCCGGGCATCGGACAGGTCGGTTTGGGGCAGCGCGAGTTCGAGGGCCGCACGAGACTGCGGACCCGCGACCGCCATCGCCGCCCATTCGTCGGTGACCGATGTAGCGGTGACGCGCAACTCCGGCCAGGCAGTCTGCAGCAGGAACTCGATCCACGACATCACCTCGCCGGCTTCGGCTGTGGTGGTGGTCATGAAATAGTGCGTCGCCGAAAGACGCGTGGTCGAGCCGTCATCGAGCACCATGCCATCATCGGACAGCATTACCCCGTAGCGCGATTTGCCGACCGGGAGACTGGCGAAGTTATTCACGTAGATTCGGCTGAGAAGCTCCGCTGCATCCGGCCCCTGCAGGTCGATCTTGCCGAGTGTCGAGGCATCGGCGATGCCCACGGCGGTACGCACCTGGCGCATCTCTTCGATATAGGCGCGTTCGACCGTCGGGCCTGCCCATCGGTACCACCAGGCTCGCATCCAGGGTCCGGCTTCGATCAGCTGCCCTCCATGTGCCAGATGCCAGTCGTGGAGCGGAGAGCGACGCATTGGCCGAAAGTGTTTGCCGACGCTGCGCCCAGCGAGCGCGCCGAGCGCCACCGGCACGAACGGCGGCCGAAAAGTGGTCGTGCCTACGGCAGGAATGTCCTCGCCGCGCAGAGACGCCAGCATGGCGAGCGCGTTGATGTTGCTGGTCTTACCCTGGTCGGTGCCCATGCCGAGCGTTGTGTAGCGCTTCAGGTGCTCGACCGATTCGTATCCCTCCTGGTGTGCAACCATCAGGTCCCGCACCGTCACGTCATTCTGGAAGTCTATGAAGGCCTTCTCGGGGTGACGGCGTGGCAGTCTCCAGTCCGGCTCGATGGAATACACCGAGTCGTCGAGTGCTGGCGCCGTCACGCCGGACGCGGGGGCGTCGCGGCCGGCGTGCCTGGCCGCTTTGCGACCCGCGTCGGCGCCTTCGTCGATAGCCGCGGTCAGAGCAAACGTGCCGCTCACGGCGCCCGCACCGAATTGCCCGGGGGCATAACCCTCCGGCACGAACGCGGCGATGTCGGATCGATAGCGCGGCTTGAGGCCACCGTGTGCCGTCAGGTGGACGAGCGGTGACCAGCCACCGGAGATGCACAGCAGGTCGCAGTCGTGGCGGCGCGGTCTCAATCCGTCGGCCATGCCGGCAATCGTTACCGCGTGCACGGCCTTGCTTCCGTGTACGTCCGTCACCGTCGCTCCCGTGATCAGCTCGATCCCGTGGGAGATCGCCTGGGCGTGGAGTTCCTGCGGAACCGCAGGCCGCTGGTCGATGACGGTAACTGCGGTACCTTGTCGGGCGAGATCGAACGCCGCGGCGTAGGCGCCGTTGTTGTTGGTGACGACGGCCGCTCGCTCGGCGAGTGAGACCGCGAAACGATTGAGATAAGTGCGTACCGCCGAAGACAGCATCACACCGGGACGGTCATTGTTGGCGAACACCAGCGGCCGCTCGGCTGCACCGGTGGCATAGACGATGGCGCGTGCGCGCAGAGTGATTACGACTTGGCGTGCTGCGCCTGCCGCTGCATCCGCCAGCTCAGCGCGCCGCTCGATGAGCGCGACGGTATTGCCGTCATACACACCCAGGGCGGTCGTGCGCCGCAGTACCGTCACCTGTGGCAGCGACTCGAGCTCCGACTCGATGTCGCAACGCCATTTCTCGGCCGGACCGGTGACCGTCTCTGACAGCAGACTTCCGCCAACAAGTGAGTCCTGCTCGGCCAGCACGACCCGCGCCCCGGCGCGTGCGGCCGCCAGCGCCGCCGCCAGACCGGCCGGTCCGCCACCAACGACCAGGACATCCGCAAAGGCGTGGCGGGTCTCGTACCGATCGGGGTCCGCGCGGTGAGTGGCGGCTCCGAGGCCCGCTGCCCGACGGATGAAGCGCTCGTAGAACATCCACGCGCCTCGGGTCGGACCCATGAAGGTCTTGTAATAAAAACCGGCCGTGAGGAGCGCGGCGCCGATAGCGTTGATGGAGCGCAGGTCGAAGGCGACCGACGGCCAGGCGTTCTGACGGCGCGCGACCAGCCCCTCGCTCAGCTCGGTTACCGTCCCGGCGATGTTCGGCTCGCTGCGGCCGTCGTCGCCCAAGGTGAACAGACCGTTGGGCTCTTCGCCGCCGGCTGACAGGAATCCGCGTGGCCGGTGGTACTTGAAGCTGCGGCCGACGACCTTGACGCCGTTTGCCAGAAGCGCTGACGCGAGAGTGTCGCCGGCGAATCCGCTCATGCGCCGGCCGTCGAGTGAGAAGTTGAGCCGGGCGCTCCGCTCAATGCGGCCGCCGGTGGGCAGACGGTGAGGCGCGAAACTCACGGCCTCACGTCGGCGCGAGTGCTGAGTGCCGCTCGCGCCAGCTCGCAGGCTTCGACCCGATTGGTTGCGGTGTTGCGCTCCACGAGCAGCCACTGCCGGCAGCCGAGCACGTGCTGCCAGAACTCGCGATGCAGGCCTTTGACGTTATCGAAGATGAAGACGTAGTCGTGCCACTCTCTAGGATCGGCCGAGCCCACAGGAGGGCGCTGCTTGCGGGCATCGCCCCCATATCGAAACTCGGTGTAGTCGCGCTCACCGCATAACGGACAGGGAATTCTCAGCATGGTGCTGCTGTGCTTTATTGTTTGTAGGTCCAGTTACCGACGCCGTACTCGTCGAGCTCGGCGCCCCGCGCGAAGCGGTCGAGGGTAAAAGGGCGATTGAGCGCGTGCGCCTCATCGTTCGCGATCGTGTGCGCGAAACACCAGCCGGAGGCAGGAGTCGCCTTGAAGCCCTGATAGCACCAACCGCCGTTCAGATAGAGGTTGCGGACAGGCGTGCCGCAGATGAACGGGCTGCCGTCCGGAGTCATATCCTGAATGCCCGCCCAATGGCGCAGCAGCCGCAGCCGCGAGACTGATGGAATGAGCGCCACGGCGGCTTCGGCCACGGTCTGCACCTTGGGAAATTGACCGCGTTGAGTGTAGTTGTTGAATCCGTCGATGTGGCCGCCGAAGACGAGCCCTCCCTTGTCCGATTGGGATATATAGAACAACTCCGCGCCGAACGAGATCACGTGGTCGACGAAGGGCTTGATCGGCTCGGAGACGAAAGCCTGCAGCAGGTGGCTCTCGATCGGGAGTTTCAAGCCGGCCATCGCGGCGACCTGCGAGGAATGTCCGGCCACGGCGACGCCGACTCGTGAGGCGAGGATCTTTCCACGCGTGGTCTCCACGCCGTAAACGCCGTCGGCGCCGCTGATGAAACCCAGCACCTCACAGCGTTCAATGATGTCCACCCCCTGCGCGTCGGCGGACCGGGCATAACCCCAGGCGACCGCATCATGGCGTGCGGTTCCCGCACGTCGCTGCAGCAAGCCGCCCCAGATCGGAAAGCGCGCCGCCGCGGAGTAATCGAGATAGGGCAGCAGGCGCATGACCTGACCCCGATCGAGAAGCTCGGCCTCGATGCCGTTGAGGCGCATGATGTTGCCCTTGCGCGCCAGCACATCGAGCTGCAGCGGAGAATGCCCGAGAACGATCTGGCCACGTTGCGAGAGCATCACATTGAAATTGAGCGCGTGGGAAAGCCCTTCCCAGAGCTTGAGCGAGAACTCGAAGAACTGTGTGTTGCCGTCGATGACGTAGTTCGAGCGCACGATCGTGGTGTTGCGTCCGACATTGCCCGACCCGACATACGATCGCTCGAGCACGGCAACATTGCGGATCCCATGATTGGCCGCCAGGTAGTGCGCCGTGGCCAGACCGTGCCCGCCGCCACCGACGATTACCACGTCGTACGCCTTTTTGGGCTCGGCCGCCCGCCAGGCCCGCGGCCACGGCTGCTGCGAGAGCGCGTGCCGGGCGAGCGAGAGCACTGAGTAGCGGCGCGCGGGTTGCATGGGGTCGGTAGGATAGTAGACATCGACCCCTGGTAGCGCCTGGTGGTCGCGACCTCATGTGGCGGACCCCGCAAACGGCACTCGAGGCAAGTACCTGATCGCTAAAGCCACCGGCGGAGCGACCGCGACTTTGGGATCGTAGTGCACGCCGCCCAGGCGTCCGGCCGCCGCAGCCTTGCGACGACCGTCGGACCCGCAACCAGGTCTGCGCCCGCAGCCGCTGCCCTGGGCAGGCAGGCAAAGGCGTAGCATTGCGAGACCGCACCACCAACAAACAGGCTCAAGACGGGGTGCCGGGGGGTTCTGCCGCCATGCGTTTCGCGTGGACCTTGGCTTTCATCTCCATGCTCACGGGACCCGCTGTGGCTCTCGCCGGCCCCGATAACTCGGACGCGCCGGCCATTGACGGCGAACAGCGAGTGGCGCTGGTGATTGGCAACGGCCGCTACCACAGTACAGCGCCGCTGCAGAATCCGCCGAATGATGCGCGCCTGATCGGCGAGACACTCGCGTCCCTTGGCTTTCAGGTTGTAGGAGACGGTCCGCTGCTGGACGCGGATCGAGCGACGATGGAGCGCGCCATCAGGACCTTCGGCAAGAGGCTACGCGGAGGTGCCATCGGTCTGTTCTATTACGCCGGTCACGGCGTTCAGGTCGACGGTGAGAACTTCCTCGTCCCGGTGTCGGCCAACATTGAGGATCCGGCGGACGTTAAATACGAGCTGATCAGCGTGGGCTACGTGCTCGACGAAATGCGCAATGCCGGCAATCGGCTCAACATCGTGATTCTCGATGCCTGCCGCAACAATCCCTTCGGGGGGCATGCGACGCGTTCCTATACCCGCGGCCTTGCAGTGATGCAGGCGCCCGCCGGAACGATCATCAGCTACGCGACCCAGCCCGGCGCCACTGCCTCCGACGGTGATGAGAAAAACAGCCCGTTCTCCCGCGCCCTGGCCGCCTCGTTCAAGAAACCGGGTCTGGGTGTGTTCGAGACCTTCAACGACGTCGGTCTCGCGGTCAAAACGGCGACCGCCGGTCAACAGCAGCCGTGGTTCGACACCTCACCGATCGAAGGGCATTTCCAGTTCCGCGCCGGGAGTGCGAGCGTCAGCCCGTCCCCTACGCCGTCTTCATCGACTGCCGCAGTTCGGGATCCAGCAGCCGATGAGCGGGCATTCTGGGAGTCGGTGCGAGACTCGAGGAACAGCGCCGAGCTCAATGCATACCTGAACAAATACCCGCACGGCACTTATGCCGTGCTGGCGCATGCCCGTCTTGACGATCTTCGCAGCGCGTCCGCGGCCAACACGATGGCGAAGCCTACGGAGATGCCGGCTGCGGAACCGGCGCTAGTTACCAACACGAGCACCGCTGCGCCTGCCGGGCCTCCAGCCGCGGCGGCGTTGCTCCACTACCGCCCGGGCGCTGCGATCTTTTTCCAGAAAGCGCAGACATCCGCGACCGCGGTTGGCAACAAGAAGTATGACCAGCTGCCGCAGTCCGCGTCAGTGACCGTGTTTGAATCGCCTGCCAAAGCGCCGCGTCAATTCGAGGTCGTCGCGACCATCGTACATGCGGATCCGTGCAAGATGCACACCTGCGCGCTCACCGATGCCTACGAGCCGCTGTCAGCCAAGGCGCGCGAGCTCGGCGCCAACGGAATCATCATCGACAACAGCCAGCTGATGAAGACCAGCGTGTTTTCCACTGGAATTGCGGTGGACGCGCGCGCGATTCGCTTCGTGGACGGCCGTTAGCGCCGTTTGGCCTCAGTAAGTAAAATCATAAGCCTTTGATCGATTGGATGATCGGGCATTCTCGCAGGGCGGTCTCGATTCGTTCGGACGGCATCTATACAGTGCCTGAAGGCCTGTTAGGCTAGAGCTTCGTTGCCGACACGGCGCTACTGCGAGCGCCCCGGAGGGGGCACGCAATGAAGAAGAATGCACCCTGCCAACACCTGGGACTGGTCGCGACCGCGGTAACAGTAATGCTGCTGCTGCCGTCGGCTACGCAGACGGCAAGTTTGCCGAGTCTGCCGAGTCTGCCACCGGCGGTGTTGAACGAAGTAATTTCAAGTTGGAACACTCACTGCAACGCGTCCAATTCCGGTGCGGGGTCAATCAAGGGTGGTTGTACGCCACGGGGTGCGGGAGACGTCACCGCTTCCGCGTACTACGCGGGCGCGTCCGGCAGCGTGACGGTGTACCAGGCTTATTTTTCGAAAACTGAACAGGCAAGCGCCTCGGTCACCTCGTATTTCGAAGTAATCGGACCGGCCAATACCCGCGTGCCGCTGATGTTCTATGCCGACGCCGCAACCTCGCAGTCGCGGTCCGGGACGGGGGGCAGCTACGGCTACGCTTCGGCGGCGGTCGAGACAGGCGACAAGAGCTCGACCCTCTTCAAGATCGCAGCCTGTTCGCACGGATTCTATGATTGCGGGGGGAATGCCGAGACCGCCGTTCTTCCAAACGCCTTCAGCGTGCAGCAGCCCTTTACAGTGTCTTCGAATACGCTGTATGCCATCGTCTTGACTGCCGTTGGCTATTCGAACGAAGGTGCCTTCAGCGCTGCGGTCGACCCCAGTGTGACCTTTGCTCCATCCTTCGCCGCGGGTCGTCATCGTTATTCGTTGGTCTTCAGCGCGGACGCGTCCCCGGCGCCTCACTGAGCTTGAAACCCTCGGGCATTCTGTTCGAATTCCCGAACCTGGCCGCCTATGTCGCCCGCGGCGAAGCGCGGGCAGCCCACCAGCGCGCGTCGGCCGCGCAATCAGCGATCAATACCGGCAAGGGACCGGCCGTTGTTCTTGTCGTCAATTTGATTACAAGACTATAGTTGGCGTGAATTCGCGGGCCAACGGGCGGCTGATGTGCGGTCCTCGCCGTGTGTTGGGAAGCGGGCTTTGCGGGTCTTGGCAGACCGTAGGGGGATTCTCATGTACAAGAAACTGATTTTTGTGGCGCCGCTCGCGCTGTTTGCGCTCAGCGCACTCGCCGTGGCGGACACTGCCGCACAGCACCAGATGCTCGCGAGTTCGGCCGCAGTCAAATGGGGTCCGCCGCCGCCGACGTTGCCGGCAGGCGCGAAATTTGCGGTGATCGACGGCGACCCGGCCGGGAAGGGCCTGGCCACGGTGCGCGTGCAAATGCCCGCGGGCTACAAGGTCGCACCGCACTGGCACCCGACCGATGAGAACATCACCGTGCTGTCCGGGACGTTTTCCTTCGGGATGGGGGATACGCTCGACATGGCGCACGGCAGCACGCTCAAAGCGGGCGGCTACGCCGTGGCGCCCGCGACCATGCATCACTATGCCTGGACCAAGACGGGAACGACCATCCAGATCACTTTTGTCGGACCATTTGCCATTACCTACGTGAATCCGGCAGACGATCCGAGGCAGAACGCCAAGAAATAAAGCTGCCCGGAGCTGCCACCGGCAGCTGAGGAACCAGGCCCTTAATTCGCCGCGCGGCTAAGGTGCCGTAAACGCTGCGTCGGGCTACCTTCCAACTTCTCGCCGGCGCGCTCCAGTAGCAGTCGCGCCTCGCTGGCGGGCAGGGGGCGACTGAGCAGAAATCCCTGGCACTGCGCGCACTGGTGCTCCTGCAGAAAACGGAACTGTGCGAACGTCTCGACGCCCTCCGCGACCACCTCCACGCCGAGCGCCCGCGCCATCGACAAGATGGCCATCGCTATGGCGCGGTCAGCGGTGTCATCACCGAGATCGCGGATCAAGGAGCGATCGAGCTTGAGACGATCGACCGGCATGTGATGCAGGCGCTGGAAGTTGCAATAGCCGGTACCAAAGTCGTCGATCGCGATCGAGACGCCGATCGCGTGCAGCTGCTCGAGCAGCCGAGCTGCATGCGTCTCCTCCAACATAATGGTCGATTCCGTGAACTCGAGCTCGAGCAGCGTGGTGCTGAGGCCGGTCTCCGCCACGATTGCCGTCACCTGCTCGGCGAAGTTGCTCATGGTGAATTGCTGGGCTGCGACGTTGACCGCGATGCGCGGGAGAGCCAGGCCCTCCTCATGCCATTTCCGGGCCTGCGCGCAGGCGGTGCGAAGCACCCACTCGCCGATCGGCACGATCAGACCGCTCGCCTCAGCGACAGGAATGAACTCGCTGGGCGGCACCACACCGAGCTCGGGATGAGTCCAGCGCAACAGCGCTTCCATGCCGGTGACTTCGGCGCTGGACATGCTGATCTGTGGCTGGTAGTGCAAACACAACTCCCCGCGCTCGAGTGCGCCACGCAGCTTGCTCTCAATGGTGTAGCGTTGCAGCACGCCTTCGTTCATGGCGGCGTCGAAGAACGCATAGGTGCCCGGCGAGCGACGCTTGCAGAAGTACATGGCGAGATCGGCGTGTCGCAGCAGGGAGCCGGCATCGGTGCCATCGGTGGGCGCGACCGCGATGCCGATGCTCGGTGTGATCACTATGGTGTGCTGCGAGAGCGACATGGGCTCGTGCAGTGCGGCGATGAGCCGCTCGGCCACTCGACCCGCATCGGCGCTGGTGGCGACTTCGGGAAGTACTACCATGAACTCATCACCCCCGAGACGGCTGAGATTACCGCTGCGGTCGATCGAGAGTTCATCGGCGATGCGGCCCTCGGCGCCACGCAGCGCCTTGCGCAACCGCTCGGCAGCGGTTACGAGAACCTCGTCGCCGAGACCATGCCCCAGGGTGTCGTTGATGCGCTTGAAGTTGTCGAGGTCAATGTACATCAACGCCAGCAGGTGTCCCTGCTGTTGCGCGGCAGCGAGCGCTGAGCGCAAGCGGTGATGTCCCTGCTCCCGATTCGGCAAGCCGGTCAGCGAATCGAGATAAGCCAGGCGCAGGACGCGCGCTACCATACGGTCGAACTCGCGCGCCAGCACAGCGATCTCGTCCTCGCCCTGGAAGTTGAGCTGGCTCGTGAGATCCACGCCCTCGCCGATCGCCACCGCATGCCGCGTAACCCGAGCGAGTGGGTTCAGCACCGTACGATTCAAGACAATTACCAGCAATATGACGACCATTATGGCAGTGGCAATGAGATACGCGGACGCGTAATGCACTGCTGCGTAACCCCGTCGCGTGATCTCACGCGGTACGTCGACCCGCAGCGTCAGGATCGGGCGACCATAGATGTCGTTGAAGAGGTGATACACCCGCACGCTGTGATCGGTTTCGACCACGCCGCTCGGGGTGTGTGTCGCCGCCGGCGGCAGCAGCGATACGCTGGCCTGTGCCTGAGCGCCGAGCAATGCGATCTCGCTGGGCGATATCAATCGGCCCATGATCACCATGCCGCGCGGCGGCCCGTTGCCGAAGCCGTCCAGCACCGGTGCGCCGGCGATCATCAGAATCCCGAGATTGGTCTGGAGAAAACCCCGAGCCGGAAGTCCGTTGTGCAGGTTGGCGCGCCACGGAAATTCGGCCGCCAATGCGCGCGGAGTCAGGAAATCGAGACGCAGGGGCCGGTCGGTCTGCAAGTCACCGGCGACGGACGCGAGGAAATCTCCACTCAGATCGCTGAATACCAGCGTGTTGATGTTCAGCGTCTTCAGGCCTGCGGGGGTAACCTGTTCGGTGACGAACGCCTGGTTGTGGTCCTGGGCGAAGCGCCAGGCGTCGGTCCAGTTTCCCCAGCTGCCCGCGGACAGCGCAAGCTGTGCCAGGGTGCGATCCAGGGCAAACTGGACGCGTCGCATGGCGACATCCGCCTCGGTGTGCTCGAGCTCGGCAAAGCTGGGCATGAGCACGTACTTGGCGACGAAGAGCGCCGTTAACCCCAAGATGGCGAACAACGCGGCGATCAGCGTTGCCACCTTCCAGCGAATCTTCATGATTAGCTTTTACCGGCAAAGCGACGCCACTCATAAATGTTGCCGTCGCAGAATTGAGCCGCTCGTCAACGCCTGGTCGACGGGACTGTGACCGGAATCACAGTCCCCATCAGCCACGCACTCCAGCGAGAGCGGGGTGCTGGCACGGTGAACTCGACGCGGCCACGCAAGGCAAATCGTCGCGCCCCGGGCAAGTTGAGAGTTGTGGAGGAGCAGCCCGCTGCCGATGGTTTTTTGGACGAGAGAGAATCGCGCTCGTTCCAGAGAGTTGTGACGGTGCACACACTGTCTTTGCCCTGTTACGTGAGTGCGGACTTGGATGGGAACGATCTGCGCCCGTACGCTCGGATTGGCCATGAGAAAGCCGCCCAAAGAACCGACTGGGACCGGTGATCGTCCCGAGCATTGGTCCCTCGTCGATACGCCTCCTGCTGAGAAGCAGCGACGCAAGGCTACCGCGCGCGGAGCTGACCCTTATAACCGTGTTGCCTCGAAAGAAGGGCCTTCCATCGAGCGACCGAAGGCGCGTTCCCTCGACGATATGCGCCGACTCAGTGCACAGATCCGCAAAGCGCCGACCTGGGTGCCTCCGCCCGCAGTCGCGACTGAGGAGCTATTGGTGAGAATCGCGGGGCTGCGCTCTAAACTTGAACGCTGTCTTGATCAGATCAGCAGTCTGAGCAAGGCAGTACCCCAGTCGGGCGATCATCGCTGTGAGGAACTTCTTATGCGATTGACGGAATGCGGCCGTCACCTAGCGCATGCACTCGATGAGCTAGCGCCGAGCCAACTGGCGCTGCGAGAGTAAACCGACAGCCGCAGCGTCGGGTGCTTTCTTCGGCAGCCTGATAGCGGCGATGACCGGCTGCGAGAAGGCGACTACGGGCGAAAGTACTGCTCGTCGGTGACCCTTTCCAGCCAGCTCACATTCTTTCCATCCACCGCTTCCTGAATCGCGATGTGCGTCATCGCAGTGGTGGGCGTCGCGCCATGCCAATGTTTCTGTCCGGGTGGACACCAGATGACATCACCGGCACGAATCTCGACGATTGGCTCGCCTTCGCATTGGGTCCATCCGCAGCCCGCGGTCACGATCAGCGTCTGACCGACGGGATGCGTGTGCCAATTCGATCGTGCACCCGGCTCGAACGTGACGCTGGCGCACGAAACACGCGCCGGCGCCGGCGGCGCGTTCAGCGGATCGATACGGACGTTGCCGGTGAAGTATTCAGCGGGCCCTTTGGCCGAGGGCTGTGATCCGGCGCGTTTCAGCTCCATGAGGTCGCTCCTTGGTAATGCGGCAGGCTAAAGATCGAAGCACCCGCTCGGCGGCGACGCGTTCAAAGTAGCTCCTTCATTTTGGTCACTGCGGACATGGCGTTCGGCCAGCCTGCGTAGAATGCCAGGTGAGTGATGAGCTCGACGAGCTCCTCTTTCGAGACGCCATTCTCGATGGCACGCGGGAAGTGGAAATT
>Ga0187783_10003574_pt1 | contig 11468 bp, 8 predicted proteins | sample 1015_SJ02_MP02_2_FD_132471 | JGI IMG/M metagenome (GOLD analysis project Ga0187783, IMG submission 132471) | Tropical peat soil microbial communities from peatlands in Department of Meta, Colombia - 1015_SJ02_MP02_20_MG | ecosystem: Environmental > Terrestrial > Soil > Wetlands > Peat | place... | reverse complement strand
CGGCGCCCTGGTCGTCGGCGACGACGCCGATCCTGCCGTACGGGCTATCCCTGAGGGGCTGCACGAGGCTGCCGCCTAGCTCGGTGACCTTGGCCACCGCGGCGTCGGTGTCCGGCACGGCAAAGTACGCGGCCCAGGCGGAGGGGACCTCGGCGGGCGTCCCCGCCGGGTACTCGCCGATGCCGCCGACCTCATGCCCGCCGACCATGAGCATCGCGTAGTTGAAGCCATCGCCGCTCAGGTCACGGTAGTCGTAGTCGAACACGGCGCGGTAGAAGGCCTTGCTGCCGTCGAAGTCCCGGCTCATCTGCTCGTTCCAGGTCAGCGTGTGCGGCTCGTTGGCCACGCCAATGCCGGTGGTGCGCCCGCCCTGCCAGATCCCGAAGGGGGCACCCGCGGGGTCAAGCGCGATCGCCAGCCGGCCCTCTTCCATGACGTCCATGGGCTCGGCCAGCACCTGGCCGCCCGCCCCCTTGATCTTGGCCGCGGTCGTATCGGCGTCGTCGGTGGCCAGGTAGATCGTCCAGGCCGACGGGGTCCCGGCCGGGCCCATCTTGGGGCCGACGCCCGCGACGATCCGTCCGTCCCGATGAGCGATCGAGTAGCCGCCGACTTCCGGCCCGCCTGGCGGGATGTCCCAGCCGAACAGGCCCTGGTAGAACGCAATCGCCTTCGGCACGTCGTCGACGCTGACATCCACCCAGCAGGGCGTGCCGGCAGGCCACCGTTCCTCGCGCGTCACCATTTCTGCTTCCTCCCCCGTGGTCGGTCCGCTGCCGCCGACGCTAACACAGCCCGCGGCCAGGGGCGCCTCCTACACTGGGCGTTCATGTACGCCAAGACCAACCCGGGCGCCGGGAGGCTGCCGGCCAGGCAGAAGCGCTTGTTCGCGGTCGTCGGCGTGCTGGTCGTCCTGGTCCTGGCCGGGCTGGGCACCTGGGGGGCGCTGGCATCAGACCGCTACTCCGGTTCGGGTCACGGCTGCGTGAACGTCACCGTGCCGAGTTCGACCGGCGGCGCGACCCTGCATTACTGTGGCACGGCGGCGCGGTCGTTCTGCCAGGCATCGTTCCGCTCGCAGGACAGGATCTCGCTGCTGGCCCGGCCGCAGTGCGCGGCGGCAGGACTGGCGCCGGACTCGCGGGCCAGCGCCTCCGCGTCGGGCTAAGCCGGACGGGATCGCGCCGTCCCATTCGTCAAGCGGAGCGCAGTGCCAGGTCCAGCTCCGCCTCCTGGGGCGGCCGGGCAGATCGAGGCGGCCGTTGGCGTGCAGCAGCGCGGCCCACGGGTCTGGGACCGGCTCTTGCCACGGGAACAGCCGGGCCAGCACCAGTCCGGCCAGCCTCGGATCCGGCTGGAACGACTCCCCCAGCCCGGTGCCCGCGTCATGGGTGTGAACGAGGATCTCGTCGCACGCCATGGCGGCGAAGCCGGAGGCGTCGGCGCTCCCGGCCGGGTGGAAGCCGCGGCTGCCCGGCGGGCGGCCGTCCACCGTCATCGCGCACAGCGCGGCCGTGGTGCGCAGGCTGACCAGCAGCCGCTCGGGCTCGGCGTCGGCGCGGACGTCTATCTCGAAGGCGCCGTCGTCCCCGGGCCCGCCGGTGAAGTCGATGGCGTACCAGAGCGGTCCGCAGGCCGCGTGCGCGATCACCGAGGCGACGGTGAAGTCCAGGCCGGGGACGGCCCGAGACCAGTCCCGGCTGACCAGCGGCTCAAGGAAGCCCACGGCCGCGTCTGACGCGGCCAGGACGTCGGTTCCCCGCATGCCGCTCACACCTCGATGACGATCGTGACCGGGCCGTCGTTGACCAGGCAGACCTCCATGTGGGCGCCGAAGACGCCGGTCTCGACCCTGGCGCCGAGCTCGCGCAGGGCCCTGACCACGGCGTCGAGGATGGGCTCGGCGACAGGACCGGGCGCGGCCGACCAGGACGGGCGGCGGCCCTTGGCCAGGTCCGCGTAGAGCGTGAACTGGCTGATCACAAGCAGCGGCGCGGCAACATCCGAACAGGACTTCTCGCCGTCGAGGATCCGCAGTCCCCACAGCTTGGCCGCCAGCTTCCTGGCCAGCTCCGGGGTGTCGTCGTGGGTGACGCCGACCAGGACCAGCAGGCCAGGCTCGTCGATCGAGCCTACGGTGCGGCCCTCCACCGTGACGCTGGCCCGGCTGACTCGCTGTACCACCGCGCGCATAACAGGGCAGGGTACATAACAGGGCAGAGTACCTGGCGCGGGGGGGTGCGGGCACGGTGCAGACTGCGAGGATGACGATCGTTCCGGAACACGATGGCGTGAACCCCGTCGTCGCCGAGGTCGTGCGCTCGGGCTTCGCCGAGTCGCGGCATCGCGGCGCGGTAATCGGACTGGACGCTGACGGCGGCCGGGTCATCGGTGCCGGCCAGACCGAAGGCCCGTTCCTGCCGCGGTCGGCGAACAAGCCGCTGCAGGCGACGGGGATGCTCCGCTGCGGCCTGAACCTGGACGGTGAACTGCTGGCGCTGGCCGCGGCGAGTCACTCCGGCGAGGACTTCCACGTGGACGGGGTGCGGAAGATCTTGTCCGGGGCCGGGCTGAGCGAGGCGGACCTGCGCTGCCCTGCCTCCTGGCCGCTTGACACCGAGACCGCGCATCGGATGATCGCCCGCGGCGACCCGGTGTCACGGATCCGGATGAACTGCTCGGGCAAGCACGCCGCGATGCTCGCCACCTGCGTGCAGAACGGCTGGCCGACGGACAGCTACCTGTCACCCGACCATCCGCTGCAGCGGGCGATCCGGCGCACGGTGGAGGAACTGGCCGGGCAGAGGTCGGCGTTCACCGGGGTGGACGGCTGCGGCGCGCCGCTGTTCGCGCTCACGCTGGCCGGGCTGGCGCGGGCCTTCCGGGCCCTGGTTCTGGCCGCGCCCGGCAGGCCGGAGCGCCGGGTGGCCGACGCCATGCGCGCGTACCCGGAATGGACCAGCGGGACCAGCCGGGACGAGCGGCAGCTGATGGACGCGGTGCCGGGGCTGCTGCTCAAGAGCGGCGCCGAGGGCGTGGACGGGTTCGCGCTCGCCGACGGCAGATCCGGCGCCGTCAAGATCGACGACGGGGCGCAACGGGCCCGCATCCCGGTCACGGTGGCGGTGCTGCGGCTGCTTGGCGCGGTCGTGCCGGACCGGCTCGCGACCGTCCCTGTTCTCGGCGGCGACGCCGTGGTCGGCGCCGTCCGCGCCGTCGGCCTGTTACATGAGCGCGGAGGAATGTCGCAGCTGCGCCGTAGGATTGCGCGGGTGAGCAACAAGGCACGATCGCGCCGCGCCGCACCCGCGTCGGCGAACAAGACAGCCGGAACTGCGGACCCTGGGGAAGCGGTCGACGCGGTGGTATCCAAGCTGCTTAGCACGATCACCGAGGGCGATCCGCTGCGGGCCGAACTGCACACCACGCTGCTCATCGACGTGTGGCACAGGGCGCAGGCGGATTCGGGCGACACCGAGGCCGCCGTGTTCGGCATGCTGGTGGAGGGAGCGGCCCGCCGCCGGTCGCCGGACGGCGCCGCGCTGCTGCGGCTGCTGATGTCGCTCGGGTCGCCGGCCATCAAGAAGGAGGCCAGCCGGGCTCTGGCCCGGCTGACCGGGGCCGGCATCTACCCCCCGGAATGGGTGACCGAGATCGGCAAGGCCGTCCCGCTCGAGGCGTGGCGGCGTTACGACGTCTTCGGCGACAGCGAGGACATCGTCGTCACTTTCAGCTACGGGGGAAGCGAGCACGGCATCGCGGCGCGAGTCGTGCTGACGGCCATCCCGGTGGCCACGCTCGTCGTGGTGACGCCCGACCTGGCCGACCTGGACAAGATCATCCACCAGCAGGACGACCCGTTGCAGCGGGTCGAGCGGATCAGCCTGGGCGAGGCGCGCCGCCGCCTGGCCGGTCCGCTTGCCTTCTTGGACGAGAACGCGGCCCACGCGGCCGCCGGCGCCGACACCCTGGCGTACCTGCCGATCGCCCGGTCGCGGGTGCGCCGGCTTCCGGCCGACGACGCCGCACAGCAGGTCCTTGTGTTCAGCGCCGCCGACCGCGCGGCAGCGGTGGAGGACTTCCTGAGCAGTCCGCTGGCGGCCGAGGCGGTGGCCGCCGATCCCGAGGCCACCCGGTTCTGGGCCGAGTTGCTCACCGGCTACAGCAGCCGCGTCCCGGGCGAGCCGCCGGGCCAGGTCGGCCCGCGCAAGCTCGCGGACATCCTGCTCGGCCACGTGCCGACCACCTTCACGCTGTCCCCGGCGCAGCGCCGGCACCTCGAACCCGCGGTGACCGCGTGGGCCCGCTGGTCGGCCGCGCACCGGGGGCTGGACGATGCGGCGACCGCGCGCCTGACCGAGGACCTGCCGGGCACGCTGGCCCGGTTCGACCGGCTCTACGACGACCCGGACGCGGTCGAGGCCCGCGGTTACCTGACCGGCCTGGCGACCAGCGACGCCGACGTCTCGTGGCTGCTCGACCAGTTCTCACGCCGCATGTTCGCCGTGCCGCTGTCGGCGCCCGGCCAGCTGGGCCGCCACCCGGACGTGGGCGACCGGGCTGTGCGCCGCATACTCGTTGAGGCCGAGTTCGAGTCGTGTGATCCGCCGGACGGCATGACCGGCGAGCAGTTCGTCGCGGCCGCGGTCCGCGTGGTCGACGAGATATGGGACGACGATCCGCCCGAGACGTATGCGGCGGCCGCGCGCATGTCGGCCGGCGGCACCGACCGGCACGACGTCATCCACGCGCTGGCCGCGAGGAAGGCCTCGCCGGCCGGCCGCCATGACTTAGCGCCGCGCAGAGCCGGGCCAGCGCCGTGGTGTAGGCGTGCTCGGGCGGCCGGCCGTAACCGATCACCAGGCCGGCCCGGACGGCGGCCGCGCCGGGCGCGCGGTAGTCTTCCAGCCCGTCGAGCGCCAGCCCGTGCCCGGCGGCCCGGGTGATGAGCTCGCGCTCGTCCTCCGTCCCCGGTAGGTCGAGGACGGCGTGCAGGCCGGCCGCGATGCCGGAGACGTGCCGGCCCTGGCCGGCCATGGCGGCGGCCAGGCGGTCGCGCCGGCGGCGGTAGATGAGCCTGGCGCGGCGGATCTGCCGGTCATAGCGGCCGGAATCGATGAACTCGGCCAAGGTGAGCTGGTCCAGGCCCGACGGGACCGCGGTGAGCTGCGCCATCACCGCGTCAAGCAGCCGCGGCGGGACCACGAGCCAGCCGAGCCGCAGGATGGGGGCCAGGCTCTTGCTGGCCGTGCCGGCGTAGACGACGCGGTCGGGCGCGAGCGCCTGCAGCGCGCCCACCGGCTGCCGGTCATACCGGAACTCCCCGTCGTAGTCGTCCTCGATCACAAGCCCGGCCCAGCGTGCCGCTTCCCGGCGGCGCTGCGGGTGGAGGGTCACGCCCAGCGGGAACTGGTGGGCCGGGGTCAGCAGCGCGGCGTCCGCCCCGGCGGCCGCCGCGACGACGGCGCCGCTGCCGTCGACAGGCAGCGGCCGCAGGCGCAGGCCCTGCGCCTGCGCGATGGCGCGGTGGGCCTGGTGGCCGTACGCCTCCACGGCAAGCGTGCCCGCCCCGGCCGACCGCAGCGCGGCGCAGGTGACCGCGAGGCCGTGCGCGAAGCCCGCGCAGATCACGATGCGGTCGGGATCGGCGGCGACGCCGCGCGCCCGCGCCAGGTAGCCCGCCAGCGCCGCCCGCAGCTGCGGGAGCCCGCGCCGGTCGGGGTAGTCCAGGAGCCTGCGGGGTGCGGCCACCAGCACCTTGCGGGCCGTCGCCAGCCACGCGCCGGCCGGGAACACGGACAGGTCCGGTACTCCCGCCCGCAGGTCGTAGCGCGGAGCGGCCGCCCCCGGGCGATCATGCGGGCGGGCCTGCGGGCCCGGGCCCGGATCGGCGGCCCGGCGTTCGGCCACGGAGGTTCCCGCGCCGGTCCGCGCGGTGAGCCACCCCTCGGCGACCAGCTGGCTGTAGACCTCGGCCACGGTGTTCCTTGCGATCCCGAGGTCGGCGGCCAGGGCGCGCGAGGACGGCAGCCGGGTGCCCGGGCCGAGGCGGCCGGCCCGGACCGCCTCGCGCAGCGCGGTCTCAAGGCCGAGGCGGACCCGGGTGCCGGAAAGCTCAACGTGCAGGTCCACGCCGGCGTTCTTGGCCCACATTTCTGGCATAGAAATGGACCTTACTATGGGCCGCTTGTGACCGTAGCGTGGCTGTCATGACAGTGACAAGCGAAACAACGCAGATACCGGTCCGGCTGGACTTCGACGCCTTCGCGGCGGGCTTCTCCCGGGCGATGGCGCACCTGGACCAGGCCGCGACCAAGGAACTCGACCGGGCGGAGATCGACCCCCGGCTGCGGGAGCTGATCAGGATCCGCGCCTCGCAGCTAAACGGCTGCGCCTACTGCATCGACATGCACACCAAGGACGCGCGCGCGATCGGCGAGACCGAGCAGCGCATCTACGGGCTGGCCGCCTGGGCCGAGACCCCGTACTTCAGCGCCCGCGAGCGCGCCGCGCTGGCGTTCACCGAGACTGTGACGTTGCTGGCAGACACGCACGTCCCGGATGAGGCCTACCGGGCCGTGGCGGCGCAGTTCAGCCAGCAGGAGATCGCCGCCCTGGTCAGCCTCATCGCCACGATCAACGCGTGGAACGCGATCGGCGTCAGCACCCGGGCCTGGACTCCAGGGTCCTACCAGCCCTGAGCGGCCGCCATAACGGCGTGGTTCGACTACCTTTGCGCCCGTGACCGGTGCGCCGGCCCGGGCGGGGCGACGATACTCGTCTCATGGGCGCGGAGGTGGGCGGTGGGTGAGGCGAAGATCTCGCCGCGCGACGCCGCCGAACTCGAGGCCTGCTTCGCGGCTCACGCCCGTGACCTGTTCGGCTTGGCCTGCGCGCCGGCCCGCGGGGACAGGGCGCTGGCCGGGGACCTGGTCCAGGCGGCCTTCGAGGCGGCGGCGCGGGCCTGGCCGGCGCTGCGGTGCCTGGCCGAGCAGCAGCGAAGGAGCTGGCTGCACAGCACCCTGGCCAACATCGCGGTCAGCGGCTTCCGCCGCGAAGCGGTGCTGCGGGACCCGCTGCCGAGGATAGAGATCCGCTACAGGAAGACGGCGGACGACCCTCCGGGACAGGCCTGCTCGTCGATCGCGCTCGAGCGGTGCTGGCGGATAAGTGAGCGCGATGCTGTACCTGGTGCGACGCAAGCTCATCACGCGGCTCGGGCCGGACCACCCGTTCAGCCGGGACGGTCCGGAAGGAGCGCCGTCATGAGGGGCGGCCAGGAAACCGGCCGCTCGCCCGAGGACATCCTGCTGTCCCGCCTCTACCAGCAGGTAAGCAAGGAGAATGAGGCGCAGTTCAGCGCCTCCTACGACATCGCGGCCGGCCTTGACCGGTACCGGACCTGGCTGGGTGGGCAGGGCGAAGGGACGGTGTGGAGTGCGGACCTGGCGGTCATCGAGCTGTACTCCGTGCACTACCGGTCCCTGGTGCGGCTGGCGGCGGTGCTCGTGCGCGACACGCCCACCGCCGAGGAGGTGGTGCAGGATGCGTTCATCGCCATGCACGACGGGTGGCAGCGGCTGAAGGACGCCGACAAGGCGCTGGCGTACCTGCGCCAGGCCGTCGTCAACAGGTCGCGTTCGGTCCTGCGCCATCGGCTGGTGGTGGAGCGGAACCTGCAGAAGCCGCCGCCCGACATGCCGAGCGCCGAACACGGAGCCCTGACCCTGCTCGAGCGGTCCGCGGTCGTGGCCGCGCTGCGGGACCTGCCCGACCGCCAGCGCGAGGCGATCGTCCTGCGCTACTACGCGGACCTGTCCGAGGCGGAGATCGCCGCCGCGATGAAGATCAGCCGCGGTGCGGTGAAGAGCCACACGGCGCGGGGCATGGCCGCCCTCCGCGCGGCCCTGGAGCAGGACTCGTGACCGGTGGCGAGGACTTTCCCGGCGACGCGGAGATCCGGGGCATGATCGACCGTTTCGTGGACCAGATGAAGGCGGCCGGCGCCATCGGGTCGGCGGCGATAGAACGGGCGTTCCGCACGGTGGAGCGGCACCGGCTGCTTGAGACCTTCTACCACCGGGCCGCCGACGGCACGGTGACGACGATCCGAAACGATCCCTGCCATCCGCGGCGGGATCATCTCGCGCTCATCTACACCGACGACGCACTGGCCACCCGCCGCGCCGGCGGGCTGCCGGTCAGCTCCACCTCGCAGCCGTCGCTGATGGCCCGGATGCTCGAGTTTCTCGGCCTGGCCGACGGCATGAAGATCCTCGAGGTGGGGGCGGGGACCGGGTACAACGCCGCGCTGATGGCGGAGATCGTCGGCGACCAGCGGCTGGTGGTCACGGTGGACGTGGCCGAGGACGTGGTGGACCAGACCCGGCGGCTGCTGGCCGCCGCCGGCTACCCGCGGATCCAGGTGCTGGGGCAAGACGGCTTCGACGGCGTGGTGGAGCAGGCGCCGTTCGACCGGATCGTGGCCACCGTGGGCTGCAGCGACCTGTCGCCGAACTGGGCCGAGCAGCTGGGAGACGGCGGTGCGATGCTGGTGCCGCTCGAGCACGCCAGCGGCCATCCGCTGGTCCTGGTCGGCAAGGACGGTGACGCGCTGCACGGCCGGGTGGTGCTGCCGACCGGCTTCATCCCGGTGCGCGGGCCATTGCACATCGAGGACCTCTGGACGCACTCGGTCATCGTTCCCGACCGGGCCGGACTGGTGCACGAACCCGACCCGGTACCGCGCTTCGGACCGCGGCAGCCGGGCGAGCCCATGTCGCTGACCGACGAGGAGGACAACTTCCTGTTCTACCTCGGGCTGGTGGACCACCGGGCCTGCCACGCGCCTCAGGGCCCGGGGCTCAGCGTCGGCTGGGACGGCATGGCCGCGCTGGCGCCGGACGGGATCTGGTGGTGGAAGGACGAATCGCTGGCCCGCGAGCTCGATCGCCGCTACCGCGAGTGGGACGCGCGCGGCCGCCCGGCGCTCGAGGATTACCTGGTCACGTTCGTGCCGAAACAGGACGGCGGCGACCGGCCGCCGGAGGGCTGGCAGATCGAACGGCGGTTCTACCGCGAGCTGCTTACGCTGAGCTGAGGGCGGACACCACGCTCCGTTCGGTATAACCCCACTTAGGATGGGCGTTATGACCGACCGGGACGAGACGATACGTACCGCGATCCTCACCGTGGACGACGACCCGGGCGTGTCCCGCGCGGTGGCGCGTGACCTGCGACGACGGTACGGGGACCGGCACCGGATCGTGCGGGCGGAATCGGCGGCGGCGGCGCTGGACGCGCTGCGGCAGATGAAGCTGCGCGGCGATCTGGTCGCGGTGATCCTGGCCGACTACCGGATGCCTGAGCTGAACGGGATCGAGTTCCTCGAGCAGGCGATGGACATCTATCCCGGGGCGCGGCGGGTGCTGCTGACCGCGTACGCCGACACCAACGCCGCGATCAACGCGATCAACGTGGTCGACCTCGACCACTACCTGCTCAAGCCGTGGGACCCGCCCGAGGAGAAGCTGTACCCAGTGGTGGACGCGCTGCTCGACGCGTGGATGGAGTCGGATCACCGGCCCGTGCCCGAGACCAAGGTGGTCGGCCACCGATGGTCGGCGCGCTGCTCGGAGGTCCGCGAGTTCCTGGCCCGCAATCAGGTGCCGTACCGGTGGTACAACTCCGACGAGCCCGAGGGCAAGCGGCTGCTTGACGCGGCGGGCGCGGACGGGCTCTCGCTGCCGGTGGTGATCACGCCCGACGGCGAGGCGCTGGTCGAGCCGGGCGACGCCGAGCTGGCGGCCCGGGTCGGCCTGGCGACCACGCCGTCCGCGGATTTCTATGACCTGATCGTGATCGGCGGCGGGCCGGCCGGGCTGGGCGCGGCGGTGTACGGCGCGTCGGAGGGGCTGCGCACGGTGCTGGTCGAGCGGCTGGCCACCGGCGGCCAGGCCGGCCAGAGCTCGCGGATAGAGAACTACCTGGGCTTCCCGGACGGGGTCTCGGGGGCGCAGCTCACCGAGCGGGCCCGCCGGCAGGCCACGAAGTTCGGCGCCGAGGTGCTGACCACGCGGGAGGTGACCAAGGTCGAGACCCGCGGCTCGGCGCGGCGGGTGACGTTCGCCGACGGGACCTCCATCGACGCGCACACGGTCATCCTGGCCACCGGGGTGTCCTACCGGCGGCTGGACGCGCCCGGGCTTGACCAGCTGACCGGGCGCGGGGTGTACTACGGCTCCGCGCTGACCGAGGCCACGGCCTGCCTCGGGCAGGACGTGTACATCGTCGGCGGCGCGAACTCGGCCGGGCAGGCCGCCGTGTACCTGTCGCGGCACGCCAAGTCGGTGACGATCCTGGTCCGCGGGCCGTCACTGGAACGGTCGATGTCGTACTACCTGATCAGGCAGATCGAGGCGATCGGATCGATCCGCGTCCGGACGTGCACCGAGGTCGTTTCTGCTTCCGGCGAGGATCACCTGGAGCAGCTGACGCTGCGGAACACCGCGAGCGGGACGACCGAGACCGTCGACGCCCAGCTGCTGTTCCTTTTCATCGGCGCGGCGCCGCTGACCGACTGGCTGGACGACGTGGTGGCGCGGGATGAGAACGGGTTCGTGCTGGCCGGGCCGGTCCTGTCGGTCAGCGGGGAGCGGCCGGCCAAATGGGAGCTTGACCGGATGCCGTACCACCTGGAGACGAGCGTGCCTGGGGTGTTCGTGGCCGGGGACGCACGGGCCGAGTCGGCCAAACGGGTCGCCTCGGCCGTCGGGGAAGGCGCGCTTGCGGTCATGCTCGTGCATCGTTACCTGGAGAAAAGTTGAGCGCTTCGGTTTCGTGCAGCCCGGATGAGCTGCGCACGCTGTTCCTGTTCGAGAAGCTGTCCGACGACCAGCTGCGGTGGCTGTGCCAGCGGGGGCACGTCGAGTTTTTCCCGCCCGGGCCCGTGTTCAGCGAGGGTGCGCCGGCGACCTGCTTCTACGTGCTGCTCGAGGGCACGGTGGCGATGTCGCGCCGGGTCGGGGAAGACGACGTCGAGGTGAACAGGACGTCGCAGCGCGGCGTGTACGCCGGCGCGTTCACCGCCTACCTGGGCGACCGGGCGCCGCAGGTGTACATGAACTCGCTGACGGCGGTCGAGCCGTGCCGGTTCTTCGTGCTTGACGCCGGCGTGTTCGCGGGGCTGATGAACGAGTGGTTCCCGATGGCGGTACACCTGCTTGAAGGGCTGTTCTTCGGCACGAGGAACACGCAGCAGGCGATCGGGCAGCGGGAACGGCTGCTCGCGCTCGGCTCGCTGTCGGCCGGGCTGACCCACGAGCTGAACAACCCGGCCGCGGCCGCCGTCCGGGCCACGGCGGCGCTGCGCGAACGGGTGGCCGGCATGCGGCACAAGCTCGGCGCGGTCGCGGCGGGCCGGTGGGACAAGACCACGATGGTGACGCTGATCCGGTTGCAGGAGGAGG
>Ga0187783_10003573_pt1 | contig 11468 bp, 7 predicted proteins | sample 1015_SJ02_MP02_2_FD_132471 | JGI IMG/M metagenome (GOLD analysis project Ga0187783, IMG submission 132471) | Tropical peat soil microbial communities from peatlands in Department of Meta, Colombia - 1015_SJ02_MP02_20_MG | ecosystem: Environmental > Terrestrial > Soil > Wetlands > Peat | place... | reverse complement strand
CAGCGGGGATGGACATCGCCTCGCAGCAAGAAGACGCACCGAAGGTCCTTCTCGGTTCGGCCGTGACCCGGTTACTGCGGATCCGATCGCTGTACTACCAGCTGGTCGCCGTTGCGATCCTGGGCTTTGCCGGAACAGGAGTGCCCCTTTTCGGTTCGCTCTATTTCCAGCGGGTCTGGCATCTCCACACCGCGGACCGCTCACACGTCTTCGCGATCATCGGCCTCTCCGCTTTTTTGGGCCTGCCCGTCGCCTTTTTGGTCGGAGACCGACTCTTTCGACGTGCGCCGCAGAAGCCACTGATCCTCGCAGGCATATCGATCACCGTTTATGGAGGGCTCTTCGCCGTCTCGCTGTACTTGCCGAAGCTCTGGATGGTCGTACTGTTCCAATTCCTCGCGAACTCGGCGATCGCTCCTCTTTCCATCGCGATCTTCCAAACGCTCGCCGCCACAGCACCTCCTGAAATGCGGGCCATCTGTTTCGGGATGTTCGGCGTCTACAGCCTCGTCTTCGGTGGCTTCGCCGGAGCGGTCTTGCTCGGGGCGATAGCCGACCAGGCCGGGGTGACGTTCGCCCTCACTTTGATCGGGCCCGTGTGCGCGGTGGGCGGAGTGCTGCTCGTAATCGGATCCCGATTCGTAAGGCGCGACATCACGCTCGTGATCGAGGACGTACTCGAGCGGTACGCCGAAGGAAAAAGACGTAAGTCCGGCGGTGCCGTCCCCGCGCTGCAGATTCACAACCTCGACTTCTATTACGGGACCCAGCAGGTTCTCTTCGACGTCAACCTCGAAGTCCCCGAAGGCGAGGTCGTGGCACTTCTCGGGACCAATGGCGCGGGCAAGAGCACGTTGTTGAGACTGGTCGCAGGGCTCGACCACCCGTATCGGGGTGTGATCCGTATCTTCGGCACGAACTGCACGTACTTGGAGTCGGAGCAGATAATCGAACAGGGGGCGGCGCTGCTCGTCGGTGGGAAGATGACGTTCCCCACGTTGACCGTTCGAGACAACCTCCGGATCGGTGAGTACTCGTTCCACCGTCAGACTTCACGGGCGAAGCGCGCTATGGACGAGGCGATCGAGGTCTTTCCTGAGCTGGGTCCGCGCCTGGACCAGCAGGCAGGAACCTTGTCGGGTGGCGAACAGCAAATGCTCGCACTCGCCCGCGTCATGATGACCCAGCCTCGTCTGCTCATGATCGACGAGCTCGCCCTGGGCCTTGCTCCTATGACGGTCGAACGGCTCATGGAGATGGTGAGGACCGTGAACGCCCGCGGAACGACGGTCATCATCGTCGAGCAGAGCGTCAACAGGGCGATGAGCCTTGCAAAACACGCGTTCTTCCTCGAACGGGGAGAGATCCGCTTCGACGGTCCGACGTCCGAACTGCTGGAACGCGACGACCTTCTGCGCGCGGTCTTCCTCGCTGACGCGAACCCAGGACAAAGCTGAGTGCGGTAGGTCTTACGCCGTGTCGATCCCCTCGTCCGTCGTTCTCGAAGGCGCGATTCTCGGTCTCAACTACGGCCTTCTGGCCGTGGGGCTCGTCCTCGTCTACCGCGCCAACCGAATCCTCAACTTTGCTCAAGGTCAGCTGGGAGTCGTCGCAGCCGTCTTTCTCGTCAAACTCGTCTACGACTTCCACATCAACTACTGGGCTTCTCTCATCGCTGCACTGATCTTGGCGGCCGGCGCCGGTGCGGTTTCAGAGCTGATCCTGAGGCGACTTTTTCGAAGGCCGAGGGTCCTGGTCATGGTGGCCACGATCGGTCTGTCTCAGGTCCTCTTCCTGTTCACGGTGTTGCCTTTCATACGACCGAAGCAGCTCTATCGTGCTTTCCCCGTTCCGGTGCACGTGAGCTTCCACATCGGCACATTCGTCTTCCCCCCCGGTGAGGTGATCACACTCGTAGTGGCACCGCTGGTCGCGCTCGGACTGGCGGCGTTCATCCGTTGGTCACCGTGGGGACTGGCCATGCGCGCGATGGCGGAGAATTCCGAATCGGCACGGCTGTCGGGCGTGTGGGTGAGGAGGACGTCGACCGTTACGTGGACCATCGCTGGAGTTCTGTCCGCTATCACGGCCATCCTTGCCTCACCCGGACAAACGAGCGCTCTTACGCAGGTACTCAGTCCGGACCTTCTCCTCTTTGCGCTGCTCGCGGCCATCATCGGCGCCATGGCCAGCCTGCCGATCGCCTTCTTCGCCGGAATCGGGGTGGGGATCGTCTACGAGATCCTCCAGTGGAACATCACCAACCCGAGCACGGGTACCGCGACGGTTCAACTGATCATGTTCCTGATACTCCAGGCGGCTCTGTTGATCAGGGCGGCCTCGCTACAGAAGGGAAGCCGGACGACCGAGCAATCGTCCTGGGCGATGGGTACATCGGCCTTCCGTCCGGTACGCGACCGGTTCCGAGCCAAAGTCGGCAACACGTGCGTCTTGTTGACTGTCGTGGTTGCCGCTCTCCTTCCGACGTTGCTTTCCACCGGCCGCGACTTCTTGATGTCGCAGATCTGCATCTACGCCGTGATCGGCGTCTCGCTCACGATTCTCACCGGTTGGTCCGGACAGGTGTCGCTCGGACAGTTCGCTCTGGTCGCCGTCGGCGCCGACCTGACGGCTCATCTGTACCAGAGCGTTCCTCTCCTCCTGCTACTGCCGCTCGCGGGGGTCGTGACCGCGGTCGTCTCCATACTTGTGGGTCTCACGGCACTGCGGATACGCGGGCTCTATCTGGCCGTAAGCACGCTCGGTTTCGCCCTTTTCATGCAGACGGCACTTCTCGCAACACCGTGTTGGACCGTTCCTTTCATTCACCGCCAGGTATGCACAGGGCTCCCGAACCCCCAGTCGACGCTGATCTCCCGCCCGAGCCTCTTCGGCATACATCTCTATTCCGAATCTGCTTTCGCCTGGTTTTCGCTCGTCGTGCTCATAATCACGCTTCTGGTCGCCCGGGTCTGGCGTGACCGTGGGATCGCACGACGGTTGGTATCGGTCAGGGACAACGAGATCGCCGCGGGCGCGAACGGGATTCGCATCGTGCGCACCAAACTGCTCGCCTTCGCACTCTCGGGATTCGTAGCCGGCTACGCGGGCGTTTGCCTGGCTTTCGCGTCCGAGCGATTCGGCACAGACACTTTCGACCCAGCGGTGTCCATCCTCGTGATCTCGATGGTGGTCATAGGGGGGCTCGACTCGATAACGGGTGCCGTCCTGGGCGCTGTCTACTTGGTCGGGCTCCCGGCGATATTCGGCACCACCCCCACAATCGAGTTCCTCACGAGCGGCCTCGGACTGCTTGCATTCATCCTTTACCTGCCAGGAGGAATGGCCGCGCTCCTTCACCGAGCCGGCGATCTTCTCACCGACGGCTTGGAGCAATTGCGATCGAGGTACCTGCGACCGCCCACGGACGCGGCGCGAGGCGAAGCGCCCCGGAGCGAGACCACTGACCGGGCGCTGCAGGGAGCGCAACGAGTCTCGGCACCAGGAGGAACCACATGAGCAGGCGAGACGCCGCTCCCGAACAAATGTCCGACTCCTCGCGCGCGGATGGCCGAACCGACGTACAACACGCGGCACGACTGGAGATCGAGCACCTGACGATTGCGTTCGGCGGACTTCGGGCGGTGGACGGGGCGTCGTTGACGGTCGAGCCGGGGACCGTGGTCGGCCTCATCGGGCCCAACGGGTCCGGGAAAACGACCCTGTTGGACGCCATCTCGGGATTCGTGCCGACCGACGAAGGCGCGCTTCGTCTCGACGGGGAGGACCTGGGGGATTACTTGCCGGAGGACCGGGCGGGTCTCGGCGTCGTACGGTCTTTCCAGGACTGCCGGCTGTTTCCTGAGCTCACGGTCGAGGACACGCTCATGCTCTGCCAGGACGCACGCCGGGCGGTGAGCGTGGTTTCCACGACGTTGCAGCTGCCATGGGCGAGAAGGGCCGAACGCGAGAAGCAGAGCGCGGTCGACAACGTCGTCCGCTCGTTCGGATTGGAGCGGTTCCGGAACCACCAGATCGGCCACCTTTCGACCGGGACAAGGCGGGTGGTCGACCTGGCCTCGATCGTTCTCGCACGTCCCCGCCTCTTGCTCCTCGACGAGCCCACCGCCGGGATCGCCCAGCGTGAAGCCGAGGCGTTCATTCCGCTTCTCAAACGCCTGCACGAGGTGACGGGCTCAACCGTTCTCGTCGTGGAGCACGACGTCCCGCTTATCTTCGCCATCTGCTCCACCGTCGTCGTGATGCAGACGGGCAACGTCGTTAGCTCGGGCACGCCCGAACAGATCCGTAATGATCCACGCGCAGTTGCCGCGTATCTCGGGGCGAGTGACGAGGCTCTGGCTGTATCTGGGCCGCTGGCTACATCAGACGGCCTCGCCAAAGCCGCCTCGAAATCAGACGGGCACGAAGCCGGCAAACACACGGACAAGAACGAAGCAGCCGTCGAACAGGACGGTCACGGACCAGGTGCGCCGCCTGACAACGCGGCAACTTGACAGACGCTCAGCTCACCCGCGGTCGCGCCGGACCGTAGGGGATCTCCCCCCGAACGGTGACGCGGTGCGCCACACGTAATGCGTCGCCGTAATCGTCGAGTGCGTAGTGCATGGTCGCACGGTTGTCCCAGAAGGCGACGGCCCCTTTGCGCCAACGGAAACGGCAGCTGAACTCGGGCCATTGGCAGTGCCGGTAGAGCATCGTCAGGATGCTCTCGCTTTCGAGTGCTGACATCCCCTCGATGAACTTGGTGAACTGAGGGTTCACGAACAAGCCGCTGCGACCAGTCTCCGGATGGGTTCGTACCACGGGGTGCGGCGTCGGAAAGAGCTTGTCGCGATGCTCACCGTCCCATTCGTAGCCTCCCTTGGCTTCCACCTCTGCTGCGAACCAAGGATCGTGGTGCCACGCGATCAAGCGGTCACACATGTCGCGCACGAGCGGAGACAGTGCGTCGTAAGCCGCTTGCGTGCTCACCCACATGGTGTCCCCTCCGACTTCGGGAAGCTCGCGCATGTGAAGGATCGACCCCAAAGGGGGAGTCGAAAGAAACGTCACGTCGGTATGCCACCACGATGCCCTGTCTTCACGACCGTCGATCGGCAGGACATTTGGGTGCGATTCGATCGCGTCGATCACCGGATGAGCCGGGGTCAATTCGCCGAACTGGCTCCCGAACGCCGCCTGCTGCTTCGGATCGAGGTCCTGGTCGTAGAAGAACAGCACCAGGTGCTTGGACAGTTTTGCCCTCAACTCAGCGACGATCGCGTCGCCCAACGGTCGTGAGAGATCCAACCCGTATACCTCTGCTCCGATATTGGGCGAGACGGGGCGAATGTCGAGTTCTTCGACCGCTGCGATCGGTTCAATCCCCATGCCTCAATGGTGCCCCACCTGAGGGTGTCCGGCAACCGCTTGCCCGAAGCATCGAAGCCCATGCCTCGGGGTGCAGACTGCCGTTTCCTCCCTTTGTCCTCTATGTTGTTCACTTCGCACACGGGGAGGGAGCGATGGCGAAGTCCGGGGTCGGAGCAGGGATGTCGCGACGCTGGCGGCGATTTCGCCGCAGACCCATGGGAACACAGATCGGTGTCCTCGTGGTCGTGGTCGTCGTGATCGCAGGTGCGGTCGTCGGGATCGTGGTAGGCACTTCGAGCAAGTCATCGAGTGCGTCACAGAGCTCCACGGCGGGATCGTCGAGCACCGGGAGCTTCGTGAGCGTGAACGACGCAAGCACGAGCAGCCGTGGCGTCACCTCGAAGACGATCAATGTGGTGTTTCCGGTCTCGAACCTGACGAGCCTCTCCGGCACCCTGGGTTTTGCAGGAGATATCGAGTTCTCGCATCAGACTCAAGCGATCGACATCTTCGTCAACGCCGTCAACCAGAACGGTGGAATAAACGGCCGGAAGATCAATCCGATCATCGCAAACTTCGATCCGACCAACGAGACCGACATGAGGTCCCTCTGCAAGCAATGGACCGAAGGGAACCCACCCGTGTTCGCCGTCGTCGAAGGCATCGGCTCGTGGACCGGAGACGACCAACTCTGTGTCACCCAAGAGGGTCACACTCCGTTCATAGGTGCTTGGACGACGGTTACGAATTGGACGAACGAGGGATCGCCGTACCTCTGGTGGACGGGGCCGGATCAGGCAGACATCCTCGCCACGCTCGTTTCGTGGGGGAAGAGTTCGGGCCTTTTGGGCAACGGGCGGAAAGTCGCTGTCGTCGTCGGTGACCGAGCGAGCGACCAAACGGCGCTGAATCAATACCTGTTGCCCTTCATGCACAAGGCAGGGCTTCCCACACCGATGATCCAGACCATCCCCGCGCAGCTCAGTGAGAGCGCCGCTACTTCGGCGGCAGCGCCCTTGGTGGTTCAGCGGCTCGAGTCCGACGGAATCAATTCGGTCATACCACTGGTCCCGTTCAACGCGATGTTCCCTTATCTTCAGGCCGAGACTCAGGACAACTATTTCCCCAAGCTGCTCCTCTCGGACTACGAGTCGTCGATCAATTACACGCTGGGGCTGATACCGAACCCTTACTTGAAAGCTCTCAACGGACAGGAGGGAATCACAGTCCAGACTCTTGGTGGCACCGACTCGCCCATCCCCGAGAGCAAGGGAGGATACGACGCCGGTGTCCGCTCGTGCTACGCCACCTGGCACGCTGCGAATCCCAACCCGCTGCCCGGCCAGACGCTCATAAACGGCGAAAAGCCCTCGCCGTACATCGAGTCTCAGGGACCGATAGCGGGGTGGTGTCAGCAGATCCGCTTGTTCGCGGCGGCTGCGACCAACGCCGGACCGGACCTCAACCGACGGACCTTCGTCCAAGCAATGTCGCGGATCCAGAACTTCCCTGGCACCTGGACCCCACTGCTCACGTACGGTCCTGACAAGTTTGCCGGTCCTTCTGAGTACCAGGTGGTGCAACTCCACAACAATCAGCCGCCGTCCTCGGCTTGCGTGCTCACCTACCAGCACATCGCGCAAGGCACCTGCTGGCACGTGGTCCAGAGCTGGAGGCCGCTTGTCCAGGGATAAGCGAAACTTTTCTCCCTGGTACGCATGGATGGTCGAACTGGACAGGACGACGCTTCTCGATCCGTTGCCGCTTGAAGACATTTCTCAACTCGAGGCAGTGAATGCTTGGCGGGACCGGTGTCGCAAACGATTGACGGAGCTTCTAGGTCCGTCCCCGGAAAGAGTCGGGCTGGAGCTCGAGACCGTCGAGTCGGTTCAGTGCGACGGCTACAAGCGGGAGCGAATCGTCTTCGACACAGAGGACGTTATGTCGGTACCCGCGTTTCTGCTCGTTCCAGACAAAACAAAGGAGCCCGGGCCTGCCGTGCTCGCGGCGCACGGTCACGGGCCCGGGAAATCACTCATCTGCGGGCTCGTGGAGGGAGAGACGCCCGGGGGCGATTACGCGCTGCAGCTCGTTCGCCGGGGATACGTGGTTCTCGCTCCGGATCTGAGGTGCTTCGGTGAACGGGCCGATTGGAACCCGCCCGATCACTACGGATGCGACACGAATCTCGTGCACGCAGTCATGGCAGGCAAGAATCCGTTGGCTCAGAATCTCTGGGACCTCGGGCGTTGCCTCGATGTCCTCGAGTCGCATCCTCTAGTCGACCCTCAGCGCATCGGGATGGTCGGGCTTTCCTACGGGGGTACCGTGACGCTCTTCCTTTCTGCTTTGGACGAGCGGATCGCAGCCTCGGTCGTGAGCGGCTACTTCTCTTCCTGGGCGGAGTCTCACAAGATGCCGTGGAACATGTGTGGGTCCCAGGTCATGAGCGGGATGCTCGGCCGAATCGAGCATCTCGACGTGGCCTCGCTGATCGCCCCGCGCCCTTTGCTCGTCGAGACCGGCACCGAGGACGATCTGTTCCCGGTCAAGGTTGCGCAGGACCAGATGACCTCTCTGCGTGCTGTATACGACTCGCTGGGCGCTCTCGACTGCGTGGAGCACGACGTGTTCGAGGGCGGCCACGCTTGGCACGGAGAGCGCGCATACCCCTTCCTCGAGAAGTGGCTGGGACCTCCGGTGGCCAAAAGTGTACTGTGAGTGGTGCAGCTTCGAGGAAGCTGCGCTGGGGCGCCTGGCCGCCGCGTGGCCAGGAGCAGGGGTGGTTGGCCCAACGCCGACCAGGCGCCCCGCCCGATGAGTTTGGGCTGTAGGCGGCCGCGATAAAACAAACGTTTGCATAACGTTTGGCCAACGTGCTCACTACGAGCTCTCGTTGACTACCGAAAAGTGACGACTTCCGGGACGAGTTGCGAACAGTTCGACACGGATCAGCTAATGCGGATCAGCTAATGCATCACCGAATGCGATCAGCTCGTGGCGATCAGCTGATGCGAGTCAGTTGGTGGAAGAACGCTGGCGACGGCCTCGGCGCAACAGAACTCCGCCCACTGCTACGCAACCAACTCCAATAACGACAAGCTGTTCGATGTCTGCTCCCGTGAACGCGAGCTCGCCCGTCGTAGTGGTCGCAGAAGTCGTCTTGACCTCACCGCTTGTGCCACTGGCACCACTTGTCAGGGGTTTACCACCGTCATTACCGCTCGATGGCGAAGTGCACACAGAAGCGGGATAGGCGTTACATGTAGTCGCGGCGGACGCCATCGCTGGCGCGACGCCCAACGTCACACCAACGAGTGCACCGATACCCACCACGAACTTCGCAGTTCGCACCTTCATCTTCAGAGTCCTTCCCACCCGCCAGCGATCTTGATAGCCGAATCTAAACGAATCCCCAACCAAATACCAACGCTTGCCCAACCGACCACTCACCGTCACCACGACACCCGGTGGGGCGCGCTATCGGTGAAGCGAGTCGTTCCAGCACTCCAAGTGACTAAAGGAATACGAGCAGTGGGCAAGATCACAAAGGAGCCGTGGGGGCTGTTCACGCGGAACCCGAAGACCACGCGCTCAGAACCTCCGGCAGGGATGCGAACGGGTACGACGGCAACCCACGTCTGGCCTTCGGCCCCTTTCACGATCGTTTGCGGCCCCGAGAGAACGCCGACATCTGTGGCGTATCCGGGCAGGTTCACCGCCAGCAGTCCCAGATACTCGCCGTACGAACTGTTCAACCCCGGGTACGGCCCCGCAATGTATTGAGACTGACCCGGGGGGGTGGCGTTCGCGATATCCACCGACACGGTCGCTTCCGTATGCCCGTTCCGCACGGTGGTCCCCGTGCTCGCATTCATCGAAACGTACTGATCGAGCTTGTTGCCGCCCGTGTTGAGAAGTGCCGGCAATACGGAGTCCGAGGGAAGCTCGCCGGCAACTCCGGCACGTACCCAATCGGACTCCACCGACGGCTGATCGGACCAGACGAGCACGTGCCGTCCTGAAGCAGCCGCCGACATGGCGTTGGCTAGCGACCTCAGGTTGAGAGAGCGGTTCTGAAGCGCTGACAAGGTGGCACGGGCGAGCGACCCGAGTAGGTCGGTGCGCGCGGACGCCTGTGCGCTGGAACCGATATCGGACAGCCCGGCGTACTGGTCATGGAGCGCGAACTGCACGACGTTGCCGGCGTCGATCACGGTCCCGTCATCAAGTGTGACGGGACCGGTGACGGTGAGGAACAACTTAAGTGCCTCGACATCGACCGCTATGACTCCGTCGACCTTCTGACCCGTACGCGTCTGCCACATTTGCGCCGCCAACGGACCGTTCACGTCGAATTGGGGTGTCAGCCCTAAGTTGCGGAAGTCGGCTCCAGGGCTGAGCCAGCCCCAACGCGCCTCGAGCGTCCCGCCGACGGGGACCTGGCCCGGAGCGAGCCCTATCGAGCCGGTAGCGACCGTCGGGCCCATCTGGAGCTGCCCTGATTGGGTGCTGAGCCCTGCGGCCTCGAGGAACATTCCGGACCCCGAACGCATCTCCGCGTTGTTCGCCATGAGCACCAGGTAGTTCTGAGGACCCTGCAAGATCCCGGCGAGGGCGGAGGCCGAAGCCGCTGCATGTTGAAGACTTCCACGCACCTGGCTCAAGTCGTTGGCGAACTCGTTGTGGCTGGTCGCAACGGGCCCGATAAGCGCTTGAGACGGTCCGAGATTCACCTGGCTCAACGAGTTGTCAGTGGACGCGGCCATGGTCGCCAGACGCCTGAGCGTGGTCACCCGATCCGGCCCACCTGAATGGTGTTCGTCAAGAACCTGCTTCAGGCCCCCGACAGAGCCGACACCGATCTTGGAGACCTGTGCTGCTGCGGAGGCCAAAGAATGGACGGCTCGAAGCTGACGCCCGAGCACCGGGAGCACCGTGAAGGGGGCCAAAAACGGAGAGCCGAGCTCGTCGCTGGCTTTGTGGAACTCCGCTTGGGCAGAGCTCAATGCCGAGAGCGGTGCCGCCGCGACGACAGCCGAGGCCGAGAGCTGCGCCTTGGCGTTCTGAACAGAGTGCAGGCCTTGGCGGGCGTGAACGACCCCGAGCGCCAGTTCCAACGCGGCGAGACCAATCCAGACGATTACGAGAATCAGCGCGACCCAGAAGACGGGCCTTCGCCACCAGCGACGGGGACGCTCAGGTCCTTCGCCCGAGCTCCGATCCCCCGAGCTCCGATCCCCCGACTTAGTGCCGTCGCGCGCCCCGCCAGCAGGCAGATCGGCGGTCATGGTCTTCAACTGTGACAGAGAAGAAAAGGGGTTACACGGCAGCGGAGCGAACGACTACTTAGAGTGAGGTAGGGATGCGGCAGGCCGGCGGGCGGAAGCGGACGGCCGGCGGGCGGAAGCGGACGGCCGGCGGGCAGAAGCGGCGGTCCTTGCCGGCAAAAGCGACGGCCCCCCGCCAAGCCGGTAGCGGAGGGCCGTCTCAGGCGGGTCCCCGCCCTGGCTGATGTATCGACCGGAGAGTTGACCTTCTTGAGGTCACCGCTGACTCTGCCGGGGTGGGTGACCCTGGTCGGCCCACCCGGTCGCCAAGGTGGTTCAAAAGGTCGGCCCGAGCTCGGCCCTAAGGTCGAGGACCTCCAGGCGGAGTCTTGGTTTCACTTGCATATGGGCGAAGTGGCGATTGTGGCGCTGTTTTCCACAGCCAAAAATCGACCCTCCCCTGTGGATAAGTGCGCCACAAGCGCCACAAGCCCCATAGCCACCCAAAAGGAAAGACGAAGGCGGGGAGGTCCGGAAAGCCTGAGAATGTTCCGCATGCCCAACTCGATGTTCCACTACGACGAGCGCCTGGCCGAAACGATCTTCGACTACTGCCGCAAGCGCTTGGAGCTCGACCCCGTGCCACTCGACTATGGGGGCGTCGATGCCTCACTGGACGACGCCTTGTCCGGTCTCATGACGACCAAGGGCAGTGACCCCGACAAGGTGATGGAGGTCTTCGCAGAACACCTCGCACCGGCCGTCGTGTCATGCGACAGTCCCAGGTTCCTCTCCTTCATCCCAGCAGCTCCGACCAAGGCT
>Ga0187783_10003572_pt1 | contig 11470 bp, 7 predicted proteins | sample 1015_SJ02_MP02_2_FD_132471 | JGI IMG/M metagenome (GOLD analysis project Ga0187783, IMG submission 132471) | Tropical peat soil microbial communities from peatlands in Department of Meta, Colombia - 1015_SJ02_MP02_20_MG | ecosystem: Environmental > Terrestrial > Soil > Wetlands > Peat | place... | reverse complement strand
GTCTTCAGCACGCTCATCAGCACGCCGCGATGACCGTCGCGGCGCACCACGTTGGTCTGGGGCGGGTACCCGTCGCGCACGTGCGCCACGTCGCGCACGTAGATGACGCTGCCGTTGCGCACCGCCACGGGCAGATCGTTCAGACCGGAGATGGTCGAGGGATTCGAGTTGACGGTGACGAAGTACTCGCGATCGCCGATCTTCTGCGTGCCGGCCGGCAGGATCGAGTTCTGCGCGGCCAGCGCGTTGGTGACATCGTTGCCCGAGAGGCCCGTGGCGCGCAGCGCGTCGGGATCCAGGTCGGCCTGCACCTGCCGTTGCAGCCCGCCGTACGGGTAGGGCATCGAGGCACCCTGCACGGTCGCCAGCCCGGTGCGGATGACGTTGTTGCCCTGATCGAACAGCTGCGCTTCCGAGAGCGTGTCGCTCGAGAGCGCCAGCTGCAGGACCGGCACCGTCGAGGCGTTGTAGGCGAGAATGTAGGGCGGCGTGGTACCGGGCGGGGCCGAGCGCAGCTGCGACTGCGACACGCCGGTGATCTGCGCGAACGACAGCGATTCATCGGCGTTCGGCTGGAAGAAGTACTTGACGATGGCGGTGCCGGTGAGCGACAGCGACTCGGTGTGCTCGACGTCGTTGACCGTGGTCTGCGCGGTGCGCTCGGACTGCAGCACCAGGCGATTGGCCATCTGATCGGGCGACAGTCCGGCGTAGCGCCACACCGTGGCGACCACCGGGATCCTGATGCTCGGGAAGATATCGGTGGGGGTGCGCAGGATCGCGAACACGCCGAACAGCGTGATCACGATGGCCAGCACCAGGAAAGTGTACGGGCGCCGCAGCGCCAGCTGGACGATCCACATGGCCGCGGCAGGTTAGCGCAGCGCCTGCGCACGGACGGTTACCGGGGGGGCAGCGCTGCGTTACGGGTGAAATGTGCGCTGCAAGCGCCCTGCGACCGACCGGGCGGACAGTGCAGCGCGCGGCTGCTCGAGCCGCGCTCGCGCGCCTTAGGGCGCGCAGGATCGCCCGCAGCATGGCGGCGCTATGCTCAGTACACGGCCTCGACCGGCACCGCGATACGGTAGCCGACACCGCGCTCGGTCACGATGATGCACGGCTCGGCCGGGTTGCTTTCGATCTTGCGGCGCAGGCGCAGCACGGCCACGTCGATGGCGCGGTCGTAGACCTCGTTGTCGTAGCGGCGGCTCATCTCGATCAGCTGGTCCCGGCTGACGACGCGGTTGGCCGTGGCGAGCAGCGCCGCCAGCAGGTTGAACTCGCCGTTGCTGAGCGCGACCTCGCCGCCGTCGCTGCCGGTCAGCCGCCGGGTGCGCAGGTTCAGCTCCCACCCCGGGATGCGATAGGCCCGGCAGACCGGCGCGCCGTGCACCTCCTGGCCGGCGTGCGTGCGGCGCAGGACGGTACGGATGCGCGCCAGCAGCTCGCGCGGACTGAAGGGCTTGGTGAGGTAGTCATCCGCGCCGAGCTCGAGCCCCATGACGCGATCGGCCTCGTCGCTGCGGCCGGTGAGGATGATGACCGGGATCTGCGACTCGGCCCGCAGCTGGCGCAGCAGCCGCATGCCGTCCTCGCCCCGCAGCCGCAGATCGAGCAACACCAGATCGACCACCTGAGTGCGGAAGGCGCCGAGCAGCTCGGCGCCGCTCACCGCGCCCGAGACGCGAAAATCGTTCTGCCCGAGGTAATCGTCCACCAGCCGGCGCACGCCCTCATCGTCGTCGACCACCAGCACGTGCGGCAGCGGCAGGGTGCTCACCGCGGGAGCCGCCCGTGACGCGCGTACTGGTGGTCGAGCGTGATAGTCTTCACTGCGATCTGATCCGCGAGTGGCTCGAGGCAGGTGGCGCGCAGGCGGTGTGGCCGCAGGCCGCCGGGGTCGCCGCGGCGGACATCGATGCGATACTCGTCGACGTGGCGTGTCAGCAGCAGGCCCATGAAATCCTTGCGCCCTGGCGGCGTGCCTACCCGCACGCTGCCATCGTGCTCGCCTCCGGGCGGTTCTCGCCGGGGGACATGGCGAATGATGCCATGGCGCTGAGACTCGGAGCGACGCGCATCCTCGCCAAGCCCTTCACGCGCGATGACCTATGGGCAGCCCTCGGCCTGCGCAGCGTCCCGGCGAGCTCGCCGCCCCCGCCTCCCCGCTAGCCGGCGCGGCACGGCGCGCAGGTGCCCGCGGGCGCGCGCTGCGCCTGCGTCTGGTGCTGATCGTGGCTGCGGTATGCGCCGCGGTGTGGCTGTCGACGCTGTTCGACACGGTGCGCGACCGTGCGGCGACGCTCGCCATGGCGGAGCGGCAGCACGACAACGTCGCCGGTGCGCTCGCCGAGCAGGCGGCCCGCGCGCTGCAGGCCACCGACCTCATCCTGCAGCAGGCGGCGCTGCTCGATCCCGACACGCTCGCCGCGCCCGGGGCACGCGCGGCGGTGCCCGATCTGCTGCGGCGTCACATGAGCGGCGTACCGCAGGTGCGCAACCTGTTCCTGTACGACCCGGCGCGCGACCTGCACCTGAGCACGGTGCCCGGCGGCAGCGCCATGACCGACCTGACCGACCGCTCGTATTATCGGGCGCAGCGCGACAGCTCCGAGCTCGGGCTGTTCGTGAGCGAGCCGTTCATCAGCCGCGCCACCGGAGATCCCACCTTCGTGCTCAGCCGCCGCCTGGCGGGCCCGGGCTTCCGCGGCATCGTGGGCGCCGCCGTGGATGTCGCCTATGTGCGCGGCTTGTATCGCGCGCTCGATCTCGGGCCGGGGAGCACCATCGAGCTGCTGCGCGCGGATGGGGTCACGCTGGTGAGCCGCGGCAGCGCGTATATCGTGCCGGGCAGCTCGCCGTTCCTGCCGGCGGTGCGCGCGCTGGGCGCAGCCGCCACCTTGCACACGACGCTCACACACCCGCAGCTCGGGCGCACGCTGGTCAGCGTGCGCCGCGTGCCCGGCTATCCGGCGGTCGTCGTGGTCGGCCGCAGCGAGCACGACATCCTCGCCGCCTGGCGCGCCAAGGCCTGGAGCAACGCCGCGCGCACCTTCGTGATCACCGCGCTGGCCGCCGTTCTGCTGATCGCGTTCCTGCGCCAGCTCGAGCGCCACGAGCGCGTCACGGCGCAGCTGCACCAGTCGCAGAAGCTCGAGGCACTCGGCACGCTCGCCGGCGGCATCGCCCACGATTTCAACAACGTGCTCGGCGCGGTGCTCGGTTACGGCGAGCTGGCCATGCAGCACAGCGCCCCGGGCAGTGCGCAGCGGCGCTACATCGATAACATCGTCGTGGCGGCCGAGCGGGCCCGCGAGCTCGTGGCGCGCATCCTGGCGTTCAGCCGCCCGGGCGTCGGCAGCGCGCGCCCCGTGGCGCTGCAACGGATCATCGCCGAGGTGCGCAGCCTCACCTGTGCGGCGCTGCCGCCGGGGGTGACGGTGGAGACCGAGCTCGGTGCGACGCCGCTGGTCGTCTCGGGCGATGGGGCGCAGCTGCACCAGATGCTGGCAAATCTCGTCACCAACGCCGTGCAGGCGGTGAGCGGCGGAGGCCGTGTGACGCTGCGTGCCACGCCGCTCACGATCGCCGAGGCGCGCGACTGCACCGTCGGGCGGTTGCGGCCGGCGCGCTACGCGCGCATCGACATCATCGACTCCGGACCTGGCATGGATGTGGTCCAGGTCGAACGCATCTTCGATCCATTCTTCACCACCAAGCCGGTCGGCGCCGGCACCGGGCTCGGCCTGTCGCTGGTGCACGGCATCGTGCTCGACCACGGCGCGGCTCTCGAGGTCGAGAGCCGCCCGGGCGCTGGCACCACCTTCAGCGTCTACCTGCCGCTCACCGAGGCCGAGCCGGCGCAGGAGCCGCTGCCGCGGGCCGCGCCGCCGGGCAACGGCGAGACAGTCCTGGTGGTCGATGACGAGCAGAGTCTGGTGCACCTCGCAGAAGAGGTGCTGGCCGCGCTCGGCTACGAGCCGGTCGGCTGCGTCGGCGCGCTGCAGGCGTTGCGCACGTTTGCCGCGGCCCCGCAACGTTTCGACGCCGTGCTGACCGACGCCATCATGCCGGACATGTCGGGCACGGAGCTGATCAGCGAGCTGCGCCGCCTGCGACCCGGGCTGCCGGCGATCCTGATGAGCGGCTACGGCGGTCCGGACCTCTCGGCCGCGGCTCGGGCCGCCGGCGTCGAGTTGCTGCTCACCAAACCGCTCACCGCGCTCGACCTCGCCCAATGCCTCGCCGACGTGCTCGCGCGAGCGCGCGCGGCGCACGGCGCGCGCGCCGGACTGGCCGCCACGAGTCACGCCGCACTGTGATGCGTGCACGCGTCGCGCAGCATGTCTCTTACAATCGGTTGCATCGGCGCGCTCGTCGGGCTGCCATGCTTGGCTGAGGGGTGTAACTCCTTGATCGGACATGGATCAGACAACCGACTTTCAGGAGGCGGGACTGCAGCGTCTCCTCTCCCGTCACGGGCCGCTCTTGTGGGCCGCCGCGGCCGCGGTGCTGCTCGCGATCGCGTTCGCGGTGTGGTGGTGGCTCATCCGCGTGCCGCCGCTGCACTACATCACGGCGCGCGTGACGCGCGGGGACATCCAGCGCAGCGTGACCATGACCGGGGCGTTGAATCCGGTGGTGACCGCGCAGGTCGGCTCCTACGTCTCCGGCAACATCAAGTCCTGGTCCTGTGACTACAACACGCCGGTGAAAACCGGCCAGCGCTGCGCGCTGATCGATCCGCTGCCCTTTCAGGTGGTGGTGGACCAGGACGAAGCCGACGTGCGTACCGCGGACGCGCAGCTCGTCAAGGATCGCGCCGCGGTCAAGAACGCCGCGCTCATCTACGAGCACGACACCAAGCTCATCGGACAGGGCATCGTGTCGCAGGAGACGCTCGACACCGACAAGGCGACGCTCGACCAGGACAAGGCCCAGGTCGATCTGGACATCGCCACCATCGCCGACAAGAAGGCGGTGCTGCATGCGGCGCAGGTGAACCTCGCCTACACCAACATCGTCTCGCCGGTCGACGGCACGGTCATCACCCGCTACATCGATGTGGGCCAGACGGTGGTCTCGAGTCTGCAGAGCTCGACGCTGTTCCTGATCGGCAAGGACATGCGCAAGATGCAGGTCGATACCAACGTCAGCGAGGCCGACGTCGGCGAAGTGGAGCCCGGGCAGAAGGCCACCTTCACCGTGCAGGCCTATCCCAACCGCACCTTCGTCGGCTCGGTGCGCCAGATCCGCGAAGGCCCCATTACCGTGCAGAACGTGGTCACTTACGACGTGGTGGTCGACGTTCCGAACGACGACCTCAAGCTCCTGCCCGGCATGACGGCCGATGCGCACATCATCACCGCCGAGCGGCTCAACGTGCTGCGCGTGCCGCTGCCCGCGATCCGCTTCAACCCGGAAGGGTTGGCAGCGCGCAGCGAGGAGGGCGGCACCGAGCACGCGCACCGCGGCGGCGCACCGGCCGAGCGCGCCGCGGGTGCGGCTGCCGCTGGCGCCGGACCTGGCCCGGCACCTGGCAGTGCGGGCCCGGGTGCAGCGCCCGGCGTGGCCGAGGCCCGGGGTGGCGGCGGCCCGGGCGCGCAGCACGCGCACGCGCATCCGCCCCGCGCGGCGCCGCACGCGCGCATCTGGGTCATGCGCGGCGGGAGGCTGCTCCCCCTCCAGGTTCGCACCGGGCTCGATGACGGCACGCTGGTCGAGGTCTCGGGCGAGGAGCTCAAGGAAGGGGATCTCGTGGTCGTGAACGCCGTGCGGCCGAATCAGCCGAAGCCCGAGGGCGCCGAGCGTGCGCCGGGCACCAATCCCAATCAGCGCCCGGGTGCGGGCGGCAACTTCCGCCTGTGAGCGAGCCGCTGCCCGCCGCAGCTGAGGCGCGCGGCGCGGCGCAGCCGGGCGTTGCCGCGGGCGAGCCGATCATCATCGTGCGCGACGCCACCAAGGTCTATCTGCTCGGTGGCAGCGAGGTGCACGCGCTGCGCGGTGTCAGCCTCACCATTCGCCGCGGGGAGTTCGTCGCGATCATGGGCGCCTCCGGCTCGGGCAAGTCGACCCTCATGAATATCCTCGGCTGCCTGGACCGGCCGACGAGCGGGGCATATCTGCTCGAGGGCATCGATGTCGCCGGGCTCGACGAGCCGGCGCTGGCGCGCATCCGCGGACGGCGCATCGGCTTCGTGTTCCAGACCTTCAACCTCCTGCCGCGCACCAGCGCCACCGAGAACGTGGAGCTGCCGCTGTTCTACGCCGCCCAGATCAGCGGCAACACCGAGCGGGTGCGCGACATGCTCGTCATGCTCGGTCTCGCCGACCGCCAGCGCAATCAGCCCAACCAGCTCTCCGGCGGCCAACAGCAGCGGGTGGCGATCGCGCGCGCCCTGGTGAATGACCCGGCGATCGTGCTGGCCGACGAGCCCACCGGCAATCTCGATTCGCAGACCGCGCTCGACATCATGGCGACCATCCGCGCGCTCAATCGCGAGCGCGGTGTCACGGTCGTGCTGGTCACCCACGAGCGCGACCTGGCCGAACTCGCCGACCGCATCATCACCATCCGCGACGGCCAGATCCTGTCCGACCTGCCGGCCGGACAGGCCGGTGCGGCGCTGCAGACGCGCGCGCTGCCGCCGGTACAGGCGTTCCGCGAGCGCCGTTACGCGAGCCGTCTCGAGGAGCTGCTGTACGAAGCCGGCGCGCTCGGCTGGATGGCGGTATTCGCCGCGCTGCGCGCCATCGGGCGCAACAAGCTGCGCGCCTGCCTCACCATGCTCGGGGTGTTCATCGGCGTCGCGGCGCTCATCGCCATGGTCGCGGTCGGGGAGGGCGCACGCGCGGCGGTCGAGGCGCAGATGCAGAGTCTCGGCACCGATCTGCTGGTGGTGCTGCCGGGCACCACGCGCATCAACGGCGTGCGCGCCGGCAACGGCAGCGCCGCCTCGCTGCGGGTGCGCGACGTGGGCGCCATCCTCGAGGAGGACTCCGCGGTCGCCGACGTCAGCTACGTCAGCCGGCAGAGCACGCAGCTGGTCAACGGCAACAAGAACTGGAGCACCAGCGTGCAGGGCATCTCGCCGAGCTACCTGGCGATTCGCCGCTGGCCGGTCAGTGCGGGGCACAACTTCAGCGACGAGGACAACGCCAACGGCGCGGCGGTGTGCCTGCTCGGGCAGACCGTGGTGCTCAACCTGTTCGGCGAGTTCTCCGATCCGGTCGGCGCCACGGTGCTGGTGAAGAACGTGCCGATGATCGTGATCGGCGTGCTGGCCGCCAAGGGTCACTCGGCCTCCGGGCAGGACCAGGACGACGTGGTATTCATTCCGTTCTCGACCTCGCAGGAGCGGGTGCTGGGGGTGGCGACGCCGACCTCGACGCAAACCCTCGCCAACAACATCTTTGCCACCATCGGGCCGCCGCCCAACCCGTTCGGCGTGGTGCCGAAGCTCGAGGGCTTCGTCAACACGATCTACGTGCAGGCGCGCAGCCCGGCGCTGGTGAAGGTCGCCCTCGATCAGGTCACCCGCACGCTCGAGAAGCAGCACCGCATCCGTCCGCCGCACCCCGATGACTTCGTGGTGCGCGATCTGACCGAGATCGCCGAGGTGGCCGAGCAGAGCAGCAAGGCGATGGAGGTGCTGCTCGCTGCGATCGCCTCGATCTCGCTGGTGGTGGGCGGCATCGGCATCATGAACATCCTGCTGGTCTCGGTGACCGAGCGCACCCGCGAGATCGGCATCCGCATGGCGACCGGCGCGCGGCGGCTGCACGTGCTGCTGCAGTTCCTGATCGAGGCGATGCTGCTCGCGGTGATGGGCGGCACCGCGGGCATCGTCGCCGGCGTGGTCGTCTCGGAGCTGATCTCGCACCTGGCGCACTGGCCGATCCTGCTGCGCGCGGATGTCATCATTCTGGCGTTCGTGTTCTCCGCGGCGGTGGGCGTGTTCTTCGGCTTCTACCCCGCGCGCCAGGCCGCGCGCCTCAACCCGATCGATGCGCTGCGCTACGAGTGAGCGGCGCGGCCGCCGCGCGGCGCATGCCCGCGGGCGCAGCCTGGGCGTGCTGGTGGCGCTCGCGCTCGCCAGCTGCGCCGTGGGGCCGGATTTCCGGCGGCCCGCGCCGCCCGACGCCGACCGCTATCCGCCGACCCCGCCTCCGCCCGAGGCCGAGCGACCCGCGGCGGCGCCGGCTGCGACCACACAGACACTTCTGCCGGGGCAGGAGCTCCCTGCGCAATGGTGGCAGCTGTTTCATTCCACCGAGCTGCAGACGGCGGTGCGCGCGGCGCTGACCGACAGTCCCACGCTGGCGGCTGCCAATGCCACGCTCGCCGCCGCCGAGCAGCAGGTGATCGTGGCGCGCGGGGCGCTGTTTCCCCACCTGAGCGCCGACGGCGGCGTGACGCACACCAGCAGCAGCACGCCGGCGCCGCAGGTGGCGCCGACCGAATACACGCTCGGGCTGGCGGCGACCTACACGCTCGACGTGTTCGGTGGGTTGCGCCGCGGGGTCGAGCAGCAGGCGGCGCTCGCCGACCTGCAGCGCTACCAGCTGGCGGCCGCTTATCTGACGCTCACCGGCAACGTGGTGAGCGAGGCACTGACGATCGCCTCCACGCGGCTGCAGATCGCCACCACGCTCGAGCTCATCGAGAGTGACAAGAAGAACCTCGAGCTCACCGAGCGAGAGTACGAGGTCGGCCGGGCGGCACGCGCCGACGTACTCACCGCCGACAGCCAGCTGGCGGCCGACCTGACCACGTTGCCGTCGCTGCGCACGCAGCTCGAGCAGGCGCGCGATGCGCTCGCGGTGCTCACCGGTCACGCGCCGGTGCAATGGCCGGTGCACGAGTTTGAGGTCGGGGAATTCACCTTGCCGAGGGAACTGCCGCTCACGCTGCCGGCGCAGCTGGTGCGCCAGCGGCCCGACGTGCTGGCCGCCGAAGCGCAGCTGCACGCCGACAGCGCGGCGATCGGCGTGGCGTTTGCCGCGGAGTTTCCGAGTCTCACCCTGTCCGGTTCGCTCAGCCGCGAGGCGCTGACCGCGGGGGCGCTGTTTCACCAGTTCGACACCGTGAGTGCGGCCGGCGCGGCGCTGGCGGCGCCGATCTTCGCCGGCGGTGCGCTGCGCGCCCAGACGCAGGCGGCACGCGATACCTACACGGCGCAGGTCGCCACCTACCGGGGCGTGGTGGTCAGCGCGCTCGGACAGGTGACCGATGACCTGTGGGCGCTCGACAACGACGCCGAGCGCATGACCGTCGATCAGCACTCGGTCGACATCGCCCTCGAGGCGCTCAAGCTGCAGCAGGCGAGCTACGCCGTCGGCAAGACCAGCGTACTGCAGCTCATCGACGCGGAGCGCACTTACGCGCAGGCGCGGCTGAGTCTGGCGACCGCGCGCATCCAGCAGTATCAGGACAGCGCCGGGCTGCTGGTGGCGCTCGGTGGCGCGTGGTGGAAGGACCCGGCGGCTGGCGGGCATTGACGGCGCCGCGCGCTGGCGGTCGCGCTCAGCCGTGCGGCTTTTTCCCCTTGAAGAACCGCGCCACGCGCTGCGCGGCGTCCGGCGCCAGGCCCTCGTTCTTGAACAGCCGCAGTGCATGCGCCGCCGCCAGTGTCAGGCCGTCGCTTTCCAAGAGGACGCGCTTGTTGACCTGATTGGAGTACCAGGAGTTCGCCAGGATGTCGGCCGCGAGTTTGGCCAGCTCGGCTTCGAACTGCTCGTCGCTAAAGCAGAAGTTGGCCAGGTGCATCTCGTGCGCCTCGGCCCCGCTGTAGGTGCGGCAGGTATACATCATCTCACTCGCCTTGGACGTGCCGATACGATGCGGCAGGCGCAGGCTCAGACCCCAGATCGGTGTCAGCCCCCACCTGGCATAGGCGTCGGTGAAGCTCGCCGAGTTCGAAGCCACGATCAGGTCGGCAGCGAGCGCCAGCTCGAGCGCCCCGGTCGAGCAATGACCCTGGACCGCGGTGATCACCGGCTGCGGCAGGTCGGCGACCTTGTCGATGACCTCGACGTAGTGATGCGGCTTGGCGTGCGCCTTCACTTCCGCCAGCACCTCCGCCATGTCGTGGCCGGCTGAGAAGTTGCCGCCGGCGCCGCGCAGGATCACGAGCCCGATGGTCTTGGTCTCGCGCGCCAGGGCGTCGACGTGCGTCTCGAGCGCCTCGATCATGTCCTTGGAGAGGGCATTGAGTTTCTCGGGCCGATTCAGGGTCAGAATCGCAGCGCCGTTGCGGTTTTCCCGCAATACGAGCTCACTCATTTGAAGGTCGCCTCCGGCAGATTCCACCAGCCGCCACCGAGCGCCTGGAACAGCCCGGCGGTGTCCGCATAGCGATTGGCCTGCGCCTGCACGCGCGCGATCTGCGCCTGCTGATAGGTCTGCTCGGCATTGAGCAGTGCCACCTCGCTCAGCGTGCCGATCCGATATTGCTGAGCCGCCAGCTCGAAGGATGCCTTGGCGGCGCGATCCGCCTCGGCGCTCGCCTGGAGCGCATCCGCATCGGCCTGCAGGGCGCGCAGAGCGTCCGCGACGTTCTGGCAGGCGAGGATGACCGCGGCGCGGTACTGCGCGGCGGCCTCATCGAGCGCGTCGTCCGCGGCGCGGTGCCGGTAGATCAGCGCACCCGCGTCGAACAGCGTCTGCGTGAGCGAGGCGCCCAGATCCCAGAAGCCGGTATAGGGGCCGAACAGCTGGCCCATCTGCAGCGCCGTCGAGCCGGTATCGGCGGTGATCGTGAACTGCGGCAGCATGTTGGCGAGCGCCACGCCGACCTGTGCGGAGGCGGCGTGCAGGTTCTCCTCGGCCTGGCGCACGTCCGGGCGCTGCTCGACGAGCTTGGAGGGCAGGCTGACGGGCAGCTCGGTCGGCAGTGTCAGATCCTCGAGCTTGAAGGTTGCGGCCGGCTCCTCGGCGGGCAGCTTGCCGAGCAACGCCGTGAGCGCATCGCGGGTCTGTCCCAGCTGCTTGCGCAGCGGCGGCAGCGTCGCGGCGATCTGCGCCTCGGCCGCCAGCTGCGCCAGCAGGTCGGCGTTGCTCGCCGTGCCGATGCCCTGCTGGCCGCGTACGGTCGCGGTCAGCTGGCGCTGCAGCTCGAGCAGCCGCTCGGTGGCGGCAATCTGACCGCGCAGCGAGGCTTCCTGCACGGCGGTCGCCACCACGTTGCTGCTCAAGGTGACGTAGGTGGCGATCAGCTGGTAGCGGGTCGCGTCGACCTGCGCGCGCGCAGCCTCGAGCGCGCGGCGGGTACCGCCGAAGACGTCCGGCATGTAGCTCACACTGAGCTCGGCGGTGTAGAGGTTGTAGATGCTGGACGTGGCGACCGTCGGAGCGGTCAGGGTGTTGGTGGCGTACTTCGAGCGCGTCGCATCGAACTCGCCCTGCACCGTAGGGAACAGCGAGGTGCGCTGCGCCTTGTAGAGATCGTGCGCCTGGCGCAGCGCCGCC
>Ga0187783_10003571_pt1 | contig 11470 bp, 16 predicted proteins | sample 1015_SJ02_MP02_2_FD_132471 | JGI IMG/M metagenome (GOLD analysis project Ga0187783, IMG submission 132471) | Tropical peat soil microbial communities from peatlands in Department of Meta, Colombia - 1015_SJ02_MP02_20_MG | ecosystem: Environmental > Terrestrial > Soil > Wetlands > Peat | place... | reverse complement strand
GGCTCGGCGATGTCGGGCGTGTGGATCAGGACGGAGAACGGCCCGCTCAAAGTGGCGTGCGGCCGCGACCGCAGGAAGTCGTCATGGAGCTGTTGCTGGCGCGGCGACAATTGCTCGCGCTTGATATCGTCGATCCGTGCCATGTCGCTCTCCTTCGATTGCTCGCCGCCCGCGGGTTCCGTTGCTTACGAAAAACGCGGCGCCCAGGGGCGCCGCGTCCGCTTTCGCTGTCCGGTTCGTTCAGCTCAATACGTTATACTTCTTGAACCAGCCGATCATCTGGTTCCAGGCATCCTCGGCCGCCTCCTTGCGGTAGCTCGGCCGGTAATCGGCGACGAAGCCGTGCGGCGCGCCGGGATAGATGTGGAACTCCGTAGTCTTGCCGGCGGCTTTCAGCGCCGCCTGCATGTCGTTGACCTGCTCGACCTTGATGCCGGCGTCTTCGGCACCGTAGAGCCCGAGCACCGGCTCTTTGACCTGCGGCGCCAGCTCGATCGAATTGATCGGCGCGGCGTCATTCTTATCGATCAGGCTGCCGTAGAAGGCGACGCCAGCCTTCAGCTCCGGATTGTGCGTCGAGTAGTGCCACACGCTGCGGCCGCCGCGGCAAAAGCCCATGATGCCGAGCCGGTTGCCGTCGCCGCCCTGCGACTTCGCCCAGGCCACCGTGGCGTCGAGATCGGAATAGAGCTCGGTATCGGTCTTGACGTTAACGATCGGGAACAGCTTTTGGATGTCGTCGATTTTGGTGAGATCGACGCCGTTGGTCTCGCTGCGGAAGTAGTAATTGGGTGCCACCGCCAACGCGCCGAGATGACCGAGCCGGCGCGTGATGTCCTTGACCCATTCGTGCAGGCCGAAAATCTCCATGCAAACGAGGATGATCGGCGGGTGCTGCACGCCGGCCGGCCGCGCGTAATAGGCCGGCATTTCGCCGTCCGCCACCTTGATCTTGGTCATTCCGACGTCGAGACCTTTGGTGTCGGTCTGGATGACGTCGGCGCGCACCGGGCCGGCGGCGAGCGTGTAGCCGGCAGCGGCCGCGGCGGAGCTCGACATGAAGCCGCGCCGCGACAACGGCGGCATGACTTTGGATAGTCCAATGACGTCGGACGGCAGCCGGTGCTGGTTCATGAAATCCTCCCCGATATTTTGCCCAAAACGGCGCTGGATCAGCGAAAGCATAATATGGCGGCACAACGACGCCTAGCCGGCCTTCGCGCCGCTGCCGACTAACCCCGTTGCGCCCGGAAAAGTCCGTTCCGCCCTGCGGCAAAGGCGGCAATTGCGCCGCCCGGCGCCACGGCTTATCTAGATTTCAAACGCAGGTTTGAAAACGAGACAGGATCGACGATGACGCGACCATCCGAGGCCACCCGCGAGCGCATTATGAAGGCGGCGGAGCGGCTGTTTGCCGAGCGCGGTTACGACGGCACCAGCATTCGCGCCATTGTCGCCAAGGCGCGGGTCAATCAGGCCGCAATCAATTACCATTTCGACGGCAAGGACGGGCTTTATCGTGAAGTGTTGCGAGCCGCGTTCCGGGCCCTGACCGAGCGGCAAATGGCGCATGCCGAGGAAGTCCGCGCCATGTCGCGCGAACAGGCGCTGCAGCAATTCATCCGACGGCAGCTTCATCCGCTGGCGGCGCGCGATGAATTCAGCCGGCATATGCGGATCTTCAACTGGGAAACGGTGCGCCCGACAGCGGTGTTTCAGGGACTCGTCAGCGAAGAAGCCGCGCCCTTCATGGGCTTGGCGTCCGATCTGGTGCGCCGCTTCCTGCCCGATGCTGACAGCCGCACGCTCACCGTCGCGGCGATCTGGCTCATCGGCCAATGCAGCATATTCTTGCGCAATCGCGAAATTCTGGCGCAGCCGCCAATCGGGCTGGAGCTCGATGAGTCCGCGCTCGAATGGCTGTCGCAGGCGATCGGCCGCTGGGCGCTCGGCGGCCTTGGCCGGCCCGCCTGAAACGGCGCGCAATGGCCAACAAAGCGGGGGAATGCCGCAAAAATTCCTTGATCCGGGCCTTGACCTGCCCAAAACGAGTGTTTGAAATTCAATCATGCGTTTGAAACATGGGGACCGGGTCATGCAGCCGAGCGCGACAATGACAATGGAGCGACGCGGGGTCATGGGGCGCAATTGGGCAGTCCAGCGGCAAGTGCCGTGGCTGCCGCGCCTTCTCGGCAAATTCGTGCTCGACATTCTTCCCGCGGGACTGGCGAGCGCGATCGGCGGCGTGCTGCTGACCCAGTATCAGCTCGGGCACTCGGCGGCGCCGCGACCGGTCGCCGGACAGGTCGAGCCGGCATCGGCGGAATTGATGGCGATGGTTCGCGACGAGCACGCCATGATCATGAACTACCTCAACAGCCAGATGGCGGCCGAACGGAGCCGTGACAGCGCCGAGGATGCCGCGCCCGCCGCTCCCGCGCCTACCCCACACGGCAGGCCGACTGCGGTTGCGGCCAAGCCCGCGCGCAGCACGGTTTCTGCCTCTGCGGCGCGCCCGCATACGCCGCTCGTGATCGCAAAAGTGCAACGGGATGCGAATGGGCCGGTCGCGCCCGACGACAAGGTGGCGGGCGAGCAAGATTCGCTGCTTGCCAAGACGCTCGACGTCAAGGATCACGTCGTCGCCGCGACGCGCCGCGTCGTCGCTGTCATCGGAACCATGTTCGCCTCGGTCGGCGAGCGCATCGGCAGCGCACTGCCGGGCGGAAGCCAATTCAACTCGGCGTCCTGATGGCGTGGCGATGACGGCAGTTGTGCATAACCGCGGCGTCTGCCGGGCGGGCAGTACCGAGTTACATGCCATTTGCCGCTCGATTGGTGCCTTTTGGCAACAGCGGCCGACTTTTACCGCCGGCGCGTCTTGCCGGGCCGTGTCGCGCCGATTAAGCCATACGGCTACTATGCCGTGGAACCGCTTCCGTAGCACGGTGTTTTGCCGTTTTCGGGCAGAGCGTTGCTGCTGCCTGGGAGGTGGCGATGCGATCGGCCGCTAATTTCAGTCCGGAATGGGGCTACCTCGCCCCTGCGCCGAGTTTCTTGCGCACCGCGCGCATGGTGATCGTCGCCACGGCGGTCGGCGCGACCGCCGGCGCGGCCGTCGTGCTGTCGCTGGTCGACCGCCCGACGGCCGAGCCCGACAAGACCGCGGTCGCGGCACGCGCGATCGTCACCAATGTGCAGGCCGCTGCGTCCGCGCCCACTGCTGCCGCTGCGACGCCTTCGGCCGTCGCCGCCAAGGCGCGACCGTCGACCGCGCCGACCGCCATGTCCGCGACAACGGCCCCGACTAATCCAGCTGACGCATCGCCCGTTGCCGCCGTCAAAGTTGCGCCGACTCCGCCGCCGAGCGCAGCGGCGGCGGCCGCGGCGTTGCCGCCGCCGGCAGCTGCCGCGCCGGCAATTCCGACGGCGTCAATTGCGACCGCCGCGCCGGAAAGCCCGGGCGAAACAAGCGCCGGCAGCGCTCCGACAGCCGCGGTCGGGACGGCGGCGGTTTCAGAGGCGCCGCTGGGCGAGGCCGTGCCTGCCACGGATCAAGCGACCGCCGCGCCGGAGCCGGAGCCCGTGCCGCCGCCGAAAAAAGCCAAGCATCATGTCGCCGACCAAGACGGTGCGAACGGTAAGAACAAGCCGCTTCCGAGCCTCGGCACGGCGCTGCGGCGACTGTTCAGCCCGGACGCGAAAACGTCCTACTATCCCAGTCACGGGCTTTAAATTGCGCCGCAGCGCAGCGCGCTAAAGCGGAAAACAACGCAGCGCGGCCGGACCCCTGGCGATCACTCAAGCGTGCGAATCGCAGGGGCAGAGGTCGGGGGGCCGCCCGGCTCACCGCGCCAAAAGCGTATTGCCGCCCGCCGTGGTCGGCGGGCGGCAATAGGAAAGCTGAACGACCGGAGAAATGGATTACTTGCAGACGCCCTTTTTTACCGCGGCGGTTTGCGCGGTCCAGGCCCCATCGAAGGTCGGCGCTTTGGCGACGAGGGTCCAGCCGGTACCCCAAGGCTTGGCGCCAGTATCCAACCAGATCCGGCAGAAGCCGAGTTCGAACTTGACGACGGCGAAATCGGCGCGCGCCGGGACCGAGGCGGCGAAACTCAGCGCCACCACGCCAACTGCAAAGACCAAACGCTTCATTGTCCAGCTCCCTGTTGTGCCTCATCGGGAACTTTTCGATAGTGCGCGTGCGGTCCTGAGGCAAGCCCGTCTCTGGCCTCGCGCACGACATAAGTCGAGGTGAGGCCGGCGCGCAACATTGAGAGGACAAAGTCCATGCCGGAAGTCGTCGTCTATATTTTGGAAGGTCGCACGCTCGAGGAGAAGCGCGGTCTGGTCAAAGACATCACCGATGCCGTGGTCAAGAATACCGGCGTGCCGAAGGAGGCGGTGGTGATCTCGCTAGTCGAAACGGCGAAAACGGACAAGGGCAAAGGCGGCGTGCTGTTCAGCGAGATGGCGGCCCGCTAGGCCCGCTAACCTCCGTCCCCGAAAACCAACCCGCGGCCCGCGAGCGCGCCGACCGCGAGCGAACTTGCGCGGTTGCATGCCGTTCACCGCATTGCACAATTGACTTGCTGCAGTGCGGTAAATAATTGATAATAAGGGTGCAAAGGCCGGAACGGCAATCGAGGTGCGACAATGAGCGAGGTCTGGGACACCAAAGACGGTCCACGCCGCGTGCGGCGGGATCCGCCGACCCTCGACGATGCGGTGATCGCCGCGCAGGGGCTGACCGACGATATCGACGGCCAGGTCGAGATTGTCACGTCGCTGATGCCGGTGTCCGCCGAGGCGGCCAAGAATGCGGTCCTGAAAATGGGTCAGCGCAAGGACGCCGGCCGCTTGACCGTTATCGGCCGCCACGGCGCGCCGCGCGCCGTCGTGGTCGAACGCCGCGCGCCGCGCCGCAGCGCAGCGCCTAGAGTGAGCGCCGGGCTCCAGAGTCGGGGATAACGCCCGCCGCAACCAGCCGGTGCCAGACGAACAGGATGATGAATGCGCCGACGATCGCGCCCAAAAAATGCGCGCCTTCGTTCGGCCCGTACCAGCCGATCGCCTGACCGATCGCGGTGGCGAGGAAAGCGCCGGCGATGCCAAGAAGCGTAGTCAGGATGAAACCCGCCGGATTGTTAGCCCCGGGCGCCAAAAACCGCGCAATGATTCCAGCCACGAAGCCAATGACAACGACGCCGACAATATGCATGACGCGCCTCGCGATGTGTTTTGGCCACGATGAACGGCGCGTCGATCGCGCCGGCCACCGATTATATTGTTTTGAATACGCCCGGTCGATGCTCGGTGCTATTGTCGGCGTCGTGCCAGGTGCGCCATGACCGACAAAACCATCGTCAAGCCGCGCACGGCGGTGCGCACCACGACGCAGCGGCCGCCGCTTTATAAGGTGATCCTGCTCAACGACGACTACACGCCGCGCGAATTCGTCGTGCTGGTGCTCAAGGCGGTGTTTCGCATGAACGCCGATCAGGCGTATCGGGTGATGATGACGGCGCATCAGCGCGGCGCCTGCGTCATTGCCGTTTATACCCGTGACGTCGCCGAGACCAAGGCCAAGGAGGGAACCGAGCTCGGCAAGAGCAAGGGCTATCCCTTGTTCTTCACTACCGAGCCGGAGGAATAAGGCGCGTGCGGTCTAGCCGGGGGTGGCAGGTGTCGCGTACGGAATCGAAATTGTCGGGGTGCTGTCCGCCATCGCGATCCGCGCCGGCTCGGACGTGAAGGCATCGAGAAAACCGCCGGGCGCCATGCCCGGCGAAAAACACCGTAACGATCCCGAGCATGATGACGCCGTCGTGCCGCGGCGGCGGGTAAATCGCGTGCAGTTGCTTGTCCAAAAGTTCCTGATCGCGTCGATTCATTGGCAAAATATCCTCGACGAGGCAGTGCCAATATGAAACTCGCTGAAACGGCCGGTGTTCGGGCATTCGGCGCGATCACAACGTATTGAAAGCGCTTTCCTATTTGGCGGCCGGATGGGTGCAATGCAGCATCCGCAGGCGGCTTCCTGTACGGCCGCGGCGACCGCCACGGCGATTGGTGACGCAATTGGTGCGGCTCAATCGGTCGGCGGTCCTAGTCTACTTGCCCTGGATCGACAATCCGCCGGGGCCGACATTGATATGCAAACCCTCGGGCGGATGGCGGTCCTGATAAAGCTCGTAGCTCATGATTGCGATGACGATCACGAGCGCGCCGATGATCAGATAAAGCATGTTGTTGCGGGTCACGGCCGGTCCACAATTTTGGCCTATCTTAGCTTGTGAGACGCCGTGGGCAACGCGAAACGCGTAGCTGTCCGCCGCACCTCCGCTCCCCGCGCGCCGGTTTAATTTGTTTCCGAGGCGCCGGGAGCTTGCCGCGATGCGGCGCCGCGCCATTCAGGGGCCTAGGTACGGCAACGACATTGCGCATCCGCTTGCCGCCGTAGTAGTTGTGTTGCAGGTGGCCGTTATCGGCCTCGATCGATGCGGCAAACGGGGGCTCCTCGCAATGGCGCCGGTCCAAGACGTCGCGGTCTGGCAAAACAGGCTCGCTGGGCTGCCGCTCGCGCGCTATGGCGCCGGCGAGACCGTGCTCGCCGAGGGCACCAGGACCGGACGGCTTTTCATTCTCAAAAGCGGCGCGGTCTCGGTCGTCAAGCACGGCATTAAGATCGCCATAGTGGCGGAGCCCGGCGCGGTGTTCGGCGAACTCTCGGCGCTGCTCGATCAGCCGCACGGCGCCGACGTGCGCGCGCTCGAGTCTTGCGAGTTTCATGTCGCCGACGCCGCGCAGCTCCTGGCCGACCCGACGGCGCTCGTTTACGTGGCCACGGCGCTGGCGCGGCGCATCGACGGCGCCAACCACGCGCTCCTCGAACTGAAAAGCCAGCTCGAGGCCGGCGAGCCGGCGAGCCTGATCGAACAGACGGTCGGCAGGATCGAGGGACTGTTGAACGCGATTGGCGCCGGCTATATCCGCGCCAGCGCCGGGCTTGCCGGCCATCATTATACGTAATGGGGCCTAGGGCCGGCCGGCCGGCAGCAGCAAATCTTCATCCGCCAGCAATTCGCGCAGATCGCCGATCGCCTCGATGGCAGCTTCCTCGTCGGTTGCGGATTTGAGGCGATGCCAGACTTCGCGCCATATCGCCCGGCGGCCGCCGCGCATGGCCTCGCCGACATAGTCGCGCGCCTCTTTCAGCGTCGTCAGCCGCCGCGGCTTCGGCGTGTCCTTGATGACAATAGGCGGCGCGATCGGGAAGTCGTCCATGGCACTTATCGTAGCCCGGATTGAGCGTGAGCGAAATCCGGGACGGATGTTGCTCCTCGTCCCGGATTTCGGTTCACTCAATCCGGCTTACGCTTCTTAGGGGAGGGGACCATGCCGCAACGAGTCTTGATCACCGCGGGCGCCGCTGGGATCGGCCGCGAATTTGCGCGCGCCTTTGCTGCAATCGGCGCGCGCGTTTTCATCTGCGACATCGACACCAAAGCGCTCGAGGCGATCGCGAAGGAAATCCCCGGCCTGATCGCGCGGGTTTGCGACATGGCGCGCCGCGCCGAAATCGAGCGCATGGTGCCGGACGCGGTCGCGAGTCTGGGCGGGCTCGATGTGCTGATCAACAATGCTGGCATTTCCGGCATGACGCTGCCGGTCGCCGACTATCCGCCGGACGATTGGGACAAGGTGGTCGCGGTCAATCTCACCGCCATGTTCGACGTCACCCGGCTCGCAATCCCGCATCTCAAGCAATCAAAAGCCGGCGTCATCATCAACATGTCCTCGATCGCCGGCCGCTTCGGCTTTCAGAATCGCAGTCCCTACGCCGCCACCAAATGGGGCGTGATCGGCTTCACCAAGACGCTGGCGATGGAGCTCGGCGAATTCGGCATCCGCGCGAACGCGATCGCGCCCGGCGCGGTCGAAGGCGACCGCATCGAGCGCGTCTTTGCCGGCCGCGCCCAGATCAGCGGCAAGACGATGGCAGAGGTGCGCGACGCGTCAATGGCCGAGCAGTCGATCAAGGTGATGATTGATCCGAAGGACATCGCGGCGCTCGCCGTGTTCCTCGCCTCCGACGCGGCCAAGTCGATCAGCGGCCAGGTGCTACCGATCGACAACGACAGGCAGCGGGCGTGATGGTTTCGCGTGCCTTTAGGTACATAGCCGGATTGAACGGCAGGAAGCTGGAGTGAGCCGCTGTGCTAAAAGCGAAGGGCGGTTTGTCGGTCGCTCTTTGCAGTCGTGGATAGCCGGATTAAGCCGGTTCAGACTAATCGTCGCCCGTTCTAGCGCCACAAGCGTCGCATTTAAGGTGCGAGCCAACGCGAATCATTTTGAATTCGCCGCATTTCGGGTTCGGACAAGGGTCACCCTCGTATTTGGGCCGGCACACCGTCATCGCAACGATGTCCTCTGCAGGCAAGCTTGTAACGGCGTAACCTTCGCGGCGTCTGGCGGCCAGAAAATCAGCCACGCCAGCGGGCAGCTCTCGTCGGATGTTGTGCCTACCGCGATAAATTCCGGCAATTTCCTCAACGCGGGTTTTGGACGTGCGGGCGCTCAATCCGAACCGTTGGGCGAGTTGAGCCGCTGTAGTGTTTAAGTTGAACGCTGCTTTGTGAAATGGCGCTAGGAATGCTGCCGCGAATTTGTCCGCCTGCCTTTCATCGCGCCTAAACACTTTCTTTTCAAAGGCGCTGACGGCTATGCCACGTTTTCGTGTGTGTTGGTGATACAGGGCGCAGTGAGCAATTTCATGTGCGACGGTGAACCGAGCGTGAGGGTCCTCACGCTCGGCGGCGTCATAGGTTGATTGTCTCAGATGAATGCTGCGGTCATCAGCGACGAACATCGCTTCGGCGTCCGGCATCTAACTGTCCGGCAGGCAAATATAATCCCGAAGATAGCCAAAGTACTTCATGCGTCGAAGCGCATCGAGTACATCAAGCCAAGTCTCGTCGTCGACGCCGAGCTCTTTTCTTAAGGTTCGCGCGATTTGGTCATAATCTTCGTCCGAATAACTAGGCATTGCCAATGTCCTCCATCGACAACTTGGACGCTGACCCCCTTGAACCCGCTGCTCAGCTACACCCCGTCGTTGAGCCGCACGTATCGCATTTCAGACAAGTGCCGTTGCGCACCAGAGTGAAGTTGCCACATTCGCCGCAAGCTTCGCCTTCGTAGCCTTTGGCGCGCGCTTCGGCGCGCTTTTCGGCCGCGGCTTGGCGGGCGTGCGCGCGGGCGTCGGTTCGCGCGATCTGCTCGAGCGCCTGCGCCGGCGACAGTTTCTGCTCGGGCTCGGCTTTCAGCGCCGTGCTCCCCGCGACTTCGGCACGGGCGCCGGCGGTGGCGAGCGCGGTGACTTTGCCGGACCCCGACCCCCCTCCCTGGCCTTCCCCCACAAGGGGGGAGGCAACAGCGGAGCCCCCGCGGCCGCCTTCAGTGCGGTCGCCGCCGCCGTGCATGATCTTCAGCCGGTCGGTGCGCGAACGGGTCAAGCCCTTCGACACGTAGCGCGCGTCGGGCGCGGGCTTGCCTTCCTCGACGCCTTTGCCGAGCACGTCGAAGCCGCTTTCGCCCGGCTCGACATGGGCGAGATCGAAGCGCGACAGGTAGCTCACCGCGAGCTCGCGGAACACGTAGTCCAGAATCGAGGTGGAGTATTTGATCGAGTCGTTGCCCTGCACCGGGCCGGACGGCTCGAAGCGGGTGAAGGTGAAGGCGTCGACATATTCCTCGAGCGGCACGCCGTATTGCAGGCCGAGCGACACCGCAATGGCGAAGTTGTTGAGAAGCGAGCGCAGCGCCGCGCCCTCCTTGTGCATGTCGATAAAAATTTCGCCCAAGCGCCCGTCGTCATATTCGCCGGTGCGCAGATAGACTTTATGGCCGCCGACCACGGCTTTTTGCGTGTAACCTTTGCGGCGGTCGGGCATGCGCTCGCGCTCGCGCATGACAACGATGCGCTCGACCACTTTCTCGACGATTTTTTCAGCGAGCCCCGCGGCGCGCGCCGCGGCCGGCTTCTCGATGAAGGCCGAAAGTACGTTAGAATCTTGGACGTCCTCGTCCTCCTCCTCGTCGGCGATGAGCTGGCTTTGCAGCGGCTGCGACAGCTTCGAGCCGTCACGGTAAAGCGCGTTGGCTTTGAGCCCGAGCTTCCACGACAACAGATAAGCGGCCTTGCAGTCCTCGACGGTGGCCTCGTTCGGCATGTTGATGGTTTTGGAAATGGCGCCGGAAATGAACGGCTGCGCGGCCGCCAGCATGCGAATGTGGCTGTCGACCGAGAGGAAGCGCTTGCCGATGCGGCCGCACGGATTGGCGCAGTCGAACACGGCATAGTGCTCGGGCTTCAGATACGGCGCGCCTTCCACCGTCATGGCGCCGCAGACATGGGTATTGGCGGCCTCGATCTCGCGCTTGGAAAAGCCGAGATGGGCGAGCAGGTCGAAGTTCGGTGCGGCGAGATCGGCCGCAGCGACACCGAGCGCATCGCGCAGGAAGTCGGCGCCGAGCGTCCATTTGTTGAAGGCGAACTTGATGTCGAAGGCGGTCGGCAGGGCCCTTTCCACCTTTTCGATCGCCTCCGCCGTAAAGCCCTTGGTCTTGAGCGTGGTGTGGTTGATCGCTGGCGCCTGGCCGAGCGTGCCGTGGCCGACCGCATAGGCGACGATCTCGGCGATCTCGCTTTCCTTATAGCCGAGCACGCGCAAGGCTTCTGGCACGGCGCGGTTGATGATCTTGAAATAGCCACCGCCGGCGAGTTTCTTGAATTTCACCAGCGCGAAGTCCGGCTCGATGCCGGTGGTGTCGCAATCCATGACCAGGCCGATGGTGCCGGTCGGCGCCACTACGGTCGCCTGCGCATTGCGGTAGCCATGCGCCTCGCCGAGCGCGATGGCGCGGTCCCAGGCGCGCTTGGCATGCTCGATCAGTGCGCGGTCCGGGCAGGCCTTGTGGTCGAGCGGCACCGGTGGCGTCGTCATGTGCTCGTAGCCGGTACGCTCGCCGTAAGCGGCGCGGCGATGGTTGCGCATCACCCGCAGCATCACGTTGCGGTTTTCGCCATAACGCGGGAACGGTCCGAGCTCCGCCGCCATTTCCGCCGACGTGGCGTAGCCCGCCCCGGTCATGATCGCCGACAGGGCGGCGCAAATGGCGCGGCCGGCCTCCGAATCGTAGGGAATGCCCGACGACATCAACAGCCCGCCGACATTGGCGTAGCCCAAGCCCAGCGTGCGGAAGTCGTACGAGCGCTGCGCGATTTCCTGCGACGGGAACTGCGCCATCAGCACCGAGATTTCCAGCACGATGGTCCACAGCCGCACCGCATGCTCGTAACCCTCGACGTCGTAGTGGAGGACGGACGACGGAGGATGGATGACGGATGATTGATCTGTCGTCTGCTGGCGGAACGCCAGCAAATTCAGCGAAGACAGATTGCACG
>Ga0187783_10003570_pt1 | contig 11471 bp, 12 predicted proteins | sample 1015_SJ02_MP02_2_FD_132471 | JGI IMG/M metagenome (GOLD analysis project Ga0187783, IMG submission 132471) | Tropical peat soil microbial communities from peatlands in Department of Meta, Colombia - 1015_SJ02_MP02_20_MG | ecosystem: Environmental > Terrestrial > Soil > Wetlands > Peat | place... | reverse complement strand
AGCCACAGTTCGTGGCTTTGCCCACAAATTCCCTCCTGCCCAATAATTCTGATTTTTGCCCAAAAAATCGCTTGAGGTAACGAAACATGCCTCAGTTCTTATTTCTGCCAACATTTCAGGGGCAGCCAGACGCCGTGACGCTGGACACTATTTATGAGCGTAATCGGGGATTTTCACCAACGGCCACACGATTTGTTCGCCCGCCTTCAACGGAGCGATTAGTCGTGCTTAACGGCGTAGGGGCGGGTGGGCACCGCATTTTCATGTCGCTGGAATCTGGGAATTACACGGCGACGCTATTGAAGGACGGCAGAATTCAAAGCAACGGAGTCGTGGCTTCACTGGATTGGCATTCTTGTCCGGAGTCCGAGATACCGGTTCAATTCCTGCTTCGTTCATCTCATGAATCAGGACGACCAAATTATGGCACAGAACCTTGCACAGAACTTCGTTGACCATTGCAACGTCAGTCTTCGAGAACGTGGAGTCTATTGCAGCGCTTGTGGTAGTGCTACATTACCTCCTGCACTCTCCTCTTGACAACCAGTAGGAGAAGTGTATGCTCATCCTGGTAGCCAAGAGGAACGACCTTTTATGCCAGATAGGTCGAGTGATCTTGTCCAGGGCACCCTGGACATGCTTATCCTGAAAACTTTGGGCCTAGAACCTATGCATGGATACGGGATTTCTATCCGAATCGAACAGATGAGCCAGGGCGTTTTTCGTGTAAATGCGGGCTCGTTGTTTCTCGCCATTCAGCGCCTCGAGCGGGCTGGATTGATCAAGGGAGAATGGAGAGACACTGAGAACAGAAGGCGAGCGAAGTACTACGCTCTGACGGAACCGGGGCGAAAGAGGCTCAACCGCGAAACGCGAGAATGGGGGAGGCAAGTGGCAGCTATCGCCAGAATCTTGGAGGCTTCGTAAAGGTGGAGTTAGGTGTAATCATGTCCTTGCTGCGAAATCTAGCGACCGGGCTTCGATCCCTGTTCTGTAAAGAGCAGGTCAGTAAGGAACTGGACGAAGAAGTCAATGGCTTCCTAGAGATGGCGGCGGAAGAAAAGATGAAGCAGGGGATGAGCCGCCAGGACGCCCTCCGCAGGGTGCGTTGGGAGCGCGGGACCCTCGAAGTCACGAAGGAGGTCGTGCGAGCTGGGAGTTGGGAATCATGGGTGGAGACGTGTTGGCAGGACCTCTACTTTGGATTCCGCACGTTGTCCAAGAGTCCCGGATTCACCTTCGTTGCTGTAGTCGTGCTGGCTCTCGGCATCGGTGTCAACGCTACCATTTTCAACACGGCAAACGCTGCCCTCTGGCGGACCCTGCCAGTGGCTGACCCACAGAGTCTCGTGCGGCTGATACCCGTCAGGCAAGACAATCATGAAAGCGAGGATCTGCCTGTCCAGTTAGCCGGAGAATTGCGTCGCACTGACACTTTCTCCGATGTGATTACAAGCACCGATGACGGATTGTCCTTTTCCTACAAAGGTGGCAGCGCGGAGCGCGTGTTGGGCGAAGTCGTCTCACCAAACTTCTTTGCTTTCTTGGGAATTCAGCCCGAGCTCGGCGAAGGGTTTTCAGCTGGCGTACGCAAAGGCGAGTGGGCGCCTGAAGTAGTCCTCTCCTACCGCTTTTGGCGACGACGGTTTGGTGGTGATCCCCATGTCCTTGGGCGGACCATCCGGTTGAACAATTATCCCTTCGTGATCGTTGGCGTTTCACCACGAGATTTCTATAGTTTGCGGGTGGGGTTCGACCCAGAACTGCGGATGCCGCAGTTGCCCCCCGGAATCAGCCTCAGTCAAAGTGAACTGCTCAGCTCGTCTTATGCAGAAATCACGGCACGGCTCAAGCCGGGCATTGGAATCGTACAGGCGGAAACTGCCACGGACGCGGCGTCTCAGCAGCTCTTGCACGACGACCAATACAATCAGCGGCGGGTGAATCCCATATGTCACGTCCGCCTTGCCCCGGGCCGTAGGGGTTCGCCTGGAGAGTTGGCGCCCTATCGCACTTCGTTGTTGGTTTTGGTCGGCCTGGCTGGCATTGTGTTGCTCCTGACTTGTTTTAACCTCACAAGCATGCTCCTGGCCCGCGCGACAAGCAGGCGACGCGAGTTTGCGGTTCGCGCCGCCATCGGCGCTGGTCGAGGCCGACTTGTTCGTCAGATGTTCATGGAGAGCCTGCTTTTGGCAATAGCGGCAGGAGCCGCCGGTCTTGCCATTATGTCCTCGACCGGGAACTTGATTCGGAGTTTCCTTCCCCAGGGACACATCAATGTAGTTCTCGATCTCAATCCGGACCTGCGGAGTCTGTGGTCCGCGCTGGGTGCCACCCTGCTGGCAGGCGTGCTCATCGGTCTCCTTCCCGCCTTCGAGGCAACCAGAAACAACATCACGCTCGGACTCAAGAGTGATTCTGCCGCGTCGATCGGCGATGCTCGCGCAGCCGCGTTTCGCAAAGGCTTAACCATCGCTCAAGTCGCGCTGTCGTTATTACTCCTGACCACAGCCGGGCTCTTCGAACGATCCGTCCGGAACCTTGAGGCAGAAGATCCATTTCCTCAGCCGGATCGGGTACTACTGTTCCGAATGAAGCCGCAGAGAGAGCTGTACGATGGTGAGCGGATTCGGGTGCTGGCAGCTGAAGTTGTCCGTCGCACATCGGCGCTTCCCGGAGTCAAAGCCGCAGCTCTGGCAGAGGAGGGACCGTACGGAAGTCGTGGCGCCATGCGCGGTCACATGCATACATTGGATGGCCGAACTGCCGATGCCGATATGGACATCGTCAGCCCAGCCTTGTTCACCACACTTGGAATCCCGCTGCTCAACGGACGCGACTTTTCCGTTCGGGACAATGAGGCCTCCAAGCCGGTGATGATTGTTGACGAAACCTTCGCCCGGCGGCTTTTTGCGGATGACAACCCCATTGGGAAATTGGTCAAAACGTCTGTGCACGACACCGATGTCGCATTCGAAATTATCGGAGTTGTTCGCGCGTCCCGCTATTACGACCTGCATCAATCCCCGCCCCCAATGGTTTTCCTTAATCTTCAACAAGTGGGGCCCTACATGCCGACGCTCCACGTTCGAGTGGCCTCCGCCAATCCCGAGACCGTGGTTTCAGAGGTACGCCACGAGTTCGATCTTATCGATCGCGGTGTGCCCATATTTGACGTTAGGACGCTGCGAGACCGCGCTCTCGATAACCTCGCGCAGCAGCGGCTGGTCGGCGATCTGACGGCTGCGTTGGGAGCGTTGGCCCTGGGTCTGGTGGCCATTGGTCTCTACGGCCTCATGGCTTTCTCGGTTGCGCGACGCACGCGTGAAATCGGCATTCGCGTGGCGCTTGGAGCCGAGCGCAGGCAGATCATGAGCCTTGTCACTGGGGAGGGAATGCGCATCGTTCTCACGGGCGTGGCCTTCGGGCTCCCTGCGTCCTTCGTTGTGGCTCATTTGATTGCCGCGATGCTCTACGGCCTTCATCCCAATGACCCATTTTCGTTTGCGACCGTGACATTCGTTTTGGGTGTCGTTACTCTGCTCGCGTGCTACCTCCCCGCCAGGCGTGCGACCCGCGTCGATCCGCTGGTGGCCTTGCGTTACGAGTAGGAGGTTCGCCCTCTCCACTTACACTACCTAGCCTGAAGCGCCTCTTTGAATTAGAGTATTATCTTTCGAGTCACGTTATTGTGCAGGAACCAGAGTTTTTGGCAACAGCGGGGGCAGTCGTGAACTTGCGCAAAGATGACGGTGGGAACCGCCGATGCCAAAATCGAAAAGGCACTCGTGACGCCAACGTCCTAGCCCGTCGAATGGCCTGGCGGCTTAGTCGATGTGGACCTTCCGCGTCTCCGCTGTCAATTTGCCTTGCACGCCTTCCTGCACCACCGATCGCAAAGTATAGAATCCGGGTGACACTTCCAACGATAGCGTCCCAGTGATTCCAGTCTCTGTCAGCCGTTCGTAGCTTTCCGGCTTCAACGCCAGCTCCATCTCCGCCTCTCTGCCCGTGATGAATGTCCCCTGGAGATCGTAGAGCGCGGCGACAAAATTCAACTTCTCGAGGTGGATATCCTTTTGACGCTGGAATGGAAGCCCCCGCGCGTCTATGTGAATGTTGAGCGACAGCCGTCGCCCATTCGGTGTAGTCTGCGTCAGTTGCAGTTTCACTTCGGCCGGTACTGCTTTAGATTCTTCGTCCCCCATAACCGCTTGATCGAGAGCGTGAGTCTGGTCGAGCTGCGCTGCAGCCGCACCGTTGGGAGCAAGGTAGCCGGGCCTGGCTTGAACAAAACCGGACCCGTTGTTCTTTAGCTCGATTTTCAGCCTGTGATACTTGCCGTCTTCCGCAGGCTGAAATGCCAGCTCGTAGGCGACTTCGGGAACGACGCCTAGTTGATAGAACCCAAGATTAAGATCGTTGTTATTGTGAAAGAACAGGCCGCCGGTGCTCTCCGCGAAGCGAGCCATGGCGGCGTCCTGGCTTTCCAGGCGTTCACCCAACGACCGAGCTTCATAGATCATGCTGAGCGGATGAAGTGCCGCCGCTTCTGCGGGCTCGTTAAGCGGCCGCGCCGGCGCTTCCGCGTAAAGTCCTTTCGCGTCGAGTGCATTGATCACCACCCCGGCGCGCAGCGCGTCTTGTACAATAGCGTCCTCCTGCGGGCCCACGTCGCCGGAGACGAAGCCTGAGGAGGCAATGAGAAGCATGCGCTTGCCCGGCATCGTGGCCACGGTTTTCAAACACGCCCGGATCGCGCCGAAGGTGCTTTCCGAAAGCAACTGGGCCTGCAACCAAGTTGCGGAGGCTTGCGTTTTAACCTCAGTCACTATCGCTGTCGTCGCCGGATCATAGCCGCCAACTTTTTCTCCCCCCGCCCCCGCGCTGGAAGCTGCGTATTCAGGCACCTCCTCGAAGGCCAAACATTGCGTCGCGTCATGCCCAGGGCACTGGCAATCTTCCAAGACCGCAGATTGTAGTGCGGTGGGATCGCCGCTAGAAATTTGGTAGGCCTGGTAAACCGTGATCCTCGGACATGACCCAATCCCACCCGCTGAAAGGCGAGGATGGCTCTGTAACCCTTGCACGCCAGTAATCAGCAACTTGGTGTCACTGGTGAACCGCACAACCTCACCGGCCGAGGTGTCGAAGATTGCGACTCCGTCCCCCGCTGAAAGTTCCTCTTTTATGAAACGCGACGCCGCGATCTTGGCGCGACCCAGATCGCCAGGAGGCGTATTCACGTCGTCAAACAACAGAGCAATCGACCGCCCGGCAGACACCGATTGCATTGGCACAGGAATGGATGGCGGTACAGGCGCGGAGGGTCTGGCCTTCGTTTGCTGTCCCGGGGCAGGCTCTCGGCTTGCGTTGTTCTCAACTGAAAAAGCAACAGCCTCCCGTCTCTTTCCCGAGTCCAGGACTTCGAAATCGTCCCGGCTGAGTCCCTTGACGGGCTTTCCACGAGAATCGCGGACCACTATCTCAACTTCTACCAACCGTGCTTCGGAATGAAGTACGGCAAGCTGGGGCTGATACGGATGAGAGCTGATGCGCACTTCGCCGGGCAAGAGCCGTAACGAGCGATCCTGGGCAAAGAGGTCGGCAGCCGATACAACAGCCATCAGCCCTAGGCCTACAAACAGCTTCCTCTGCATTAAGAGCGCACTATAACACGATTGCGATCATTGCTTTTGGTGCAAATGCAAACGGTGCTCTCATGAATGGGAGCCGCGCAAAAGTACAGGGGGGAGCCAAAAGTCTGCCCGTCGTGTAAAAGCTGGAGCAAAGCTCGCATGTTTCAGCAGGGCCTGATAAAACCCTGGACTTGATCCGACTGAAGTGGACTTCACGATTAATTCGGTCTTGTCGTATTGCTCCAAAACACGAAACCCAATCCCCAACTCGCAGATCTCGCGAATCAGAACCACGACGTTGTGGCAGAGAATCTTGCTCAGCGTCTCGTTGACCATCGCAACATCGCAGAAGACGGATCCGCAGGACGCGCAGCTAATTCTGCGCCTCATGCCCAAGGATGATTTTCCCAAGATCAATATCAGGCAAGAATGCCTTGGCCGAGGGATTGTGAATGCTATCCGTGATAGCAACCGGCTAAGAAACTAACATTGGCTCGACGTCAGCGTCTTTTACGTCGCTTCCATTCTTCCGCTGTAATCTCCCAAAGCTCTGCAGGAAACGTTCCGCCGACATACTGGTGCTCCATCGTGGCAATGACCCGCATGCCCTGCTTTTCAGAGATGCGGCGCGAGGCCGTATTAGCGATGGCCTTCGGCACGCGCAACACGGGGAAGTTCAAAACGTTGAACCAGAAGTCGGTTGCGGCGTCGCAAGCCTCGCTCATGAGGCCTTGACGCTGCCAGGGAAGACCGAGCCAGAATCCGCGATTCTCGTCGCCAATGCGCATTAATGAGATGCTCCCGATTAATTCATTCGGATTGGCCTTCAAACGCAAGCTCCAATGCCAAGCATCTCCCCTTTTGCTTGCGGGAAGAGCAACGTCACGATAGTACGTCAATGCTCCATCTGGCGGATATGGCCAAGGCACAGCCTTGGTAAGAAAGCACACGATTTCCCAACGCGGAAAAAGCTTTTGCGTCTGTTCCGCATCCGCCAGTTCAAGAGGACGCAACCACAGGCGTGGTGTTTCAAGTGTCGGCATCATTTAGCTGGGCTTCGGTGCGGCAAGGCCACGCATTATATTGTACGGTTCCGTGCATGCATCTGGTTTGGCGTTATAACCTCATATCACCTATCCGACCGGTCAATGGTGGAATCTGATTCAAGCACTGAAAATGCTCCCTTTTTGTGCAGCGATAGGAATTTTTGTGCAGAGTTTACAAACTGTGGAACAGCGACGACCGGCAGATCTTCACGGAGTATGCGGCCCGTTGTTTACTGGCTGGATATTCTAGGTGAACCGAGCGACGCAGAGATTGAGTGAACCACAAGCGCAAACGCGTGGTAACTAATTTAGGACTTTAGGATCAAATCCCCAGCCATCACATGGGCGTGAAGTCGATGCGTTCCTGTCCCAGTCTTGCGTACAGAGTTGCCGAGCCAACCCTTCGGATCGCCGAACTGAGTGCCACTAACATCCCCAAACCTCACGGAAAGGTCGACCTCAGAATACTCTTCCGGATTTTCCACTTGAATTGTGAGGTCCCCACCAGTAAGTTCAAGGTCCTTGTCGCCGCGAACGCCCTCCACCATTAAGTCTCCACCGCGCATACGGGCATACAAGTCGGTCGACACCGGAATTTTTATCGTGACTTGCAGCTCGTTCTTGGGAACATGCGACATCGTTAAGTCCACAGTGCCGTTTGCGCGCTTGAACCGAATCTTGATGTTTTTGGCTTGCTCCACGTTCTGGCCATCAACGTGAATAGAAATCTTGTCCGAAGCGCTTCCGATGACACGAAAGTTTCCTTCGTGCAGGTGCAAGCGCAGTCTTGTGCCACTAGCAACCGTCCTTTCAAAATCTTGATGTTCCAGAGACGAGATTTCTTGAACCGCTTGGCAAAACCCTACGGACGCAAGAAGCAGGCAAACTGAGGCGATCCGCAACGCGCTACTCATGGGAATGACCTCCTAATCGGTGCAGTACGCAGACGATCGTCAACCAGTTCCCTCTGGTACCCATCAAGGCTGACAACATTGTAAGCCCGCCGAAAGTGTCCCTTAAGGCGTTCATTCTTCTCGGACAATCCGGGATTGACTTCAGATTCTCGTTCCGTTGAACCCCCTCTGAGGGAATTCTTGGAGCCCGCCCAGAGCCGGACGAGCAAACTACCGCGATCAACCCATACCCCTTTCACCCTTAGGCGGCCTTGCCGAGGATGGGCTGCGTACAGTGTGCGCATCGTGTTGCCTTAATTGGTATCTCGCTCAGGCACTCGGGACACTTCTTGGTCTTAGGATCGGCTGGAGCAGGGGCCGTTCGCATCCGCGAAATCAAAGCGTTGACTGGCACGACGACAAAAAAGTAAATTGCCGCTGCGACCAGCAGAAATGAAACTGTCACGTTAAGCAAATCTCCAAGGGGAAACACCGTGCCATTGAGGGTAAAGCTGAGGGCAGAAAAATCTGGTTTGTGCACGACAGCCGCGACTAAGGGTGTGAGTAGGTCTTTGGTCAGGGCCGTAACTACGGCACCGAACGCCGCACCGATAACGACACCAACCGCCATGTCGACCACGTTGCCACGAAGAATGAACTGTTTGAACCCGCTGAGCATGGCCTCCTCCTTTGATTGCGGAGGACAATTTTGTTCGAATGTGGACCCTACGTCAATGGATTGGACTAGAAGGGAGAAGAGCGGGGCGCAGCCTGCCCTCCACAGCCGGGACCAAGAACCTGTCCTTCGTTTGCATGGCTTCCGTGCCCGAGCGCCGGGCCACTAATACGGGGTTACTACGCAGCGACTCTCCGACTTTCCGTACCGGCAAATTTTTCACTCCGCCGGAATTGTTCTACCAGCCGGTAGCGAACAGTCTGCGGGCCCCGCGGATCCCACATTTCTGATACTTATCGTAGGCAACTGCGGCCCGCTCCCGGACCTGCTCGTTGCTTTCACGATCAATCCAGCCATCTAGCGCACTTTTTAGCGTGTATGCCTCAGGAGCCATCAAACCGGTCGTCCACAGCAAGGGATATGCCCCGGTTGTCCTTAGCAGCTCGGAAAAATATTGTTGGCTTGCGCATGCCAGAATAATTGCATCGCGGTGAATCGCGTCCTTCTTTCGCGGAACGATGGGGAGTCGAAAATCCATTAAACCATCGTGGCCCACGTATGCGACCAGATCAGCTCCCCCGTGAGCGCTCAGAGAGACAGTTGCGGACGCAACCGACACCGTAATCGGCTCGGGACGGTCGCCTGCTGCGGCATCGAAAAAGTCAAGAATGGCCTGCCGTATTTCGTCTCCCCGATAAGCGTCGGCTACAAGATAGACGTCTGCTGTGTGGTAGTGGAACACGCATCGTTCGAGAACCTCGATCTTCGGCTTTTCCCGGCAATCGAGCAACGTCCAGTCGGGACTGCGTGCGAAGAAAGTTTTCACACCCGCTGCCGCTCCCCAGTATAGGTTGTGTCTGGCATCCAGCCCGTTCCCCAACTGGGCGGGCACGGGGACAATGCCCTGATTTTGATTGTCCGCGAGAGCAACAAAGACATGGATGGTTCGCCTTGCCGGATTCTGTGCTCGCAGCTGGGTGACGATAAAAAGGCAGAGAACAATAGCGGCGAGGATACGAATGGAGGATCGGCAAAAACATTGGCCGGCATCCATGACATGGTTGGTGTCGATCCTCGTGGGCATTGGGGATTTCCCCTACCTTCGCTACGACTTTACCCTCATCCTTAAAGGAGGACCAGGGCGATGTGATGCCGCGCTACATCGAGAGTGCCCTCGGTAACTTGGCCACAATTTGGCTAGGGCTTAGACTTCCGGAGAGCTCGACGTGCGATCCAAGGCAGCACTGCTGTTTGGCGTTTTCATCGTAGCTTTCGTCTACGTGTCGCTGTTCTGCCGTCGCATTCCCATTGGGATCCAAAGCTCTCTCTTTTTCCTAGTGGTGCTTCTCGAAATTGTGATGATCGCGGCAGGATGGCGGTATTGCCTCGAAGATCGGAAGACTAACGGCGCGGCCAATTGGCGGAGACGATTTGCGTTACTCGGCGTGACGGCCAATACGACCGCGTTTGCCATTCCGGTCGTGTCTATCGTCTACATGATCTTCTACCCCTCGGCTGCCGGCCGCATGCGCCTACCCATGATTAACGGACAAAAGATGGTGATCGCGTGTCTTGTATTTTCACTGTGTGGTTTCATGGCTGGGATCCTGGCTCCGGCGCGAAGCCGAGTTGCAACGGCCGTGGGCAGTCTGATCATTGCACTGCTGGTCCTGGCCATCCCAATGGGAATTCTGTGAACCGCTCGAGAAGTCGCAATCGGCGTAGGCGCCAGGCTTTCAAGGCTGATTTTGCAATTTCATCAAAAAGGAAAGCTGGCGGGCTGTTTCTTGCATCTCTCGATCTACCATAACTCGAACGGTTCGCCCCGCTGAATATCCTTGACGCTGATTTCGAGCGAAACCACAATCGAGTCGGTGCCTGTTAATTTCCCACGGCGCTACAAGGTTGGATATGCCTCGAGCATGGCAGGAGAGATTCGCAAGAATGTTCGATTGGAGGTGGGTGAAGACGTACTCTACTGGTCCGTTGTGCAAGAGCGGGCCAACTGGCTTTGGATGCAACCCGGTATTCTCCAGCTCACATCACAGCGGCTGATTCTGCTCGAGCATCACGCCTTTTCCCCCGATTGGATTCTCGAGATTCCGCGATTTGCCATCCTCCATGTCACGAGCCCAGAAGATTCCGGCACCGATTGGACAAGCATTTCCTATTCGATCGGGGACGCCGTGAAAACCCTCGAACTGCGTCCGCTCGCCTTGCGGGGCCGTCCTTCCCCGGAGCAAACCGCCACTCTCTCTCGAGCGATCCGGGCATTTCACTCGGGCGAACTCAGCCCTAACTTCGTCGCCAATGCGGAGAAGGCCCATGAACCCGCTGCGGAGCCGCCCAGCTATTCGAGCGTCTCTCTGCTCACACTGCTCTGTCTGGTCCTGCTCGTACGGTTTGGGTTCTACGTCGCCAAGTTTCCTGCAGAATGGCGCGCCAAGGAAGCCTACACCGCATCTTCGGATTGCAACCAGTTCCTCCTCACCACCCGAGCTCAACTCGAACCGAGAGATCCCAAACTCTCTCAGGCAGCCATCGCGGATGGGTCGGGCGGGTTCTGTGTGGTGCAAAAGATGACGGTCGCTCGTGTGTGGAGCGCCAGCGGCCAGCATGTGTGGCTGGTCGATTCGCGCGGTAAGGACTATGACGATGTCCGTGCCTTGAACTCGGTCGATGCGGATCTTTGGTGGCGAATGCGGCCGGGAGAAGCGGTGTATGTTCTCCTGGCGGGAGATCAACCGGCTTGGATTTTCCACAAGGGCAACCTCTTCGAAACACGAGCGAACCCCGATCACAACTTCTGGGAACAGTCGTTTCTAATGCTGACAGCCTTTCTTTTCTGTGCGCTGATTACGGCTCTCGTTGCCGTTGTGCTGCGAAGAACCGTGCTGGCACGCCGTCATGCAGTCCTCGCGCACGCTGGATAAACGGTTTTCACGCCATCGTACCGCTTGAGAAACCATCCGGTCGGAAGGTGCAGGTGCGGCGAGCTGCGATTCATCCCGAGTAGAGCTTTCGCACGCACGAGGTTCACCTCGCAATGGGGGGGCTATAGGTGATCGAGGCTTCGAAAAGTGTGTCGCTCAGACCTTTGTTGTACACGACGGAATTCAAGAAGCGCTGATTCGACATATCTCCGTTGTAGAAGCGAGTGACGCTGAACGGCGTCATGATGCCGCCGACGGGGCGGTAATTGTCGTAGATCTCCTCT
>Ga0187783_10003569_pt1 | contig 11475 bp, 11 predicted proteins | sample 1015_SJ02_MP02_2_FD_132471 | JGI IMG/M metagenome (GOLD analysis project Ga0187783, IMG submission 132471) | Tropical peat soil microbial communities from peatlands in Department of Meta, Colombia - 1015_SJ02_MP02_20_MG | ecosystem: Environmental > Terrestrial > Soil > Wetlands > Peat | place... | reverse complement strand
TCCGGCGCGCCCGTCACCTGCCCCATGGCCTGCATCGCGGCTTCGCTCTGTGCAACCTTCGCCTGCAGCTGCTTAAGTTGCCGGCCGCGCTCCAGGTCCTGCTTTGCCAGCTCAAAGGCCGCGAAGGCAAGCACTACCGTCGCCAGTCCAAAGCAGAGCGAGAAGCGCAGTCCCCATCTTTTTCTGGATTTGGGCTGGGCAGGCTGCGAAACCGAGCGTCTTTCCGTGCGCACCTTCTCCATCAGCGCCGACTTGACCTGGGGTCGAGGCACAACCGGACTCGTCGACAAGCCTAGGAGCGCTATGCGCTGACGCGACGCGGCAAGCTGCTGCCCACATGCGGGGCAGTCGCGCACGTGTGCTACGAGCGTCAGTTTCTCCTCGCCATCCAGCGCGCCCAGCGCGTAGAGGTCGAGGTCTTCCGGGTTGGCGTGCGCCGTGATCATCCCAGTATCTGTCTCAGCGTTTGCATGGCGGTTCGTACGCGTGTCTTTACCGTTCCCAGCGGGGCCCCGGTTTTGGCGGCAATCTCGCTCTGTGTCATTCCTTCAAAATAGGCTAGCTCCACTGCCTGGCGCTGCTCGGCGGGCAGTTTCTCAATAGCAGCCGAAACCGTGCGTGCCATCTGGTTGCGCGCTGCCTCGTCCTCAATGTTCTGTGGCGACGCGAAGGTTCCCGCAAAGTCGCCCTCTTCTTCTTCGAGCACTTCACGGTCACGGCGCCCGCGCAGCCGCGAGATGGCGCGGTTTCGCCCGATCACTATGAGCCACGCCGGCAGTGAGCCCCGGCTCGCGTCGAACTGGCCGGCGTTTCGCCAGAGCTGCAGGAAAAGATCCTGAAGAACCTCTTCGGCGGCCTGCCGGTCGTTGAGCACACGCATCAGCATGCCGAACAGAACCGGCGAATAGCGGTCGTAGAGCGCCGAAAGCGCAGACTCGTCACCGGCCATCATCTTCGCGATGAGCGCGGAGTCAGGCACGTGCTGCGCTCCTGCAGTCACCGGGCCACGCTTCGTCCATATCGTGAATACGCGATGAAGAGATGCATTGGATTGCTCGCTGGGTGACGCTTTCGGGGGAGTAGGCCGTTTCGGCGCTATTTCTTCAGAAGCCGGGGTAAGCTACTTTGCACTTATATCACCCGCAGGCGGCGCAGCGGGGCAGGCAAGTGATCGATCGAATGATGCGCTCTGCGGTTTGATTTCATCCCTCCGAAAATTGTGCAGTTTTTTTCACCCCCACCAAACCGCGCCAATCCGATCCCATCATGGCTCGCGTATAGCCAACAGAGGCCCTCCCCCGAATCGCAGATGGTGCGGTTCATCAAAGCCGGCCTCATCCGAAAAATCTCAATTCCAAAACCACCCTCGCTGAGGAAAGGAAAACGTGTGATGAAAAAGCTTGTGAAGCTGTTTGTTGTTTCGATCCTGATGTACACCGGAACCGCGATCTATGCACAGAACGACCCCATGGTCGGCGGAGCTGCGATGTTTCCGACCAAGAACATCGTTGAGAACGCACTCAACTCGAACGATCACACCACGCTGGTTGCCGCGGTCAAGGCCGCTGGCCTGGTCGACACCCTCGAAGGCCCCGGGCCGTTCACGGTCTTCGCTCCCACCAACGAAGCCTTCGCCAAGCTGCCCGAGGGCACAGTCGACAATCTGCTCAAGCCCGAGAATCTCGATACGCTGAAGAAGGTTTTGACCTACCACGTCGTCTCAGGACGCATCACCACGCACGACCTGAAGAAGATGATCGCCGATGGCGGCGGCACGGCCACGCTGACGACGGTGGAAGGCGGATCTCTGTGGGTGATGTGGAAAGACGGCAAGTTCTGGATCAAGGACGACAAGGGCGGCATGGCGACGATCACAATCGCCAACGTGTACCAGTCGAACGGCGTGATCCAGGTGATCGATACGGTCCTGATGCCGTAGGAAAGACAGGGAACAAGGGAACAAGGGACCAAGGCCTCACCCTCGCCGCAAGAGCAAAGAGCGCGGCGAGAGTGGGGCCGGTACGGGCCTGACTCGCAGGCTCACTTCTGCTGCTCTTCTCCTACACGCAGCACGGCCAAGAACGCTTCCTGCGGTATATCGACCTTGCCGATCCGCTTCATGCGCTTCTTGCCTTCTTTTTGCTTTTCGAGTAGCTTGCGTTTGCGCGTGATGTCGCCGCCATAGCACTTGGCGAGCACGTTCTTGCGCAGCGGGCTCACGGTTTCGCGGGCGATGACCTTGGCCCCGATCGCCGCCTGGATCGCGACTTCGAACTGCTGGCGAGGAATCAGTTCGCGCATCTTCGAGACCAGGGCCCGGCCGCGCTCGTAGGCGTGATCCTTATGCACGATGATCGAAAGCGCGTCGACCGGCTCGCCGGAGACGAGGACATCGAGCTTGACCATGGGCGACTCCCATTCGCCGGCCAGTTGATAGTCGAGCGACGCGTAGCCGCGCGAAATCGACTTGAGGCGGTCATAGAAGTCGAGGACGATTTCGTTGAGCGGCAGCTCGTAGCTCAGCATCACGCGCGTCGGCGTGACGTATTCGAAGTTGACCTGCTTGCCGCGCTTCTCTTCGACGAGTTTGAGGATCCCGCCGACGTATTCTTCGTTGGTCAGGATCTTGGCGGCAATGACCGGCTCTCGGATCGATTCGATGTTCTGCGCTTCGGGCCAGCGCGAAGGGTTGTCGACTTCGATCACTTTTCCGTCGGTCAGCGTGATGTGATAACGCACGCTGGGCGCAGTGGTGATCAGGTCCAGTTCATATTCGCGCTCCAGCCGCTCCTGAATGATCTCCATGTGCAGCAGGCCCAGAAAACCACAGCGAAAGCCAAATCCGAGGGCGGCCGAACTTTCCGGCTCGAAGAAAAACGACGAATCGTTCAGCCGCAGCTTCTCCAGCGCATCGCGCAGCAGCGTGTGTTCGTGCGAGTCGACCGTATAAAGCCCCGAAAACACCATCGGCTTGATGTCTTCGAATCCGGGCAGGGCGCCCGTTGCAGGATGCTCGTCGTCTGTGACGGTATCGCCGATGCGCGTGTCGCCCACGTTCTTAATGGTGGCCGAAAAAAAGCCCACCTCGCCCGCCGATAGCTCGCTGATCTCCACCGGCTTGGGCATCAGCACGCCCATGGAGTCTATTTCATAGGATTTCCCATTGGACATGAGCCGGATGCGCTGGCCTTTCCGCATGGTCCCCTGCATCACGCGAACCAGCACGATGACACCGCGGTAGGGGTCGAACCAGGAATCGAAAATCAAAGCCTGGAGCGGTGCTTCAGGGTCTCCGGTTGGCGCGGGCAGCCTGTTGATGATGGCTTCAAGCACCTCGTCAACGCCCTGGCCAGTTTTGGCGCTCACCGGGATAGCGTCGGTTGCGTCAAGGCCGACGGCCTGCTCGATTGCCTCCTGCGTGCGCAGGATGTCGGCTGACGGCAGGTCGATCTTGTTGATAACGGGAATGACCTCGAGTCCATGGTTGATGGCCAGGTAAGCATTGGCCAGCGTCTGCGCCTCCACGCCCTGGCTCGCGTCGACCACGAGCAGGGCGCCCTCGCACGAGGCCAGCGAGCGGGACACTTCGTAGCTGAAGTCGACGTGGCCTGGGGTGTCGATGAGGTTGAGCTCGTAGGTATTGCCGTCGCGGGCCGTGTACATCATGCGCACGGCGTGGGCTTTGATGGTGATTCCCCGTTCCCGCTCGAGGTCCATGGCGTCGAGCACCTGGGCCTGCATCTCCCGGTCGCTCAGTGCTCCGGTCAACTCGAGCAGCCGGTCGCTGAGGGTCGACTTGCCGTGGTCAATGTGGGCGATGATGGCGAAGTTGCGAAGGAACCGGACGTCCATGATGCTTTCAAAACAAAGACGTTATTGCGTATGTGAGTACCCGCCGCGGCGGCGCTCCAAGGCTTAGCTTATCATCGGCATAGTGATCAACGCGGCGACACCCCCGTCCGGATGTCTGTGCGTCTGATGCATATGCGGTCAGATCGCCTGCTTGCGCCGGCTTGTCTTCTGCTTGCGATCCCGTTGGCAGGGTGTCCGTCGCAGCCCGTCAGCGAGACCGCTGCTCCCGCACCCGAGGCGATGGCGCCGGTCCTGCCTCCCAAACCGCCGGAACCTGCTCCGCAGCCTGCGCAAATCCCGCAGCGGAGCGCCGAGGAACAGCACGTGAGCGCCGTTATCGAGCAGGTCGAGGCGGCCTACGCCCGCGGCGACGCCGACTACCGCAAGGGCAAGCTGGCCGAGGCTAAAACCGAGTTCGATCGCGCAGTCGACCTTATGCTTTCGAGCGGCTTCGACATCAAGTCGAGCCAGCAGCTTCAAGATGAATTCGACAAAATCGTCGACCAGGTGAATGCTCTCGAAATGGAAGCCCTGAAGCAGGGCAACGGCTTTGTGCCGAAGGAAGAGACGACTCCGGCCGAGGCCGCGAGCGATGTGACCTTTGCCGTCGATCCCAACCTGGTGGCAAAGGCTACCGCGGAACTGGCTACCACCAAGTCAGATCTGCCGCTGATGATGAACGATTACGTGGCCGGCTTCATCAACTTTTTCGCGTATACGCAAAAGGGGCACAACACTCTGCTTCACTCTTTCCAGCGGTCCGGCCTTTACAAAGGGATGATCCAGCGGATTCTGGCTGAGGAAGGGGTGCCGCAAGACCTGATTTATCTCGCAGTCGCCGAGTCAGGTTTTCAGCCGCAGGCGGTCAACCGCCGTTCGCGGGCCGGCGGCATGTGGCAGTTCATGCCTCATGGAGATTACGGTTTGGCGCGGAATCAATACGTAGACGAGCGGTTCGATCCGGAAAAATCGACCCGGGCCTACGCGCGCTACATGAAGTTTCTCTATGATCAGCTGGGTGACTGGTACCTGGCCATGGCTGCCTACGACCATGGCGCCGGCAACATGCAACGAGCGGTCGAACGAACCGGCTACGCCGATTTCTGGGAGCTTTATAGACGCCACGAATTGCCCACCGAAACCCAGAACTACGTTCCCGAAATCGTTGCTGCCATCATCATCGCCAACAATCCACATCAATATGGATTCGACGATGTGACGCTCGACCCGCCGGTAATCACCGACACGGTGACCATCAATTACTCGATCGACATTCGGTTGGTAAGCGACCTAGTGGGCGCGCCTGTCGATGAGATCGAGGCCCTGAATCCCAGCCTGCTGCGCATGGTTACCCCTACCGATGCACCTTTCGACCTTCATCTGCCCGCAGGCACGGCGACGCTGTTTGAGCAGCGGGCCGCGCTTATTCCTGAGGCGCACCGCAACTCCTGGCGCTATCACGCGGTGGCTGAAAGCGACACGCTCGATTCGGTAGCGCAGGCATATCGAGTGCCCGTCGCTGTGCTGGCCGCTGCCAACCAGCTCGGCCCATCGCAGAGCATTGCTGGAACCGAAGCTCTGGTGGTGCCTGTTGCGCAGGCTGCCGAGCCCTCGACGCGAAGCCGCCTCTACGTCGCCCGCCGGGGCGACACTTTGGTCACCATCGCCGACCGCTTCGGCATCTCGCTTAGCCAGTTGCGCCGTTGGAACGGCATTCCGACGGGCGTTCGCGTGGACCCGGGCCGGCGTATCCGGGTGGCCGAGCCTGCCCCGGCCACTCGCACATCGTCAGCGCGCCGCAAGCGGAATTCTCCGGCCTTGGCGACGATGGCCCCCCTGGCAAAATTGCCGGCTGCGCCAGCCTCAGGATCGAGATCCCAGGCAGCAAAGACCTTGCATAGTGCGCCCACTCATAAGGCGGCAGGCTCCCGACCCAAGAGAGCCCGTCCCCATTCCGCTAAGACCGGTCCAGGCGCCAAGTCCAGCGCCGCACACAAGGCGGGGAGTCTGGCGAAAGCTTCGCCGCAATAGAAAAAGCCACGAAAGGCGGCATTTCCCAATCGGGTTTTGCTTGTGTTTCAGTGCGCGCTATGGCTACAATCGCTTGCGCGAGCAAAATTGTCTTCATCTGCTTCGCGTAAGATCTGAGGAACTGAGATCAGCGGAAATCCGCTGGAGGCGATGGGATGGACGAAGTGTTCAGGATGTACGCGATGAGTGACGGCGACCCGATAGGGAAGCCGGGTGACCTGGACTCCGGTCGGGTCGAGGACCTTGAAGAAGATGAAGGGGAAATTGCCGGCATCCTTACCTCATCGGATGACGATGAAGTGATCGCTGAGGAAGTGATCGTGATTGCCGAACCTGTGGCTCCGAAGCCGGCCAAGAAAGCCGCGGCCAAGAAGGCGCCTGCCAAGAAGGCTGCAGCGAAGAAAGCTCCAGCGAAGAAGGCAGCCAAGAAAGCGCCTGCGAAGAAAGCCGCCAAGAAGAAGGCTGCGGCCAGGAAGGCAGCCAAGAAAGCGCCAGCAAAGAAGGCGGCGAAGAAAGCGCCTGCGAAAAAGGCAGCAAAAAAGAAGGCGTCGGCCAAGAAAGCAGCGAAGAAGACCGCAAAGAAGACAGCGAAGAAAAAGAGCAAGAAGAAGTAAGACCGCGAAGTTTGAACTTGCCACGCGGCGAGTGCGCAATGCTTGTGTGAGGCCACAGTCAGGTGTGGCCGGGTCCGCCGATTGAAACATGGCCGCGGCCGGTGCAGGTCGCAGCTGCTCAATCGATGTCGTGGAGAAACTAGACGGTCCGTCTGCCAATAGACGGGCCGTTCTTATTCTGGTCGCAGTTCCCGCACTACCCCGGCGGCACAGGCGCCTGAATCTGCTTCAAGTGCCATTGCTGGTGGGTGATGTAGTCCTCAATCAGGAATCGAAGCGTAACGGGCGCGTCACTGCCAACCGTGCAGAGCGTCCCGAATCGGTCTTCGGGAATGCGCGCAACAACCTCGTTGAGAATCTCGTGCTCTACCTGCCACCAGCGGAGCAACGTCTCCCAGAATTGCTCGGCATAGCCCTGCGCCTCGACCCACGGATCCTGCGCGTATTTGGGCCCGGCGTAGGCCCCTTCCGTTGCGGCGCGCACGAAGCGTTGCCGGTTGTTTGCTGCCGAATCGCAAAGATGACCCACGATCTGTTTCCGCGTCCAACCGCCCACGCGCCATGGTGTATCGGCCAATGCGGGTGGCGTCGAGCGCAGTTCGCCTTCGATATTCTTCAGGTCAGCCTGGAACTTGGCGGCAACTTCGGTCATCGGACTGTCCACGATTCAGAGTTTGCGCGCAAGAAACTGCCGGCCAGGCAAGATGGCAGCTCGTCCGGCCACTTGCGCAGATCATCTGCTCAATTCGGTTGATGAGCGCGTAACGAGCTGAGTTTAAGGAATTGCCGCCAGCACATCCGAGGCGGCGTTTGCGGGATTCACCTTGACCCACACTTTGGCGACATTCCCGTGCGGATCGATCAAGAAGGTGTTGCGGTTGGCGATGACGATGCCGTTGAACCCGCCGAGCGACCCGTATGCGCTCACCACCTTGTGGTCGGTGTCGGCGAGAAGATGGAACGTCAGCCCGTCCTTGGCGCAGAACTGCTTATGGCTGTCGGTCGAATCCACGCTCACGCCCAGGATCACCGCATTCTTGGCGTCGAACTGCGGCAGTGCGTCCTGGAATTTGTGCGCCTCGATGGTGCAGCCGCTCGTCATGTCTTTGGGATAGAAGTAGAGAACCACCCATTTTCCGCGGTATTGTTTGAGTGAAATCGGCGTGCCGTCTTGCGAAGGGAGGGTGAATTCGGGGGCTTTTTGACCTGCGGAGGGCATGGGAGTGTCATCGACGGCGCGAGCGGCCAGAACGCAGATCCCGCCCAGCACGAATATGGCGAGGGCTATAGCAAGAAGCTTATGCATTGAGGAACCTCCTGAGATACAGGTGTCAGGTTTCTGGGGTCAAAGGTCAAAAAGACGGCGCGCTGAAAAGGGAAAGCCTGGTGAACCCTGAAGCCTGACCCCTGATCCCTACTATCACCGACGGGCCGCTACGATGGCAATGCCTGCTTGATTGGCCCGCTTGAGCAAGGCTTCGCGATCGAAGAGAAGCGTCCGTCCGGACTCGATGGAAAGGCAGCTCGCCCTGGCGCGAATCATGGTTTCGACCGTTGGCAGGCCGATGACCGGCACATCGAATCGCATGTCCTGATCAGGCTTGGCGACTTTCACCACGGTCAGGCGGCGGGCAAGAATCGATGGCTTGAGGGAAGGCTCGGCTGAGGCGTCGCCGTAAGCAGGATCCGAATCCGGATCCTCGAGCGAGCTCATGAGCAGCCCGGCGCGCTCGATTGCTGCGTCTGTCCCCTCCATCGCCTCCACGGCCAGGCATGCCTGCGCGGCCACCACGACGGTCTGGCCGATGTCGAAGCCGGCCAACGCGCACGCCACGCCAACCCCGTAGTCGATGTTCCTGCACTCATCTTCGTCGGGCGCGCGCTCGGTCAGCACGCCCTCCTGCGCCAGCAGCGGCTCCAGAAAGGAAGTCGAGCTGATCAGTTTGATTCCCTCGTCGGCCAGCACATCAGCCACCGCACCGAGCAGCGCATCGGTCGATCGCGTGCGCAGATTGAGGAGCAGCTTGGCCAGCCGCCAGTCGGGCCGGATGGACGAGAAGATCTGCTTGTGCTTCACCTGGCCGGCCATCACGGCTACGGCGACGCCGTCCTTGCGGAAGACCTCGATGAGGCGCGAAAGCTCGCCCAGCGAAAGCCAATGCACCTTGATCTGTTCGTCGCATGCCGCGCGATGATTGATCTCCGGGTCGGTCTCTTCGCGAATCGCCGCCACAACGACGGGAAAGCCCTGGGCCCGCGCCGCGTCGAGCAGCAGAAATGGAAAGCGGCCATTACCGGCAATGAGGCCGAGGGTCATCGAGCCCTCACTTGATCACCCCGCGCTCACTCCGCTCAATGAACCTGACGAGCAGGGCCACGTCGTCACCTTCGAGTTCCCGCATCTTTTCAACCGCCTGTGTTGTATTCAGCTTGGCAGCCAGCAACAGACGGTAGGCCTTCTGCAGCAACTTGATTCGCTCTGGAGAAAACCCGCGCCGCTCCAGTCCAATCTTGTTTATGCCGAAGGCCTTGTTCTCGCGCCGCGCCGAGGTCAGCGAAAACGGTAGCACATCCTGGGTCACAATCGTTCCACCGCCGATAAACGAATAGGCGCCCACGACGCAATGCTGGTGCACGGGGCAAAACGCGCCCAGCGTCACATGATCTTCAATGATTACGTGTCCGGCAAGCGTGGCATTGTTGGCCAGGATCGAGTGGCTGCCCACCTGGCTGTCGTGGCCGATATGAACGTAGGCCATCAACAGGTTCCCGGAGCCGACGCGCGTAACGCCGCCGCCACCGACCGTGCCACGGCTGATGGTCACGCACTCGCGGATGGTGTTGCCGTCGCCGATCTCGGTTGCGGTCGCTTCGCCCTTGTACTTCAGGTCCTGCGGCGCCATGCCGATGGAGCCGAAGGGATAAAACGTGTTTCGCGCGCCAACGCGCGTGTGCCCGTCGATGACGACATGCGAAATCAGGGTGCAGTTTTCGCCAAGCTCAACGTCGGGACCGATGGTGCAATAAGGTCCGATTGTGCAGGATTTCGGTATGCGCGCGCCTCCAGCGACGACTGCGCTGGGGTGGACGTTCACACCGTCTCCGCTTGCGGGGCGGCAGAGGCTTCCGCTGCCGGCGGCTCAGCCTGGGGCGAGTCTCCGTGAGCACGCTGCTCACGCTCGCGGGTCACGACGGCGCAGGTCAGAGTCGCCTCGCATGCCAGCTTGCCATCCACTGTCGCTCGGCCCTCAATGCGCCCAGCCCGCGACCGGAACGACAATACGTTCACTTCAAACCGGATCTGGTCGCCGGGTGTCACGGGCCGCCTGAACTTCGCCTTCTCAATCCCTGTGAATACTGCCAGCTTCGAGTCACGATCCGTGATTTCAGATAGCATGATCAGGGCCCCGGCCTGGGCCATTGCCTCAACCACCAACACTCCGGGCATGATGGGATAGCCGGGGAAGTGGCCTTGAAAGAAGGGCTCATTCATGGTCACGTTCTTAATGGCGACCACGCGTTTCTGGGGCTCAAATTCGAGCACGCGATCGATCAACAGAAACGGGTAACGGTGGGGCAGGAAATCCATGATCTCCTGGATCGTAAGCGTCATTCACAAACTCCTCGAGAGCGGGTAAAGCGGGCGTTTCCCGCCCCTTCGGATTATAAATATCGGTTCCGACTTCGACGCATGAATTCTGCCAAAGACGGGAGTGTCGCTATTTTCTGACCCTTCGCGCCTCCGCCTCCATGTCCCAGAAATCGCCCGGCAGGCTCTGGTTGTAGACCACCTTGGTCACAAAGTACTGGCGTATCATGTCGTCGTTTTTGAAGCGTGAGATGGTGAATGGGGTGGGGAAGCCCTGCACAACGTGGTAATCGTCGTATTCTTCAGCGTCGGTGTTCTTGTCGTGAAACTCGGGATCGCGCCACTGGAAGGTGCGGCGCAGCGGCAGGTGGGTCTGCGCGTCAATGAGGATGGTGATGCCCTCATTTTGGGGCGAGATGAGCGTTACTTGCTCGGCAAGGTGCCGCTCTGCCAGGTGCTGGCCTTCATAAATCAGAATGGTGTTCGGGTCTTTCATCCAGATTTTTGCCGCGGTCTCAATGGAGTGGTCGCGGCGGCGCATGTAGTCGTCCACGATGTCCTTGTCTAGAGGCTTCTTGCCACGGTAGGTGACTTCGAAGCCCTGCCGGCCAATGAAGAATTGATCGACGTCGCGGTGCTTCGTGAACTCGATGCGGTCGTGGTCGGGCCACTGATGAAACTCGAAATACTCGGTTGTGCCTGGATCGGGATTGCCCTGGAAGAACGCGGCGATGTGCCCCTCGCGTTCCATGTTCTGCACATTCAGCCACGCCGAGCCGCCCAACGCTTTCACCATTGCGTCGAGTGCTGCGCGCGCCTGCTGGGCGTTTTGTTCGCCGGAATTGTCGGCAGTTTGCGTATGCACGCTTTGCGGCACAGCCTGCAAGAGCAGAGCCGCAACGACCGTCAGAATTTTTCCCAATTTCATCAACTCCTCGATCAAGAGAACAGGGATTATCCCGCCAGCACCGCGCCGCCGTTCACATTCAGAATCTCGCCGCTGATGAATCCGGCGAGAGGCGTGCACAGAAAGAGAATCGGCCCCGCTATCTCACGCGCGGTTGCTGGCCGGCCCACCGGGATGGCGGCAAGAATCTTTGCGCCGAGCGCGGGGTCGGCGAGCGCTCCGGCCGACATATCCGTTGCCACCCAGCCCGGCGCCACACAGTTTACCCGAATCCCTTTCGGCGCCAACTCGCTCGACAGGCTTTTGGTAAGACTGATCAAAGCGCCTTTCGTCACGGCATAGTCAACGTGATAGGCTTCGCCACGCTGCCCGGCGGTAGAGCTGACAAGAACGATGTGGCCGCGCGGGCTACCGCCGGCCGGCGCCGGCTGCCGCTGAATGTGGGCCACGGCCGCCTGCACCAGGCCGAATACCGCGTCGAG
>Ga0187783_10003568_pt1 | contig 11477 bp, 8 predicted proteins | sample 1015_SJ02_MP02_2_FD_132471 | JGI IMG/M metagenome (GOLD analysis project Ga0187783, IMG submission 132471) | Tropical peat soil microbial communities from peatlands in Department of Meta, Colombia - 1015_SJ02_MP02_20_MG | ecosystem: Environmental > Terrestrial > Soil > Wetlands > Peat | place... | reverse complement strand
GGCGTGTGTCTTCACATAACAAAGGAGACATCCGTGCTGATAGACGCGCTGCTCCGTGCGGGCGCAGACGTGAAGGTAGCAGCGGCGAACCCCCTCTCAACTCAGGACGACATCGCGGCGTACCTGGCCACGAGGACGGAAGTCTGGGCCTGGAGGGGGGAGACGCCAAAAGAATATGGTTCGTGCATAGGGAAGGTAATTTCATCCAAGCCCGACCAACTCATAGACGACGGAGGGGACCTGCACGTGGCGGCACACCAATCAAAGTTGAGGCTCGACGGGGGCTCAGAGGAGACGACCACGGGAGTCGTCAGGCTGAGGGCTCTTGAGCGAGCGGGAAAACTGAGATATCCCGTCGTCGCCGTAAACGATTCCAAGACAAAATATCTCTTCGACAACAGGTACGGGACAGGCCAGAGCACGATGGACGGGATTATGCGGGCGACTGCGCTCCACATAGCAGGAAAGAGTGTCGTCGTCGTGGGCTACGGCTGGGTGGGAAGAGGGATCGCGGCCAGAGCGCGCGGATTGGGAGCGAGGGTGACCGTCGTGGAGATAGACCCAATCAAAGCGATCGAAGCGCACCTTGACGGCTTCGAGGTGGGTAGACTGGACGAAGCGGTCAAGACGGGCGACCTCTTCATCACGGCGACTGGACAAAAGCGGGTGATCCCCTTTGGGGCGGTCCGCAGGATGCGCGACGGGGCCATCCTGGCGAACGCGGGGCACTTTGACGTGGAGATCGACGCCGGGGCTCTCTATTCGAAAGCAAAGCGGGTGAGCGCGGTGAGGCCGAACGTCGAGAGAATAGAATTGGGTGACGGCAAGAAGGTCTATCTCATCGGGAAGGGGAGAATTGCGAACCTCGTCGCCGCCGAAGGCCATCCTCCGGAAGTCATGCAGATGTCGTTCGCGAACCAGTTCATGGCCGCGCTGTACATCAGGGAGAACCGCGGTCGATTGGAACCTAAAGTGTACGTGGCTCCCGAGTCGGCGGACATCAGGGTTGCAAGGGCAGCGCTTGACTCGCTCGGGATTGCGATAGACTCTCCGACAGAAGAGCAGAAGAGATACTCACAGAGCTGGTCCTAACAGGGCGGAACTGCGAACAATGCTATTATACTCTCGGACGAGACGAGACAAAAGTGAGTGGACAGAAGGGCAAGACGATCATAACCGCGGCGCTGCCTTACGCCAACAACGACCTGCACGTCGGGCACATCGCAAGCACCTACCTACCCGCTGACATACTGTACCGATACCTGAAGCTCAACGGGAGAGAAGCCATCCAGGTCTGCGCCTCGGACGACTTCGGAACTCCAATCCTGATTGCGGCGGAGAAGGCGAAGACCAAGCCGAGCGAGTACGTCGAGGTGTGGAACAAGCGCTTTCGAGAAGACCTCTCTGGACTAGGGATAGACTACGACCTCTTCGACAGGACCAGCTCGGCGGAGAACGTCGAGCTCGTCCAGGAGTTCTTCAGGAGGCTGAATGAGAATGGCTACATATTTGAATCGGACATTGACCAGTTCTACTGCAACAACGACAGGAAGTTCCTCCCGGACAGGTACGTAAAGGGAACCTGCCCCTACTGCGGTGCGAAGGATCAATACTCCGATGGATGCGAGAACTGCGGGAGGACGATCAGGCCGGGTGAAATACTGGAGCCGCGCTGCGCCATCTGCGGCGCCCCTCCCGTCATGAAGAAGAGCAGGCACTACTTCTTCAAGCTCTCCGCTTTCTCCGACAGACTCCGCGGCTGGCTCACTGAAAACGAGAACCTTCAGTCGGACTCCAAGAACTACGTTCTGAACTGGATCAAGGACGGCCTGCAGGACTGGGACATTACGCGAGACATCGATTGGGGTGTGCCGATCCCGCTGAAGGAGGCGGAAGGGAAAGTTCTTTACGGATGGTTCGACAACCATCTCTGCTACATAGCTACCGCGCTCAAGGCTGTCAAAAAGACGGGAGAAGCCGGGAAGAAGTACTGGAACGACTCGACGATATATCACTTCATCGGAAAGGACATCGTATACCATCACTACCTCTTCCTTCCGAGCATGAGGATGGGAGAGGGAAGCTACAGGCTCCCTGACTTCATACCAACCAGAGGGCACGTCCTCCTCCAGGGCAGGAAGATCTCGAAGAGCCGCCACTGGATGATAACGGTGAGGGACTTCCGCGGAGTCTTTCCGCCAGACTACCTGAGATACTACCTCGCAAGGATCGTACCCTTCGGTCAGACGGACTGCGACTTTGCCTGGGAAGACTTCAGGGACAAGATAAACAACGAGCTCGTCGCTTCCATTGGCAACTTCGCGTACAGGACACTCGTCTTCGTCAAGACCAAGCACGGAGGGGTGGTGCCGACACCCGAGAAGCGAGGAGTGGCTGAAGAGGAGATGGAGCGCGAAACCGCCGCCGCAGCCAAGGGAGTGTCAGACCTGATAGAACAGGGACACTTCGACAGGGCGTTGAAGAGGGTCCTCGACTTCTCCTCGAGCTGCAACCAGTACTTTCAGCACAAAGCGCCCTGGGAGAACTCCAATGACGAGCCTGCGACCATGCACCAATCGTGCGCTCTCGCGGCGAGCATCTCGGTGCTGCTCAACCCATTCCTCCCCTTCAGCTCGGAGTCTCTTTGGAGACAGCTCGGAATGCAAGGGACGGTGCAGGAGAGGGGTTGGGCGTTCGCGGGCAGACCAAGCATCAGTCCGGGTCAGAAGATAGGCGACGTATCTCCTCTATTCAAGAAGATCGAGAAGGAGGAGATGCAAGCTGCCGAAGAACTCGTCCGCTAGTCGCAGGGCTGTATCAGGGCGAGCCCGTCTGTGAGGGAGACGTCCATGTCGTCGTCCAGAGTCTTTCCTCCAAGTATCTTCGCGAGCGGGTCGTAGTCGTCGTACTTCGTAGACTTGAATCCAGAAGCGAGCAGACTGACTTGGAGCTGAGAGCTCCCTGCGTATCTCACTCCGTATTCGACGTCCACATTCTGATTGTCCATCATCGAACCCAGCCTCTTGACAGCGACTCCCACGTCTGCCGCCGAGACCGACTGGTCGCCAGTGAGAATCACCACAGCGTGCTCTGCCTCCTTCGCTTCCGCGATCTTCCCTATCGAGACGACGGCCCCCGCGAGCGCCTCTTCGGCCTTGTCCGGAGATGCGGAGCTCGACATCCCGAGCAGCGAGTAGCCGTCTTGGAGAATGGCCCCCAAGACCTTGTTCGTGCCGACGGGGACGGCAGAGTCTGAGGGTTTAGCAAAGAGCGAGGCGAGCGCCTTTGCTGCCTCCGCATTCGCCGAGGCGTAGACATCCGTGAGGGTCAGGTCGTCGGGGGAAGACCTCAACATAGTGTCATTGTCGATTACTATCACCCCACGAGAAGCCGCCCTGAGCCGCCTAAGCGAGACCCCCGCGTAGAATTTGAGCTTCTTCTCGTAGTCAAAAGGCATGACAGCCACGCCCACGGTTGTCGCACCCTCGTCCTGGGCGATCGAAGCTACGACTGGAGCGAGACCAGACCCGGTCGCGCCACCCAGCCCCGCGACGACGAGAACGACCTCGGCTCCCTGCACCGCAGCGCGGATCCGTCGGTTCGTCTTTATCGCTAGCCCCCTGACCATCGCGGGATTGAGCTTCTGGTCGACGGGGCACTCGACGAGTATCCTTTCTCCCTCGCCTGCCAGGGCGAAGTCACCCGCGTCACACGAAACGTACGCGAACCTGTCTATCGTGATTGATTCCTTGCTCAGGGATGAGAGAATCCTGCTGCCTGCGCTTCCGATTCCTACAGCTACAACTCTGCCTTCGAGGCTTGACAATATGGGGGCGAAGACCGCCTTATAAAGCGAGGAATTTAGAAACGGTCGGTTAAAACAGTAAACAACTGGTTCACACATTTTTGACCAGCGGGCTTGCACGCGCCCATCGGTCACTTTACCTGGGGCTTTGCTTCAACATTGACCAGCCTGTTGATCAGGTCGTCCATCATGTGGCCCGTGGACTCGACCTCGACGGCCCTCACGCCTGAAACGGAAAGGGCAGACCTCCTGATCTCTCTGCCCACATCGACCGCCAGCGGGCTGTAGGGCGAAAGGGAACGGAATCTTATCTTGAAGGAACCTGGAGACGTCTCCTCGACCGCGGTGACTACGTTGAGCTCCCCGAACTTCCGCTTAGTCTCCTCGTCGATGAGATCGTTCAGCGTGGACGATACTTTCTTCGCTAGATCAGTTTCCACGGAAGGTTCCGTCACGCCGCCGACCGGATATAAGGCCTTGCCGTGCTACCAGCGCACCTTGAGTGTGGCCGGATGAGACGCCTTCACTTCGTCCACCCTGGTGACGCTGGTGTTAACGGGCGGATTGCCAGCCTCTCCCCTTTCGATAGCTCTGTGAATCGCGTTGAGAGCCTTCGCGTATTCGTCGAGGACCTCCAACGGCTCTGACTCCGTCGGCTCTATCATCAGAGCCTCGCTGACTATGAGAGGGAAGTATACGGTGGGGGAGTGAAAACCGTAGTCGAGCACGGCCTTGGCCACCTTCATCGCGGTGCCTGGGAGTCTGCCGCTGGCAGAGGCGACTACCTCGTGCTTCCTCCACGCTTGCTTACCCACGGACTTGAAGGAGTCTTCGTCGAGGCTCCGCCAGAGGTAGTTGGCAGCGAGAACCGCGAGCGAGGAAACGTCGTCCAACCCCGACGAACCCAGGAGCCTGATGTAGGCGTAAGCTCGCAGCAGGACGGCTGAGTTCCCAACGAAACCCTTGAGAGGGCCGATGGTCCGCTTCAGGCTGCGGTCCAGGAAGTACGCCCCCCCTTTCTCTGAGATGACGGGGATTGGAAGATAGTCTGCAAGCTTCTGCGTGGCCCCGACCGGGCCCGCGCCTGGCCCGCCGCCTCCGTGGGGTGTCGCGAACGTCTTGTGAAGGTTGAGGTGCACGACGTCGAAGCCCATGTCTCCCGGCCTCGCTTTTCCGAGGAGCGCATTCATGTTTGCCCCGTCGTAGTACATCAGCCCGCCGGCTCCGTGGACGGCGTCGCAGACCTCTGTCACCTCCCCCTCGAAGAGACCCAGAGTGTTCGGTACCGTGAACATCATCCCAGCCGTCTTTTCAGATAGAAGTTGCTTCACAGCGCTCGCCCTCACGAGGCCCGATTCGTCGGAGGGGACTTTGACCACCTTGAATCCCGCCATGGTTGCGCTCGCAGGGTTTGTGCCGTGAGCCGAATCCGGGACGAGTATCTCATCCTTCTCTGAGAGACCGAGGTCCCTGAGGTACTTCCGTATCATGAGAACACCGGCGAACTCTCCCTGGGCCCCCGCCGCCGTCGAGAGAGAGAACCTCTCCATCCCGGTTATCTCGCTCAGCAACAGGCCAAGCTCGTGCAGAACGGAGAGCAGGCCCTGGACCGAGCCTTCGGGCTGAAGCGGATGGGCGTTTCTCATACCGTCCGAAGAAGCTATCATCTCGGACACCTTGGGGTTGTACTTCATCGTACAACTCCCAAGAGGGTACATCCCGAGCTCCACTGAGAAGTTCATCTGAGAGAGCCGGTTGAAGTGCCTGAGGACCTGCAGCTCTGAGAGCTCGGGGAGGGGAACGGAATCTCTCTGCATCTTCTTGGGGATCAGGGACGAAGCGTCACCTGTCTGACTGAGAATGCTTTCGTCAACCGGAGGAATGGAACCGACCCTCCCTGGTCGGCTGAGCTCCTTGAGCAGGGGCTCGTTCCAGAAGGCCTGTCTGTATTCCTTCATCCTCTGAGAAGCGCCTCCAAGGTGTTGGCCAGTCTCTCGATGTCGTCCTTCGAGTGGACTTCGGTCACACAGTACATCCCCGCGTCGATCCCCAGATCGAATCGCCTGGTCAGCGGGTATCCTCCCAGGATGCCCTTGTCCGGGAGCCGACGGAAAACGTCCTCAGCGCTCGCCTCGCTGTATCCCACAGCGAATTCTTTGAAGTACGAACCGCCGAAGATGGGCGATGCCACCCCGGGGAGCTCTGAGAGGCGCTTCACGGCGTAGTGAGAGCGAGAGATTATGGACTCTCCGAGCGCCCGGAACCCCGTCTTCCCCAAGAGGGCGAGATAGCACGCTGCTGCCAGAGCCATGAGAGCCTGGTTGGTGCATATGTTCGAAGTCGCCGTCTCCCTGCGGATGTGCTGCTCCCTGGCCTGGAGGACCATCGCAAACGCCTTCTGCTTCGGGTCGTCGATGGTGGACGTCTGTCCTATCAGCCTGCCTGGCATGTTTCGAGCGAGCTTGAGGTCGTTCACGGCGAGTATCCCGAGGTGCGGGCCCCCGTAGTTCATCGGTATCCCGAGGGGCTGGCCCTCTCCCACCGCTATGTCTGCGCCGTAGCCGCCGGGCTCCCTCAGTAGTGAGAGCGAGATTGGATCAACGCCTACTATCGCGAGAGAACCAGCTTCGTGGGCCGCTTTCACGAGTTCGTCCGCCCCTTCTTCGACGACGCCGAAGTAGTTCGGGTTTTCGAAGTAGACGGCGGCCACGTCGTGGTTGATGAGCTCCTTCGCCCCCGTGAAGTCCGCCTGTCCCGTCTTTCGGTCAAACCCGAATTCCTTGACCTTCAGCCCGAGAGGTTCCACGTATGTCCTTGTCACGTCGACTCTTTCAGGTCCGGCGTTCTTCGCGACCAGGACGGTGTCCCTGCCGGTCACCCTCACAGCCATTCTGACGGCCTCGGCGACGCCCGACGCCCAGTCGTACATTGAGCTGTTGCAGGCCGCCATTCCCAGCAGGTCGCACATCAGGCTCTGGTACTCGAACAGAGCCTGCAACATCCCCTGACTCGCTTCTGCCTGGTAGGGAGTGTAGCTCGTGTAGAACTCCTGTCTGGCCAGGACCGACTCGACCGCCGCCGGTATGTAGTGGGGCCAGACCCCACCGCCCAAGAAGCAGAGCGAAGACGGATGCGTCTTGTTCTTGGCCAGCCTCTCTCCGAGCTCTCTCCTGACCTCATACTCCGTCGCGCCCTCGGGGATTCGGAGCGGCCGCTTCAGCCTGGCTCCCTCCGGGATGTCCGAGAACAGCTCTTCGACCGATTCTGCGCCTATCTTTGTCAGCATCTCCTTCACTATCGACTCGTCAAGGTTGGGAAGAAGAGGATGTTTTCTCGACAAAACAAGCGCCGGCCGGGCGAAAGAACGCTAAAATAATAACCTAATGGGACCGCGAGCAGACGATTGAAGAGATTATTCATCATCCTGGCTTTGACCCTACTGCTCGCCGTCTCGTTTCCCTCTGTGCCGGTGGCGCGAGGACAGACCGTCCCGAAGGTCAGCGTCAACAGCCAGTACATCATACACTCGTACGGCTATGCGGTGATCAATGAGTCGGTGACGTTCACCGACAATGCGTCGGTGGCAGAGCAGATACCGCAGCTCACGATTGGTTTCACCCAGAACGTCACTTCCAGGTTAGTCGTCAGCAGCGACTCGGTGACGGGAACTGGATATTCTCTGAGCACGGGTGGTCAGGGCAACCAGACCGACTTCGTGGTATCCAACGGACAGTCGCTCTCGCCAGGCGACGCGAGCTCCTTTTCGTTCAAGGTGCTCGTCAACGACATTGCAGTGAGGGTGGCCAACGTGAATCAGAGCCTCCTTCTCATGACGAGCCCCTCCATCAGCCTTCAAGCGTCGACCACCAAGCTCGAGATTAGGGCTCCGCTGTCGATGCAGTTCATCAGCGACCCGACAGGTTACCAGCAGAGCCTGAACGAGCTCAACGGGACCTACTTCGACACCATAACCAAGCCTTCGAGTCTCGCTGCCGCCAGTCAGGTCTTGGCGATTTCACCCGGGGACGTTCCCGACTTCACGCCAATAGTAGTGTACCACGCGATCAGGACGATAAGCGTGGGTTCGAACGGGCTACCCACTGTGGAGGATTCTCTGCTGATCGGAAACCTGGGGACTTCGGAGCTCACGAACCTGGTGATCGCGCCACTCGAGCCCGACAACGGTACGGTCACCGTGTTGCCTCCCGCCCAGCCTCCGCTGATAACCGCTACCAGCGTCCCGATCCAGAATGACGAGATCGACTTCGCGGTCGCTTCGTACGCACTCCCGGTTGCTCCCGGGGCCAACCTCACGCTGGTCTACTCCTACCCGCTTTCAAAGCAGTATTACACAGAGTCCGGGGGCACGGTGAAGGTCACCGTTCCTTCTGCGCCGCCCATCGAGGCCTTCGTGGACACGTACGTGCTCAAGATGACTCTGACACCGGGCTTCAAGGTAGTCCAGACGGCTCCCTCAGACTATTCGAACGTGCTTCCACTTCAACCGGGGAGCGTGGTATTCTCCTACGATCTGTCGGTGGGTTGGGCGCTCGACCCCGGAGTCCCGGCTGCGTCAGCCGTCTTCGTCATCCTACTCGTCGGAGCGTTCGCGGTCAGGTCGAGGAGTCTGGGCGAGGAGGAGCTTGAGGCCGAGGAGGTATCTTCCGAAGAAGCGACCGCCATGGTGAAGGCGTTCGAGGAGAAGACGACCCTGATCAACACGTCCTTCGAGGAGGTCGCCGGCCAGGACCCGAACCAGGTCGGAAAGACGTACTTCGACGGGATTCGCGGGAGGTTTGACACATTCAGGAGCCGCGCGCTCCAGAGGCTCAACGAGCTGAAGCAGAAGTCCGCGAGCTCGAAGTTCACGGACGTCCTCTCGCAGCTTCACGACACTGAGAGGGAGGTCGACAGGGCTGCTAAGGACCTGCTCAACCTCTACGAGCAGTACTATACGAAGAGGATGAGGAAGGAGGTCTTCGACAAGCTTCTGCCAAGCTATCGCAGAAGGCTCGACCGCGCCCAGAACAAGCTCTCCGACGAGCTCAACACGGCTCAAAGAGAAGCAAAGCTGCTCTGACGAACTAGAGACGCGTCAGACTTATGAGCAGGGAATTGGCAAACTGTCCCACGATGAAGGAAGAGGTCGCTAAGCTCGCCATAATCGGCTCGGGGCCGGCCGGACTGACCGCAGCCATATACGGGGCTAGGGCTGACCTTGACCCCATAGTCTTCACGGGGACCGCGTACGGGGGACAGCTGATGGTCACGAGCGAGGTCGAGAACTATCCAGGCTTCCCTGACCCGATCTTGGGGCCCGACCTAATGGAGAGGATGAAGACCCAGGCCGAGCGGCTGGGTGCACGTCTCGTCCCAGAAGAAGTGAAGAGGGCCGACTTCAAGACGCATCCGTTCGAGCTGGTCACGGACGGAGGCGCGACGAAGGCGCTCTCGGTGATAGTCGCGACAGGAGCGAACCCCAGAAGGCTCAACTTACCTTCTGAGATGCGTCTCATGGGCAGAGGGGTCTCCAACTGCGCGGTCTGCGACGGTTTCTTCTTCAAGGGAAAGAAGGTCGCGGTGGTCGGCGGAGGTGACACGGCTCTGGAGGAGGCAACGTTCCTCACGAACTTTGCCAGCTCTGTCGAAGTGATTCACAGACGGAAGGAGTTCAGGGCGAGCGCAGCGCTCCAGAAGGAAGCGTTCGCCGACCCGAAGATCAAGTGCATCTGGAATTCCGAGGTGACCGAGGTCCTGGGAGACGCCAGAGTCAGCGGTGTCAGGCTCAGGGACACTGAAACGGGGAGCGAGCGCGAGCTCAAAGTCGACGGTCTGTTCGTCGCGATCGGCTACGACCCCAACACGGCCGTATTCAGGGGCCAGCTCGAGCTCGAGAGGAACGGCTACATCAAGCTGAAGAACGAGACCGAGACCAGCGTCCCGGGAGTCTTCGCGGCGGGCGACGTCCACGATTTCAGGTACAGACAGGCCGTGACGGCGGCTGCCGACGGCTGCAAGGCGCTTCTAGACGCAGAGAAATTCGTCAAGCAGAAGCAGATCGAAATCAGTTGATCACGGGCAGGAACCTGTCCTGGTCGAAGGAGCGGCTCAGCGGGCCGACTATGGGTGTCTTGTACCCGCAGAACGAGCACTTGTTCTGGTCGTCCAAGTTGTATTCCGTGATCTCATAACTCATACGACCGACCAGCACCCGTCCGCAGCCGGGACAGTAGGTGTTCTCCGCCGGATGGCCGGGGACGTTGCCTATGTAGACGTAGTTCAGTCCGGCCCTCTTCCCTATGGCATGATGCCGCTCGAGGGTCTCGACCGGCGTCAGAGGCAGGTCCATCATCTTGTAGTCGGGGTGGAACCGGAGGAAGTGGACCGGAGTGTCGGGCCCAAGGCGGTCGTAGACCCACCTGCAGAGGCGTTCGGCCGCCACCAGGTCATCTCCGACGTTCGGGACAATCAGGTCAGTGATTTCGATGTGGACCTTGGTCCTCTCCTTCAGATCGAGGAGGTTCTGAAAGATTGGGTCCGCTGAAGGGATGCCGATGTATCGCCTGACGAACGAAGTCTCTCCGCTTCCCTTGAAGTCGACAGTGATGCAGTCGAGGAAATCCTTTGTCAAGTTCACCGTGTCGGGCGTGTCGAACCCGTTGGAGACGAAGATGTTGAAGATTCCTCGCGCCCTCGCGATCCGGCCGACGTCCCTTGCGTACTCCATGAATATTGTCGGCTGATTGTAGGTGTAGGCCAGACCCTCACATCCGTACGCGCTCGCCTTGTCGACGATCTCCTCAGGAGTGGCATCGATGCCCTCGACCCTGCGCCTCTGGCTTATGTCAGCATTCTGGCAATATGAGCACAACCAGTTACAGCCTGTCGTAGCTATGGAGAATATCTTCGACCCGGGTCTGTAATGAACGACGGGTTTCTTTTCGATGGGGTCGATGTGTCCCGCGATAACTTTGCCGTAGACGAGAAGGTACAGTCTTCCTCCCACCACGCCCCTTACTCCGCAGAGTCCAACCTGTCCCTCGCCTATCTGGCAGTATCTCGCACATGCGGTACACTTGACCTTCCCGCCCGGCAGTGGTGCGAATAGCTCTGCGGGTCTGCCTGTGGGCTGGGTCAACTTCCTGCCTATCGACAAGCCATCGCGATGGGAGCTTCTGCGGCATTAAGCCTTTTCCCGAAGTCAATTTCTTAAGGGGGTCATTTAGAGCCGGTTCACCAGAGACTCGAGAGCAAGTGGAGTACAAGTGGGTCGCTCTTTCCAACACGACGATAGGCGCTCTGATGGCGTCTCTCGATGGCACGATAGTCCTGATCTCGCTCCCGGCAATCTTCCGGGGCTTGGACATGAATCCGCTCACGTCCTTCCAGTACCTTCTGTGGCTCCTCTTCGGGTACAGCGTGTGCACCGCGACCCTCCTCGTGACGTTCGGGCGGATCTCGGACATGTTCGGGAGGGTGAAGCTGTTCAACCTCGGGTTTGCAATCTTCACGATAGGGTCTGTCCTAGCGTACCTGACCCCCAACACAGGCACGCTTGGGGCCTCCGAGCTGATAACGTTCAGGATAATCCAAGGCATCGGAGGAGCGTTCCTCTTCGCCAACGGCGCGGCGATCCTCACCGACGCCTTCCCTGAGCACGAGCGCGGTCAGG
>Ga0187783_10003567_pt1 | contig 11478 bp, 9 predicted proteins | sample 1015_SJ02_MP02_2_FD_132471 | JGI IMG/M metagenome (GOLD analysis project Ga0187783, IMG submission 132471) | Tropical peat soil microbial communities from peatlands in Department of Meta, Colombia - 1015_SJ02_MP02_20_MG | ecosystem: Environmental > Terrestrial > Soil > Wetlands > Peat | place... | reverse complement strand
GCGATGGCGCTTGGCGCCAAGCTCGCGGCGCCCGACCGCCTTGCGGTGCAGATCGCCGGCGACGGCGCCTTCTATTTCGGCGAGCCCTGCTCGGTCTTTGCCGTCGCGCAGCAATATCGCCTGCCGATCCTGTCGATCGTGCTCGACAATTCCGGCTGGCTCGCGGTGAAGCACGCGACACTGCGGGTGTTCCCCGACGGCGAGGCCAAAGCCGCCGGCGCGTTCGAGGCGGAGCTGGCGCCCAAGGTCGAGTTCACCAAGATCGGCGAGGCCTTCGGCGCCTACTCCGAGAAGGTCGACGATCCCGCCGCCGTGCCGGCGGCGATCGCGCGCTGTGTCAAAGCGGTCCGCGCCGGCCGTGCGGCGCTGTTGCATGCGCGCGTCACCCGGCTCTGAGGCCTCGCACCGGGATCGCTATCAGGCCCGGTAATCGGCGGCGGCGGTGGCGTCGAGCGGCGCGCCGCGGCTGCGCATCGCGTTGAACACCGGGGTGAGCACGACCGCCACCGCGAGATTGAGGACCACGGTATAGAGCGCAGTGTAGCCGGGGAAGGTGAAGCCTAAAAAGGCAAGCGGATAAGTCGGCGTCAGATTGGTCGCGATCGCCATCGCCGTTCCGGCGAAAGTACCCGCCGCCCAGCCGGCCAGCAGCGCCCAGTCGTTGAACCAACGCGTGTAGAGCGCAAGCAACACCGATGGCAGCGTTTGCACGATCCAGATGCCCCCAAGGAGCTGCAGCTGGATCGCGTATTGCGTCGGCGCGAAAACGATGAAGGCGAGGGCGCCGAACTTGACGATCAGCGACACCCATTTCGCGATCTGTGCTTCCTGTTTGTCGGTCGGATTGGTGTTGATGAATTCGCGATGGATGTTGCGGGTATAGAGATTGGCGGCAGCGATCGACATGATCGCCGCCGGCACCAGCGCGCCGATCCCGATGGCGGCGAAGGCGAGCCCGATGAACCACGATGGGAAGCTGTGCAGGAAGAGCGCCGGCACCGCAAAGCTGTTGCCGAACTGCTTGAAGCCTTGGGCGTATTCGGGCATGGCGCCAACGCCGGCGGCAACCGCGAAGAAACCCATCAGCGCCAGCAGCCCCAGCATCAACGAATAGCCGGGCAGCAGCGCAGCGTTGCGGCGAATGGCGTGGCCGCTGCTGGCGCTCAGGATGCCGGTGATGCAGTGCGGATAGAGGAACAGCGCCAGCGCCGAGCCGAGCGCCAGCGTCGCGTATGAGCCATAGGCGCCGGTGGTGTTGGCGGCGGGGACCGCCAGCAGCACCTTCTGCGCCGGCACGGCGGCGAAAATCTTGCCGAATCCGCCGAGCTGGATCGGGATCACGATCACCGCGACAAAGGCGGTGAGATAGATCAGCAAATCCTTGACGATGGCGATCGAGGCCGGCGCCCGCAGGCCGCTCGAATAGGTGAAGGCGGCGAGGATGATGAAGGCGATGATCAGCGGCAGATCGCCGGCATAGCCGGTGCTGGTGACGCCAAGCCCGCCGATCACGACTTGCAGTCCGACGAGCTGCAGCGCGATGTATGGGAGCGTGGCGATGATGCCGGTGATCGCCACCGCCAGCGCCAGCCAGCGGTTGCCGAAGCGGCCGCGGACGAAATCGGCCGCGGTGATGTAGTGGTGCTTGTGACAGACGTTCCACAGCCGCGGAAAGGCGAGGAACAGGATGGGATAGATCATCACCGTGTATGGCACCGCGAAGAAGGCGACAGCGCCGGCGCCATAAGCGAGCGCCGGAACGGCGATGAAGGTATAGGCGGTGTAGACGTCGCCGCCGACCAAGAACCAGGTGATGACGGTGCCGAAGCGCCGGCCGCCGAGCCCCCATTCGTGCAGCAGGTCGAGATCGCCCTTGCGCCAGCGTGCGGCGGCAAAGCCGAGCCAGGTGATGAACGCGAACAGCAGCACGAAAATGATGAGCGCGGTCCAGTTCACGTCCTGCACGGCATTGCCCCCCGCTTTTTAAGGTTTCTGATCGACGCCTGTCGTCCGGCCTCGGCGCTAGGCGTCGGTCGCGAAATACACGATCGCGGTGAGCACGGCGCCGATCACCACGCAAAGAAGCTGATACCAGTAGAAGAACGGCACGCCGATCCAGGATGGATCAACCTTGTTGTAGAATGGCGGCCACAGCACCGCGACGAATTGGATGATGAAAAGAAGGTACCACCAACTCCATCCTTGGCGCCGTTCGCTGCCCTGATCCATGTCCCGCTCCCGTCGCAGTTCGGCGGTTTCCCGCCGAAAATAGCCCGCGGCTCGACGCTAATCAAAGCGAAAGACGGCCGCCTCGGGTACCGGTCACGATGCGTCAGCGGGCCGCGAGGCGGGGATTGTCGGCTCGGCTCAGTTTGGAGCGGGCGATGGGAATCGAACCCACGACATACAGCTTGGGAAGCTAGCCTGTTTCGAAATAGATCAACAGGTTAGCGGCAAAACTGCCGCTATCGGGCCGCAGCTAGATCAAAGACTTACCTCCATTCTGCAAAACGGCGCGGTGCAATCGTGAACCGCGACGACAAGCTTTTTCGTGTCTCCGGCCGCTGGGCGTTGGCTAGCGACGGACTGCAATGGATACTGCTGCGGCAGCAAGGGCAAGAGAAGTGGTGCGGCGTGTCGTTCGTCCGGTCGACCAAGGACATTCTTGCTCGTTGCATGCGCGAGAAGGGGACGCCGGCCGATGATGCACGGCGGCTTCTGGACGGTTTGCCCGCCTCCTTCGACGAGTGGTTGGCGAGTGGTTCAGCGGCGTCCGGCAAGGCGCGAGCCGCGCCGAGGCTACCTCCACCACCCCCAGAGCCCTTTATCGAGCCGGGTAGGGGTCTAAACGAGGCAGGCCACGGCTCTAGCGAGCCTCGGCGGCTGGTCGTGTCATGAGGGCAGCCGCTCGGGCGCGTCTCCCGCTGCCGCAGTCGGCGATACCGGTGCGACTGATAGCGCCCAAGCCGTGCACGAAGTGCGGTAGCCGCAACGTGACACTTGGTGACGGAGGTCGGCTGCACTGTGGCCGATGCCGCGTCTATCGCGACACATTAAGCGCGGGAACGCAAAGTTTCATCGCGGCAGTCGAACGACATTTCGGACCAATCAAAGAACCGATTGTGCTGCGGCGAGCAATTAGCACCGCGGCGATGGTTAGCCGCGGAGCGTTCTTAGGGGTCGAACGCGCAAATGGATGGAGCCCGCCGAAGCGAGCTCCAACCGCATGAGTTTTCTTTGAAGGCGCACGCCCGGCGTTGAAGCGCGCCGATTGAGCGTGAAGACGAAAGCGGGTTTGGTTTGGGACCTGACCCCGCGAACGACGACGGCATATAACGCCTTCTCGTCGTCAGTCAAATTCAGAGCCCAGCCAGCGGCGAGGCAGTCGCCGAAAAAATAGTGCGGGCAAGCGTGACCCATAGGACCCGCGACCAAAGATGCCGGGCAATCCCCGGAACGGTTCGTTGGCATTGCCGCGCGTCAGGAGTTGACCTCTCCCCGGTGGCAATGTCGTGGAGCCGCAAAAATCCACCGGAGACGATGCGGGGACAACGCATCGGGCCGAGAGGCAAAGGGCATCGAGTACTCGGGCGGTCTAGAAGCTGCCTCTCCTTGGTCGGGAGCCAGGATGGTGGGGCCGTGTGGCCATCATCTTGGGAGGAAAGGGTCGAGCTATGAGCGGAGCCTGAGAACAGGATCGGATCAAGATGAACCCAACAGGCAAGGGCGGCTTTCGACCTGGTGTGAGCGGTAACCCCGGCGGCCGACCGGGCGCGAAGGTCGAACTGCGGGACACCTGTCGCGCACATTGCCCGGCCGCGATCGAAGAACTGGTACGGCTGGCGTTGAAAGCGAAAAGCGAACGCGCCCGTTTGAAAGCAATCGAGATTTTGCTCGACCGCGGCTTCGGGCCACCCACTCGATGGGTAGACGGCAACCCTTTCACATTCGACCAGATTCCAGTTTAGGAGTTCGCTGGGGCGCTACTTGATCGGCGTTCTTTCAAGGTGATCCGCTCTGGACACCTCGCTTCGTCTGACCGATCATTGCATTTAAGCTGGAGAGACTTCGCCGTCATGGACCTCGGAGGTTGGCTGCGGAGCCTTGGCCTCGGGCAATATGAGGTGGCGTTCCGCGAGAACGCGATCGGCTTCGACGTTCTGCACGAGCTAACTGATTAAGACCTAGAGAAGCTTGGCGTCCTGCTGGGCGATCGCCGTAGATTGTTGCGGGCGATCGCGACGTTGAACAACAGTGCATCTCCACCAGCGGCACCCGCTGCTCCTCCAGTCATAGCAGCTGTTGAGCTGGCGCCGACTCCTGCCGCCGCGCCACCGCGAACGCCTCTTTCGACCGAAGCCGCGGGGGAGCGCCGCTATCTCACCGTGCTGTTCTGCGATTCGGTCGGTTCGACCGGCATTGCCGCCAAGCTCGATGCCGAGGAGTGGCGCGACCTCGTCGGCGCGTATCTCGACGCCGCCTCGGCAGCCGTGACGGAAACGGGCGGCCACGTGACGAAGAAGCTCGGAGACGGGCTCCTTGCGCTGTTCGGGTATCCGGTGGCGCAGGAGAACGACGCCGAGCGCGCGGCGCGGGCGGCGCTTGCGATCCAGCGCGCGCTCGCCGAACTCAATCGCAGGAACGCCGGCAGCGGGAAGCCCGAGCTTGCTGCCCGCATCGGGCTCGACACCGGCCCCGCGGTGCTGGATGCGGCCGGCGAGATCTACGGCGACGTAGCCAATGTCGCGGCGCGGGTGCAGGCGCTGGCCGAGCCCGGCTCTGTGCTGATCACTGCGCGGGTGCAGCGCCAAGTAGCCGGGCTTTTTGTTGCGGAGGAGCGCGGTGCCCAGACCTTCAAGGGCGTGCCCGAGCCGACAGCGCTCTATCGGTTGGTGCGGGCAAGTGGCGGCGGCCGCCGTTCGGGACAGCGGAACCTCACGCCGCTTGCCGGCCGCAACGAGGAAATCGCCCTGCTACTGCGGCGCTGGGAGAGGGTGCGGCAAGGCGAAGGGCAGTTGGTGCTGGTCAGTGGCGAGCCGGGAATCGGCAAATCCCGCCTGATTGAAGAATTTCATGCCCGGTTGCGGGACACACCTCACACCTGGGCTGAATGGACCTGTTCACAACTTTTGCAGAACACGCCCTTCCATCCGATCGCCGAATGGGGCCGCCAGCGCTTCGGCGGTACCGACGTGCCGGCGGAGCAGCGTCTCGCCGACCTTGAGAGTTCGTTGGCGCAGGCCAAGCTTGACCCCACCGAGTATGCGCCGTTGCTGGCGCCGATGCTCGACATTCCGCTGCCGAAGGAACGGGCGCTGGCTCTGGCAGCGGAGGAGTTGCGGCGCCGGCAACTCACCGCGACGACGAATTGGGCGATCGCCGGCGCCCGCACACAGCCGGTTGTGCTGGCGCTCGAAGATGCGCACTGGGCCGATCCGACCACGCTGGATGCCCTGCGTGGCATTGCCGAACGCGGCGCGCTGGCGCCGTTGTTCGTGCTGATCACCGCCCGGCCGGAGTTCAAGCCGCCCTGGGGTATGCGCTCGCACCACAGCACGGTTTCGCTGCGCCGCTTGATCGAGCGCAGGTTCAGCACATCGTCAGCGAGCTTGCGGCTCACCACGCGCTGCCGAAGGACGTGGTCGATGGCGTCGCTGAGCGGACCGGCGGCGTGCCGTTGTTCGTGGAAGAAGTCACTAGGCTCCTGCTCGAGCGCGGTGAGCAAGGCGGGATCCAGGCGATCCCACCGACCTTGCAGCAATCATTGACGGCGCGGCTCGATCGGCTCGGGCCGGCCCGCGAAGTGGCGCAGGTGGGCTCGGTTATCGGCCGTGGCTTCTCCTACGGTCTCCTGCGCGCTGTTGCCGGCCTGGACGACGTGCCGCTGCAGGCGACGCTGGAAAAGCTCGCCGAGGCCGATATCCTGTTGGTGCAGAGCCTGCCGCCGGAAAGCGACTATCGCTTCAAACACGCGCTCATCCAGGATGCCGCCTACGAGAACCTGCTTAAGAGCCGCCGCCAGGTCCTGCATCGCCGCGTGGCGGAAACCTTGCACGAGCGCTTCGCCGACACCGCGGCGGCCGAGCCGGAAGTGCTGGCGCATCACTTCACGCAAGCTGGCATGACCGATGCCGCGATCGAATGGTGGGGCAAAGCCGGCGACCAGGCGCTGCGGCGCTCGGCTTTTCAGGAGGCGATCTCGCATCTCGGCAAGGCCATCGAGATGGCAGACAAAGCCGGCGAAGGTACGTCTGCCGCCGCGACTGCACCCGCGGCAGCCAACCAACGGCTCAAAATACAAACCGACCTTGGCAAGGCGCTTATGTGGTCCCGAGGTTTCGGCGCCGATGAATCGAAGGCTGCCTTCATCCGCGCCCGGGACCTCGCCGCGGCGATCGATAACGCGACCGAGCGGTTCACCATTTACTACGGTTTGTGGGTCGGCAACATGGCGCGTGCCGAGTTCGAGTCTGCGCGGGAGATTGCCGAGGCATTTTTACGCGAGGCTGAACGCGGAGCACGGACGACAGATTGTGTGTTTGCTCGCCGCCTACTTGGATCCACGTGCCTCTGGCAGGGTGATTTCATTGAGGCGCACGCGAATTTAGTTGAGGCGCTGAGCATTTACGATCCCGAGCGGGATCGTGAGGCCAGATTCCGCTTTGACCAGGATACCGGCGCGGCCGCGAGGGCCTGCCTCGCCAACACAAAATGGCAGCTCGGTGAGGTCGGACGAGCGCGCGCTCTCATCGAAGAAGCCATCGCGCACGCGACCGAAACCGGTCATGTACCAACCTTGGTCAACACTTATTTCTACAAGGCTCACTTCGAAATAGTTCGCGGTGACGCTGGAGCTGCCCGGCGCGACGCGCAAATTCTCGTCCAACTGTGTCAAGAGAATGCGCTCTCGCTCTTTGCGGCTTGTGGAGCACTGCAAACCGCTTGGGCAAGCGCTCGGCTGGACGGCCGCGAGACCTGAGCGACGGAGCTACGCCAGGCGCTGGCGGCGTTCACCGACCAAGGAAATAAATGGTCTGTACCGTTCTTCCAAGCTTTACTTGCCGAGATCGAGGCTCAGGACAACGTGGAGGGAGCCTTGAGCCGCATCGACGAAGCGCTGGCCCTCGGAGGTGAGACAGGAGAACACTGGAGCGACACTTTCCTGCACCGCATTCGCGGCGAGATTCTACTGAAGCACGCTCCAACGAACTCAGCGCCGGCCGAGGAAGCGTTTCTCACCGCTATCGCCATTGCACAACAGCAGAAGGCAAAGAGTTTCGAGCTGCGCGCGGCGCTTTTGCTGGCGAAGCTATATCAATCGACCGGCCGCGCCACTGAAGCCCATGCCGTGCTCGCTCCTGCGCTCGAAGGCTTTTCGCCAACCCCCGAATTGCCGGAGATCGAAGAGGCGCAAACGCTCCTTGCTACTCTCGCTGAAAACGACGAAGTGAAAATCGCATTGGCACGGCGCAAACGGCAGTTTGATCTGCAGATCAGCCTCGGCAATGCGTTGATCGCGACCCACGGTTATGGCGCGCCAGAGACCCAAGCTGCGTTCGTGAAGGCGCGCGAATTAGCTGGCGGAGTTGAAAGTCCGACCGAGCGCTACGCAATTTACTATGGCCTGTTCATCGGCTGCCTTATTCGCGGGGAGTCCGGTGGTTCGCGCGACATCGCCGAGAAGTTCTTGCGCGAGGCAGCCAATAAGCCCGGCTCTGGAGAGTTTGGTATGGCCCACCGCCTCGTCGGGCTATCGTATTACTTCGCAGGCAATTTCGTATCCGCGCGCGCACATTTTGAAATAGCCATCAACGCATTCGACCCAGAGCGCGACCGCGATTTCGCTTTTCGTGTTGGCCAAGATCCCGCGGTAGCGACGAAGGCTTTCCTTGCCTTGACGCTGTGGACTCTGGGCGAACTCGAACGCGCGCGACGCTTCGCCGACCAAGCCGTGGAGCATGCGCTGCGCACCGGACACGTGAACACGATTGTCTATACTCATGCGCATAAAGCGATATTCGAGATAATTCGGCGCGACTCCCAGCGTTGCATGTCTCACGCCGACGCGGTTCTTGACCTGGCGGAGAAGCACGGCCTTGCTCTGTGGTTGTCCTACGCCACCGCCCAACGCGGTTGGGCTTCGTATCACTCGGCTAACCGCGAGAAAGGAAGAGCGGGCTTGAGCGAAGGAATCAGTCGATTGCGCACGCAGAAATCAGAAATGTTTTTGCCATTCTTTCTGTCGCTGGCGGCGGAGCTTGAGTTGGAATCTGCAAGGATCGATGCCGGTCTGTCGATCATCGATACGGCTATCGCCGAGGCAGACCGCATCGGGGAGCGCCACTACGATGCGGAAAGCCATCGCATTCGCGGCGAGATTCTCAAGAAGCGCGACCCGACAAACGCTGGGCCGGCCGAAGAAGCCTTCCAAACTGCCATTGCCATTGCGCAACAGCAAAAGGCGCGGAGTTTCGAGTTACGCGCCGCGCTCGACCTCGCGCGCCTCTGGCACTCTCAGGGTAAGCCGCAGCAAGCCCGCGAACTGCTCGCTCCGATCTATGGGTGGTTTGCGGAGGGGTTCGATACGCGCGATTTGAAGGAGGCCAAGGCGTTGCTCGACGAGCTAGGGTCGTAGCCCCCCGGTTGGTCAAGGGAAAATTGAACCCCCGCTAACTGGTTTGCGGAGCTTCGAGGATGAGAACGATGATTGTGGCTGCGGCGCTGCTTGCGTGTCGGCCGTTACTCTCTACGCGCAGGATGCTGAAAAGGGAAAAGCTTCTTTCCGGAAATGCGTCCTTTGCCACTCTATCGGCGAAAACGCGAAGAACAAAGTCGGCCCCGAACTCAACGGCCTCGATGGACGCAGCGCGGGCGCCGCTCCAGACTTTTTATACTCGGACGCTCACGCTCATTCGGCGATTACCTGGAACGAGTCCACTTTCAAGCAGTACATCAAGGACCCGCAGGCCATGGTTCCGGGTACCAAAAAGGCTTTCGCTGGGCTGAAGGACGAGCAGGAGGCCCGGGACCTATGGGCTTACATCAAGCAGTTCGACGCCGACGGGAATATCAAAAAACCGTCCCGATAGGCCCCTGCGCCATCTCATTGTTAAGTGCGTCGACTTGAGGCCGACGATGGGCGACTATGCGAAACCATTTTGTGCAACGTTGGCGGCATCGCTCTTGCTGCTGGCTTTAGTAGGCGCCGCCGTTGCCGGGCCGCTTGAGGATGGTGTTGCTGCTGTCGAGAAACGGGACTACGCCACCGCACTACGCTTGTTCCGTCCGTTGGCCGCTCAGGGTGACGACATCGCGCAGTTCGACCTCGGCGTCATGTATAACAAGGGCTGGGGCGTATCGCGGGACTATGTCCAGGCCGCGAAGTGGTATCGGCTCGCCGCCGCGCAGGGCAATGCCGACGCGCAGTACAACCTCGGCATTCTATACGAGGACGGTCACCGCTACGCCGAGGCGATGAAATGGTATCGCGAGGCTGCTGACCAGGGACTGCGAGACGCGCAGTTCAATCTCGGCCTCCTCTACGCAAAGGGGCAAGGTGTGCCGCGGGACGGTGTCCAAGCTTACATGTGGTTCGAATTATCCGCAGCGCAGGACGATCAATCCGCAGTAAGCAATCGAGATGCCGCTGCGCGGCGCATGACGCCCAAGCAGATCGCCGAAGCACAGAAGCTGGCGCGTGAGTGGCGGCCAACAAGCTCAAGCCGCCGAGACTGATCTTGAGCGTCGGCGCGCGCGGCACCGGCTTGGCCATCAATTTAGCAGGGTGGGGAAATGCGAAAAGCCATGAGCCGACCAAAAGCCAGGGCGCGAACGCTCGCCTATTTTTCTTCTCATTTTGAGGCGACCGCTTTACCCATGACGACGGCACTAATCCTGCTCGGCATCGTGGTCGCCGCACTCGTATTCTTGCGTGATCTGATGAGGTGGGCGCATCGGGTGCGTCATCTGGGCGTCATGTTATTTTTTCTCGTGCTCGCAATTCTTAGCTTATGGATTGTGATGGGTAAGTGAGCGCCAATATGAGTGGACCCGTCCGAAATTTCCCTGAAGACGGAGAAGGCCCACTCCTCCTCAAAGACATTTGCGCGACGGCCGGCGCAAGTGCCAGCTTCGCAGGCGAGCCGTCGGCCTACGGCCGTGGGCGGCGAACAGGGAGGCCCAAACGGAAGCGCAGCTCGATCGCGCGCAGGTCGAGCGAAAGGCGGCTGCGTTGCTTGTAGGCTTCATCGCGCGCCGAACGTAGACTATGCTCGGTCGTAGTTATCTCGGCCCGCAGCCACGCAATATCCGTTTGCAACTGTTTCACGCGCGCTACCCACTTGCTCATTCGTTGAGCGCTACGCGGCGAGGCGGACTGCTTCGTTCTTTTCACAACAGAGCACCGGGCGTCCCTGTGTCCACCTCGCTCGTGATCAGGGTTACGAGGCGGGCGACGGAACCCCAAGCGTGGGGCGTTCTGGCGCGCTTGGGGCCCAGAAATGAGACGGCCAAGCTTGGAGGCACTAAACCGCCGCCTTATCCCACCTTCAGCGGAGCACGCGTCGGGCAAGCCTTCTATCGCGATCGGGGATTAACGTTAGTCTGCTCGATCGAACCGCATGAAAAAGCCCCAAGCGGAGGCACACGCTTGGGGCCAAGGCAGCGGTGATACGGCAGTATGAGACGCGCTGCCCTATCTTGACTGGAGCACGCGTCGGCCGGCTACACCATTACGACTGAGCATTATGGTTTACGTCTCAGCAGGAGAAGGGACCCCGCGGCGGTCGAGTTTGAGCATCATGGATCGCCGGGCGCGCCCCGTGCGGGCGCGCGGATTGAAACAAGAACGGGTGCGAAGGCCATGTGCGGTGTCTAAGTCGCGCCCCATGCGGGCGCGCAATACGATTCCTGGCTGCATCGTGTGACCGGCGTGCATCAATTTCTTCTCAACCCGTCCTTCAACAAGGCGAAGATCGTCGCTGGCATGGCAGATGCCGGCTTGCACTTCCACGACTTGCGCGGCACGGCTGCGACAAGGTTCTACATCGCTGGCCTGCCCGAGCGCGCCATTGCTGGCATCATGGGATGGGAGGAGGGACACGTCGCCAAGATCATCCGCCGCTATGTCGACCGCAGCGCCGCCACCAAGGCGATCATCCGGCAACTCAACGAAAGGAGAACGTAGCTTGCAAAGCCGGCGACAAAACCGCCCCTGCGAAAGTGATCTAAGTATTGGAGCGGGCGATGGGAATCGAACCCACGACATACAGCTTGGGAAGCTGATGTTCTACCACTGAACTACGCCCGCAGAACCCTTAGCTTATCGCATTTCCTGCATTTCGGCGTAAACTCTTCCCCGGAGATTACCCGGAGCTTTGGAACGATCCTTGTCTCCGGGTAAATTCGCAAACCCCGCCGATAGGACTTCGGCGGCGGCTCTATATTACCCCCCGACGCTGACGCGGCAAATCGAAAGGC
>Ga0187783_10003566_pt1 | contig 11478 bp, 11 predicted proteins | sample 1015_SJ02_MP02_2_FD_132471 | JGI IMG/M metagenome (GOLD analysis project Ga0187783, IMG submission 132471) | Tropical peat soil microbial communities from peatlands in Department of Meta, Colombia - 1015_SJ02_MP02_20_MG | ecosystem: Environmental > Terrestrial > Soil > Wetlands > Peat | place... | reverse complement strand
GGATCCGGTGGCCGTGAATGATTTCCTCGACCACTTCTTGCTTTGCTTTTGGTGGAGCTGTCGATGGCGTAGCGTGACTGGAAGAATCATCTGCGGCCAAGAGCATGGCTGCCCACAAGAGAGGATAGATCGTGAGAATCCACTGCAAGCGAAAACGCTCCTCGCGTCGGCCCAAGACCATAAGGCGGCCGAGCGATTGCAGTCCTTAGGTTACCAAATCTGCGAGTTGAAAAGCTGAGGCTTCGTCCTCTACTTGTTCTCCTGTTTCCTTGACGCGGGGGAGATTTTCACACCAACGTGCCGGTGATATGATAAATCTTGTAGCAAGCGGTGCTAGACGCACCGTCACACTCCTCAGTAGCTCAATGGCAGAGCATCCGGCTGTTAACCGGAGGGTTGTAGGTTCGAGTCCTACCTGAGGAGCCAACTTTTCAACGACATAAAAATGAGGGGCCCTTTCTTTGGGGCCCGATTGTCCGTGAATTGTCCGCGTTCTCAGTTTACTTGTGCCAGAGCGACCACGCATTTCGCCTCGAGTTGCCGGCTCCGATACTCCTTGACCTTCTCAAGCGCCTCCCGCTTGGCCCGCTTGTCTCGGATGAGGAGATCAGGGAAATGGGAATTGCGTCGAGAAGCGAGGGCATCAGCGGCCCAATGAGGACTCCGGTTTGCTTAGGACGAAAGTCCACGCAATGTTGGCTTTAAGGGAAAGGTCGCCTCTCTTTGCGAAAAAAGTGCTCGAAGGCAATGCAACTTGCTTAGCCAAAGGGTAAGCATCTGATGGATCGATCTGAGAAGATTCCTGGGATCAGTCTTGTCACGGCAATGGCGCGATTATCTGGTATACTTTGCGCTTAATTGAAATTGCTCAAGGACGTTTCGCTGATGGCGACTGCACCGCGACACTTCAAACCAGGACCCGAGCCAGTTAAGGAGAGGGCCTCCTCGACGATGATTGATTCCATTCGTGCTTTTCTGATGGACATTTCGAGCACTCAGCAAGAATTCTACCCATCCGAGCTACATCGTTTGGCGTACCAGCGGAGGGCGAAGCTGAGCGGTATCACTTTCAGATATGGTGCTGTTCGCCCATATTCTGAAGAGCTAGACGATATTCTCTCTGTTTTGCTCATCAATGGTGACCTGGAGCTGAATAGTTCCGACCCTTGTAAAGTCGTTATTTCTCAGCCACTCCGAGGACATGCCACGCACATAGCCAAGTAGGCAATTGGGCTACGATGGCTGATATCACTGAAAGTCCACCTGCCAGCTTGCGGGCGAGAGTAGAAAGATTCTCGTCTCGGATGCTCGAGCCGCGTCCTTCTCGCCTTCGGGATGAAAAGGTTGTCCATGACGCTGTTTGGGGCACTGTCTTCCTGAGGAAGGTAGAAGTCGCGTTACTCGATACCAGCCTGATGCAGCGACTCAGATACCTTCATCAAACAGGATTTGCGTTCTTTACATACCCTTCAGCAAGGCACAGCCGGTTCGAGCATTCCCTGGGTGTACTTAGACAGACAGATAATCACTTGCGAGCGCTGAGCAATCGATTTCAGGAGCACGTAACGCCTGAAGCAACCAGCACGTTGAGGCTCGCAGCACTTCTTCATGACTGCTCACATGGAATGTTTTCACATACAAGTGAAGAAATCTACCGGTTCCTTCCCGACATGATTGAGTTGATTCGGCCCGGTGGTTCCTATCCCAATCACAAACCAAGTGAATTAATTGCACTCTTCATTTTAGGATGCGCTCGGTTCCGAGAGTTTATCGATTTTTTCGCCAAGAGTAATCCGGTTCACACGGATGGCAAGGAATTAGCAGATCTGATAACCGGAAACACGCGAAGTCTCGATCCCCACAAGCGTTGGATGGTTGACATCATCAATGGGCCCCTCGACGCTGATAAGTTAGACTACATCCTAAGAGATGGACTCCATACCGGCATTCCACTGACTCTCGATCTCGATCGATTCTGGCTATCGACCGAGGTTGCCTATCTACCGAAAGGCTGCGTTCCTTCAGTGAACGAGAATCAAACACGGCTTGTTATTAATCGCGCTGGAGTCAACGCTGCCGAACAGATCCTGTTTGCTCGATTTCAACTCACGAGCTCGGTGTATCACCATCATAAGATTAGAAGCGCCGACTGTCTCTTCAAGAGCTGGGTCGAAAAGAAGCAGAAGGAGGGGAAATTCACCGGCACAGCAGATTTTATCGAAGCTAGTGATGTCGACTTTCTAGCAGAGGTCCGAAATTTGCGACGGGACCAAATGCTTGGTAGGTGTCTCGTGATATCACATGGAACGGCTAAAATCCCGAAGGATTTCTGGGAAGTCGTGATTCGGGCAAACAAGGACCAAGAAACAGCCGCCGACCTGCGGAGGATTGCAGCGGATATCGCAAAGGCAGCCAAGCTGCCTATCGATCGAAGGCATCAGGTTTGGATCGATCTTCCGCCGCTTCCGAAGGTCGACGATTTGGGGACAACTATAGTTAATCTGGGTACAGTGAAAAGTCCCAGTTATGACCATCTTGAAAATGTGTTTCCGGTGCAGGAATGGAAGACATCCTACACGTTGAAGAAATGGAGGGGTCACGTTTTCGCACCGATCGAACACTTGTCCAACGTAAACAAAGCGGCAATTCGCGTTCTCCAAGATAACTACCGGCTCAAGTTTACTGCGGCAGCGACTTCTATCTGCAAACTATAGCTTTCTGAACACGAAAAGATTATTTCCCTGTGAAAATGTCCGAAATCCACGTGATTCGGACCATCCCCCCCGTGGCGAGAGCTATACGGCAACACGCTGTACTTGACGTTTCCCGCCGGACCATCCCCACGTCAGTGGGGATAACCTGCCTCGGTTTCATACTTCGTAATTTCCATGACCTGCGGACCATCCCCACGCCCGTGGGGAGAACGCCCATGCCGTGCTCGCAGATTTCCTCTCCGCACGGAGCATCCCCACTCACGTGGGGAAACTGAGTTTCGCTGTCGATGTTGTGTTGCGTCCACGGACCATCCCCACCCCCGTGGGGAGAACCAACCTTCGGTTTCATACTTCGTGATTTCGATGACCTGCGGACCATCCCCACGCCCGTGGGGAGAACAGAACGAGCAGTAGCAGCAACCCGATCTGATTCGGACCATCCCCACGCATGTGGGGAGAACGGACTGATTGCAGCAGCAGCCTTCTACAACTTTGGACCATCCCCACCATGTGGGGAGAACCCACTGCTGTATCTTTGCGAAGGTGTTGGTGATCGGATCATCCCCACACAAGTGGGGAGAAAGTTCGTCCCGACGGCAAACGTTTTGTTGTAGTCCGGACCATCCCCACACCCGTGGGGAGCACGCCAACAGCGGGTAGAACACCGGGTACATGTTCGGACCATCCCCACGCCCGTGGGGAGAACGGCAATACGTCGGGTTATGACACGGTAATGACCGGACCATCCCCACGCCCGTGGGGAGAACGGCAATACGTCGGGTTATGACACGGTAATGACCGGACCATCCCCACGCCCGTGGGGAGAACACCGCGTGCAGGAATTGAGGAGTAACATTGTACGGACCATCCCCACTTAGTGGGGAAGAATACCCTGGCTTACAACTGTCGAATGCCGGGCTTTACCGCAATCCGCCGAAGGGCAAACCGACGTTTTTCAGGACCGCTGCTGGCATCGTCGCCAAAGCTGATCGGCTGGTCACTAATCGAATCCGTGCCTTCAACGAAGTCTTCCACTTCGGTAACGGTGGTGAACTCCTCACTCGATCTGTCGCGAATTAGTTCTCGTTGAGCTTCGAGTTCTGCGTCGAACAAGCCGCGAAAGATCGGCTCGGCGGGGATGCAACTCTTACGACCGAACCAAACACCCCATTGAGGGTTCTGGAGTGCCGCAGCCGCACGCTCCAAGACAGACCGGTCGCCGCCGAGGATCACTCCAAAACGGGCCTCAAGTAGGTATTGGCGGCGTGTCACAACAGCGTCTTTGTTCATCATCCCACTTGCGCGGCGAGTATTCAGCACGGTGTGGTAGTCATCAAGACGAAGGACAGGTCGCCCGGCAGACGCACTTGGTACATCGCGTGGGATAGCTAGACTGCTCATCCTAAGCTTCGCCAGTTCCGGGAGCATAGTGCGTTCTGCAGCTGAGCCTTTGGCCAAGCCCATCGCCGCAGCTATTAAACCGATGATACCGCTCTTGGTGGGGTGCAATCCCGTTGCCCGGCGCTGAAATCGGCTTGCAAAACCCCAAGATTGCAGTGGGCCATCCAAAAGCAGTGCCAAATAGGCAGTGTCAGACATGGCCCAATATCTCCTTGCAGAATTGGTCGAGCGACTGGTCCGGTATGGCGACTTCGAGTTTCGGTGTGATGCCCCAGGTCTGCTTCATCTGCTTATGGTGGTACGTGAGCGCTGTGATAGAAGCTTCCATGAATCCGCTCTTAGGACGAACGGGGTTCTCAAATGCATTCACCAATTGCAGCGGTTGGCCCTTGTCTTTCACAAGGCCAAGCACGTAGGCGGGTAATGTGTGGGCATTCATGGAATTCTTACGTGCACCAGGAACTGCGAGAATTGCTGCGCGGAGGAAGGTGTCTACGATCGTCTTCCGTTCGTGGGAGTCCAGCGCGCCCAGATGAGAGGTATCGGTCAGCAGGTCGAGATTGAGAGCGACATAGCGGTAATACGTAGCTGATGTGAACTCCTGCGTGCCAGTCATCCCAGCGCCAGCTTGCTCCTCAGGTTGAAGGTCATCCAGTGCAGCGAAGAAATCAATGTCGTTATCCGCCTTATGGGTTGACAATGCGTGGCTAAACATCCCTGCCCCTTCCAAAGTTAGGGAGCGGTCGCTGGCAACAAATCGGCCGAAAATTGCAACGTCCGCCGCATCCTTGAGCTCGGCAGACTTGCAAGCTTTGGCAACGTTTTTCTGCAATTCTTTCGTCGAGGGATCTTTCTTTGTAATCTGGGCCAATTCTCTGGCGACAGCATCCACCTCGGCCGGTGAGAGAAACATGAGAGTCTTAACTTTAAGTTCGCCTTTCTTCTCCGCTGCCTCGTCCGCCGTCGCTAGGTAGTCGCCGACGGTCTTAGCAATCTCGGTAGCCTTGGCATCTGCAACGCCGTGCTTCTTCAGCCCACTGGCTAATGGTGCGATGATCAGGCGGCTCCGGTTGCCAGCAAACAGGTCCGGTGAGATTGTCTTCGCTTCTTCGCGAATTGCGCGCTTCAGGCACTGGCTGGAGATGCGGGCGCGAGTTGCGCCGCCGAAAGTAGCAGTCTTGGGCGCACCCACGTCATCGCGGTTTAGGCACGACACGGGGAACGATTGCAAGATGTGCAGTTCGATGAGTTTCATGTCTGCTCCTGTTTGGTTGAGTTTGATCCTTATGCGATTGGTGCGATCACCAATAGGCCAAAGCCGAAAGCTTTGGCCGACCCGATGCCGCGCCTGAAACTTTCGTGGAACTTGGCTGGGTCGGTCACCGTCAACACGCCCTGAAACTCAACCGCGCTGTGCAGGCCAGGCACACCCTGCTTCTCGAAGTATTCTCGGCCACGGGAGAAAGTACGCAGCTTCCCCTCATCCACGATAAACCCACCCTGTTCCCCTTTGCGGATGATCCACGCAATTTGTTCCTCGCGAGTGCGCAAAGGTACGCGCCTCCCGTTCTTGGTTGGGCTGCTATCGGGGTTGAATTTGGTCACTTTTTTGGTCGGGTTAGCACAGAGCTGAAATGCATACTGGCGGCGGGTGAAATAGTTCCCCGGGATCGCCTTTGTCTTCCAGCTATCTGGGTCTGCTGGACACCAATCGGGGCGCACCGGCGGCAGGGGTGAAACGATGAGCAAGCGAAAGCCATCGCGGCGTCGGTCGAGCCGGGTCAGAAAATCGCGTTGCTTGCCATCGCGTCCTGGAAATGCCTTCCAAACCGCCTGATGCCAGTCATAGCAATCTCGCAAGGGCAACCGAGCTGCGGTGGCAAAATCCAAAGTGACTTGGGTCAGCTGGGTCATGGGACGGCCTCCGAGGTACCGAGGGTTGGCGACTCCTCAGCTTTGGGTATACGCCAATATTCGCGCGCCCAACGGGTTTTCACGTTGTCACCCCAGTAACAAAGATCAGCGAATAGCTCTTCATAATTGACAGCTATCGCTTTGGCCTTGGCAGAAAAAATCACAGGACGCAACCGTTCACAAATCTCGTCACGGTCGCACGAGAGCAATCGCCGGAACCGTCCGTCGAAACTGTTGCTCTCAGCCGTTAGTCGACGACACGTCGTTCCCAAATTACCGGTGTCAGTTTCGTCCGGATGGTAGGCAAATAGCCCAGCGACGGCTTGGATGCGGGGATCACCAATGCCATCCACATGCCCAAGGTGCGGCCAGGCTCGGGGCAGCTTCATTGGATTCAGCGCGCAACGCAGATCAGCCATCGCGCCGCGGTCGTTCTTGAGTCGGCGGAGGTACGTCAACAAGCGTGTGGCGTTTCCCCGAGGATCAAATCGATCAGCGCTCATGCTTCAGCCTCCTTTTGAGTGTCTATCTCAGCATCACCGGCCGGCGCAGCAAACAATGCACTCAAGCCCAGCGCATACGCGCGTATCTGGCGGGGAGTGTCGTGAGAACAGGCGCGCTCATATGCCACGCGACCAGCACTCCACACCGACTTCCCCCAGAGAGTGCTGTGCCACTCGAGTTTCAAGCCGAGGCTTTCCGGGGCCGCGGCAACTTCGAGCAAATACGACACTGCAAGCTCAATGTCAGTCCAAAACTGGGCAGCAGCCTTGTTCTGGATTTGCTGGCGACGGTTCTTTGCTTCGGGCCGATCAAGATCGTCACCGAGTGCCTTGTGGTAAACGGAAACGGCACGCCTCAAACGAGACTCCGCGGTATTAGCCAGACGCACGCCATTTTCGTAAACCAGTTGGCCCGTTTCCTTGAGCATTGCGGCAGGGACGTGAAACATAGACTCGGTGGTATCCACCGGCTTAGATTGGTTGGCCACAAGACCACCGACCCAAAGATCGAAAGCCTCATCGTTGGGGGAGATATTTTGCAGAGCAGCAGGTCCGCCAGGACTCTCTCCTACACTTTTCACAGTCAAAGCGTTTAATTCACGCCATATCGCTTTTTCGACAGAGGCCCGCAACACAGCACGCTCCGGTTGACCTTTTGGCGTGCGGCTGACAACAATCGTGGCAGAGGGCTCGCGCCATCCATCGGCAAAAGACGCATACTCCAACCCGTTGGCGAGGATGAGAGAGCTGCCATCATCTGCTAGGTAGATGGCGCGTGTCAGCGGGACCAAACGGCCCAAATATGTGCGGCTGGCGTTCCTCACGGCTCCGGCATCGTCGGGGCCATGGGGCATCGATTCCCACACCGGCTTGCCCCAAGAGTCCCGGCCGAAGAACTGCTCGGCCTGCTGTTTGTTCATCAGGTTCTTGTGCAAGGTGGAGAGCAGATTGTCATCCCGGAGTAGTGCGTGCAACATCCCGCCAGCGATGCAAGGTGCATGTTTGCTTGCTCCTTTGGCAAGTGTTTCCTTACCGTTCCACAATGCGACTCCGATGCGACCCCCCGGAGAAAAACACTGGAAGGTTGTTAGCATTAAAGCGAGTTCACTGGCTGTGAACGCGCGCGCTGATCCGCCCGAGTTATCAAACAACGTAGCGTTATTACCCGTGGCCAAGGCGATATCGAGCTTGCTGGTCGAGTTCTCCTCTTCGTCCGCACCGGATTTTTTGGCCGGTTTCTTAATCTTCGTAACCTGCAAGAAGCGTTGGCCGTCGCCAAACAGTTCAAAGGCATTCCGCCACCGTTCGAGGTAACCGATAGCCGAGGGCACGACGTGTCGTCGACAGGTTTTCCAATCTTCGTAATCCGCTGGGCCGTCGAGCGCCGCCTGAGCAATGCAGATAAGCAGCCGCATCAATGCGATTCGTTCATGCGGGCGGACCGCTAGATCACGCAGCTCCTCGCCATGCTCGAACGCCTCACGCAGGCTAACAGTTCCCGGTTTTCCGTCATTCCAAACAATTGGAATCCAAGAATCAGCTGTAAGATTCATCCAGCTCCTCACAAGGAGCGCTCGCCACGCGTTCGTCGTTGATCATGATACCCTGATCGGCCTGATAAGAAAGCCCTGTTTGTTGTTCCTGACCTGGCCAACCAATGGTTCCATCCGGTCTTAGCAATCCAAGAGCGGTGGGCTGTGCGACGTGATTAACCAACCAACCGGGGGGCCGTGAGAGACCCGCCACAACTGCCCAGCGTGGCACACGGACGAGATTACGATAGATTGCTTTGGCAGCGTCGAAGTTCCAATCGCGGCTATCAGCTGTAACTACCGCGCCATCGAGCAGAAAGACGCGCGCGCAACTTGAGTCGAGTGAGGTGATCTCAGTTGCCAAAAGGAGTTGGGCAACTGGATATGTACTGAAGCGGGTCTGAATGCCTTCTTCGTCGGGCAGAGCTGGGTTGTTCCAGATGTTTGTCGCGTTGAGAGCCTGCTGGGCCATCTTGGCCTTCTGCTTCTCTAGCTGTTCTTTCAGCTCTCTCCATGCGGGCGGCTCGCCCACTATTTGTTCAGCGTATGTTGCTTCGAGAATCGGGCGGATGTCGTCCGGCAACGTAATCGTCGTTCTGCTCTGCCACTGCTGGAGCGAGCGCAGGAGAACGTAGGGCGCATAGATACGCGCGCTCTTGCCCAGAACCGCACGCAGTTGCTTCTCGCTTGCGTTACTTAGGCAGGTATCATCTAAATTTAAATTAGGCACCTGAATCCAGACTTCGGGCTGTGAACATGGCCGGGTGCGCCGGTCGTGCCGCCATAAACGACCGAGCCGTTGGAGCAGCATGTCGGTTGGAGCGAGGTCGGTGATCAGCAGATCTGCATCAATATCCACACTCTGCTCAGCAACCTGGGTGGCAACCAAGATGCAGCCGTCTGGCCGATTAGTTGAGTCTTTGCCGAGCTTGTTCATCCAGTCGTCTTCAAGATCTTCGCGTCGGAAAAAGGGAAAGCGGGAATGGAGCAGCGCGATACTTGGGCCGCCTTGGAAATTACTGCTCCGAAGTGCGCGATAGGTCTCTTGTGCCTCGTCTACGGTATTACGAATCCACAGCAAACAATCGCCTCGAGATGCACGTTCCATCGCTTCTTTCATTGGCAGAGTGCCGGAGATGTTGCGTATCCGAATCGTCTTCGAGGGTGGTGGCGTACACCCACGCTCGATGAATGAGCCGACCACCCCAGAAACCAGTGGATACACCCTGCTGACCGGCTGCGCGTCGTCTAATCCGAGCAACTCGCGTCGCCGCTTTCCCGTCAGAGTGGCGGACAAAATAATGATAGTGCACTGCAACTCCCTAAGACGTTTCACCAGCTCACCAATAAGCGTGCTGGTATAAAGATCGTAGGTATGTACCTCGTCCAGGATCACCACCTTCCCAGCAAGACCGAACTGCCGGACGAAAAAATGTTTTGCCGCCACGATGCCTAGTAATGCCTGATCTACTGTCCCCACGCCAAAGGGCCAAAGCAATGACCTCTTAGCTGACGCGAACCACGAGCGCCCTGCGCGCACATGTTCCTGTCCTTCGTTATCCAGGCTGGCTGGGTACAGCTTCGGCAGTTCGGTCTCCACCAACCAAGAGGCGCTGTGGGTCAGTCGCACTTCTGTTGGTTCAGCAGAAATCCGGTCAACGAATGGTTCTACTCGCAAATGGATACGATTGCTGGTCACTTGTGTTGGCAACGCGAAATAAAGCCCGGTCGCTTTTCCAGTCGTCAAGAGTTCATATGCCGCTGCGAGCGCCGCTTCCGTCTTGCCATAACCCATCGGCCCTTCAATGACGTAGACACCAGGCTCACGGACTAACTGCACGGACGCTGTCTGTAGACTATTTGCCTGAGAGATTTCCGGGAACAAGTCGCGGAATCCGTCCAGCTGCCTTGTAGGGACTGATCTCCAATTGATCGTCTCTAGCACGGTTGCCGCCCGCTTGCGCCGCTCGGGCATGCCCCAACACACATCCTGCGGGAAATGCTTCTCGTCTGAACCGACCCAGTCAGCAGCCGTAATGAGTCCAGCCACGAACCAGGTTGTTGCTTCAGTCGGCGGCTGATCTGGCAATGATCCAAATTCTTCTATTAGGCCCCCTGCCAAGCGGACGCGTTCTTCTTCCCAAGGTTCGCGCACCTGCACGCGTTCCCCTTTGATCCGTCCGTGGTGTGCACCAACAGCCACCGCCCAGCGATACAGCTGGGCACTGCGAAGCAGCTCCTGGACGGTGAATTGGCTGACCTTAGCGTGGTCGGAGAGTCGCACGCCCCAGCCTTCCATCAGTGCCCGATTCGTCAACGAGTGCTGCGCCAACCACGCCTGGCTCTTTACTTGAAACCCAGGCGATACCTTTCCCACGTCATGTAAGGCGGCGAGAGCAGCAGCACCGCGCGGGAGTAGCTTGTGGAGTTGTGGCGGTACCAGAGCGAGGAGTGCTTCCGCGACGCACCCAACGTTCAGGCAGTGATCGCGGACGTTGATTCCAGGTCTACCATCCTTGGTTGTCTTCGCCCAACAATCTTCGTGCCGCAGAACATCACGCAGCGAGCGCGATGTTAGATCTGTTTTTGGCGGAGCTGGCACGGGCCAAAATATTACCACCGATTAAGTCGAGAGCAAGCAGGATGGTAGATGCAGCAGCGGGAAGATGATCGCGCTTGAGATTGACTGTTGGCTATCAATCATTCTCCAGCGGGCCAGCCCGTTCTCTCCGCCAGCGCGTGGTGCGCGACATTCGCGAGAGATCGGTCAAGACTGGCCTGCCAAGCCTACGTCCTTTAGCTTGCGCATGTCGCAATCCAGCCCTAACCCGCTCGATGATCAATGCACGCTCGAATTCCGCCATCGCCCCGATGATCTGGAACATGAGCCGGCCAGAAGGTGTGCTGAGGTCCAAATTATCTCTTAGGGAAACGAACGCGATTCCCAGAGCCTCGAACTCTGCCAGAGCGTTCACCAGATGCTTCAGTGATCTGGCGTACCGGTCCAACTTCCAAACCACTACGGCATCAAATTTGCGTTGCTTGGCGTCCTTGGTTAGCCGGTTGAGCTCCGGGCGTGACTCTTTCGAGCCGGAAACGTGATCGACATACTCGCCGACAATTTCCCAACCTCGACGCTGGCAATATTCGCGTAGCTCCATGAGCTGCATTGCGGGGTCTTGGTGACCGCCGTTGGTTGAGACGCGGGCGTACAACGCACAGTAATGTTTCATAAACCCTCTCCTTTTGGGTCGAAATGACTGCTGGAAATAAAGAACTTCTAAACGTGGATCTAAGGACACTCTGAATAAGCACTGTTTCTAAGTCAACTAATGTCGGTGCTCAGGAAAATGCTACTTGCGGCGCGAGTCTCGAACTCTGGGTCTTGTTTCGCACCGCCGTTCTGACCACGTT
>Ga0187783_10003565_pt1 | contig 11480 bp, 9 predicted proteins | sample 1015_SJ02_MP02_2_FD_132471 | JGI IMG/M metagenome (GOLD analysis project Ga0187783, IMG submission 132471) | Tropical peat soil microbial communities from peatlands in Department of Meta, Colombia - 1015_SJ02_MP02_20_MG | ecosystem: Environmental > Terrestrial > Soil > Wetlands > Peat | place... | reverse complement strand
CTCTTTGAGGCCGAGGTTCTGTTGCGCTCCGCTCTGGCGACCGGGGCGCTCTCGACCGACGCCGCCCGCGGCTCGGATGCGCCGTTTGACGCGCGCATCCACGCCCTGCGTCGACACCGCGGCCAGATCGAATGCGCGGCGGCCCTTCGCGACCTGATGACGGGCAGCAAAATTCGCGCCTCCCACCTTGTCGGCGACGAGCGCGTTCAGGACCCCTATTGCCTGCGCTGCCAGCCGCAGGTCATGGGCGCCGCGCTCGACGTGCTGCGGCAGGCGGCGCGTACGCTTGACGATGAGTCCAACGGCGTCTCCGACAATCCGCTGATCTTCGCCGACGACGATGCGGCTCTTTCCGGCGGCAATTTCCACGCCGAGCCGGTCGCTTTCGCCGCGGACATGATCGCCTTGGCGATCTGCGAAATCGGCGCCCTGGCGGAGCGCCGCATCGCGATGCTGGTTGATCCGGCGCTCTCGGGCCTGCCGGCGTTCCTGACGCCCAAGCCCGGGCTCAATTCCGGCTTCATGATCCCGCAAGTGACGGCGGCGGCGCTCGTTGCCGAAAACAAGACCCGCGCCTTTCCCGCAAGCGTCGATTCGATACCGACATCGGCCAATCAGGAGGACCACGTCTCCATGGCCGCACATGGCGCCCGGCGCCTGGCGCCGATGGTCGAGAACGCGAGCGCCGTGATCGGCGTCGAACTTCTCGTCGCCGCTCAAGGCTGCGATTTTCATGCCCCGCTGGAATCGAGCGCGCGACTTGAGGCTCTGCGCGCGGCGGTCCGCAAGCGCATCGCCCACCTTGACGACGATCGCCATTTACAGCCCGACATCGAGGCGGCGATTGCTCTTGTTCGCAGCGGCGCGGTCATCGCCGCCGTTGGCGAACCGCTGCCTTCGGTCTTGGGGGAGACGATGTGAGCGATCCTCCCGGGCTCGAAATCCGTCCTCGGAAGTCCAAATCAAATCGTGAGCCGTACGATGACCGTCAATCCCCGTATCGACAACGCCCGCATCATCCGCGCGCCGCGCGGCCCCGATATCTCGGCCAAGAGCTGGCTCACCGAGGCGCCGCTGCGCATGTTGATGAACAATCTCGACCCTGAAGTCGCCGAGCGGCCGAACGAGCTGGTCGTTTACGGCGGAATCGGGCGAGCGGCCCGCGATTGGGCCGCCTTCGATCGTATCGTGGCGACGCTAAGGACGCTCGATTCGGACCAGACCCTGCTCGTCCAATCAGGCAAGCCGGTCGGCGTCTTTCGCACCCATGCCGACGCGCCGCGCGTGCTGATCGCCAACTCCAATATCGTTCCGCATTGGGCGACCTGGGACTATTTCAACGAACTCGACCGCAAAGGCCTGATGATGTACGGCCAGATGACGGCCGGATCTTGGATCTATATCGGCAGTCAGGGCATCGTTCAGGGAACCTACGAAACTTTCGTCGAGGTCGGACGTCGCCACTACGGCGGCGACCTCTCTGGCAAGTGGATCCTGACGGCAGGCCTCGGCGGCATGGGCGGCGCGCAGCCGCTCGCCGCCACCATGGCCGGCGCCTCGCTCCTTGCCGTCGAATGCCAGGCGAGCCGGATCGAGATGCGGCTGCGCACCGGCTATCTCGATCGACAGGCAGCCAACCTCGAGGAGGCGCTCGCCATCATCGATAGATCCTGCCGGGAGAGGAAGCCCCTGTCCGTCGGCGTCCTCGGCAACGCCGCCGACGTTTTCCCCGAACTCGCCCGCCGCGGCGTCAGGCCCGACGTCGTGACCGACCAAACCTCGGCCCATGATCCGGTCAACGGCTACCTCCCGAAGGGCTGGACCCTGGCCGAATGGGAGGCCCAGCGCGAGCGCGACCCCAGGCAAGTCGAAAAAGCTGCGCGAAGCTCGATGGCCGAACACGTGCGGGCGATGCTGCATTTTCATCGCAGCGGCGTTCCGACCCTCGATTACGGCAACAACATTCGCCAGATGGCGAAGGAGGAAGGGGTCGCGGACGCCTTCGACTTTCCTGGATTCGTGCCGGCCTATATCCGCCCCCTCTTCTGCCGCGGCGTCGGCCCGTTCCGATGGTGCGCGCTTTCTGGCGACCCCGAGGACATCTACCGTACCGACGAGCGGGTGAAGGAGCTGATGCCCGGCAACAAACATTTGCACAATTGGCTCGATATGGCGCGCCAACGCATCAAGTTCCAAGGCTTGCCGGCGCGCATTTGTTGGGTCGGCCTCGGCGATCGCCACCGCCTTGGCCTCGCCTTCAACGAGATGGTCGGCAAGGGCCAATTGAGGGCGCCGATCGTCATCGGGCGCGACCACCTCGATTCCGGCTCCGTCGCCTCTCCCAATCGCGAGACCGAAGCCATGAAGGACGGCTCCGACGCCGTCTCCGACTGGCCGATGCTGAATGCGCTCCTCAATTGCGCCTCCGGCGCGACCTGGGTTTCGCTGCATCATGGCGGCGGCGTCGGCATCGGCTTCTCGCAGCACGCCGGCATGGTGATCGTCGCTGACGGAACGCCCGAGGCCGCGCGTCGCATCGAGCGCGTCCTTTGGAACGATCCCGCAAGCGGCGTCATGCGCCACGCCGACGCCGGGTACGAAGAGGCCATCGCTTGCGCGCGGGCGAACGGGCTCGCTCTGCCTAGCCTCGGCGGCTAGAGCGCGATTCCAGCCCCGTAAAATCGCCAGGCCGGGGGAAGTGGCGGGCTCGCGCGCATTGTCCTAGCATTGGCCAGAGCAGCCATTCGAGCCCGCGGCGGCCAGATGATGAGCGCTGACGAGGATTTCTACGCGAGCATTCCAGTTTTCGACAGCTTCGCCGACGTCATGAAGCCGTCGAGCTACCGCCCTCTGCCCGAAGGCTGGATGATCGGCTTCGCCGACGTGATCGGTTCGACCAAGGCGATTGCGCAAGGCCGATACAAGGCGGTCAACATGGTCGGCGCGGGAGCGATCGCCGGCGTCGCCAATGCGCTCGGCCGGAAACCATTCCCATTCGTCTTCGGCGGCGATGGCGCGAGCTTCGCGGTCGGCGGGGCCGACGCGGAGAAGGCGGGCGAAGCGTTGAAGGCCATGGCGGTGTTTTCGCGCGAAGAATTCGAGATGGAGCTGCGCGTCGCCATGATTCCGATTTCGGCCGTCCGCGCCGCGGGGCGCGATGTCCGCGTCGGGCGCTTCGCCGCCTCCCCTCATTGCGCCTACGCGATGTTCGTCGGCGGCGGGCTTTCCTGGGTCGAGGCCGAGGCGAAGCGTGGCGCTTATCTTCTGGTGCCGGCGCCGCCGGGCGCGCGCCCCGATTTGTCGGACCTTTCCTGTCGCTGGGCGGTGGCCCCGGCCGCCAATGGGACCATTCTTTCGGTGATTGTCGCTCCGCGGCGCGAAGATCCGCGATTCCCGGCGCTCGTCGAAGAGATCGTGACCATGGCGATGAGCGCCAAAGGGGGCGGTCGGCCGATTACGCTTGCGAGCCTGACTTCATCTTGGCCCGCCCAGGCCATAGCGTTGGAGACTGCCGCGACCATGACCAAGGGCAAGTCGCGACTCGTCCAGGGCCTTGCGGTTTCCTCCAAATATGCGCTCGGCCTGATCTTCAACGCGTTCAAGTTGAAGGCGGGGGAGTTCGACGCCGCCCTCTATGCGAGCGATGTCGCCGACAACGCCGACTTCCGAAAGTTCGATGACGGCCTAAGAATGACCCTCGACTGCTCCAACGAATTCGCCGACGCGCTGGAGAGGCGCCTGGAATCGGTTGGCGACTTCGCCGATTACGGCGCCTTCAGACAGGCCAACGCCCTTTTGACGTGTTACGCGCCGTCGATCACCGACCGCGGCCACGTCCATTTCGTCGACGGCGCCGGCGGAGGCTACGCCATGGCGGCGCAGGCGATGAAGGAGCGAATGCGCGCAAGGCAAGCGCCTGCTGCCTAGAGCGCGCTGCAATTCATGGAATCGATCCGGCGTGGGAGAGTTGGCGCGAATTTGACGCCATCTTGCCGAACATGCTGGCCATGGCTTGGCCTTGATCACAGCTTGCCCGGTGTTCGGCGGCGCCGGGGATGTCAAGGGGCTCGCCCGCCGGAGGCGGCGCGGCTTCGCCGCGCCCTCGACATCCCCGTCGGCGCCGAAAAAAGCTGGCTGTGATCAAGGCCAAGAAGCGCCCTCCGTTTTCATGAGGGCAATCCCAAGACTTGCCCGCTTCGATCGGATCGGCTTTTTCTGCGCGTACAAAGGCGCTCAAGCCTGCGCGACGCGGGTTGGTACGCGTCAAGCTAAAAGCAGAAGGCCCTAGAGCGCGACCCCCTCCCCTCGCCTCAGTCGCTTGGGCTTCGCCCCCTCCCCTGACCCTCCCCCACTTCGTGGGAGAGGGAGTCCCACCGCGCTTGCGCGATAGGACCCAGGGAGGCGACTAAGCCCTCGCCTCTTAAAAGCTGTTGCGGTCGTGGTATGTTTGCAAAAATTGCCGCACGCGAGGCTCGGCGCTTTCGTGAAACACTTGACGCGGCGGCCCCTCATCAATAATCCGGCCGGCGTCGATGAAGGCGATGCGATCGGCGACATGGGCGGCAAAGCCCATCTCATGGGTGACGATCAGCATCGTCATCCCCTCGGCCGCGAGGCCCCGCATAACCTCCAGCACCTCGCCGACGAGCTCTGGGTCGAGCGCCGAAGTCGGCTCGTCGAACAGCATCAGCCGCGGCTGCATCGCCAGGGCCCGCGCGATGGCGACGCGTTGCTGTTGTCCGCCCGACAGGCGGCCTGGGTACGACGCCGCCTTGTCGGCGAGGCCGACCCGCTTCAGCATGGCGTGCGCGCGCTCGTCAGCTTCGCGCGTCGACAGCCCGCGCACCCTCGAGAGCGGCTCGGCGACATTCTGCAAGGCGCTCATGTGCGGCCACAGGTTGAAATGCTGAAAGACCATTCCGATTTCACGGCGCATCCCGCGAAGCTCGCCGGACGGCATAGGACGCCGACCTGCGGGCCCGTCGCGATAGCCGATCAGCTTGCCCTCGATGAAAATGTCGCCGCGATCGTAGCTTTCGAGAAAATTGACGCAGCGCAGAAGCGTGCTCTTGCCTGAGCCGCTGGGCCCGATGAGGCAGACGACTTGCGAACGCTCGACAGCAAGATCGACCTCGCGCAGGACTTGCAGCGAGCCGAAACTCTTCGAGACGCCCCGGATTTGGATCATCATTGCGCTCATGCGCGAGACGCCTCCGCGCTCATGTAGGCGGTCAGGCGCGTCTCGAGGCGACGGCCGACGCGCGAGACCGCCTCGACCAACAGCCAGTAGAATATCGCCATGGCGAATATGGCGTCGAAGGCGGTGAAAGTCTCGGCGGCCATGGTTTGCATCTGGTACATCAGCTCTGGCACGGTGATGATCGAGAGCACGACCGTCTCCTTGGAAAGGATGACGAGCATGTTGACGATGGCCGGAACGGTCGCCACGAGCGCGGTCGGCAGCGTGATGCGCCAGAATATGTGGACGGGCGGCATGCCGACGCTGACGGCCGCCTCGGTCTGGCCCTGCGGCACCGAAGCGAAGCCGGCGCGGAAAATCTCCGAGAAATAGGCCGAGGAATAGGCGCCAAGACCAATGATTCCGGCCGCGGTTGCGCTGAGTTTAAGTCCGATGAACGGACCGCCGGCGTAGAGGAGGAAAAGCTGCATCAGAAAGGGCGTGCCGCGGATCGTCTCGACACAGGCGCGGATCAGCCAGCGCAAAGGAGCGAAGTCGAGCCGATTGAGGAGCGTGAGGGCGAGACCGACCGCCAAGCCGATCGCCGCGCCGAGGCTCCAGCACATGACCGTCACGCCGAAGCCGCCGATCAGCGCCGGCGCATAGCGCCAAAGCACCTCGAGGCTCATCAAGCCCGCCCGCTCGCCAGGCGCCGCTCGGCGTAGAGGCCGAACCCGGCAAGGCAAAGATTGATGACGAGGTAGATCAGTCCACCCGAAAGATAGGCCTCGAACGGTCGGTAGGTCATCGAAGCGATATTCATGCTGACCCGCGTCAGTTCGGCGATGCCGACAACGGAGACGAGCGAGGAAGCCTTGAGCAACAGGATGAATTCGTTGATGAGGGGCGGCGCCGAAATGCGCAGGGCCTGCGGCAAAAGAATGCGTCGCCAGATCTCGAGGCCCGAGAAACCGAGCGCGACCGCGGCCTCGGCCTGTCCGGCAGGCACGGCGTTCAAGGCGCCGCGGAGGATTTCCGCCTGATAGGCGCCGGAAGAAAGACCCAGGCCGCCGATCGCCGCGACGAGCGCGGGCACATCGAGCCCATATTCCGCGAGGAAATAATAGATGAAGAGGAGCTGCACGAGCAGCGGCACGCCCCGGAAGAAACTCACGTAGAAGGCCGCGCCGCGCGCAAGCGCCCGATTCCGCGAAACCCGGCCCGCACAGACGAGGGCGCCGATCGCAAATCCGAGCGCAATGCCCGCCAGAGAGAGCGCGATGGTGACGCCTGCCGCCTGCAAGAGATAGCCGAGCGAGTGCAGGACGATTTCCGGGCGCATGAAACGAGAAAGGGGCGGCCTTTTAGGCGACGTGTCAAGCTGCCCGACGAGTTGTCGCGCGGGCGCCAATTCGCCTTCGGCTCGGCGCGCCGGCCCGCCGTCGCCGCAGGACTATTGGCCAAGGACAAAAAGAAAGTCGCGACCGCCGCCGCGTCGATGTCGGCGGCGGCGCGATCTCGGCCCGCCTTCGCTCGGTCAGATCTGCGGCTCGGGCACCGTCTTGGGGAGATCCATCGCCTGGCCGAACCATGTCTTCTGGATCTTGGCCATGGTCCCGTCGGACTCGGTTTTCAGGATCGCTTCGTTGACCGCGTCGATAAGCGTCTTGTCGTCGAGCCGGCCGACCCAGGAGAAATAGGTCGGCTGGCCGAAGGGCGGCAACACGAGCGCGAACGTGTCCGAGCGCTGCGCCGCGGCATAGGCGAGGTTCGGCAATGAATTCACGGAAGCATCGATCCGGCCGGCCGCCAGATCCGCGTAGGACTGGTTGTTGTCGACATATTCCTTCACCTCGACGGGCTTGGGTAGCTTGGCGGCGAACGCCTTCAATTGTTCGAGCTGCGAGGTTCCCTTCTGTCCGCCTACCGCCTTGCCGGCGATGTCCTCCGGCTTGGCGATCGAGGCGTCGTTGGCGCGTTTCATGAGGGCGGCGGTGGCGTCGGCGATCGGCACGGTGAAGAGATAGCGCTTCATGCGCTCCTTGGTGATCGTGACGGGCGCGATGCAAATGTCGAACTTCTTGGCCTCGAGCCCCGGCAGCACGCTGGTCCAGGGCAGGTCGAGGTATTTGACCTTGACGCCCATCGCCGCCCCAACGGCGTCGACGAGCTCGCGGTCGACGCCCTTATAAGTTCCGTTGTCGGAAATATCGAAGGGCGGAAATTGCATTTCGGTCGCCGCCACGAGCTCTCCGCGCTGCTTGACGTCGGCGAGCGTGTCGGCGAAGGCCCTGCTGAGCCCGCCCACGAAAGCGCCGGACGCCATCCAGCCGGCAAGGCCGGACTTGAGCAGCCCGCGGCGCGAAAGGCGGCGCGCGTCGAAAGTGGTCATTGCGTCTCCCCCTGTGGTTGCGATTGTTCGCATTGGTAGCGCGGCGCTGAAGCGCCCGCGCGGGCCTGCCGCATCGGCCGGCGCGAGAAGGCTTTGAAGGCAATTGTAAGGACCAAACGATGGTTCCGGTCAAACTCCCCATCGGTCGTCCGGCAGCGGCGGTGCAAGTCTAGACGTGGGCAGGAGGGCGTCAAGCCTTGGGGCCGCGCGGGCGGCCGTTCGGCTCCGAGCTTCGTTACGCCGTCGATCTTGCGCTATAAGTCCCGCTCATGGACGACAGCATCGCCACCCGCGTCTACAGCGATCCTCTCGCGCGGTGGTTCGTAACCGAGGCTTATAAGATCGCCGACACCGCCGAACTTGTCGGCGCGGCGGCGATGCAACTCGCCGCGGCCGGCATTCCCGTCTCTCGCCTCGCCTATTTCCAGCTGTTTCTGCATCCCGAACTGCTCGGCAAGAGCTACACTTGGCGGCGCGGCCGGGAGGTAGCGATCAGTCCTGCGCCGCATTCGCTGAGGGCGCACGCCGATTACCTCGACAACCCGCTGCCCTTTGTCCTCGAAAAGCGCAAGACCATCAGGGTCCGCCTGGAGAGCGTCGAGCCGCAGGCGCCGGTGCTGCGGGAGCTCAAGAGCGACGGCGTCACCGACTATGTCGCGCTGCCGCTTTTGTTTTCGACCGGTCAGGTCCACGCCTTGAGCATTGGTTCGGATAGGCCCGGCGGCTTTTCCGTCGATGATCTCGATCGCATGTTCATGCTTCAATTCGCCTTCACGCGGATCGTCGAGGTCCATACGTTGCGCGATACCGCCGAATATCTGCTCGACGCCTATGTTGGCCGCGCGGCGGGGCGCCTCATCCTCTCCGGCAACATCCAGCGCGCGCTTGGCCAGACGACGATCGAGGCGGTCATTTGGTACTGCGATTTGCGCGGCTTCACCCGCGCCTCGGACTTAATGCCCCGCGACGTGATCGTCGCGCTTCTCAACGACTATTTCGGCGAGATGGGCGCGGCGGTGAGCAAGGCCGGCGGCGAAATTCTCAAATTCATGGGCGACGCCATGCTGGCGATTTTCCCGATTGAAAATCCCTCTGGGCGAAGCGCTGCGGCCGCCGGCGCGGCGCAAGCCGCAAGAGAAGCTCTCCAAGCCGTTGCGCGCGTGAATGAGCAACGCAAGACAAAGGGCGAGCTCGCTATCAAATTTGGCCTCGCGCTGCATATCGGCGAAGTCATGTTCGGCAATATCGGCGCAAGCGCCCGGCTCGATTTCACCGTGATCGGCCCGGCGGTCAATCATGCCGCGCGCCTGGAGAAACTCTGCTCGGCGATCGATTGCCCCGTCGTGCTTTCCTCGGGCCTCGCTTCGCTTCTGCCAGACGGGGAGGTCGCGTCCCTCGGCCGGCATGCGCTGAAGGATATCGACGAACCCCAGATGGTCTACACGCTGGGCGCGACGCAAGCGGTCCTGGCCTAGATCGCGCTGCAATTTGCTGGAATCGATCCGGCTCGGCAAAATTGGCGCGAATTGGATGCTATCTTGCCGAATGCGCTGGCCGGGGCTTGGCCTTGATCACAGCTGGCACAATGTTCGGCGCCCGCCGGGGCGTCAAGGGGCTTGCCCGCTGGAGGCGGCGCGGCGAAGCCGCGCCCTTGAGGCGATCCCAAGACTTCCGCTTCGATCGGATCGGCTTTGTCCTTCGGTACAAAGGCGCAATCGAACTGAGCGAGGCGTGTTAGTACGCGTCAAGCCAAAAGCAGAAGGCTCTAGCCGCATGAACCGGCGCCCGCCGCGCCGGGGCGTCCCGATCCCGTCGAGCTTTTGCTTATCCCTTGACCGCGCCCGCAGTGAGGCCGGCGACGATGTGCCTTTGCGCAACAAGGAACATGATGATCGCAGGCAGGATCGTCAGCGTGATGAAGGCGAGAACCAATTGCCACTGCGTGGTATATTCGCCCTCGTAGTCCATCAGGCCGAGCGGCCAGGGATAGAGCGTATTCGTGTTCAGCATGATCAGCGGCACAAGATAGGCGTTCCAGCTGTTGACGAATGAGATGATCGCCACCGTCGAGAGTATCGGCCGCGACAGCGGCAGCGTAACGTAGAGGAAGTACCGAACGTAACCGCAGCCGTCGACCAGCGCGGCGTCCAGCAACTCATCAGGCAATTGGCGAAAGCCGTTGCGCAAAAGCAAGACCGCCATGGCGAGCGCAAAGGCGGCCTGCGGCAGAATGACGCCCCACCGCGTATCGAGAAGGCCGAAATCTCTGACGCGGATGAACAGCGGAAGTATGGCGGTCGCCGCCGGGAACATCAGACCAAGCGTCATATAAGAGAAGAGGAATCGCCGGCCGAAAAACTTCAGCTGCGCGAAGGCGAAGGCCGCCATCGCGGACAGCGACACCGTAATCGCGACAGTAAGACACGCGATCAGCAGCGAGTTGCCGAGGACGCGCCAATAGCGCGCGCTCTCCAGGATCGCGCGATAGTTCTCCCACTGCCATACTTTGGGCAATCCGAGTGGATTTTCGCGCAGTTCGCCGAGCTCCTTGAAGCCGCCGATCGCTGTCGCAAGCAGTGGCACGATCACCAGGCTCGCAACAAGGAAGAGCGTCGACAGGCGAAAAGCCGGGAAGATCCTGAAAGGCCGTTGCGCGGGCTCGCGCCGCGTAGCGGCGCCGACGCTTGAAGGCGCGGATATGGCGAGCTGCTCACTCATCGCGCATCAGAAAGCGTCGGTAGGTGAAGGCGAAGGTGACGCAAATGATGAACAACACGACGCCGACCGAGGAGCCGAAGCCGACCCTCATTCGGGTGATGCCGAAGATGTAGAGGAACGACACCATCGTATGGGTCGTGTTGAAGGGGCCGCCATAGGTCAGCGGCATGACGACGTCGAAGAGCTGCAGCGATCCGATGACCGAGAAGAATACTGAAAGCTTGATCATTGAGGAAAGCTGCGGGATCGTCACGAAGCGGAAGCGCTGGAAGGCGTTTGCGCCGTCGATCTCCGCCGCTTCATAGAGATGTTGGTCTATGCTCTGCAGGCCTGCGATGAACAACATCATGTGAAAGCCGAAGTATTTCCACAAAATCACGATCAGCAGTGCGATCATCGCCGGAGTCGGGCTCGCTAGCATATAGACGGGCCCGAAGCCGAGCGCCTGCGAAAGGCCCGAGACCGGACCGTAGTCGCCGTCAAAGATGAAGCGGAAGATCAGGCCGGCCGCGACGTCGGCGAGAATATAGGGCATGAAAAAGATCAGGCGGAAGGCCACGGCGCCGAAGGCCCTCTTGGCGAGCAGCAAGGCCATGCCGAGCGCGAGCGGCAATTGAAGGAGAAGCGAGACCGCGATGATGATGAAGTTGTTCAGCGCGGCGCGCTTGAATGTGGCGTTGTCAAGCAACGATAGGTAATTTTTGAGACCGATGAAATTCTCCGGCCGATTGAAGCCGTTCCAGTTGTAAAAGCCGTACCAGGCCGCCTCGGCGATCGGTAGGATTACAAAAATCGTGAACAACAGCAGCGCAGGAGGCAGGAAGATCAGGACGGCCGTCCAGGCGCCGCCTCGCGCGCCTGCCTGTCTCTGGATTGCCGTGAGCGTCATCGGCGTCTTTCAAATCTGCGGCCTTCGCCGCCGCTCGCCGTGGCAGAGTTGAGGCCCCGAGCCTAAGGCACAAACGCCGCCCAGTCGAACAGGCGGGGCGGCGCGCTTTTTCGCGTTACGCCACCCCGCCCGGCCCGCCCCCGCCGCTTATTCGCGTTCGCCGCTCAGCGCCTCGGGCCTTGCGGTTCGGCCCGCAGCGGCGCCCGTTACTGCTCCTCGAAGGCTTGCTGGATGGCTGCCGCCCCATCCTCCGGCGACATTTGGCCGGCCGCCACGGCGACCGAGATGTCGTTGACGACGCG
>Ga0187783_10003564_pt1 | contig 11486 bp, 11 predicted proteins | sample 1015_SJ02_MP02_2_FD_132471 | JGI IMG/M metagenome (GOLD analysis project Ga0187783, IMG submission 132471) | Tropical peat soil microbial communities from peatlands in Department of Meta, Colombia - 1015_SJ02_MP02_20_MG | ecosystem: Environmental > Terrestrial > Soil > Wetlands > Peat | place... | reverse complement strand
GTGCAGGCCCTCGTTGTAACCGGTGTTCCATTGGAGCGCAACCTCGACCTCGCCCTCGTTTTCGGCCACCTTGAAGTAGGCCACTCTTTTGAAGAGAGGGTCTTTGGTCGCGTTGAGGTGCTTTGCGAAATCTATGATCCCGCCCTTGTAGCAATAGGCCGTAGGCGCGGCCCCGCCTTCGCGCTCGTCGCGGAAGCTGATCTCGACGCCGGCGTTCAAAAAGGCGTACATCTGCAGCCGCTCGAGCACTGTTTGTGCTCGGAAGCCCACCTCGTCGAAGATGGATGGATCCGGCCAGAAGGTTACCGAAGTGCCCCGCTTGCCACGCGGGGAAGGGCCAACCACCGCCAACTTTCCCAGGGCCTTGCCGCCGTCGACGAACTCCATCCGGTGCCGCTGCCCATTTTGGTCCACCTCGACAATGAGGTGCCGGGACAACGCATTGACGACCGAGACGCCCACGCCGTGCAGGCCGCCCGAGACCTTGTAGGCCCCGCCCCCGAACTTGCCCCCGCCGTGCAGTCGCGTAAGGGCAATCTCGACCCCGGACAGCTTGTACTGGGGGTTGATGTCAGTGGGGATGCCCCGCCCATTGTCGACCACCCGACAGCCGCCGTCCGCTAGAAGGGTGACGTCGATCCGGTCACAAAAGCCCGCCATGGCCTCGTCGACAGCGTTGTCGACGAGCTCCCAGACGAGGTGGTGGAGACCCGTGGGACCGGTCGACCCGATGAACATGCCCGGGCGCTTGCGGACGGGCTCCAGGCCCTCCAGCACCGACATGTCCTTCGCGGTGTACATCCCGTCGAAGGGGCCCAACTGCTCCTGCTCGACCTTGGTCATGCTCTGCCTTTGCTTCTCGTTCCAGGTTTGAATACGGCGCGGCACCAGGACCGCCGCGGAAGACGGGTTCCGGGGTTGGCCGGGTTGTAAACGCTCGTCACCGACCCGATAGCCAGGTAACCATTCTACCAGCGCTGCCCTTCTCTCGGGCTGACCTGGACAGCAATAGCCCGGACAGAAGGGCACGAGACCTGCAGGTTCCCGAGCAGCTCACCCGAGAGAAGGCGCAGTTGAACCGCCCATGCATGATGGTCGGTCGCTACCGTCAGCACCCCTCGCTCGAGGGCGGCGGGCCAGGCGTGGGCGGCTACCTGGGAGCCCGCCACATCAACCCAGTTGCGCCGCACGACGGCGAGTTCGACCGCGCCTTCCGCACCGATCAAACGCGCCGCTTCCGGGAGGGACACGGCCACCCGGCTGGGGTCGCCTTCGCGCCGGGCTCGCTGCTTGCCCCCAGTACTTCTCCGCACCCAGCCCTCGGTTCCCACGTCCTCACGCTACTGGCCGCTGGTGACCACTGGCCCGTTCCGATGGGCAACCCAGTACGGGGAACACAGCGCGGGGAACACAGCGCGGGGAACACGGTGCTAACCCCTGCCGTTTACCTCCAGTACACCGTCGGGTCAGTTTTGGCGGGTCAGTTTTGGCGCGTCGGTTTTGGCGCGTCAGGTTAGGCACCCCGAGGTCAGCACCTCAGGTCAAGGCTGCGCCGGCGCAAATAACTCCCGCAGAAACACGTCCGCACTGAGCCACGGGCAGAGCGCTGGGCACCGGCCCGGCTGCGGTGACCAAGGCCTGGCCAACAGGCAGACATTCGGCCAATGCGGCGCTGCGCCCGGGGTCGAGCTCGGAGAACACGTCGTCCAGGAGCAGCACAGGGCTCGTCCCCTGCCGGGCGGCCACCAGGGCATGACCACCGAGGCGAAGCGACAAAGCCAGGCTGCGCTGCTCTCCTTGTGAAGCCTGCGTGCGGGCAGCCAGGCCCTGGACCGACATATAGAGGTCGTCTCGTTGCGGCCCCACGGTCGTCGCTCCACGCCGAGCGTCCTCCGCGCGCGCCGCGGCCAGGGCCGACAGCAAGGGGCCCTCCCAGCTGCGTTCATAGCGGAGACCGACAACCCCTGTACCTGCGTCGCCGCTCGCCGCGCTCAGTTGCCGGTACGCTCGGTCGGTCTCCTCCTCGAGGGCGGGGACCAACGACTGACGCGCTTCGGCTACCGCCTCGCCTGCAGTGGCGAGCTTTATATCCCAGATATCGAGCGTACTGGCCATGCTCCCGCGCAATGAGCCATTCGCGGACCGCAACAAAGCGTTGCGTTGTTTGAGGACGCGCTCCAGCTCACTGCATGCCGCCGCGTGCTTCGGCTGCAACGCGATAAGAAGGTCGTCGAGGTAATCCCGTCTCGATTGCGGGCTTCCTTTTACAACCTCTATATCCTGCGGGGAGAATATCGTTACCAGCACCGCTCCCAGCAGGTCTTCGTGGCGACGCAGAGGCTGGCGGTTCAACCGGAACCTGTCTTTACCATCGAGGTTTAGTTCCGCCTCGACCAGGATACTGCGTCCTGCCCGGTGCGCATTGGCACGAAGTACCGCCTGATCTGCACCGTTGCGCACCAAAGCGCTTTTCGGTGCTCCCCGAAAACTGCGAACGGTAGACAGATAAGCTATCGCCTCCAACAAGTTGGTCTTGCCCGAACCGTTGTCGCCCTGCAGTAACGTTACGCCGTCGGGAGCCGGGAATAGTTGTGCCGACAGATAGTTGCGAAAATTGGTGAGGCTTACTTGTTCTACGTACACAATGAGGACAACTCAGCGCAACGATGCAGGTTTCCTCAGGCGACGCGGACCGGCATCAACAGGTAGACGTAATCCGTCTTGTCTGTTGGCTTGAGCGTGGCTGGTTTCAGGGCGTCGATCGACTCCAGGACGACTTCGTCGCCAGTCACGGCCTCCACCCCTTCGGCCAAGTACTGAGGGTTGAACGCGATCGTCATCTCCGATCCCTCGTACTTCGCGTCCACTTCCTCGACGGCTTGGCCCCAGTCGTTCGTCACCACGCTCAGTTGCACTGTGTCCGACCGCAGCGAGATCCTGACCGGTGTGGTCGCGTCACGGGCGACGAGCCTCACCCGCCGGATGGCGTCAAGGAATGCTTCTCGGCTGATCACGAGCCGGTTCGGGTAGTTGAACGGGATCAACTGACGATAAGGAGGGAACTCCCCTTCTATCAGCCGCGTTGTGAGTTTGACCTGTCCAACCGCAAACCTCACATCGTGGGAGCCGAGCCGGAGATCGACGGCCTGTGACTCGCCGCTCAAGAGCCTTTGCAACTCGGCCAAAGCCCGAGAGGGCACAAGCACCTTCTGGCCCTCGGAGAGCACGTCCTTGGCGCCGGGCAGGTCCTTTACGGCCAACCGATAGGAATCCGTCGCCACCAGGCGGAGCCCCTCGGACTCGGCCGCGACGAGGACCCCGGTCAGTACCGGGCGCGTGTCTTCGGAGGACGCAGCCCTGACGACCTGGCGGAGAGCTTCGGCCAGCCCGGTCGTCGACAACGACACCGTCTCGCCTGTCGAAACCGGCAAGTGAGGGAAATCGCCTGCCCGGTACGGGCGCAACACGAACTGCGAACGGCCCGCAGATACCTGCAGCTCTTCCTCGTCACCCTGGACGAGGACAGCTCCTGGTTCCAGCGCCCGCACTATGTCGGTAAGCAACCGACCCGGGGCGACGACAGCACCGTCGCCGAGCCCGGCGACCGCCACTTCTGTCGAAATGGTCAGATCCTGATCGGTCCCAGTGACCTCCAAGCGTTCGCCCACGAGGTTGAGCCTTATGCCGGGAAGAACAGCCGAAGCGCCGGACCTCCCGGCGCCGGCCCGACCGGCAGTAGTCAGTGCCTCGAGGAGGTGATCACGCTCGCATCGCAGTTTCACTGTGCAGCAGCTCCTCTACTAAGAAACTTTTTAAATTATTAAGACCTGTAGTAGTAGGTGTTGTGGATTGTGCATAGCCGAGCCTTCGGGCTGGTAGACAGACTGGCCGGCGTAGCTTCTATGTGGATAGCGCGAGCGTAACAGTGACGACTGTCACTTGCCGGCTGTGTATAACGCCTCCCGCGTCCCCAAGAGTTACAAGACCCCGGCACAAGTTCTCCATAGCGGCCGGGGCGCCCCTACTCGCCTGACTTGATCTTGTGCATGAGGTCGGTGACCTGCTCGTACACCTGGCGTTTTTCTTTCATCAGCTTTGCTACCTTCCGCTGGGCATGCATGACCGTAGTGTGGTCACGGCCACCAAACTCGCTGGCGATGGCGGGGTAGCTGTAGTCGGTGAGCTCGCGGAACAGGTACATCGCCGTCTGCCTGGCCGATACCAGTGGCCTCCGCCGGCTCGGCCCACGGATCTGTTCGATGGTGAGGTCAAAGGCCCTGGCCGTTGCCTCGAAGATCTGATCGGGGGTGACTGAGCGGGACGCGTTGTCGTCGATCACGTCGGCGAGCACGTTTTCTGCCAGCTGGACAGTGATGGGGACGTCATGGATGCTCGCGTAAGCGGAGAGCCTTATGAGCGCTCCCTCGAGCTCGCGAATGTTGTCCTTGATGTTGGTCGCGATCAGCTCCAGGACCTCTTCGGGGACAACCACTTCCTCGCCTTCCTGCTTCTTCCGCAAGATGGCAAGCCGGGTCTCGAGCTCCGGGGGCTGGATGTCGGTGATCAGCCCGGATTCGAAGCGGCTGCGGAGCCTGTCCTCCAGAGTCGCAATCGACCGCGGGTGGCGATCTGAGGAGATAACGATCTGCTTCTCGGCTTCATAGAAGGAGTTGAAAGTGTAGAAGAACTCCTCCTGGGTTTCTTTTTTGCCTTCGAGAAGCTGGATATCGTCGACAAGAAGTACGTCATAAGCCCGGTACCGCCGCTTGAACGCGGTTTGGCCTTTGGTACGTATGGAGTCGATAAATTCGTTTAGGAACGTCTCAGTGGAAACATAACAAACGCACAGGTTAGGGAAAATCTGGTTGTCGTAATTCCCGATCGCGTGCAATATATGGGTCTTCCCGAGGCCTGAGGCACCGTAAATGAACAGCGGGTTGTATGCCTTGGCCGGCTCCTCGGCGACGCGTTGAGCGGCGGCGTGGGCGAAACGATTTGACGCTCCGATGACAAAAGCTTCAAAAGTGTAACGAGGGTTTAGCATTGATTGAGCCCGCCGGTTGCTGTGAGAAGCGTTGGCCGGCGGCCGGCCCTGGTCCGAGCCGACGTGTTGGGGGTCAGCGGGGAGGGCCGGTGGTGGTTCCTCTGGTTCATCCGGTTGGGAAAGCTGAGTTTCTGCCTTTTCGTATGCGAGTTCATCCTCCGTGGTGAACAACGCTTCGGGTGGCAGAGCCTTGACGACGATCTCCACATCCGTAGAGACATTGCCGCTCCCATCAGCTAGTGACTCTTCGATCAAAGTCTGGAAACGGGCAGTGACCCGTTCACGTACTAAAGAGTTGGGGGCTGCGATCACAAACCTCGTCCCCCTCGCCTCGAGGAGGACCAGAGGCGCCAGCCACGTGTTCCACGTGGGCTCCGGCACCTGCTTGCGCAGGTTGGCTGAGCAGGTCGCCCATAAGTCCGCGAGGTCTGTCATCTTCCCGTCACGGCCGTTAGCTTCATCTTGCCCGCAATCCTGTTACAAGTTGTGAGATCGAACCAAACGTCGCTGCCGCTACCAGCAGCGGTCCAAAGCCTGGGGGAAGGAGCCGGTCTCTCAAACTGGGTTGCCTCTGGTCTTCACTACTGGCTCTCGGGAACTGGCGAGGGCGGGTTGTAGGGAGACGACGATAGCACCTCCCGCACGGCGGAGTACGTGCCGATCGGCCCCAGCTGCCCGATCGAACAAGAGTTCGCTATACTGAGGCCTTGTGCGATTTGTCTCGACCCGTGGTCCCGAGCACGGTCCCCAGTTCCAACCACACAATCCACGGGAAATGAACAAGTTTTCCCATCTAGCGACCCACAGGGCCCACCAGTAAGGGTGTGGGTGGTGGCCCAAGTAATCGCTGACGTCCGTGAGCGGGGCCAGACGGCTCGGCGGCTGGAGCGAGTGCCACCCCATGACCTGTCGGCCGAAGAATCCCTTCTCGGGGCCATGCTCCTGTCCCGTGATGCCATCGCTTCGGCCGTAGAGCGGTGCCGGGCCGAAGACTTCTACCGGCCTGCCCACGGCCACATTTTCGAAGCAATTTGCTCGCTTTACGCGCAGGGCGAGCCGGCCGACCCCGTCACCGTGGCCGACGAGCTCAACCGGGCCGACCTGCTGGACGCCGCCGGGGGAGCCGGCAACCTGATCGCCGTGCAAGCCAACACGCCGGCTATCGCCAATGCCGCTCGTTATGCGCGGATAGTGGAGGAGCACGCGCTCCTTCGTCGTTTGATCAGCGTCGCCGGTGAGATAGCTGAGATGGGCTACTCACTGCCAGAAGACGTCACCGCCGCGATGGACCGGGCCGAGGCCATGGTCTTCGACGTGGTGGAACACCGGGTCACAGATTCGTTGAAGCCGTTGCGGGAGTTGCTGGCTGTAAGCCTCGACCACCTCGAGGCTCTCTACAACCGTGGCGACACGATTACAGGGTTGCCCACCGGCTATGCGGACCTGGACGAACGGCTCTCGGGCTTGCAACCAAGCTCACTAGTTATTGTGGGGGCTCGTCCTTCCATGGGGAAGACTTCGTTCGCTCTGGGCCTGGCTGCCCACGCCGCCGTCGAAAGAAGCTTGCCCGTCCTACTTTTTTCCCTCGAAATGAGCCATCTCGAGCTAACCCAGAGGTTGCTCTGCTCTGAAGCTCGTGTCGACTCTTCTCGCATGCGCAACGGTAAATTACACGAGTCCGACTGGCCGAAGATCGTGCAGGCCATCGGCAAGCTTGGCGAGGCCCCGCTTTTTATCGACGACAACGCGAACCTCACGGTGATGGAGATACGGGCTAAAGCTCGACGGCTGAAGAGCAGAGAAGGGCTGGGCCTGATAGTTGTCGATTACCTCCAGTTGATGTCCGGGCATGGTCCCGCCGAAAACCGTCAGGTTGAGGTTTCAGAGATCAGCCGCGGTCTGAAGATCCTGGCCCGCGAACTCGGAGTCCCAGTGGTTGCGCTGTCACAGCTCTCACGTAGCCTGGAAACACGGTCCGACAAACGGCCGGTCTTAGCAGACCTGCGCGAGTCGGGCAGCCTCGAGCAAGATGCTGACGTCGTGCTGTTCATTTACCGCGACGAGGTGTACAACAAGGAGTCCGCTGACAAAGGGACGGCCGAGATAATAATAGCCAAACACCGTAATGGCCCTACCGGGATGACCCAACTAGCCTTTTTGGACCATTACACCCGGTTTGCCAACATGGCGAGAGTTTAGAGTTTTGGACAATGTCGAGGGTGCAGCCGGGAGGTAGGGACGGATAAACCCGTTCCTCCCCCCGGTTTGTATTTATGCTCTCACGACCTCGACCGTGACCGGGAACTCAACTTCGGAGTGCAGCCTGACCGGCACTTGGTGTGTGCCCAGGGTCTTAATCGGCTCGTCAAGCTGGATCCGGTACCGGTCGATGTCCACCGCCGCTTGCTCGGAGATGGCATCGGAAATGTTCGCCGTCGTTACCGACCCGAAGAGCCTTCCCTCAGGCCCGGCCCGCATCGGGATGCGGATCACCATCTGGACCAGGCCGCGGGCGACCGCCTCGGCCGCTTGACGGTCATGGGCATCTTTTGTCTCCCTGGCCTTCCGCATAGTGGCAGCCTGCTGCGCGATGCCGGAACTGGCAGGGATCGCATGTCCCTTCGGGAGCAGGAAGTTGCGGGCGTAGCCGTCAGCGACGTCGCAGACGTCGCCTCTTTTGCCGAGGTGGGCGACGTCGGAACGAAGGACTACACGCATCACGCCTCTTGCTCCTCGAGCTCGGCGCTGAGGTCTGTATCGAGCTCGTAGGGCAGGGCCTCGTCGGTGCCGCCAGCGTCCTCCAGCTCGACCGTGTCCTCCCTGTCTGCTACGGGACGGGGGCGTCCCGGCCCGCGCTCGCTGGCCGTTCGTTGTACGTAGGGCAGCAGAGCCAGCTCCCGCGCCGTCTTTATGGCGACCTGCACGTCACGCTGATGCTGAGTGCAGTTGCCGGTGACCCGGCGGGAACGGATCTTGCCGCGCTCGCTCATGAACCTGCGCAGGAGGCTCACGTCCTTGTAGTCCACCCAATCAGCGTGTTCCTTGCAGAAGACGCATACCTTGCGCTTCCCCCGAGGACGAGTCTCCTTAGGGGCTCTCTTCGGGTTGCGCTCGCGGTCGTTCGTGCGGGCCATCGGTTAGAAGGGCTCTTCGTCTTCGTGGCCGCCGGCGTAGCCGACCGGGCCGGCTTCAGCGGCAGGCCGCGAGTACGCATGCTCAGGGACGGCGTGATGGTCGCCGTTCGAGCTGTCGGGGCTGCGCCGCTCATTTCGAGTCACCTGGACCGTGGCCCAGCGCAAGCTGGGGGCGATCTCTTCAGCGGTGATCTCCACCTTGGAACGACGCTCTCCCTCCTGGGTCTCCCACGACCGTTGGTCGAGGCGTCCGGCCACCACGACGCGCGTCCCTCGCGTCAAGGAGGTGGCGGCATTTTCTGCGAGCGTCCCCCAGCAGACCACGTCGAAGAACGAGGTCGACTCGCGCCTCTCCTGGCTCTGGCGGTCTGTCCAGGTCCGGTTGACGGCTATGCCGAAGGTCGCTGTGGCCTGGCCGCTGGGCGTAAAGCGCAGCTCGGGCTCACGAGTGAGATTGCCGACGATGCTGACCGAGTTGTCTTGTGCCATTCTCATGCTCCGTTCGTGTTCGCGCTCATCGTGTTGGCGCTCACTGCTGTGGTGGGTTCCTGTGTCGTTGTCGGGCGAGAGCGACCAGCGGCGCGTTCGGGAAGCCTCATCACCTTGTGTCGTAGGACCTCGTCGGTGAGGGTGAGAGCCCGGTCGAGCTCAGACAAGGCAGCTGGCTCCGCATTGGCGTCGATGACTACGTAGTAGCCCTCGGTGCGGTGGTGCACCGGGTACGCCAAGCGACGTTTACCCCAGATGTCTGTTGTGACCGACTTGGCACCCGCATTTGTTAGCTGCTGGGTGAAGCGGTCGACCAGTGCCCGGACAGCGTCGTCTTCGAGGCTGGCGTCGAAGATGACCATGACTTCATAGGGCCGCATGGGCGGCTCACCTACCTTTCCCTATGGGCCAGGCACACTGGTCCTGCCAGGAGCCTGGGCTCCGGACTGTCCGGAGCAGGGCTAGTGCCGCTGGAGCTTACCTTGGCCCGGTCGCCGTCTCGCGGACTGGGTGTGAAGCCAGTAAGTCCGGAGGCATTGGCCCTGATGGCGCTGTCCTCGACGGCGCTATACCCGACGGCGCTATACCCGACGGCATTGTCCTCAACGGCATTGTCCCCGCCGAGGACCGTCGGCCCCAAGGTGGCCCAAGTGGCACTGCTTAATCTTTGCGAGAGCCATGGTAGCTGACGCTTGCGATCGTGCATCGCCACCAGGGTGCCATGTGCCTGTGACCGTTATGTGCTGGCGACCGCTATGCCTCAGTGGTACGACTCGGCGGTAGAAGGGAACCGCATACCCCTCACATCAGCAGCCCACTGCGCCACCGCCTGGCCGGCGAGAGCCTCGAGGTCTGCGTAACGCCGTGCGAACCGAGGGGCCCGGGTGCCGCCGAGGCCGACGATGTCGTGGAACACGAGGACCTGCCCGTCGCACGAAGCTCCTGCGCCGATGCCGATAGTGGGGACCGGGACTGTCCCCGTTATCTCAGCGGCGACGTCCTCGGGGATACCTTCCAGCACGATGGCGAAGCACCCGGCTTCGGAGATGGCGATCGCGTCTTCGACCAACAGCTTCGCTTCGTCTGGCCGTCGGCCCTGCACCCGGAAGCCCCCCATGGCATGGACCGATTGCGGGGTCAGGCCGAGGTGGCCCATTACGGGGATTTCGGCATCGAGGATGGCGCCCAAGACCTCCAGCCGTTTGGCACCACCTTCGAGCTTCACGGCCCCGGCCCCGGCCAGTATGAGACGGGCGGCGTTGGCCACGGCGTCGGCGGCCCCCCGGTGATAGCTGGTCCAGGGCATATCAGCCACCACGAGCTGGGGGGGCTTGGTCCTCGCCACCGCTGCTGTATGACTGACCATGTCTTCCATGGTCACCTTGAGGGTGTCCTCGTAACCGAGTACGACCATGCCCAGCGAGTCCCCCACCAGGATCAGGTCGACACCCGCGACAACGGCGGCCCGTGCGCTGGGCGCATCGTAGGCCGTCACCATAACGAGCGGTTGACCGCCTTTACGGTCCCGGATGGCGGGCACACCCGACCGTGACGGCAACGTGGGCGTCTGCGTAGGCGGTGACGATTGCACCTGCGACGAGCTCATCTTGTCTCCTTGGGTGGTCCAGTGCCCTCTGGCTACCGGCCACCACTTGTGATGTTAACGCCGCTGGCGTCCTTGTCGCTTCAGCCGGAAACTTTGCCCGTCAGGGCGAAGGCCTGCGCCAGGTGGTTCCAAAAACAGTTCGGGCACACCTCGACCACGTAGCAGGCCAGGTCCTTACCCGGACGGGCCAGCTTGGCCAGCTCCTTCTTGGACGCAACGCAACGACCGGAGGGTGGCAGCCGGTGGCCGAAAACGTACGAGACCAGCCTCAGCTTGACGCCTTCGCAGATGGGGCAGTCTTCCTCCGAGTCCTCACCGGCATCGATGGCGGCCCTGACGAGCTCAGGGTGGGCGTCACAAATGTCAATGCGAGACAAGTGGCCCTTGCGGTACTCGCTGACGACGACGTTGCGAGCCAGCCGGTAGTCGACGTTGCCGAGCACTTGCACCGGCGACGCGGAGCTAGGTGCGAAGCCCGGGAGGAAACTTATTGCCATACAGCCACCACGGTTGTTCACGTTACCCGTACGGGCAGCTCTTATACGGCCTCGCTCGTCATCGCGCCTCGATGTAACGGTTCGATACATCGGTGCGCTAGTATTGGGGTCGTGCTCGAAATGGCCGTGCTTGGCTTGCTGAAGGAGCAGGACATGCACGGCTATGAGCTGAAGAAGCGGCTTTCCGACGTGTTCGGGGTCTCGAGCGCGGTCTCGTTCGGGTCGCTTTACCCGGCCCTGGCCAGGCTGGAAGCCGCTGGTGCTGTGACTGTGGTGACAGCTGAGGGACAAGGCCCGACGGCCGGCGCCCCGGCCACCCCAGAGCGCCGTCTGGGGAGGCGGCGCAAGGTTTACGGGATCACGCCTCTCGGGGCCAAGGTCTTCGAGGACTTGCTGGCTGACAGCCAGGGGAGCGGCGATGACGACCGCTCTTTCAACCTGCGGCTCGCCTTCGCTCGCTACCTCCCACCTGATAGAAGGCTCGGGCTGCTCGAGCAGCGTCGGGCTGTGCTTGGGGAGAGGCTGGCCCAAGCGGCGGCCCGTGCCCGGGCCCGGAGGGACGACCGTTATATGCGGGTCCTGTCCGAACGGCAGCAGGATGCTCTTTCCCGCGACGTCTCCTGGCTCGACGACCTCATCAGGGAGGAGCGCGCCGGCAACGCTGTTGAGGACCAAGCCGGCGCTGGTGCCAGTGCCGGTCCGAGGGGCCCGGTTGC
>Ga0187783_10003563_pt1 | contig 11486 bp, 5 predicted proteins | sample 1015_SJ02_MP02_2_FD_132471 | JGI IMG/M metagenome (GOLD analysis project Ga0187783, IMG submission 132471) | Tropical peat soil microbial communities from peatlands in Department of Meta, Colombia - 1015_SJ02_MP02_20_MG | ecosystem: Environmental > Terrestrial > Soil > Wetlands > Peat | place... | reverse complement strand
CGGCGGTGAGCGACCGGTTCGCCACCCCGCGCCGCACGGTACTGCTGGAGGGCACCGGCGTAGCCAGGACCGCCGCGGTGCCCCTCGAGGTGGCGGACGAGCCATGCACAGTGCTGCTGTCATCGGCTGGCTTGCTGGCCAGAACCGCGGTTCGGCCGATTGCTCCGGCGCAGGACACGCTGCCAGTCGATGATCAGGGCGGGGAACGTGGTAGCCCCCGGCCCCGGCCGACGGCTGGCTCGGGCGGCCATGGCCAGCGCGCTGCGCACGACGTCATCATCTCCTCGGTCGCCTCGACGACCCGCGGCGCCATCGGCGTGCTTACCTCCACCGGACGGCTGATCAGGCTGGGCGTGCTGGAACTGCCCGCGCTGCCGCCGAGTGCGCACTCTCCCGCGCTGTCTGGCGGCGCGCCGATCAGCGAGTTCGTCACCACGGCAGCTGGCGAAATCGTGGTGGCGATCGTGGCCGCTGAACCTGCTAGCCCTGGCCTGGCGCTTGGCACGGCACAGGGCGTGGTCAAGCGGGTGGCACCGGACTACCCGCAGAGCGCATCGGACTTCGACGTGATCGCGCTCAAGGACGGCGACCGGGTGGTCGGCGCGGTGCAGCTCACCGATGAGGACCAGGAGCTGACCTTCATTACCAGCGACGCGCAGCTGCTGCGGTTCCCGGCCTCGGCCGTCCGCCCGCAGGGACGCGCGGCCAGCGGCATGGCCGGGATCAGGTTGTCAGCGCAGTCGAGCGTGATCTGGTTCGGCGCGGTAGACCCGGCGGCCGGCGTGCAGGACGCTGCCGCAGGAGCCCCGGCCAGCGGCCCGGTGGTGGTGACGGTCGCCGGAGCGGCCGGACAGCTACCTGGCACCCGGGCGATGACGGTCAAGGTCACGCCCTTCGCCGAGTTCCCGCCGAAGGGCCGGGCGACCGGCGGCGTACGCTGCCATCGCTTCCTCAAAGGCGAGGACATGCTCGTACTGGCCTGGGCCGGGCCGGGACCTGCGCGCGGCGCGACCGCGGCGGGCACGCCGGTCGAGCTGCCGCCGCCGGTCGGCCGGCGCGATGGTTCCGGCGAGCGGGTACGGCAACCGCTGGCTGCCATCGGCGGCATCGCGCCGCAGGCGTGAGCCGGTCGCCGCACTCAGAGTGCCCTGAGAGCGCCGATTCGGGTCCGAGGCAGGCTAACCACGCAGGCTGAATCCTGACGACGAGCCGGCCGCCACCGGCGGCGGCCGTCGAGAAGGGAGGAAGCCTGATGGTTTCCAGATCTGGCAGCCGGCTGCGGCGGCTCATTCTCACCGGCGCGATTGCCGCCGGGCTCGGCGCCGGAGCGACCGGCGTGGCATTGGCAGCAACCAGCGGAGCGACCACGGCGGTCACGACAACGGCGCATACGGGGACGGCGTCGTCAAGCTCGTCGCCGTCGCCATCCGCGTCAGCGTCGGCATCCGCGTCGGCGCCGGCTGCTGGCAACGTGGCGCCGGGCACGCATCACTGCACCCACATGGGCAGTGGTTCGAGCAGCTCAAGCAGCTCGTAGGTCGCTGCTGGCGCGCCGTATCCCAGGCGGCGGGCCAACGCCAGGCGGTGCCGTGCGGCTCCCCCCGTGGCCGCACGGCACTGCCGCGTCAGGCATCAATACGGGCCGGGTCGAGTTCGGCGGCACCGGTGACGATGAAATCCCGCCGTGGCCCGACCTCCGTGCCCATCAGCAACTCGAACATCTCCTGTGCTGCCTCGGCGTCCTCGATCCTGATCCTGCGCAACACGCGGTGTTTCGGATCCATGGTTGTGTCGGCTAGCTGATGCGCATCCATCTCGCCAAGGCCCTTGTAGCGTTGCGGCGGCTCCTTAAACCGCTGGCCCTTGCGCTCCAGGTCCAGCAGCGTCCGGTGCAGTTCAGCGTCGCTGTAGGTGTAGATGTACTTCTCCTGCCCCTTGCGCGGGTTCGTCAGCTCGACCCGGTGCAGCGGCGGAACAGCCGCGAAGACGCGGCCGGCTTCGACCATCGGGCGCATGTACCGGTAGAACAGCGTCAGCAGGAGCACCCGGATATGCGCGCCGTCAACGTCCGCATCTGCCATGAAGATCACCCGCTGGTAACGGGCTGAATCCAGGTCGAACGCGTTACCCGACCCGGCGCCGAGCACCTGGATGATCGCCGCGCATTCGGCGTTCTTCAGCATGTCGGCCAGCGACGCCTTCTGCACATTGAGGATCTTGCCGCGGATTGGCAGGAGCGCTTGGAACTCTGAGTCCCTGGCATTCTTCGCCGTGCCGAGCGCCGAGTCCCCTTCAACGATGAACAGCTCGCTCCGGTCATCGGCCGACCGGCAGTCGACGAGCTTGGCGGGCAGCGCCGAAGTGGCGAGCGCGGACTTGCGCCGCTGGTTCTCCCGGTGCTCGCGGGCCGCGATCCGGGCCTTAGCAGCCGAGATGACCTTGTCCAGCACGGCGCGTGCCTGCTGCTTGCTGCCGCGCACCCGGCCGTCCAGGAAGCTCCTCAGCTCGGTGGAGACGACCTGACTGACGATCTTCGACGCCGCCGGGGTACCGAGGACCTCCTTGGTCTGGCCCTCGAACTGCGGCTCTGGCAGCCTGACCGAGATCACCGCGGTCAGGCCCTCGAGAACGTCCTCCTTGATCACTGGCTCCTCGCCAGCCCGCAGCAGCCTGGCGGCCTTCAGCTGATCGTTCATTGTCTTGACCATGGCGCGCTCGAAACCAGTGACGTGCGTGCCGCCCTTGGACGTGGGGATCACGTTGACGAACGAGCGCACCGTCGTGTCGTAGCCGCTGTCCCAGCGCAACGCGATGTCGACATCGAGCTGGCGGTCAACGTCGGTAGGCGTCAGGTGCCCGGCCTCATCAAGAACCGGCACCGTCTCGGTAAACTGGCCGGATCCGGTGATCCTGACCACGTCGGTGACCGGCTCGCCGGCCGACAGGTGCGCGCAGAACTCGCTTATCCCGCCGGCGAACCTGAACTCCGCCCACCGTTCGGCCGGCGCCTCATCCGCAGCCCCGTCCTGGCTAGCACTGTCCTGGCTAGCACTGTCCTCGCTGCCGCCATCATCGGCCGACTCGCGCGCCGGACGCTCATCTACGACCTTGATGGCCAGGCCCGGCACTAGGTAGGCCGTCTGCCTGGCCTGCTGGGCGAGCCAGCCAAACTTCCAGTCGGCGCCGGGCACGAAGATCTGCCGGTCCGGCCAGAACCGGATCCTGGTGCCGGACGCCGCCTTGGCTACCTTCCGGCCCTTGCGCAGCGCCGAGCCCGGCGTGAATGGCGCATCTGGCCCGTCACCGCCGAACTCCCCCGGCACTCCGCGGCGGAAGCTGGCTGCCCACTCGTAGCCTGCCTTCTCGACCCACACATCAAGTCGGCCAGACAGCGCATTCACCACCGAGGCGCCTACCCCGTGCAAGCCGCCAGAAGCGGTGTACGAGCCGCCGCCGAACTTCCCGCCTGCGTGCAGCCGGGTCATTACCAGCTCGACCCCGGACAGGCCGGTCTTGGGCTCGATGTCAACCGGGATGCCGCGGCCGTTGTCGCGCACCTCAGCTGACCCGTCAGCGTGCAGCGTGACCTCAACCCTGGTGCACGCCCCGGCAAGTGCCTCATCGACCGCGTTATCGAAGATCTCGCCCAGGCACTGGGCTAGGCCACGGCCGTCGGTGGAGCCGATGTACATGCCCGGCCGCTTCCGTACGGCATCCAAGCCCTCGAGCACGGTGAGGTGCCGGGCGGTGTACCCGTCGGCATGCGACCCGGCAGCCGCCGGCCGCGCGGCCGGCGGCCGGGTGGCACGTGCTCCCCTGGCGGGCGGGCCAGCATGGTCCGGCCCGGTAGCGGACGGCCCGGCGGCGGATGACGCCGTGCTAGCGGGTTCTGTGCTGAGGGCGGTCACAACGGCTCTCCCTGGGCAGGAGCTGATGTTCGGGCGGCCCGCCCGCTGGACAGGGCCCTGAGGGCAGACTAGCCGTCGTTGGGCGGAGCCTTGCGCAACCACGCCGTGCGACATATAGCTCTTAAGTTATAACTCTTCTAATACGGTCAGAAGGGCACGGCGCGTAAGGGACGGGCAAAGCCGAATGTTCGCCCTGGGCATACTGGTGCCCGCCAGGGGATGACAAACGGCCGGCTTCGGTGTTGTGATGCGTAGGAGATCACAGGTTGGACGGACTGTCGGCGACGAGGCCGCCAGGGTCGGAGCACCCGGCCCGGAAGGATGCGGCACCGGCGTACCCAGCACCGTCCTTGAGGCGAGGAGGCGACATGACCGGAGCAATTGCCCCTACAAGGCCGCTAAACGCCCTTGACTTGTGTGACCGTTGCGGGGCACCCGCATACGTACGAGTGCTGCTTCCCGGCTCGGGTGAGCTGCTGTTCTGCGCACATCACAACCGCAAGCACGCCGACGCTCTCGCCAAGATCGCGGTCGAGATCCACGACGAGACGGGCCGGCTCGCGACCAAGCCAGGCGACGACGCGGCTTCCTGATCTTCCGAACGTCAATCAGCCCCTGGCCAGCACAGCTGGCCGGGGGCTGCTGATGTCTCAGTCCAGGTAATCCCTGAGTACCTGAGACCGGGACGGATGGCGCAACTTCGACATGGTCTTGGACTCGATCTGCCGGATCCGCTCCCTGGTAACGCCGTAAACCTTGCCGATCTCATCCAGGGTTTTCGGCTGGCCGTCGGTCAGCCCGAACCGCATCGACACCACGCCGGCTTCGCGCTCCGACAGCGTGTCGAGCACCGAATGCAGCTGTTCCTGCAGCAGCGTGAAGCTCACCGCCTCACCTGGCTGGATCGCCTCTGAGTCCTCGATCAGGTCACCGAACTCGCTGTCCCCATCCTCACCAAGCGGCGTGTGCAGCGAGATCGGCTCGCGGCCGTACTTCTGCACCTCGATGACCTTCTCCGGGGTCATGTCGAGCTCTGCGGCGAGTTCCTCGGGCGTAGGCTCCCGGCCCAGGTCCTGCAGCATCTGGCGCTGCACTCTGGCCAGCTTGTTGATCACTTCAACCATGTGCACGGGAATTCGGATCGTCCTGGCCTGGTCGGCCATGGCCCTCGTGATGGCCTGCCGGATCCACCAGGTCGCATAGGTGGAGAATTTGTAGCCCTTGGTGTAGTCGAACTTCTCCACCGCGCGGATCAGGCCCAGGTTTCCTTCCTGGATCAGGTCAAGAAAGAGCATGCCGCGGCCGGTATACCGCTTGGCCAGCGAGACCACCAGCCTGAGATTGGCCTCAAGCAGGTGGTTCTTAGCCCGCCTGCCGTCGTCAGCGATCCACTCCAGGTCGAGCCGGATGTCGGGCCGGAGCGAGCCGACACTCTCGGCCAGCTTCTCCTCAGCGAACAGGCCTGCCTCTATCCGCTTGGCAAGCTCCACTTCCTGCTCGGCGTTCAGCAGCGGAACCTTGCCGATCTGCTTGAGATAGTCCTTGACCGGGTCGGATGTCGCGCCTGCCACCGCTACCTGGGCGGCTGGCAGGTCCTCGTCGTCGTCCCCGTAGACGAAGGCCTCGTCCTCGGCGTCCTCGCCCGCCGCTCCGGCCGCACCGCCTGCCTGGATTGCTGAGCCATCCAGCCTGGCAGCCGTGTCTGGATCCTCGGCCGCACGGCCTGCCAGTTGTTCCTGGTCACCCAGGTCCGCCTCGCCGGACAGCTCGTCCTCGGCCTCGGCCTCCTCGGTGTCGGTCTCGTCGGCATCGAGTTCTAGCTCTTCCAGCTCAGCCTCGACGTCGATGAAGGCGACGTCGGCCAGGTCAGGGTCGCTCTCCATCTCCGCCACGTCGGCGAGGTCGGGCTCGGCGTTCAGCAAGTCTGCCTCAGCCAGGTCCGGATCCTCGTCCAGATCCGGGTCGGCGCGCAGGTCAGCGGTAGCGGCCAGATCGGCCTCAGCGGTCACGTCGGTGCTCCGGTCGTCACGATGCCCTCCCCTGCGTGGCTGCTCAGAAGCTGCCTGCCTGTCCTGCCTGCCCTTGGCGCCAGCTGAGCCTGGCCGCGCCGCCCGGCCATGGCTGTTGCTGGCCGGAGTCTGCTCGTCGGCATTCCTGCCGTTGTCCGCGTTGGTGGTCGCTGAGGACGCGGTCTTGCGGGCACGAACGCTCGCTGCCCGCCTGGTCGCGGGCATCCCCTGACCGTCGGTGGTGCCGTCGCCCGGAACCAGGGCTACTGGCTGGTCTGCTGCCGCTTTGCCGTCGGCGGCGCCACCACGGGCCTGCTGCGGTACGCGTGCGCCTTGCCCCGACGGCCGAGATTGCCGCCGCGCGGCTGAGCCTGCAGCGCTAGCCACCGCGGTCACCCCTTCCCAAGCTGGTTAGCGGCCAGCCAAGCCGCCGCCAGCGCCCAGCTATTCGCATCAGCAGGCGACACTGCCACCTCTCCGGCAAACCTCGTGGTGAGCATCGCACCCTTACCGCGTGAAACCGGCTTCCTGGACCGCGCCATCAGCCCGGAACCTGCCGCAGGGCATCACGCTCTGCCTGAAGTCCTCTCCCGCCCACCACCATAGGCGCACTGAACGGGTAGGTCGTACCAACGCGGGCCGACCGGGCTGCTCCGCCCGACCTGGCCGCTGCTCCGCCCATGCCAGCGGGGACCAGGTTGAGAGCACAACCTCGGGAATGGTACCCGCATTCCTCATGCCCTCCCCTTCCTCGCCGAACCGGCCCGGCCGCGGCCACCGGGCCGCTCTTCGACGTCCGGCACATGCAGCACCAGCACCGTGACATCGTCATCTTGCTCGTACCCGGTCAGCATCCGGTCCACCAGGTAGTTCAGCAGCTGAGCCGGATTCGCTGCGACCGCCGCCGGAGCCTGCGCGGCGACGGCAACAAGCTCGTCAAGGCCAGCGTCCAGGCCGCGCTTCCGGTTCTCGACAAGTCCATCGGAGTACAGCACCGCAGTGTTGCCGGGCGGCAGCCGGAACGTGTATTGCTGCCGCGGGCTTGCCCAGCCCAGCGGCGTCCCGGCCTCGGTCGGATCCAGCCGGGGCGCCCCGTCAGGGGATAGCAGCAGCGGCGGCAGGTGACCAGCGTTCCCGGCCATGCCGTCCCCGGTCTGCGGGTCTACCACCAGGTAGGCGACGGTCGTGACCTGCTCCGCAAGCTCGGTGGCCAGGAACAGCCGGTCGAGGCCGGCCAGCACAGCCGCTGGCCTCGGATCGGTGAGCGCGAGCGCCCGCAGCGCGTTGCGCACTCGGCCCATCCCGGCCGCTGCGGTCAATCCCTTGCCCATGACGTCGCCAGTGGCCACCGCGAGCCGGCCGTCGGGCAGCCGGAACGCGTCGTACCAGTCGCCGCCGATCTCCATGTTCCTGGTTACCGGGAGGCACTTGGCCTCCAAGATGATGCCGGGAACGGTAGGCAGCGTGTCCAGCAGCAGACTGCGCTGCAGGGTCTCGGCCGTGGTGTGCTCTCGCTCGTACAGCGTGGCACGCTCGAGCGCGAGCGCGCACTGGCCGGCCAGCGCCTCGAGGAAGACGCGCTCCTCCTCGGTGATCTGGCGCGGCCGGGTGAACGAAAATCGCAGTGCTCCGAGCGGAGCGCCCGAGGACAACAGCGGCAGGCCGACCCATGCCTTCTCATCGCTGTGCTCGAGGAACAGGGTCAGATCGACCTCACCCTCAAGGTGCCTGCGCAGAGCTTCAGGACTCTCTAGCAAGACGGGCCGACGCGTACTCACCGCCGACGTCATCACGCTCGCGGCGGACAGCGGCATGTCACCGGTCGGCGCGCCAGGGCTGTCTGGCAGGCCGCCAGGATTGATGGTGTGCAGCGTGAGCCGGTCGGTGTTCAGGATCGCGACCGCGGATCGCTCGGCACCGATGGCCGATCGGCCAACTTCAGTGATGACCTGCACGACCTGTTCGACCGTTAGTGCCTCCGCCAGCATGGAGGTCGCCTGCTGGAGCCGGGCTGTCCGCAGCGCAGCGGCCGACAGCTGTTCGGTCAGCCTGCCGCGCATCTCCTCGGCCTCGCGCTGGGCCGTGACGTCGGTGCTAGCACCCATCCACTCGATAATCTTGCCGTCGCGCTCGATGGGCACGGCGCGCACGTCATAGTGCCGATAAGAGCCTGTCCTGCTGCGCACCCGGTACCGGCTGTCGAACACCTTGCCGGACCGCACGCAATCGCGCCAGGCCGCCTCGACCCGCTCCCGGTCGTCACTGTGGATCGCCTCAAGCCAGCCCTTGCTGAGGTACTCCTCAGCGCTCTGTCCGGTGATCCAGCGCCATTCCGGCGAATCCTCGGCGATCTCGCCGTCAGGCGTGGTGATCCATACCACCTGCGCGCCCGCCTGCACAAGCGACCGGTAGCGTTCCTCGCTTCTGCGCAGCGCCTCGGCTGCCACGTGCTGTTGCGTGATGTCGATGGCGATTGCTGCCAGGCCGCTGTCGTCGCCGTCCTTCGAGGGGAACCAGGACACCTCCCAGTGGCGCACCGGCACTTCGCCGTCGGACGCGATGCCCTGGTTCGCCGGAGCGGGGATGGCATGCTCAGTGCGCGGCACAGGCCGGTCACCGGCTGCCACCCGGCGCATCGCGGACTCGGCAGCTGAAGCCAGGTCCGGCGGCCATACCTGAGCCGGAGTACGACCCGCTTGATCGGCGCTGTCGGTGCCGCCCAGGGTGGCCATGACCTGGTTCATCCGGCGGAACCGCCCGTCCGGGCCGAGGAACGCGAACCCGATCGGCGCAGCGTGCAGCAGCGTTGCCAGCAGCGCTGGCTCGAACAACTCGAGGCCGGGCAGCCTGGGACGAGGCACGGACGTGCCAGTGCTCACAGCAGACACCCCCCGTCCGGCCGAGCGCGCGCCATCGATCGGCTCCTTCCTGCTCACTGCGGACACAAGAAGGCTAGCGGCAACATCAGGTGCAAGAAGCTGGGCAGCGACAACTCAGCGGCAACGAAACCCCGCCGCTGGCCGGCGCCCTTCGCCGCTGCCCGTTCACCCACTGCCCTCATGACCTGCCTGAATGCCAGACACCGCAACTCCAGGCCAGTCTTGGGCTGACGACCGGGAAGCGATGCTGCAAGCTCAGACAATACTGCCAATTATCTGCCCGGACGGTCGCTCCGGCGCTGCTGGCCAGAGCGGGAAGTGGCAGGCAACGCGCTGGCCGGCCCCGGAGTGCGGGCGCAGCGGCGGCTCCTGCTCGGCGCAGACGTCCTGGGCATAGGCACACCTGGTCCGGAATCTGCAACCCGACGGCGGCTCAGTCGGCCTGACCGCGACGGCCGCGTTCCGTCCCGGCTGCCGCTGCGGCGCCGGAAACCCGCTGGTCACGGCTGGAACTGCCGAGATGAGGCCGGCTGTGTACGGATGGCCGGGAGCAGTGCACAGATCCTCCGCTGGCCCGACCTCGACCAGCTTGCCGAAGTACATGACGCCGATGGTGTCGGCCATGTACCTGACGACCGACAGATCGTGCGAGATGAACAAATAGCTGAGGCCGTACTGGCGCTGCAGCTTACGCATCAGGTTGAGGATCTGGGCCTGGACGGAGACGTCAAGCGCCGACACCGGCTCGTCGGCCACGATCAGCGCTGGCCGCTGGATGAGCGCCCTGGCGAGCGCGAGCCGCTGGCGCTGACCGCCGGAGAACTCACGCGGGTACCGGCCAGCCGCCTCGGCCGGCAGGCCGACCTCGTCCAGGATTCTGGCGACCTGTCTACGGTGGCCGCGCCGACGGACCGTCTTCTGGATCGCCAGCGGCTCGCGCAGGATCGAGCGCGTGCGCATCCGCGGGTCGAGCGATGCGTAAGCATCCTGGAACATCAGCTGGATCCCCGGCCGCTGCTGGCGAGGCAGCCGGCCCGACCTGGACGCGACATCGGTTGCGTTAAACATGATCGAACCCGCATCGGCCCGCTCCAGCCCTACCAGGAGCCGGGCAACGGTGGTCTTGCCGCATCCGGATTCGCCCACCAGGCCGAATGTCTGCCCTGCCATCAGCTCGAAGCTGACATCAGCCACGGCGCTCACCGCGCCAGTCTTGCGCCCGAGCAGGCCCCTGCTTACCGGGTATTCCTTGACCAGGCCGGACACCGCCAGCAGCGGCCCGCTGCTGCCTGCGTCGCCCGGCGCGCCTTGCTCGGCTGGGTGCCTGCGGCCGGCCCGGACAGCCGCCCGGCCGGATTCCCACGCGCTAACCGGGCGCCGGTCAGTGCGGGCCGCACCGCCGACGGCACCGACCGGGAAGAAGCAGGCGTAAGTGTGGCCTGGGTGGTCACCGTCGAGAACCGGCTCGTTGGCGCGGCACCAGTCCCGCACATAGCGGCATCGCGGCGCGAAGCTGCAACCCGGTGCGCTCGTTGTCGGGTCCGGTGGCCTGCCGGGAATGCTGTACAGCGACCGGCTGGCCGGGCCCGCCATCTCCGGCAGCGCGTCCAGCAGCGCCTCGGTGTACGGGTGCCGCGGTCCGGCGATTACCGCGCCGGTGGCCGCATGCTCGATGATCCGTCCGCCGTACATGACGGCCACCCTGTCGGTCCGTCCCGCGGTCACGCCCAGATCGTGGCTGACCAGGATGACGGCCATGCCGAGCTGACCGCGCAGGTCGTCGATGAGGTCCAGGATGTCCCGCTGGATGGTGACGTCCAGTGCGGTCGTCGGCTCATCGGCGATCAGCAGCGCCGGCTCACAGGCGAGGGCGGCGGCGATAATCGCGCGCTGCCGCATCCCGCCGGACAGCTGATGCGGGTACAGGCCCGCCATCCGACCCGGCTCGGGCATGCGTACCAGGCCCAGCAACTCGATTGCGCGCGCCGCTGCAGCCTGGCGGTCAGCGCCGCGGTGCACGACCACGGACTCCGAGATTTGCCTGCCGATGGTCATCGTCGGGTCCAGGCAACTCGCCGGATCCTGGAACACCATCCCGATGTCATTGCCGCGGACCGTCTGCATGTCGCGCTCGGAAAGTTGAGTGAGATCGGTGCCTGCCATCATCACCGACCCGGCGGTAATGACACCGCCGGGCGGCAGCAGCCGCATGACAGATCGCACCGTCATCGTCTTGCCGCAGCCCGACTCGCCGACCAGGCCGAGGCACTCGCCGGGCTGGACCGCCAGGCTGACGCCGTTGACTGCGCGAACCGTGGCACCCTTAAGCCGGATTTCGGTGTGCAGGTCGCTGATCTCGAGCACTGGCCCGGATGCTCGCCTCGTCATCGCCACGACCGAGCCGTGCTCGGAGCCAGCGTTGACGTAGCGCCGGCCGGGCCATGGGGCGGGTCGTGGCCAGCGGAGGAGAGCAGGTCCCGCAGGCCGTCGCCGAGCATCGTCAGCGCCACGATGATGAGCATGATCGCGACGCCGGGCGCCAGAATCTGCCACCAGTAGCCGTCGTCGATCGTCTGCACCGCGCCGCCCAGCATGTCTCCCCAGTCGACCGATGGATACTGCACACCCAGACCGAGGAAGCTCAAGGTGGCCATCAGCAGGATGGCGTTGGCGACCTGGAACGTCACGTT
>Ga0187783_10003562_pt1 | contig 11486 bp, 8 predicted proteins | sample 1015_SJ02_MP02_2_FD_132471 | JGI IMG/M metagenome (GOLD analysis project Ga0187783, IMG submission 132471) | Tropical peat soil microbial communities from peatlands in Department of Meta, Colombia - 1015_SJ02_MP02_20_MG | ecosystem: Environmental > Terrestrial > Soil > Wetlands > Peat | place... | reverse complement strand
GGGGCCGGCGTGCCTGGTCCTCCCGGCCGCGGCGGGTCATCTCGCATGGCCATTGCCCCATTTTCGCGCCAAGCGGAGCGCCAGCGATTCACCTCTGCCGGGTGACCTCCGCTGCCCGGCGCTCCGAGCAGGTCAGGGCGGTGGCTGGGTGTAGCGGCGCTCCTCGTAGACCTGGGCCGACGCACGCTGGCGGCGGCGCAAGGTCATGAACGTGATGGCAATGACCAGCCCGGCCGCTCCGGCGATCATCAGGATCAGGCCGATGACCTGCAGATCCACATTCTGGGGATGCCAGGTTATGCCCCACTTAAGAATGGCGCCGATGACGATGAGCGCGATGCTGCCCCCAATGGTCACGGTGGTTGCCACCTCCTCTGGCCTCAACGATGGCTCGGGATCGGGGCGGATGCCTCGCCCGGCACGGGTGACCCGCGGCGGGCGGACGACCGGCACCCTTGATGCAGGTATGGCCTGATCATAGGGACCTTCCGGGCCGGTGCCCAGGAGACGGGCGGCCCGGAGGTCCGCCCCTTCCTGGCCAAGATCGAATACGTTACATAAGCTCGGGGGGTGCAGCGCGGCACGGACCGGGGGACGCCAGAGCGATCGCAGCGCCACCTGGGCGCCGTTCCCGCAGGCCCGGGGGTGCCCCGCGGCCGGGTCGGCCTGGACGTGCCGATCGAGGCCAAGCTGCACGCGCCGAACCCGCGAACCGAATGGATGGAGCGCGCCGAGCTGACCGGGTACCTGGCCCGTTCCTCCGTCAAGCTGGTGCTCGTCGACGCTCCCGCGGGCTTCGGCAAGACTACGCTCGTGGCGCAGTGGCGGTCCAGCGCGCTGGAGAGCCGGCCGTTCGCCTGGATCTCGCTCGACCGCAGCGATGATGACCCCGGCCAGCTGTGGTGGTACATCGTGACCGCTCTGCAGCGGGCCAGCCCGCAGCTCGACGTTGCGGCCATGCTGGCCGAGCTCCGGGTGCAGGACCCGGACGTCAGCGGGACCGTGCTTCCCCTGCTCGCCAACGAGCTGGCCGCGCTCCCGGCCCCGGTAGTCCTGGTCCTGGACGACTACCACGTGATCAAGGAGCGGAGCTGCCACGAGCAGATCGAGCTCCTGCTGCAGCACCTGCCGCCGTCGGCGCAGATCGTGCTCATCACCAGGGCCGATCCTCCGCTGCCGCTCGCCCGGCTTCGAGCCGCCGGGGAGATGGTCGAGATCCGGGCCCGCGAGCTGCGCTTCGGGCCGACGGAGGCGGCCGCCCTCGTCCAAGCCGCCGCCGAGACCCGGCTCAGCGAGCCTGACCTGGCCGACCTCATGGACCGCACCGAAGGGTGGCCGGCCGGGGTGTACCTGGCGGCGCTCTCGCTGCGGGGTCACCCGTCGCCGCACGACTTCGTGCGCGAGTTCACCGGCGACAACCGGTTCATCGTCGACTTCCTGGCCGATGAGGTACTCAGCCGCCAGCCGGGCGAGATCCGGCAGTTCCTGGAGCGAACCTCCATCCTCACCCGGTTCTGTGCCCCGCTCTGCGACGCCGTCACCGGCTCGGCCGACGCCGCGAAGATCATCGAGACGCTGGAGCGGGAGAACCTGTTCCTGGTGCCGCTGGACGACAACCGGCAGTGGTACCGCTACCACCACCTGTTCGCCCAGCTGCTGCGCAGCCAGCTCGCGATGACCGACCCGGGCGGCGTGCGCTCCCTGCACCAGCGGGCGAGCGCCTGGCATCAGCAGTCGGGCTCGACCGAGGAGGCGATCAGCCACGCGCTGGCGGCCGACGACACCGCCGGGGCCGTCGACATGATCGCGCGTTCCTGGTACTCCTACGTCGACGGAGGCCGGACCGCGACGGTGCGCGGCTGGATGCGCTCGCTGGGAGACGACCGGATCGCCGCCCACCCGCTGGCGGCGCACTGCGCGGCGTGGGCCGCGGCCCTGACCGGCGACCGGGAGACCGTGCGCCGCTGGCTCCCGCTCATCGAGACGGGCCGCCGTGACGGGCCACTGCCCGACGGAATGCAGTCGCTACGGTCCTCGGCCGCGCTGCTGCGGGGCGTCTTCGGCTTCGACGGCCTGCAGGTGATGCACGAGTCGGCCGCGGCCGCCGCCGACCTCGAAAGCGACCCGGCCTCACCCTGGTACGCCGCGGCGAGGGCAGCGCTCGGCCTCAGCCGGTACCTGTCCGGTGACCCCGCGGCGGCGGCGGTTCCGCTGGAGGACGCGGTGCAGAGCGAGTCGTCCATCCCCGTGATCCGCATGTTCGCCCTCTCCGCGATGGCGCTGGTCGCGGTCGAGCTGGGCCGACTGTCGAAGGCACAGGACCTGGCGCAGGCGGCCACCGTGCTCGCCACCCGCAGCGGCTTCAGCGCGGTGCCGCAGAGCGGCGTGGCCCACATCGCGATGGGCGCGGTCTACGCCGCGAGAGGGCAGTTCCTCCAGGCCCGGAGCGAGCTCGAGCCGGTCCTGGAATCCCGCCGCCGGCTGTTCGGCATCAGCCCCTGGCCCACGCTCGAGCTGTTGCTGCTGCTGGCCCGGGTCCTCCTGGACGTCGGGGACCGGGCGGGTGCCGCGGCTCTCGCCGCCGAGGCGCGGGACGTGCTGGCCGCGCTGCCGGGCGACGCGCAGGCTCAGCAGGCACGGCTGGCGGCGCTGGACCGGCGCGTCGCGGGCCGACCGCGGGTGGTGTCGCCGGCCGAGCCGCTCACCGAGCGCGAGCTGGCGGTGCTGCGGCTGCTCGCCGGCTCGCTGTCGCTGCGCGAGATCGGGCAGGAGCTGTACGTGTCAGCGAACACGGTCAAGACCCACACCCAGGCGATCTACCGCAAGCTCGGCGTCTCCACCCGGCGCGACGCCGTCGACCAGGGCAGGCAGCTAGGGCTCTAGCGCAACCGAGACGGCACCAGCTCACCCGGGTGAACCATCCGGGCGGGTGACAAGTTCTCACCCGGTCGCCCAGTACAAACGGTTGCGTAGCCACGTGTAACGCCAGCCGGCCGGGGAAGTGCAGGCACCGCGCCGAAGTCAAGCCCTGGCCACCGGAGGAAGCTCGATCATGACCGCGCCCGCAGGCCCTCGCCGCCGGTACCGGATTCTCCTGCGGGGTGAGTGCAAGCACTTGCTGACCGGCCTGTCCGACGGGCTGCTGGTCGAGTCCGACCGGGGCTGGACGTGCGTGATGGCCTCGGTGCGCGACGAATCCGAGCTGTACGGGCTGCTGGAAAGGTTCCAGGAATTCGCCCTGCACGTGGCCAGCCTCAACGAGCTCGGCGGGTGTGTCCCGGCCGCCGGCGCCGGGGACGACACCATCGAAAAGTCCGGGCTCGACCCCAGAACCCACGCGCTGGTGCGCCTGGCGGCCCTGGTGGCGGCCGGCGAGACCCAGGCCTCCTGCGACCAGGCGGTCGCCGCCGCGCTCGATCACGGCGTGACCCGGGATGAGATCGCGGGCGTACTGGTCGCCGCCGCGGGCTAGAGCAAGCCGAACTGCCGGGCCCGGCGGACCGCCTCGCCGCGGTGGCTGACCGCCAGCTTGCGGTAGATGCTCTTGAGGTGGGTCTTCACGGTGTTCACGGAGATGTACATCCCGGCGGCGATCTCGGCGGTGCTCTCCATGGCCGAGACGTGCTCGAGCACTTCGCGCTCTCGCTCGCTGAGCGGCTCAACGATCACAGGCGTGGCCGGCCCGGCGCCCGACGGCCGGGTGACGATCGCATCGGGAGCGATCAGGTCGGGCTCGAGCAGGCGCCGGTAGGGCTGAGCCAGCTCGGGATCACGCCGCAAGACCGGACGGAGCCAGCCCTGTTCCAGGCAGAACGGCAGCCGTAGTTGCTCGGGGTCACCGAGCCGCAGCGCCCGCTCGAGTGACCGGCGGCCGTGCGCGGGATCACCGCTGTCGTAGCTCAGACGCGCGTCCAGCAGCCACGCGGCCAGCAGGAACCGGTCGGACGCCGGCCGGCTGGGCGACGCGGGCAGGGCGCTGGGCAGCGTATCCCGCGCCGCCTGCCGGTCTCCGGTGGCCAGCAGGGCCCGCGCCAGCGTCACCGTCGCGTCCAGGGAGGATTCCGGGCTGGCCTGCGCGGCCGCGTCGATGGCGGACCGGAAGTCAGCCAGCTCGGCGTAGGCCTGCGAGCGCAGCACCATCAGCCTGCTGGAGATCCAGCCCGGGGGCGACCAGCCCTGCCCGGCCCGGTCGACGATCTCCAGCGCCGCCCTCCCGCGGCCCTCGGCCAGGTTGTGGCGGGCCGCCACGAGACAGGCGGCCGACCCGATCAGCTTGTCCGGCCGGGTCCGCAGGGCATCCAGCGCCCGCTTCAGCCAGCGGCGCGCGCGCGGCAGCTCGTTGCGTTCCAGGTGGATGGAGGCGAGCGCCACCTCCGCCGCCTGGCTCATGGGGCCCGCCGACCGGTCCATGTCGTCCCCCGGCCGGCCCGTCGCCTCGGCGGCCAGCTCCGCGGCCCGGCCCAGCCGTCCCCGCAGCGTCTCGATCAGGGCGAGGTGCCCGAGGCAGTCGGCTCGCTCGCGCCCGGGAACGCGCTCGGCGGCCAACCCCGCCTCGAACAGGGCCGAGGCCTCGTCGAACCGGCCGGACCAGAGTTCGACGGCTCCTCGCCCGGCCAGCACGTGCACCCGGATCCCGGGATGGCGGGCCACCTGGTCCTCGGGCAGGGTCGCGATCAGGTCCTGTGCCGCCGAGGCCGCGGCGGCCGCGGCGTCCAGGTCCCCGCGGCGGCGGGACACGGCCAGGCGGATCAGCGCGGCGGCGAGCCGCGCGGGGATCTCGTCCCCGGCCGGAAGCCGCCCGAGCATGCGTTCCGCAGCGGCCAGGGAACGCTCGCTCGAGGCGTCCCAGGCGCGGGCGAAGTCGATGGCCGCCGCGACGAGCAGCGGCTGCGGCGCGGTCCACGCCCGGGACCGCGGCATGCGCCGGAAGGCCCCGGCCAGCGACTCGTGGCCCCGGCGCTCGATGAGCTGATCGATGACCAGCTCATCGACCACCGTCCGGGCCGCGAGCGGCCAGTCGCCCGCCTCCCCCGCGTGCCGGACCGCCTCGGCGAACAGGCCGCTGCGCCGGAACCATCCGGCCGCCCGCAGGTGCAGGCCCGGCACGTCGCCCGGATAGTCGCGCCGCAGCTTCAGCCGCAGGACCTCCGCGAACAACGAGTGGTAGCGGTACCAGCCGCTCTCGTCCCGCTGGACGAGCGGGTTCGTCCGGGCCAGATCCGCCAGGACGGCCGCGTCCCCGCTGCCGTCGGCCAGCGCGTCGGCCAGGGGAACGTTGATCCGGTCCAGGATGGACGTTCTCAGCAGGAAATCCCTGATGTGCGCGGGCTGAGCGTGGAGCACCTCCTCGACCAGGAACCCGGCCACGGCGCTGTCCTCGGCGATCAGCTCCTTCACGAACTGATCGGGGTCGCCGTGCCCGTCCATGGAGATGGCCGCCAGGCGCATGACCGCCGCCCAGCCCTCGGCCCTGGCGGTGAGGTGTTCCAGCGACTCGGCCGACAGCGTGATCCCGTGCTGCGCCATGAGCTGCCGGGCTTCGGGGACCGTGAGGGCGAGGTCGCCGGCCCGGATCTCGGTCAGCTCCCCGGTGAGCCGGTAGCGGTGCAGCGGCAGCAGCGGGTCCATGCGCGAGGCCACCACCAGGCGCAGGCCCGGCCCGGCGTGCCGGCGCAGGTACGCCAGCCCGTCCAGGACCTTGGGCGCGGTCAGCAGGTGGATATCGTCGAGCACCAGCGTGACCGGCGGGTCCTGCGCCGCGATCAGCGACACGAGGCGGAGCAGGAATTCATGGTCGACCGCGTACCGCCGCACGATCGCGGCCATGGTCTTCGGGACGGTAACGCCCGCCCGCTGCAGCGCGGCCAGGACGTAGGACCAGAAGATCCTGGGCCGGTTGTCATAGTCGTCAATGGTGACCCACGCGATCCGGCCCGCGGGCGCGTGACGCGCGGCCCACAACGCGAGGGCCATCGTCTTGCCCGCGCCGGGGGGCCCGGTGACCGAGGTGATGGGGCTGCGGGCTCCCTCGGCCAGGAGCGTGTCGAGGCGCGGGCGGGGGACGAGCCAGCCGGGCGCGCCGGGCACCGTGATCTTGGAGGTCAGGAGCGGATCGCCCGCCGCGGTGGCCTGCCGTGCGGGCCCGGCCGGCGGCGGCGTCGCCACGCTGGTCACCATTCGGTTTCACCTCTCGGATCCACGAGCCCCTTGATGCCAGCCCAGTTGTCACACGGAGACGGGTGACTGGTCATCACCCTCCCCCGATCTCACCAGGGTGACCACCCGTCCCGGTCGCGGCGATGCCGAATCACCCGTCCCGAGTGGGGCGCGGCGGGCCGGGCTGTAGCAGCGTGGGTTTACCAGTGCTTTGCCGAGAACCTTGGGGTCGTGCTGTGGCGTCTCTCTACTACGAGATCCGCGTGGTTGGGACCCTGCCGCCCGAGGCCCTGCTGGACTTCGAGCGGCTGCGCGCGTCCGTACACCATCAGGTGGAGACCGTGCTGCACGGTCCGCTCCAGGACCAGGCGGCGCTCCAGGGGCTTCTGGCCCGGCTGGAGACCCTTGGCGTGCAGGTCCTGGAGATACGCCGCCTGCAGGGCGATAGCCAGCCGCTCGACTAGCCGCTAGCGCGACGGGTTCGCGTCCGGCGGGGCCGTGGGCGTGTCCTCGAGCAACGGGGGCTTCGACGTGTAGATGTCGCGCGTGGTGTCGATGTACTCGGTGGTGAAGGTCCGCTCGCGGCGCAGGTCGCGGGTGAAGGCGAACCACCAGGACAGCACCGCTCCGACCCGGTTGCGGTAGCCGGTCAGGAACCCGATGTGGATGAACAGCCAGACCCACCAGCCCAGGAAGCCGCCCGTCTTGAGCGGCCCGGCCGAGACCACCGCCTTGCCGCGGGACAGGTAGGCGGCCGAGCCGAGATCGTGGTAGGTGAAAGGCTTGTCCTCCTGCTGCCCTTCGACCTGCTTGCGGATGCGGTTGCCGACGTACAGCCCGGACTGCATGGCCACCTCGGCCACCCCGGGCAGCTTGCGCAGGCTCATCGTGTCGCCCACGACGTAGATATTGGGGTGTCCGGGGATCGTGCAGTCGTCCCCGACCAGGATGCGCCCGGCCCGGTCGCGCTCGGCGCCGGTGGCCTTGGCCACCGCCGCGGCGAACGGCGGGGCTTCCACGCCCGCGCTCCACAGCGCGGTCCCGACGCCGTAGTCGGTCGTCGAGCCGTCCGCGGAGCGGACCTGCAGCAACCCCACCCGCACGTTGGTGACGATCGAGTGCATGTGCAGCTCGACACCCAGCTTCTGCAGCGTCTGCGCCGCCTTCTCGGACAGCTTCGGACCGAAGGCGGCCAGGGGGGCGCTGCCGCCGTCGAACAGCAGCACCCGCGCCTCCTCCGGCTTGATGTTCCGGTACTCGGAGCGCAGCGTCTTGGTGGCCAGCTCCCGGATCTGCCCGGCGAGCTCCACGCCCGTCGGGCCGGCCCCGACCAGGGCGAACGTGAGCCAGCTTTGGCGCTCCTGCGGGCTGGACGCGGTCTCGGCCATCTCGAACGCGCCGAACACCCGGCGCCGGATGGCCAGCGCGTCCCCGATGGTCTTCATGCCCGGCGCCCACAGCGCGAGCTCATCATGACCGAAGTAAGACGTCCGGACCCCGGCCGCGACGATCAGGTCGTCGTAGGGGAACTCGATGTGCTCGCCGCCGACGCGCAGCGCGATGACCCGCCGCCGCTCGGTGTCGACGTCGACCGCGTCGGCCGCCACGACGCCGACGTTGCGGTGCTTCTTCAGCACGTCCCGCAGCGGGGCGGCGATCTTCCCCTCGGACAGGATGCCCGTGGCGCACTGGTACAGCAGCGGCTGGAACAGGTGGTACTGGTTGCGGTCGATCAGCGTCACCGAGATGCTGGCGTGCTTCAGCCTGCGGGCCGCGAACAGCCCGGCAAAGCCGCCGCCGATGATCACGACCTGGTGCCGCCCGGATTCGTCGGTCATCGGAATGCTCCGCTCCGTGTGTGCTCAGCCCGCAGGCTTGTACCAGGTGTCGCGGCCGGGCAGCAGCCGGTCGGCCTCCGTGGGGCCCCAGGAGCCACGCGCGTAGGAGTGCACCGGAGTGACATCGCCCAGCACCGGATCCACCACCTCCCAGGCCGCCTCGACCGTGTCCTGCCGGGCGAACAACCACCGGTCGCCGTCCAGCGCCGCGCCGATCAGCCGGTCGTACGGGCGCATGTCCGCGCCCACCTGCCCGGAGAACGTCAGCAGCTCCTGCGTCGGCTCGAGCCCGGCGCCCGGCTTCTTGCCGGCCAGTTCCATGGTGACCGCGGTCTCCGGCCAGACCCGGAACCGCAGCGAGTTGCCGACCGGCTCGACCCCGAACACGTCACGCGGCGGCTGCTTAAACCTGATGTCGACCTCGGTGGCGGTCACCGCCAGGCACTTGCCCGCCCGGATCAGGATCGGCACCCCGGCCCACCGCCAGGTGTCGCACTCGGTCCGTACCGCGACAAAGGTTTCGGTGGTCGACTTCGGGTCCACCCCGTCCACGTCGAGGTAACCCTCGTACTGGCCCTTCACAGTGTCCTCCGGGGTCAGCGGCCGCAGCGCCGAGATCACCCGTGCCTTGGACGGCGGCCACGATTCCAGCTGGGCCCGTCCGTCCGGCGGCTCGGCCAGCACCGTGGCCAGCACCTGGAGCATGTGGTTCTGCACCACGTCCCGGATCGCCCCGGTCCGGTCGTAGAACCGACCCCGGTCGGACACGTCGAAGGCCTCGGCCATCGTGATCTGGATGCTCTCCACGAAGGTCCGGTTCAGCACCGGTTCCAGCACAGAGTTGGCGAACCGTACGAACAGCACGTTCTCCACCGGGTCGAACGCGAGCCAGTCGTCCACCCGGAAGATCGCGTCCTCCGGGAAGTACTTGTGCATGGTGTCGTTCAGCGCCCGCGAGCTGGCCAGGTCGGTGCCGAACGGCTTCTCCACCATCACCCGCGCGCCTCCGGCCCGCCCGGCGGACGCGATTCCCTCGGCGATCCGCCCGAACAGCTGGGCTGGCACCTCCATGTAGAACAGCAGCTTGCCGCCCGGGCCCGCCGCGTCCGACATCGCCTTGTAGGTGGCCTCGTCGCCGAGGTCACCGTCCACGTAGCGCAGCAGCCCCAGCATCTTCTGCGCCGCCGGGGTGCCCGGGTCCATGTTGTTGAGCTTCAGTGACGCCTCGGCGTAATTGCGGAACTGCTCGAGCCCCCACCCGCTCTTGGCCACCCCGACCACGGGCACGTTCAGCACCCCGCGCTCTACCAGCCCCACCAGCGCCGGAAAAGTCTCCAGCTTGGCCAGGTCACCCGTAGCGCCAAAGATCACCAGCGCGTCTGCCTGATCCGCCATGTCAGCTCCTCTGCCGATGCCCGCCTTCCATCCGACCGTGTTCGCGGCGCTCCGCCATCACTCCGGGCGGGTGATGTAGCCAGCGGTCATTCAGCGCGGGTGATGCCCGGCGGGCCCGGGCCGCCGACAATTTGTCCCGTGTTCCACGTCCGCATCGCGAGCCCGCCCGACGTGACCGGCCGGCTGGTCGAGACCCTCGCCGCGGATCCCGGCGTGCTGAACCTGGTGGTGTTGCGGGGGGCGGCCCGGCGCCCGGACGGCGACACGGTCCAGTTCGACCTTCGCACCGGCTCGGCCAATCCGGTCTTCCGGCAACTGCGCAACCTCGAGCTCGACGGCCGGGGCGCGGTCATGGTCGAGACCGTGGACGCCAGCCTCAACGGTACGGAGCGCCCGGCCGCCGGCCGGCGCCGGTACCTGGGGGAGGTCGCCCCCGTCTGGGAGATGGTAGAGGCCGGGATCCGGTCGGGCGGCGTCTACGCGCCGAGCTTCTTCGCCCTGCTGATCATCGCTGGCTTGATCGCATGCGTGGGCATCCTGACCAACTCGCAGATCCTCGTGGTCGCGGCCATGGTGGTCGGGCCCGAGTACAACGCGATCATCGCGGTCGCGCTCGGCCTCGAGCGGCACCGGGCCGTCCCGGTGCGCCGGGGGCTGGCCGCGTTGCTGTGCGGATTCGCCATGGCGATCGCGGCTTCCGTGCTGTTCGGCATCGCGATCCGGTGGTCCGGGCATACCCCGCAGGCCTACCTGCTCGGCGTGCGGCCCGTCGCCGCCCTGATCGACCGGCCGAACCTGTTCTCGGTGATCGTCGCGGTGCTGGCCGGCCTGGTCGGCGTGGTGTCGCTGACCGAGTCGCGGGCCAGCGCGCTCATCGGGGTGTTCATCTCGGTCACCACGATCCCCGCGGCCGCAGCCCTGGGCCTGTCCCTGGCCTACCAGGACTGGACGAGTGCCGCGGGCTCGGCGGAACAGCTGCTGCTGAACGTGGTCCTGCTGATCGTGGTCGGAGTGGTCGCGCTCCGCCTGCAGCGGGTGATCTGGCGCTCGCGCGGCGGGTAGCGGTCATCAGTCGGCGGAGGCGGCTGTCGCGCCGGGGGTCGCGGTCGGCGAACTGGGCTGGGCTGACGGCGCGGACGACGGCTGGGCCGCCGGTGGAGGCGACGCCTGGAATTCCTGCTTGCTGACGCGCCGGCGGAACACGTAGTAGGTCCAGGTCTGGTAGGCGAGCACCACCGGCAGCAGCAGTAGGGCGACCACGGTCATCACCTTGAGCGTGTAGTTGCCCGACGCGGTGTTGTGCACGGTGAGGTTGTAGGCGGCGTTGGTGGTGGAGACCATCACGTTCGGGTACAGGCCGGTGAAGATGGCCACGATGCAGGATGCGATCGTGACCGTGGTCGCGGCGAAGGCGAAGCCGGCCCGGCCGGCGTAGACCAGCCACACGGCGGCCAGGACGGCCAGGACGGCCAGGAATTCGATCGGGTTGAGGAAGAACGCGGTCGTGTGCGTCACATGGGTCCAGATGATGAACGCCACCACAGCGGCGGCGGTGAATGGGGCCACCTGGCGGGCCAGGCGCCCCGACCGCTCGCGCATGTCGTCGGTGGTCTTCAGGCACAAGAACGTGGCTCCGTGCAGCGCGCAGAGCAGGACCAGGGTGACACCGGTGAAGATCGCGTAGGGCTGCAACAGGTCCCAGAAGCTGCCGGTGTAGTTCTGGGCCGAGTTGATGGGCAGGCCGTGCAGCAGGTCGCCGAGGGCCACCCCGATCAGCAGCGGCGCCACCACGCTGCTTACGGTCAGCCCCACGTCCCAGGTGCGGCGCCAGCGCGGGTCGTCGCGCTTGCCCCGGTACTCGAAGGCCAGCCCGCGGACGATGAGCGCCCCGAGCAGCAGCACGAGCGCGAGGTTGAGGGCCGAGAACATCGTGGCGTACCAGCCGGGGAACGCGGCGAACATGGCCGCCCCGGCCACGATCAGCCAGACCTCGTTGCCGTCCCACAGCGGCCCGATCGTGTTGATCGCGGCCCGGCGGCTGGCGTCGTCGGTGCCGACCAGATCGTGCAGCATGCCGACGCCGAAGTCGAACCCCTC
>Ga0187783_10003561_pt1 | contig 11486 bp, 10 predicted proteins | sample 1015_SJ02_MP02_2_FD_132471 | JGI IMG/M metagenome (GOLD analysis project Ga0187783, IMG submission 132471) | Tropical peat soil microbial communities from peatlands in Department of Meta, Colombia - 1015_SJ02_MP02_20_MG | ecosystem: Environmental > Terrestrial > Soil > Wetlands > Peat | place... | reverse complement strand
GTCTGTTGATGCGAAAATGCCACTACCATTGTCACACATCGGCCAGCCGAAAGTCGCAACGTGAGGCTGCGTGAGGGCCCAACCGATGCACCCGGGCCGCGCTCGGCAACAGAACACACGAGCGCGGTTAAGATCGCGTAAAGCGCCGTTCAGTTCCGCAACGGCGACCATGCCGGGTCTGAGCCGAAGGACGGCGTCGTCACCATGCGCTCGTTGTAGCCGGTGAGATCGATCGAAAACAGCTTGGGTCCGCCGTTGTTGCCGCGGCTCTCGCGAAAGAACATCAGGACCCGACCGTTGGGAGCCCAGGTCGGGCCTTCGTTGTGGAATCCTTCCGTCAGCACCCGCTCGCCCGAGCCATCCGGGCGCATGACCCCGATGAGAAAGCTGCCGCCCGCCTGCTTGGTGAAGGCGATCAGGTCGCCGCGCGGCGACCATACCGGCGTCGAATAGCGCCCCTCGCCGAAGCTGATGCGGCGCGCGCCGGATCCGTCGGCGCTCATGACGTAGAGCTGCTGGGTGCCGTCGCGATCCGATTCGAACACGATGCTGCGCCCATCGGGGCTGTAGCAGGGTCCGGTGTCGATGGCGTTGCTCTCGGTCAAGCGGCGCATGTGGCGCGTGCGCAGATCCATCTCGATGATCGAAGCGACGCCTTGTTCGCCGATGCTCATGACGATCCGCTGGCCATCGGGGGAGAAACGGGGCGCGAACGTCATGCCGGGGAAGTTGCCGACCAGCTCGCGCTGGCCGGTCTCGAGGTTCATCAGAAAGACGTGCGGTTGCTCCGCGGTATATTGCATGTAGGCGATCTCTTGCGCCGTCGGGCTGAAGCGCGGGGTCAGCACCAGTTCCCGGCCTTCGCTGAGGAGGCGGACGTTGGCGCCATCCTGATCCATCAGTGCCAGGCGCTTGGTGCGGTGATCCTTGGGCCCGGTCTCATCGACAAAGACGATCTGGGTATCAAAGTAGCCCCGCTCTCCCGTCAGTCGCTGATAGACCTGGTCGGCAATCAGATGCCCGAGCCGGCGCCAGTCCTGCTGGCCGACGGCGAAACGCGGTGCGACCAGCTGGCGCCCGGAAAATACGTCCCACAGGCGGAAGACGCCGGCGAGCCGGCCATCGCCCGTCCGACCGACGCGGCCGATCAGCAGCGCCTGGGCGTTGAGCACACGCCAATCGGCAAAGCGCGGCGCGGCATTGATATCCCGCGGCCGGTCGATGAACGCGGCGGGGTCAAGCGGCCGGAACAGGCCGGAGCGCTCTAAATCGGCGCTGACGATCTGCGTGACACTCTGGGGGGATTGCGGGTCCTCGCCGAGGAATTCGGGGACGGCGATGGGGATCGGCTGTAGGGTGCCTTGGGTGATGTCGACCTCAAGCGGCGCGCCCGGGGTGGGCCGCGCAGAGGCTGGCGATCCTTGACGCTGCGGGGGCATTTGCTGGGCGTGCGCGGCGCACCCTTGAGCCGCAAGCAGCAGGGCAACGACGAGGCGAGAGGTGTGGAGCGGCATTTTGCGGGTCGCTGCGGCTGGTAGGGACCATGGGTACCGGGGACGGCGAGGACGGCGAGGAACGAGGAACGCGCTGATGCCGCGCTCCGAGCACCACACCGGCGCGCGATCGCCGGCTCGCCCGCCCGATAATACGGCTTCGCGGCTAGAACATGTCGCGGGGATCGAAGTTCATGACGATATCCTTCCAGAACTCGTAGTTGTTGGGCGGCAGGGGAAAGGGCTCGCATGCCTGCACGGCGCGCACCGCGCTGTCGGAAATCGCCAGGAAGTAGGCGCTGCCTTGTGGATTCTGAATGACCGGCGCGCCGGCAAGGCTGCCGTCGGGATTGAAGCGCATGCGTAGCTTGACGATCGTGCCTTGGGCGTCCTGGCCACCCGCGAGCACGTTCCACTTCGACTTGACGCAGGTGGTGATGATCTGGCGCAGGACGGCGAGTTCACTTGCCGAGATTTGGCGATCGTGCCCCTCGGGCGCCCCCCGCACCGGCCCGCGGTTCTTGCTCGCCGACTCGGGGTCGGCGGCCGCCGGCGGCGGCGCCTTGTCGGGCGTCTTGTTGAGCAGCGCGGCGATCTTGTTGGCATCGAACTCCTTCTTCTTCGCCTCCGCCTCCCGCTTCTTTTTGAGTTCAGCCTCCCGCTTCTTCTTTTCCTCCTCGCGCTTCTTCTCCTCCTCGCGCTTCTTCTTTTCCTCCTCCTCCTGGCGTTGCTTAATGCGCTGCTCCTCGGCCTGGCGCTCCTGTTCCTTGACGAGCTCCTCCAGCCGCTTTTGCTCTTCCGGTGAGGGAATCGGAGGTGGCGGCTCGGGGAGGGCGGCGACCTTCTCCGGCTCGGGCTTGGGCTCTAGTTTGGGCTCGGGCTTGGGCTCTGGCTTAGTCTCGGGTGGCGCCGCGGGCGGCGGCTCGGGCGGCGGCGGGGCCGCCGCGACAGGGGTTGGTCGCGGCGCCTCCTTTTTTGCGATCTCGGGCTGAGGCGTCGGCTTGGCTTCGGCCTCCTCCTGCTTTGCCGTGCGCACACCCTTGCGAAGCTTGGTGACGTCGGCCGCCGTGACGAGATCGACGTCTAGCGGCTCGGGCTCGGACACGATGAGGGGAGGCTGCGTTTGGATGGTGACGAGCGCCCACCCAAGGACCGCCGCATGCAGCACGACGGAGCTGATCAGACCGCGCACCAGTCCCCTCTCTGCGCCAGCTGCCTAAAGTGACTCGGACTCCGTAACGAGCGACACCTTGGTGAAGCCGCCGGCCTTGATGCGGCTCATCACCTTCATAACCGTGCCATAGTCTATGCCCTTGTCGCCGCGAACGAAGATCGTTTCCTCATAGCCGCTCTTGGCGATGGCGCGCAGGCGCGTGGCAAGATCGGAGAGCTGCACCTCGGTCTCCTGGATGTAGACCTTGCCGTCCTTTTGCACGCTGATCGTCAGCGGCTCCTTGTTCGTCTGCAGCTGCTGGCCCCGTGACTCCGGCAGCTCGATCGGTACCCCGACGGTCAGCAATGGCGCCGTCACCATGAACACGATCAGCAGCACGAGCATGACGTCGACGAACGGGGTGACGTTGATCTCGTGCATGGGCGAATGGCGCCGCGCGCGGCCGCGCCGGCCGCCGCCGGGACGTGCTGGGGGCTGAACGCTCGCCGCCATGATGCTTCCCTTGATCAGGTCCTGACGTCGATCTGGCGCGAGACGATCGCCGAGAACTCGTCGGCGAAAGCCTCCAGCCGCTGGCTGAGGCGCGAGGAATCGGCGGCAAACTTATTGTAGAACACGACGGCCGGGATGGCGGCAAGGAGGCCAAGCGCCGTCGCAAACAGCGCCTCGGCGATGCCCGGTGCGACGACGGCGAGGTTGGTGTTCTTCGACATGGCGATCGCCTGGAAGCTCGTCATGATACCCCACACCGTGCCGAACAGTCCGACGAAGGGCGCCGTCGACCCCACCGTGGCCAGAAACAAGAGGCGACGATCGAGCTGCTCCATCTCCCGGCTGATGGTGACGTCCATCACCTTCTCGACGCGCAGCTGAATGCCCCCGAGCGCGCGGATATTTCCCTCCACCGACCGCTTCCACTCGCGCATGGCGGCAACGAACAGCGAGGCCATCGAGAAGGTGCGCGAGCGGGAGATCGCCGCATAGAGTTCCTCAAGCGACTGGCCTGACCAGAACAGCTGCTCGAACCGGTCAGCCTCGCGCCGGGCGCGGCGGAAGGCAAACAGCTTTTCGATGATGATCGCCCAGGCCCAGACCGAGGCAAGGAGCAGGCCGAACATGACGAATTTGACGACCGGGTGGGCCGTCATGAACAGCTCCAGGAAGGAGAAGCCGCCGGAGGAGAGCTTGACGTCGGGGACCATTATTTCGCGCCCAAGAACGTGCCTGCCACGACGGGCCAACGCATGCGCCAGCCGGGCAGCAGCAACGGCCAGGCTCGCGCGCGGCCGTGCCGGCACAGCCTGTTCAGCGCGTGCGTGATACCCGTTTTCGGCCCTACGGACGAGGCTCATACTGCGAGGTAATGCGGCGGCATGAGGGCGCGGGGGGCGGCATATCGCCCGCTGCGGCAGCCTGAGCCCCCTCCGGCGCAAGCGGGAGAAGCGCGCCCTGCGAGTGCCTCAGGCGGCGAGCGAGGCCGCCTCGACGAGAGCCCTCAGGCTCGGATGCAGTGTGAGGCTTTCCGCCTTGAGATAGGTCAGCAGCACGCGCTGGTTGAGCGTCAACGTGTCGCCGCGGGCCATGCGCGAGGCGAGCCAGTCGGCTTCCGCGGGTGCGATCGGCTCGTGCGTGACGATCTCGATCTTCTGCTGCGTGAGGCAGGCGATGGAGCGTTCCTCCTCGCTCTGCTCATGGTAGCGGGCAAACCAGCTCGCTTTGCCTGCGACCACGCCACTCAGCACGTTGTCGTACGAGAGATCGCGGCGGCGGAGCCGGGCATCGCACGCCAGCGCGACAGCACGCGGGGGCGCCGCGCAGCCCGACGCTCCCATCGCCGCACTGGCGATCGCCTTGATGAAGAGGTCGGGCCAGGAGGGGTGATTGTCGGCCCTGGCGGTCGCCTCGTCGATGTCGAACAGCACCTCGGCCTCGGGCCGGGTGATGGCGAGGTTGCCATCGCCGCCGAAGGCACCAAGCATGCGCCGGATGAGATCGACGTCGGCTTCGGTGACGAGGCCGGGCTTGGACGTCTTGCCCGAGCGGAGCGGACCGCTGCCGTCCATGACGGCCTTCTTGACCTGATCGAGCGCGAAGCGCGCGAAGCTCTGTGGGGCCCAGCGTGCCTTTTCGAGCACATTGAGGATCAGCTCCAGCTCAGTCTTGGTCTCGACCCTGCCGTCCCGCGAGACGCGCGCGATCAGCCAGCGGGCGTTCTCGGCGGTGACGTAGCCGCGGGGCTCCGCCTGCTCGACGACGTAATCGGTGATCGTCTCCACGAAACAGTCGGCCCAGGCTGGATCCTGCACCGGGCAGGCGTCGTTCAAGGCCAAGATGGTCTCGGCCTCCTCCGCCGAAATGCGGCCGTCGTCGTCGTAGTTGCGGCGCAGCCTCAGGACGTCGGTGTCCCTGATGCTGCCGCGCGCCTTGATCTCCGCCACCGCGACGGCGCTCAAAACACCCATGGCCAAATTCCCCGACAAAGTGCCGCGTACGCTAGCGACCAGGGGTTACGATCTCGCTAACGGCGTCGCGCTTCGCCACCGGGCATGCGAGCGGTTCGTCATGTGCGCTTTGCGATCTGGCCCATACACCGCTCCGCCTGATGGCGCCAATTGGGCGCACCTTTTCGGCTCTCGCTTGCCGCACGCGAAACGTCAGGGATTGTCGATCGGCGCCTTCCGCGTCAGGCACGCGCTGTCGCTGCCGCAGCCGACCCCCCGCGCGCCGGCGCATGCGCTGCGAGGTGCTCGGTCTCAATCACCTCCGCCGCCCACGGCTGATCGTTCGGGGAGCTTGGTGACGCAAGCGCGACCGGGGTCGGTTGCGGCAGGCTCGTGCCGGCGCATACCGCAAAGGTAGACTCGGCAGAGGACCATCAGGTGGTTTGTCGACCGGGCTATCGCGTGGCGCATGATCGGTCTTAAGGTGAGGGCACACGCGAGCGGGGAGCGACTATCACGAGCGAGCGGCAAACAGCGGGTTAAGGAGAGGCTCGCAAGGGGACACCCGCCCCCTCGGGCGGCCAGGTCCCGGCCAGGGCGCGTCTATGGCGCGCGATGGCGAGCAACGTCACCCGTGGGATGCGCCAAGCACGATGCGCCAAGCACCATGAGCCTCAGCATCACGGTTGATCGCGAGACGTGGCCGATCGCCGGCGTCTTTGCCATCGCGCGCGGGGAGAAGCGCCACGCCGAGGTCGTCGTCGCTCAGATCGGCGATGGCGAGGTCAGCGGTCGGGGGGAGTGCGTGCCCTACGCCCGCTACGGAGAGGGAGTTGCGGACGTGTGCGCCGCGATCATGGCGCAGCGCGGGACGCTTGAAAATCGTGCGGCGCTGTTGTGTGCCATGCCGGCGGGGGCAGCACGCAACGCGCTCGACTGCGCGCTGTGGGACTACGAGGCCAAGCGCGCGGGCGTCTCCGCCGCAGCATTGGCAAACCTAAGCCCGCTGCGCCCACTGACCACCGCCTTCACCATCAGCCTCGACGCGCCAGAGGTGATGGCTGCCAAGGCGGCCGCGGCGGCTGTAACCATGCCGCTGTTGAAATTGAAGCTCGCGGGTGCCGGCGACGCCGAGCGCCTCGCGTCCGTGCGCGCCGCGTGCCCCGGAGTGCGTCTGATCGCCGATGCCAACGAAGCATGGACGCCGGCGATGCTGCCGGCCCTGATGCAAACCGCCCGCGCGGCGCGCGTCGAGCTGATCGAGCAGCCGCTGCCGGCCGGCGACGACCAGGCTTTGGCGCAACCGCGCGCGGTGCCGGTGTGCGCCGATGAATCGCTGCACACGCGCGCCGATCTCGCGCGGCTCGCCGGTCGCTACGACGCGATCAACATCAAGCTCGACAAGGCCGGCGGGCTCACCGAGGCCTTGGCCCTTGCGGTCGAGGCCCGCGCACTCGGTCTCAGGATCATGGTCGGATGCATGGTAGCGACGTCCCTTGCCATGGCACCGGCGGTGTTGCTCGCTCAGGGTGCCGACTGGGTCGACCTCGACGGTCCGCTGCTGCTGGCCCGCGATCGCCGACCGGCCCTCCGCTACGAAGCCGCGCGCGTCTATCCCCCGCCGTCGGCGCTGTGGGGCTAGACGCCAAGTAGGCCCCGTTGTCGCGGCGCACCCGCTTCTCAGCGCTCAAGCGGAAGCACGTGCTAGACTTTGACGAAGACTAAGATTAGCCGCTTTCGTCTCGGTCTAGCCGGCCGGCGCGGGGCGCGAGCTCGTCGCGCTCAACGACAGGCCGGCGGCCAATCCGACGGCGGCCATGGCGGCCATCGCCCAGTAGGCCCGCCCCGCGTAGGCGGCATAAAGAGGACCCGCGCTCAAGATCGCCGCGGCCATGAAGATGCCGCTCGTCGCTGCGGCATAGAGCGCCTGTGCGGTGGCCGCGAGCGCATCCCTGACCGTGCGGGCGATGAAGTGCATGGCGCCCAGGTGGGTTGCTGCGAATGTCAGACCGTGCAACCCCTGCAGGGCGACGAGCAGGAGAAACGGGGGATCAAAGCCCATAGCGAACCAGCGGATCACCGCCGCGGCGGCGCCAAGCACGATCAGCCTGGCGGCGCCGATGTGCCGCACGATGCCCCGCGCACAGGCAAACAGCGCGACCTCCGAGACGATGGAGACGGCCCACAGTGCGCCCGCGCGGGTGGTCGAGAGGCCGAGCGCGCGCCAATGCAGCGTGGAAAACGCATAGAGCACCGCGTGTGCGGCCTGCACGCAGCCGCTGGCGAGGAGAAAGAGCAGAAAGTCGCGCGCAAAGAGCAGCGGCGCGACGGACGCAAGCAACGGGCGCGCAGCGCCCGAGACGAGCGGCGGACAGCGCGGGAGGGCATGCGCAGCGGCGGCGCTCAGCGCCGCCGCTGCGCCCAGCAGCCACAGGGTGCACCCCGGGCCGAGCCCGGCGAGCGTCCATCCTGCGAACAGGGAGGCGCCGATGAAGCTCAGCGAGCCCCACAGCCGCATCTGCCCGTAGTCGAGGCCCAAAACCTTGACGCCGCGCATGGCGATCGTCTCGGTCAGCGGCAGCACCCCGGTCCAGGCGAGCGAGAAGAGTAGGCTGAGGGGGAGGATCGCGGCGAAGCGGTTGGCCTGTGCGAGAGCGAGCAGTGCCGCAAACCCGATCCAGGCGAGGGCGATGAGGAAACGGCGATGCGCCCCGGCGTGATCGGCGGCGTAGGCGATGGCCGGCCCGATCATCGCCCGCACCAGCAGCGGCGCCGCGGTTATAATGGCGATCTCGCGCGCGCTCACGCCAACCCAGTCGAGCCAAAGCGGCAGGTAGGGCAGATGGATGCCGACGGTCAGAAAGATGGCGGCAAACAGGAGCGATACGCGCAAAGCAAAGCGACCGCCTTTGCGCTCCGCGGGCGCCGGCCTCATGCGGCGCGACGCTGATCCTGGATGATTTGCGCAAACAGGGCGGGGTCGATATTGCCGCCCGTCAACAGGGCAGCAACGGTTCTGCCACGAAGGGGAATTTTGCCGGCGAGAATCGCTGCGAGCGACACCGCGCCGCCCGGCTCGACCACCAACTTGAGCTCGGCAAACGCGTAGCTGACCGCTTCTCTCGCCTCCTCGTCGGTGACGCAGATGCCGCCCGCCAGATTGCGCTGCGCGACGGCGAAGGTCAGCTCGCCCGGGGTCGCCGCGAGAAGCGCATCGCAGATCGATCCGGCGAGCGTGGCATTGCGCTCGCGCCGACCGCCTTGCAGCGAGCGCGCGAAGTCGTCGAAGCCGCACGGCTCGACGCAGTAGATGGCGGTCGTCGGACTCTTCTCCTTGACAGCGATGGAGACGCCGCTAATCAGGCCTCCGCCGGAGGCGCCGACGAGCACCAGATCGGGCGAAATGCCGAGCGCTTCGGCCTGCTCCATCATCTCCAGTCCGGCCGTGCCCTGGCCAGCAATCACGTCGACGTCGTCGAAGGGGTGGATGTAGGCGGCCTGGCGCGCCGCGCACAGCTCGCGAGCGATCTCTTCGCGGTCCTCCCTGACGCGGTCGTAGGCGACGACCTCGGCGCCAAACGCCCGGGTGCGGGCGATCTTGACCTGCGGGGCGTCGGCCGGCATGACGATCGCCGATCGGATGCCCATCAGCGCCGCCGCCGCCGCCACCCCCTGGGCGTGATTTCCCGAAGAGCAGGCGACGACACCTCCGGGGTAGGCGTGGGTGTCGACCTGCGACACCTTGTTGTAGGCGCCGCGAAACTTGAAGGCCCCGACCCGCTGCAGATTCTCCGCCTTGAGCAGCACCCGCCCGCCTGCGCGCAGATTGAGCCCGGAATGCTCGATCAGCGGTGTGAGGTGGGCCAATCGCCCGAGCCGCGTGCGGGCGGCGAGGATATCGCCGTAGGTCGGCTGCCGTTGCACCATGCTGCGCCTCCGATGGGGTTGCTTGCGCGTCAAGCCCCACAAGCGCCAGTGCACCCCGCCTGTCAAGAAAACCCGCCGCGGGTCGCAATGACGGGTCTGGCAGGGGTGTGGCCGAGGTGGTGGCAGGGGCGTGGCACAACCCCATCAAGGGGTCGTCCGCAACATGAGACCAGGCGGCAACAGGTCGATTCGACGAACGAGGCCGAAAAGCGACAAAAAAGCCGGCCCGGGTACACCGGACCGGCTTGTGCAGTGAGCGGAACCCGCTTCCCTGGATCGCGCGGGCTCGGCTCTCCCCCATCGGGAGCCGGGCGTCTTTGCCGGCCCCTCGCTAGCCGTAGCGTCTGCTGGCCGCCACGTCCCCCCGGCCCTCGGCGTGCAGCCCCACACCACGTCCCACGGAACCGCCGTCAGTCCCAATCACCAGTCCAACGACGATCCCCGGCTCAGACCTTGTCCCAAATTTTCCACAGCCCATCAACCGTAGCGCGAAAGTTCTCGTCACCAGCGTTGCAGGCCCGCCACGGCGAGTGCGGCCGAAACGCCATGCCTGCAGGGGGCAGTCGTGGGCCAGGTCCGCCCGCTCGCCCGCTCAGGCACGCGTGGGAGCCGGCATGGCGCCGCATGCTGCCCGGACCCCGCCCGCTTGCCAGGCGGGGAAGATCGGCCTCCCGTCACCACACGATGAGAGAGGCTTCCGGCCCTTGGTGGAATAGGGACTCCCGAATCAATTTGCGTTCTGCAGCAAGCTGCGTGCTGGAGATGAAGGCCAGCACGCATGGCGTGTGGTAGCTCCGGTCGCCGATGGTATGAGCTGCCGGAACGTTGCCGAACTCACCAACGTCGTCGCCTCCACGGTCGTGAGATGGACGCAGCGCCAGCGCCAGACGGGCAGCCCGGCGGCCAAGGCGATGGGCGGCAAGGGCCCCTACCTTCTGGAAGCGCACCGCGATTGGCTGCTCGAACGTCTGCGCGAGAAACCTGATCTGACCCTGCACGTGCTGCGGGCCGAAATCATCGAGCAACGCAATATCGTCGTATCGTGCGACACGCTCTGGCGCTTCCTCAAACGGGAAGACATCAGCTTTAAGAAAAAGCGTCCGCGCCAACGAGGAGGATCGCCCTGACGTGGCGCGCAGCCGTCGCTGGTAGCAGGCTCGTTTTCATCGATCAGACCTGGACCAAGACGAACGTGATACGCGGCCATGGATGGTGGCAGCGCGGCGAGCGGCTCATCGCACAAGTGCCTGGGCATTGGCGAACGATGACCTTCATCACAGCGCTGCGCCATGACGGAATCACTCCTCCGTGCGTGCTCGACGGTTCCGTCAACGGCGAGAGCTTCGTCGCCTATGTCGAGCAGATCTTGGTGCCTACGTTACAGGAAGGCGGCGTCGTCATCATGGACAACTTCGGCTCGCACAAGGGAAACAAGATGCAGAGCCACCCAACCGCCGCAGCAAGGCTCCTGTTCGTGCCGCCCTACTCACCCGATCCATCGAGCAGGCGTTCGCTAAGCTGAAAGTTTGCTGCGCAAGGCCGAAGAGCGCACACTCGAAGCGCTCTGGCTCGCAATCGGCTCGCTCCTCGACGACTTCTCGCCCGCCGCGTGCACCGACTGCTTCAGGAACTGTGGCTACGGTTCCACGTAAGTCGGAAATACTCTAGAGCCGACTTTGCGTCGGGCTAGGCCGGGGGGTAGACGCCCCTGCGGATGGCGAAGGCATGGTCGAGCGGCCCACGACCGTGGCCTACGGCGAGCGCGCCCGCCTCCGCTAGAGCCTGCCAGACGTAGCTTTTTGCGCGCTCGACCGCCTGCGCCAGCCCAACGCCCTGGGCGATGAGCGCGGCGATGGCAGCGGCGAGGGTGCAGCCGCTGCCGTGGCCGTGGCGCGATGCCAGCCGCGGACGGGCAAAACGGCGGATGTCGCCATCGCAGAGGATGTCGACGGCCTCGGCTCCACTTGCGTGACCGCCCTTGACGAGGACCGCACCGCACCCCAGTGCCCGCAGCGCCTTGGCCTGGGCGACCGCCTCCTCCTCGCTTGTCGCCTCGCGTGTGCCGAGCAACCGCGCCGCCTCGGGGCGATTGGGCGTCAGCAGGGTCGCAAGCGGCAGCAGCGCGTTCCTGAGGACGGCGACCCCGTCTGCCGCCAGTAGGGCGCCCCCGCTGCTCGCCACCATCACCGGATCGACGACCAGCGGCCGGGGCGGACTGGAGCGCAGGCGGCGAGCGACCACGTCGACGATGGCCGCATTCGCCAGCATCCCCGTCTTGATGGCCGCGACGTCGAGGTCCGATAGCACGGCCTCGAGCTGAGCGGCGACGAACTGCGGAGCCACCGCCTCGATGGCGCCAACGCGTTGCGTGTTCTGCGCCGTCAGCGCCGTGACGACGGATGCTCCGTAGACGCCAAATGCGCAAAAGGTCTTCAGGTCCGCCTGAATACC
>Ga0187783_10003560_pt1 | contig 11488 bp, 7 predicted proteins | sample 1015_SJ02_MP02_2_FD_132471 | JGI IMG/M metagenome (GOLD analysis project Ga0187783, IMG submission 132471) | Tropical peat soil microbial communities from peatlands in Department of Meta, Colombia - 1015_SJ02_MP02_20_MG | ecosystem: Environmental > Terrestrial > Soil > Wetlands > Peat | place... | reverse complement strand
GGCCGGTGACGAAGCTCATGGCCCTAAGAAACAGGACCTTGGCTATGCTTGCCGTAATCTTATCGGCAACAGAAGGGGCCAGAAGATAAGCAGGAACGCCGGACCACTCTTCCGCCAGCGGAGCGGCAACTTGCGATGCTAGCAAAGGTCCGTACATGTGGCTGAATTGTTCATAAAGATTCGGGGACGGCGTGCCGTTGGACACAAACTTCTCTTGTATGGCGCTTTTAAGAAAGCCGAAATTTCGCAGCAGTCCAAACGGATAACTGTAGTATTTTCCAGCCAGCAAAACGGTTTCGCCGTAATACCTGACATCACGGCATTGATCTTGAATCCCGACCGCTTTCGCGAGCCGATTGGTGACGAAATGGGCGCCAAAATCATAAGTGAACCCGTTGTCCTGGAACGAGCGAGCCAGACCGGCGATCTGTTCCGAAGACTCGAAGATAAGCACGGAGATTCCGAGGTCGCTTAGATAGTTGCCGGCCAACAGGCCGGCGAGGCCCGCACCTAAAATAGCGACCGGACGTCGCTCCATGTTTCGTTCAACGGACACAGCTGTACTCCAACGGACCGTTGGTGCCTGATGGCTGAGCTGGAAGCAAGCCGCAAAGACACCGCGATATTAATGCGGCGTCTCAGGTGCCTTGACGAGCTCAATCCTGTCGTTCTGACGAACTTCCAGTGGAGTGCTATTTTCGGAGATCGGCTTGCTGCGACCCAGAGCTTTGGATTGCAAACGGTCTGCGGCGATCCCGTGTTCCACCAGCCACTGTACAACCACCTCAGCGCGCTTCCCGGTTATTTCTTCGTCTCCCTGCTCATTTCCGTCCGGACTCACCTTGTGGCTCTCGACGATCACTGCCAAGCTCGGATTTTCGTTGAGGTACTTCAGCACTTCGCCGAGAATTCTCGATTTTTGTTCAACGATGGTCTGGTTCGAGGGGGAAAATGCTATTCCGTAAATTGCGACGCGCGAGCGAGCATTCATCTCTTGGGAGATCCCCTGCGCGTCCTTGACAGGCGCCCAGGCGTCTTGTTTGACCGCGCTCACGTTGTAAAACTCGCCGTTGACGTTGATGAGGACCCAAACGTCATCCTTGCGAGCTGTAATCGTCGAAGGGCTAGAGGAATATTTGATCGTGAAACCGGAAATGGGAAGCAACATCATGAGATTGTCAAACGCCCTGTCTTCCTGGCCGGGTTGCGTTAACTGATACTCGCGGAATTCATAGGCGCCGCGGACGGATTTGCTGCGCGAATAGCCCTGGGCGTCCGGATTGAGGGGCATAGCGACTTCGACAGATTGCTCACTATGACAAGAAACGATGACACTTAAGGGCAATCTCCTGAGAATCCCCAGATCCAGACATCCCGAGTCGCTCGCGTTTGACTGAGTCCTGTCAACTTCGGAGTTCTCCTGGGCGCGACTCGATACCGGGGTAAGGATCGCACAGGCAAACGAGAGAACGACGAGCAAGGCTGATGAACGACGATGATAGAGCGTGCGATTCATAGTCGCGCTCTCTCCTTCACAAACCTTTCTGTTGTAGCTGCAGTATGCCCGTGCCAGGTGCAGCAGCGTCGAGGCCAAGAAGCATGCAAGTGTCCGAGGAAACGACGTAACAAGCCGGGTTCAAGGTGGAGATTTGCGGCGTAGGCTGTCCTGCGGATGGTGTGAAGGTGAGCATAAGTGGGAATCGCCCGTCGGTGGCGGTCGTGAACGAACCCGTCACCTTTACATTGGAAGAGGGCGTTCCGAGCGGTGGCGTCAAGTCGAAGGAGTTGACATCCACTATCCCCGAAAGGGCCGAGATCCCATCTGAAGTGATCTGTCCGGCAAAGGCCTCCAATCCCGGTGAAGTGCTGGCCAGATAATTTGCGGCGTAGTGGTCTGCAAAATCCGAGGCGGATATGGGAGGAGAAAAGGTCTCCTGAAGAGCTAGGCCGGCTCCGGAAGGTCCTGAAGTTCCAGCCGAATCGCCGTCAAGTTCAATCATGTAGATTCCTTCATCATAGGTCGGATACGCAGCGAACTGACTGATCCCTGCGCTACCGGAGCCTGTGAATGTGAACAAGCCCCGCCCGTTTACCGGCTGGGTACATGTGGCACTGATGGGAAGATCAGTGACAGTTGTTCCGCCGAGAGGTGTGACGTCCAGAACTCCGGTTGAACCGCAAGTGAAGAATCCTCCTGCTACTTGAGGTTGAAGCGAGGGAGCAACAGTCTGGCCTGACTCCGTGAAGGCGAACGTGTCCTTGACCGTTGGAGGATACGGCTGCGACACCATGCGTCCGATCATAATTACGGGAGGCGAACCGAAGACGGAATCTCTCCAATCCGTGACCACAAAATGGTTTGCATCAATCAGCCAGACATCCAGGCTAAACAGGGTTGGAAGACCCAGATTAACCGAATTAAGTAGCATTTCACCGTAAGGATTGGGTAGTGGAGCGGAGAATCCGTATGAAATCGTGGCGAAAGGCGCGCTGGTGATCATGCCTCCGTCCGATTGGTCGGCAATATAGCCCGTCTCCGTATAAGAGCTTCCCGAAAACGCCACGCTCATTGCCGCCGCGACAAAATATTTCGAGTTCGGGCTCGCGGTTTCGGCGCCGCTCAAGCTCAAAGAGTAGATCCCGTTAAGGCCTTCTGATTTGTTGATAAACGAGGCTAGATCCGTGGCGTTTTGCTGATCGAGCGTACCGGTTGCACTGGCGAAGCTGTCCGTTTCACTGAGCAGGGCGTGCTGCGGGGTCGCAAAAATCACGGTGACCGTAATTACCCCGGTATTATTCACACCGAAGGGGCCACCCAGCGTAGATGTATTCACTTTGATCTGCATTTGGCCGCCCGCATACGCCGCTATGGAGTAGGTACTCGGAAGGACTGAGACATTTCCTGCGCTGTCGACATCGACCAAATCAAGACTGCCGGTGGTAATGTTGCCATGACCGTCGCCAACGATGACGCCGCCCAAAGCGTAGGGTCCCCCGTTCGTATCCGTTCCGGAAAGCGACATCACAAACGGCCCTAATAAGAGACTGTTCGGGGGAAGACTGGCGGTAACGGTGACCGTCTCTGTGGCGGTCTGGCTAGGGTCGGCCGTGGAAGCAGCGGTGATCGTAACCGTGTTGCCGGTCGGCACGGCAGAGGGCGCAGTAAAGATGGTGGTCGCGCCGCTCGCCGTGTGCGTGGGCGAAAAGGATCCGCAGGCGCCAGAGCTCCCGCAGGTCACGGTCCAGTCTACGCCTTCGTTTGCTGTGTCATTGCTCACCGTGGCCACCAGCGGCGCGTTGGCATTCACCACGATCGAGTTATTCACCACTCCCTGACTTATGACGACGCCAATCGGCGCGGTAATCGATATCTCGACGGTCGCGATCGCGTTAATGAGACTGGCGGTCGCGGCTGCCTGGATTTTGACGTGATTCACGGCGGTCGGCGGCGCATAGTAAGTCGCTGCCGCGCCGCTTGCGACCTGGATCGTATCCACATCCGCGCCGGTTGGCGTCCAGGATCCACAGGGGGCGGCGTCGCAGCTCACGATCGTCCAGGTAACACCGGAATTCGTCGGATCATTGGTCACTACGGCTATGACCTGGACACTGGTGTTAATCAGTACCGAATTGGGTGGCGGGTGAGTAATGCTCAGCGAAATCGGAGCACTCACGACAAAGCTGGCCGAGGCGCTGAAATTATGGTCGGCGGTCGCATATGCGGTCAGAGTCACGGTGGTTCCGACGATGTTGGGGTAGGTGATCGACTGGATCGGGACGACGAAAATTATCGGCGACCCAGGCGCACTATGCGTGCCATGAAAAGAAGATGTGCAGTTGACGGTGCCACAGGTAGCCGTCCAGTCGACACCCGCGTTGGAAGGATCATTTTGGACCGTTGCTGCCACGCTGAGTGTCCCTCCGGACGGATAGGTCGGTGGCGGAGTGTTTGTTATCGTGACGCCGCTCACAGTGGAAGTTATGGTCACGCTCGAAGCCGCACTCTTGCTTCGATCCGTTGCAGACATAGCGGTTACAGACACGGTGTTGCCTGACGGCACGCCGATAGGGGCATTAAACGTAGTCGAAGCGCCGCTCGCCGTGTGTGGAGGCGTGAACGTACCGCAGATGGGGGCGCTCCCACACATCGCCACCCAGTCCACCCCGGCGTTTGCGAGGTCATTGCTTACGGAAGCGGAGACGCTGCTCGTGCTTCCGACGGCCATAGACGAAGGCGGAGCCTGGGTGATAGCTACTGAGATCGTCGGTGTGGCCGAACTGTTCGTTCCCGCGCTGGTCGAGCAACCAACCATGCCTGTCGATAGACAAATCGTAAATACAAGTAACAGAAATGGGCTGCAGTTCATACGATTCGTCATCAAGATAGCCCCCTCTTTGAATGCACTGAACTTCTAACGGATCGGCCACCACTACTCCAAAACGAAAACGCTGGAGCACTGTGCTTTTCAAGACCTCGGACTCGCAAGCTGGTGAGTACCAGATGGAGTTGAGCCGAGCAAATGAGCTTTGAGTGATATTAGGAAGACGCCGTAAATGCGGGAACAATTCTCGGTAACAAAATCCTTACAGCTCGAAGGTAAATTTTTGATGATGTCCGGAATGAAATCTTCCCTAATCCTTGAGCAAAGGCTACTATCCTTGCGTTTTCAAAACATCCAACTCAACACGAGTGCATCCCGAATGAACAAAGAAACTGTCGATCGCTCCGAGCTAAAAAAATGGATTAAGAGCATCCCGTTGATTGGACCAACTGCCCGTAGACTCGCACATCTTCCGGTCTTCGACGGTGTTCGCCAGCGCGCGTTCCCTGGCTCGACTACCTTTTGGGAGAGCCGGTATCGCGGAGGCGGAACCTCTGGATCGGGATCCTACGGGCGATTGGCACAATTCAAGGCGGAGGTCTTGAACGAGTTCGTTCGCGTAGAAGGGATTCGCACAGTCATCGAATTTGGCTGCGGGGACGGCGCACAATTGGAACTGGCGCGGTATCCGGAGTATGTCGGGGTCGACGTGGCTACCGTCCCCATTCAACGATGTTCCGTACGCTTCGCGCAGGACTCCACAAAACGTTTTTATTTGACCGGCTCTATGCCAAGCGATCTCGGCGCGTTCGACTTGGCCCTATCGCTCGATGTCGTTTTCCACCTCGTGGAAGATCCAGTTTTTGATTCGTACATGCGCTCACTATTCGAGCGCGCAAAATCTCACGTTATCGTTTATTCGAGCAACTATGACGATTGGTCGGAGTCGCCGCACGTTCGGCATCGACAATTCACGTCATGGATTGCTAAAAACGTGCCGGTTTGGCAGCAAACCGGGTTCCTAGCGAATCGGTTTCCATTCGACGGCAAACGACCTGATGATACTTCATTCGCAGATTTCTACTTCTTTTCTCACCGGTGATTTCAAGAAATCCATGCTAGCGGTTTGGCTTGTTTTCACCGTGAGTTGGAGTTCAACGCAGTGTTGTGATTCTCTTTGTGCTCCTCTTGCAGTTGTACTCGCAACTGCTGCTTAATCCATCCCGACAATCCAGTGCTTTGCCAAGCCTTCAAATGATCTTCAGGATTGGCGTACTTTACGACTTCTGCTGGGCTGCGCGATGCGTGGGCGATTCGTTCTTGAACCGCTTTCGGAGTGACCGGATCGGTCAAAGTCTGCTGCAGGCGAACGCTGGGGGTCTTTAGATATGGCATGTAAATCACCGGATCAACGGGCGCAACTAGCTTTAGGAAATCTTGCGTCATATATTTCGGACGCTCGTTCGCCGGCACGGCAGGAGACTCCCGCAACCAATCCGGCCAGTCGCCCCATGGGTCAAGAGCATCGACTGTCTTAATTCTGGGATCGGCCTGCGCAGCTAGCAGGGCGATCGTGGCTCCGGAACCCATGCCAAAAATTCCGACATGTTCCACGTCCAGGTCTGAGCGGGTCGCGAGGTAATTTAAAATCAGTTGCACGTCGTGAACGCTGCTTCCCAAGGACTCCTGCAGCTCACTCACAAACCATTGCTTCATCGGCCGAAAGTGGTAGCGCTCGCCGGTCAAGGCAGAAGTAAACCCGACTGCGGCGAAGCCCTCCGCCGTGACTCGAGTGCACCAGCCGTCGTTACGAAACTGATCGGGGTCGGTTGGATAAGAGTAAAGATAAAAAATCACGGGAACCTTGGCCTGCGTTTTGGGCCGCATGATCCAGACGTCGATTGGATCAGCCATACGCCACTGCAACCGAACGAGTTCTCGAGTGAATTCCGGCTTTTCATCCGTCGCAACTATCATGGGGGCGCGGGGTTGCAGTCCGGACTTGATGTCATTTAGCACGGACCACCTTTCCGGAACGGGCGGTGCTTCGGGCGCGGGCTTCGCGGTATCCCGGGTTGTTGCTATTGCGGTGGCGGAGCTTTCTTTTTGCGACAACACCATCGGCGGCAGGAGCAGAAAAGTCAGGGGCAGCAAAAGGAACCTATGCTTGTGCATCGAGATCTCCTAGGATCTTCAGGGGCTCCACGCAGACATCGCGGGCGCCAATTTCTTCCCAGTGTTGAAATAGAAGAGGGCGCACGGGCAAAAGTGCTGGCGCGCCCTCTTCCATCAAAGCATACGAAAAGCGAAAAGAATGTTTCGCTTGCTAGTTGTTCTTGTTAACGAGCCCGATGGTGCTGCCATAGTCAGAGCAGAAATCACGGTTGGCAATGACCGTGACGTTTGTTCCGCCCGCGTCGCCTCCGCCTTCCGCAGCTGCGCCGGTGGTCGGGCATAGGTCACCAGGAGTGTTGATCCCGGTCCCATTCGCCTCATTGAAAATGTTGACGCCGTAAATGTTGAAGTGCGAGTGCCATACTTTAAGATTCGCCAAGGTGATGAAATCGCTCTGCGTGGAAGTGAGCGTTTGCGCAGCAGAAATGATGTTGGTCACGCCGGCTGGGGTCGGAGAGCCGCTGACGATACGTAGCGCGGACCAAATGGGATAGTCGCCACTGTTGAGGTTCGCGAAGGTAACGTTGCCGAGGGTGTTGGCGGCCGCAGTCGGGAAAACGCCGTTGGTGACCGAATAGCTGTTGGCGATCGGGTCGACGCCATTGACGGTCAAGTATTTGCCGTTTGCGGAGGTAAAGTTCTCCGCGTTGGCGGCGCTCCAGAAGAAGTAGCCGAGAGTGTCAGTGGTAGCGGCTTGAAGCGTAGCCACCATTTCGCTGGTTCCGATGACGCGCCTGCGTGCGGCGCCAGAGACCGCACCGTTAGCCGAGGCGAGGTCCAGCGGGTTGGACTTCACAAGACCTGTGCTGGTGCTGCAGTTGTTGGCATCCTGGGAGGTTTTGAACTGCGAACCATTGGGGACGGAAAACTCCATCGTATTGTACGTGCCCGAGAGTGGCTCGCGGACCAGAACTGTCACGCCGTTCGTGGTCGTGGGGCCAACGAGGTCAGTGGACCGCCCTAGAACGCCCTCGAGGAACAGAGCCAAGGTGAAGCCCTGAATATCGGTTGCGGCGCCAAGACCAGTGCCGCCTGCTGGGCTGACGGTAACCACGACCGGTTGCGCGCCCACAGTGCTTACCGTGTAAGCGGGAACCGTGTCGCCGCTGATTGGATCGGTGCCAGTGATGTTGAACTGCAGCACGTGGAAGGTCTTGGTGCTGAAGGAACTCTCGACCGAGGTGCCAACATTGCCGCTTCCGTATCCGAGGCCAGGGGTCTCATAGACCGTTTGATTGTAGGGTTCGCGGTAGATCGTGGAGGTGCAGGGAGTAAACATGCGCTGCGTGGCGAACTTCGCATCTTCCGGCCGAATGTCTGTCCCTGCCGCGTTGTTATGAGCGCCATTTAGGGCTGTGATTATGCTTTGGGGAATAGGAGTGTCGCCGGCGCTGGGATAAGGAGAGAGCAGACCCGCGCCCGCCGTTGATGCGGCCACAGTAACGGACCATGTGCAGCCATTGGTGCCGCTCGAATCCACTTCAAAGAAACAACGGTTTCCGAGGACAGAGTCCAGGGACATATAGGCGTAAATATTGTACGGCGCTACGGGGGCCGCGCATGTCCCACCACCGGGGCCCCAGGTGATCCAAACGGCTCCCTGCTCGTTTGTAGAGGGACTAGTGCGCTGATCTTCCACGACGATTGTGCTGGCGGAGTTTGCGGTCCACGCGCACGACGTACCTGTGGCGCTCGAAGTAACCGCAGCCTGCCCTAGTTCCAGGAATAGAGCGGATGAACCGCTACCCAGGAACGCGACAGTTTGCGCATTGGAAACGCTCGCCATCGCACTGAGAGCCAAAGCGAGCACAAGCAAACACTTCATAAATTTCATATCTTCTCCTTAGTTGTTTTTTAGTTCACGTCGTCACGCCGTAGGGAGAGGGGCCGGGCCCCTCCGTGCCAGCGCGCAAGGCACCAAGCAGACATCGCAGTGAGAGCAGTCCTTCCCTGCTGCGCTCTCCGCCAAGCCCACCTCGGACCACTTGCTGTGCTCGGTTATAGCGCCGCATGTTTTACTCTGAATAAAACAAACGTCAATTATTTATTAATTAAATATTATAAGGATGATTTATAGAAGGGACTACGCCGCTAGTGGAGCGCCACCGTGAGAGGACCAACAGTTGTATTTCCCCTGCCCTTAGCAACGTTCCTGGTCGAAAGTTTTCAAGGGACGCTGAGAAAGGTTATTTATTTGACTGCCGCACTTTTTATTTCTGAAACAGGTAAATGCCCAAGGGCTGGGCAATGGGACTTCCGGAATTGTTCGGAAGCTGCGCGGCTGGAGTCGACTGTGCACTTGCCACTACAAAAATGACGTATTTCCCTTGGATCGTACCGACGATAGCGGCCGCTGGAAACGAAACAGCGCATGTGAAAGTAGTGCCAGTGCAAATCCAGGGATTCGTGGCACTGAAGGGCGGAAAATTCGAACCGATAAAGATTGTGGCCGCGGGAAACGAACCGTTGCTGCCGGCATCCTGAACACCAAGATCGATGACCACATCGCAATTCTCCGAGCCGAGCGCCCCAGTCGGGTCATTGACGGTACTCGTAGTGGCGGGAAAGTCTCCGCCATACAGGCTGTTCGCTGAGGGAAGAACAGGGATGGTGCCAGCCCCCTGCCCGTTGTTAGCAGCGAGAGACGATTGAAGTGTGGAGCAGGCTTGTGACGTTGCGGAGTGGTTTCCGAATGCAGATGCTAGTGCGGTGAGATCGTAAATCGTAGCGGCCGTCGTTTGCGGCGCATAAAAGAAGCCGTTGTATTGCCCGCTGACGATGGTGCTGACGTCGATGGGGTTCGCCGGCGTACTCACGCCAACGACTCCTGTGCCGCCGCCAAACGCCCCTAGTGAGGCGCCGGCGTTACCGGTCACAAAGCTACTGACCAAGAATCCAGAGTTGCTCATGGAGATCAGTTCGATGTTGGAAGTAAGAGCGAAGGAGTTGAGAGGGTATGCCGTAAGCGGACCGAAGATCGTCTCCGAACAACCACCGGTGACAGCAGAAGAGGCCTGGGCAACAGGTCCTATTAAGAATGGCGCGGCATGAAAAGTTACGGCAGACCCTTGCGTACTGATGTCTACGCTGCCATAGTCTGCCGTATCAACAGTAGTGTTTACATTCGGAACCGTTACATACAGAAACTGGCCCGAGGTCTGAACGAATTGGGGGCAAGCGTTATTCGCTGCCATGATCGCCGGAGCGGCCTGCACGGGTAGGCCCGAGCCTGAGATTTTCACATTAAGAAGATTGGCTAACGCCCCAGAGCCCGGGATTTCCACAGCCCAGGCACCGGTCAGCGGTGGGTTCTGCGCAGTAATAAACCCAGAAGAAGTTGTGATGGCAAAATTTTCTGCCACACTCATGAAGCCGGTTGGCGCAGCTGCGAACGTTCCACTAAGAATGGAGCTCGGGACCTGGGTGGTGAGGCTCGGAATAAGGGCGGACGTACCGATACTGTCCTTCGAGTGATCGAACGTAGAAACGCTGGGAGCCAAATGATTCAGGAATGGGCCACCAAAGTAGGCGTAGACTTCATTCGCGGAAGGAGGCGTGCTTGGCTTTTCGGTTTGTCCGCAACCGTCGAGGCCCAGCGTTGTGGCCTGGCCGACCACGAGAAGCAGGACGAAAAGGGATCGTGTCAATCGCTGATTCTTGGGCATCGCGTTTTCTCCGAGATTTGAGTCACAGATAGAGCTGCAAAAATCACACCACAGCTAAAAGCTGAACTTCAGTCCGAACTGGAGGATTCGTGGGTCATGAGCATCTACCGGATGAAGGAATGAGTTGCCAATCAGGCAATTCACACCCCCTCCGCCGGCAGCTGAATAGTCCACTGAAGCGCCTCCATAGCAGCCGATCACGTTGTTGCCCGTATTTCCGGGGTGCGTTGGATCGTAGATTCGAAATTGCGTGTGATTCAAAACGTTGAAGGCTTCTGTTCGGAACTCCAAGTCCCGCTCACCGAAAATCTTGAAATGCTTAAGTAAGGAGACATTGAAATTAATGCGGCTCGGATTATTCATGGAATTGCGTCCGCAGTCTCCGAAGGTTAAGCCGCGAGGAGCGGCAAAGGCCGCAGGGTTGCCGAGCAGCGGCCCAAAACTTTGCGCGTTGTTACCCCCGGTGGGCACTCCAAAATAAGGATTCCCAACGCAGTCGGCGTACGAGCCCGTACCAAAATAGTTAGCGACGCCCCCGTTGTCCGACACGCTAATGCCGCCGGAGCTTCCTCCGTTGATCACGCTGAAGGGCGTTCCTGTCTGATAAATCGTAATTCCCGCCAACTGCCAACCGCGCAACAACACGTCTGATAGCTCAGACGGCTGATAGTTCGCCGCACCGGAAGGCGTGTTGTGGCTGGAAAGCTCGTTCGTAGGGTCGTCATCGAAGGCGTGCGTAAACTTGTACAGGGCCCTTTGGAGCGGCAGGTCGTAAATGTAGCTAAGGCTAACCGAATGGCGCTGATCGAAATCTGAACTTGCCTTATTGGCCGGTAGGTCGTAGGAGTTCACAAAGTTGGCGTCGGAACGATCCGACGAGTCGTCGATCGAATGGCTGTAGGTGTAGGCCAAGGCGACGATGAATGGTGCGATGGTGCGGCGTACAGTCATTTGAAACGCGTTGTAATCGGAGTACGCGACGTTCGCGACGGATAAAATGCTGCCCAGCGTGGGGTAAGGCCGGAACACGCTGGGATTGAATGGTGTGCCAAATCCAGCAACTCCATAGCAGGCAATGTTCATGTTGACCCAGGCGGGTTGGCCGGGGCTGACGATGACGCCACCATTCGGATTTACGTACCCCGTTCCGCCAATCTGGAATTGCCCATTACTGTTTGAAGCACAATCCAAAGGCCAGTTGATTGGTTGATTTGGGCCGTAAGGATTGAAGGCAGGATTAACGGGCTCGACTTGGTTGAGGTCCCGTACGGCGGTCAAATGCGTTCCCCTGCTGCCTACGTATCCAAAAGTCGCGATGAGCCCTTT
>Ga0187783_10003559_pt1 | contig 11488 bp, 10 predicted proteins | sample 1015_SJ02_MP02_2_FD_132471 | JGI IMG/M metagenome (GOLD analysis project Ga0187783, IMG submission 132471) | Tropical peat soil microbial communities from peatlands in Department of Meta, Colombia - 1015_SJ02_MP02_20_MG | ecosystem: Environmental > Terrestrial > Soil > Wetlands > Peat | place... | reverse complement strand
GGGATGGTGTACTTGACGTCGCGGTAGCGAACGTTCACCGCGGCGAGCAGCATCCCGACCCCCAGCACCAGCAGCACTGTCTGGGCGACGAAAATGGGTGTGAGCAGCAAGGTCCAGCGGGGCGTCACGTGGTAGTAGATGAGCATCCCGGCGAGAAACAGCGAGCTCATGAGTAGGTCCAGCAGACCGCCGAAGGCCGCAGCGCCCGGCAGCAACACCCGCGGGAAGTAGATCTTGGTGATGAGACTCGAATTGCTGACCAGGCTGTTGCCGACCTGCGAAAGGGTTGCGGCGAAGTAGGTCCACAGCACCAGCGCGGAGTATGAGAACAGCGGATAGGGCACCCCCTCGCTCGGGATGCGCGCCAGCCTGCCGAAGAAGAAGGCAAAAATGATCATGGTAAAGAGCGGTTGCAGCACGGCCCAGGCAACGCCGAGCACCGCCTGCTTGTAGCGGACCTTCACATCGCGCCATGCCAGGAAATAGAGGATTTCCCGGGCGCGCCATATTTCTGAGATCCATTCGCTCATGGCGCTCGCCAGAATTTGATCATAGCAAAACCCCAAAGCCCCGCCCGGACCGCGCCACGCACCATTATGGAAAGCGCTGCGATCTCACTTAGGTTTCGGCGGGGCCTGACAGCTGCTCCAGAATCCACCGGCAGAGGAGCTTCGGAAAATCCACGCACCAGGATGCCGCGCACAGTGGATCCGCCCGCAGCAGGTAGCGAATCTCGCCAACGGCACCTGCTCTCCTGCGCCTCAGCAGATGCAGGGCGGAGATGAGCGCTGCGTGACGTCGCACGGCGATGGCGCGGCGGACCAGGCGGCGGTCGGCGACGCTGACCGGATAGCGATGCAGCACCTGCCGGCGTAAGCGGATCTCATCAGCGAGGCGCACCAGATTGGTCACCGAACCCAGGATGGAATTACGCCAGGTACCGAAGCCGCCGAGGCCGACCACCACCGTCGGCTCGGTGCAGAACATGACCACCGAGGAACGCAGCAGCAGCTCCCAGAAGGCGACCTGGTCCTCGCCCGCACGGCGAAAGCTCACCGGGAAGCGCAGCTCGGGCATGAGGGCGCGACGAAACACCACGGTGGGTGTGGCAAACGCACTGCCCACAGCAAACAGTGCCGATAGGCTGTCACACCATCGCATGATCTCCGGCGCACCGGCAACGCTCTGGTAGCTCCCACGGCGCGGGTGCTTCTGAAAGTAATCCGTGGCCTCACCTTCCATTCTTGAATTGGAGAAGAAGAAGTCCGCACCGAGCGACAGAGCCTTGGCTGCGTTCCGCAAGTGGGAGCGCTCCCAGTAGTCGTCGCTGTCGAGCAGCGCGACGGCCGTCACCTCCGCGGCGAGCGCATCGAGCGCCGCATTCCTCGCAGCCGCAATACCCCGATTTGCCTGGCGGATTACCGTCAGTTCCGGCAAGGCGCTGCGCAGCGCCGGAGTGATCTCTTCGGTTGCGGCCCGCGGGGAACCGTCGTCGACCACCACAACCTGGACGGGGCGGTGCGCCTGTGCCGCCACTGAGCTCAGAGCCCGCTGCAGCAGCCCCGCGTCACGCTGGAAGTATGGAATGATGACGCCGATGCGCGCGGTGGGTCGCTGCTCGGGGACTGCGGGCACCATCGACGAGTGCGCGCCCGGGATACCGCCCGGAGCGCTCAACCGGTCCACTCTGTGGTGATCGGTACGCCGCGAACCCACCGGTAGACGAACTTCGGCAGGTTCAGACACCAGGAAGCAGCGCATACGGGGTCGGCCCGCAGCAGGTAGCGAATCTCACTCAAAGCGTCTTCTTGTCCTAATCGCACCAGGTGTAATGCGGAGTAGAGCGCCATACGGCGTCGCGCAGCGATCGCGCGCCGCATCAGTCGCCGATCTCCGGCACTCACCGGGTAGCTGCTGAGCACATGTCGCCGCAGGTGAATCTCATCGGCGAGCCGTACGAGATGAGCCGTCGATCCGAACGTCGACTTCTTCCAGGTACCGACCCCTCCGCTGCCGTAGACCACCGTAGGCCTGGTGTTATACATAATGAGCGTAGACCGCGCGAGCAGCTGCCAGAACGCTGCCTGGTCCTCGCCCGCGCGGCGGAATTTTTCCGAGAAACGGAGCTCTGGCATGAGCGCGCGCCGGAATACCACCGTGGCGGTCATGAAGGGGCAGGCGGCGCCCATCAACGCGTGCACGCTTTCGGCCCAGCGGGCGATCCCCGGTGCCTCCTGGACGGGCTGACCCTGGCTGAGGAGCCGCCGGCGCGCCGGCTGCTGGAAGTGATCCGCCGGGTCGCCCTCAGATCTCGAGTTGGAGAAGAAAAAGTCCGCGCCCAGCGACAGTGCGACCGCCGCATTTCGCAGATGCGAGCTCTCCCAGTAGTCATCGCTGTCGAGCAGCGCCACCGCCGTCACGTTCGCGGCGAGCGCACCGAGGGCGGTATTGCGGGCAGCGGCGATACCGCGATTGTTCGGCTGGCGGATGAGGGTGAGTCCCGGCAATGCATCCCGCAGAGCCGGGGTCAGCTCCTCGGCCGCGGGATGCGGGGAGCCGTCGTCGACAACGATGACTTGGACGGGGCTATGCTCCTGGGCGGCGACTGAGCACAATGCCCGGGTGAGCAAACCCGCCTCACGCTGGAAATACGGGATCACGACCCCGATACGTGCGGCCTCTGGTGGCGCGAACGGCGCAGACCCTGGCGTCAAATCTCCGTCCATGAGCCCGATTGTCGCCTTCCGGCGGCCGCCTGATAATGGAAATTATACAAAACATGGCCTACCGCAAGGCGATCGCCCGGCCGGCGAAGCCTGGCAGTGCAGGTCTTCGAGGTGAGGTGTCTGCAAATGAAGGCGTGGCTGGACCTGACCGAGGGATTCCCCATCCGCTTCGATGTCGCAAGAATGCAGGCGGATCTCGCGCGCTTCGAGAACTCCGAGGCGTGGCTCACTCACTACGACCACGCGTTATCACAGGGCTGGCGCGCCATTCTGCTCAAGAGCAGGAACGGGGAGGTATCGGGACCTGAATCGCAGCGGCCCTCCTGGGACTTCACCGACTATCGGCGCACGAAGTATGTGGATGACCTCCCGTACTTTCGCGAACTGATGGATCAGCTCGAGTGTCCGCAGGGACGCATGCGCATCATGCGACTCGGTCCGGGCATGGTCATCAATGTTCATTACGATGTCGGTCCGGAAGTCGGCTGCCTTGCCTTCAGGCAGGTGCGTCTGCACGTGCCGATCGTGACGAACGACCGTGTCACCTTTTTCGTGGGCGGCGAGAGAATCAAGATGCAGGCGGGACATCTGTACTACGTCAATTTCTCGAAGTATCACTATGTCAGGAACGACGGTGACGAAGCACGCACTCATCTGGTGATGGATCTCAAGGTGAACGACTGGCTCGCCCGATATTTCCCGCAATCCACCGCCTGGGAAGAGCTCGAGTTCGCGACCGCCCGTACGCTGTGGCCGGCCTTTTGGCGCCTGCGTCGGTGGCGCAACCTGTCGACGCGAGCGTTCTGGAGGAACTACGAGGGCTCGCGTGCGCAGGCGGTGGTACATCGCCTGCGGGGCAAGACGCGCGCTGCGGCCTGAAAGGCAGCCTCGGAGGATGACGTCCGCCCTGGTGCTGTCACGCTCCTTTCCCTACACCGCCGAGCGGGTTCACGGCATCTATCAGCGACTCGGAACCCAGGTTCAAGCCCTGGCGAAGGTGGTCGATCGGGTCGATTGCCTGTTTCTCGTGCCGCTCGACCAGGACTGCAGCCCCGACGCCGTGCGCGAGCACGAAGCCCGCCTGCGCCGGCTCTGGTCGCCCGCGATCTCCTTACGACTTGCCCCGACCGTATCGGACGAAGTGCCGCGCGGGCGGTGGCAACGTCTCGGACGAGGGGTGTTCGACTTCCATGCGCAGCTCGTCGCCCGTCCCACCGCTACCCGAGAAGTGGTGGCCGCGGTGAGCGCAGCACTGGCTGCGCGCCCGGAGATCGTCCTGGTGCATCGGCTGGACGCGATGAGCCCGGTCCTGAAGATTGCCCGGCACTCGCCCGCTCTCCACGGCGTGCCGGTTTTTTTCGACATGGACGATATCGAGCACGTCACCTCCTTTCGCCGCCTGCTGCGCGACCCCGCGTGGCCGGGGGAGCGCCTGCAGCTGCTGCAACTGCCGGCGTTGCTGCTGGCCGAGATCCGCGCCACACGTCTCGCGGCTGCCACTTTCGTCTGTTCGGAGGCCGATCGCCGCTACCTTGCACGCATCACCCGCAGCACCCGTGTGCTCACGATTCCCAACAGCGTGCCCTTCCCGCTCCTGGGAGACGCCGACGCGACCGAGCCGCTGGTGCTGTTTGTGGGAACGATGGGCTACCGGCCAAACGCTCAGGCGGCCGATTCGCTGGTGCAGGACATCTGGCCCGCCGTTCGCGCACGGTTGCCGGCGGCCCGCCTGGTCATCGTCGGACCCGGCCCCGAGCGCGTGGCGTCGTATGGTTCGGGCGATGCGAGTGTTATGTTCACGGGGTTCGTCGATGATTTACCTTCCTGGTACCGCCGCGCACGCGTCGTGTGCTGTCCCATCTATCACGGCGGCGGAACGCGAGTGAAAATCATCGAGGCTGCCGCCCACGCCAAAGCGATCGTGTCGACGCGCCTGGGCGCGGAAGGGCTGAGTTTTGAAGACGAACGCGAGATCATCCTGCGCGATACACCGGCGGAGCTGGCCGAGGCGTGCGTTCGACTGCTCGGCGACCCGAGCGCCGCTGCGCGTATCGGGCAGGCGGCATTGCAGAGGGCGCGCGGCATGTACGAGCGAAGTGCCGTTGTCGATCATCTGGCAAGCCTGTTCCGCGAGGTTTACGCCAGCAGCCCTCGCCATGGCGTGCCCGCCTGAGGCTCATCAGCGCGCGCCGGCCGTTTTGCCGGATGCGCAATGAGCTCTCCACGGACCGCAGCGCGACTACCCCGCGTGTCGGTGCTGATGCCGGCGCACAACGCCGAAGCCTACGTCGCCGCCGCGGTGCGCTCGGCGCTCGCTGGCGGCGAGCCCGACGTCGAGGTCTTGGTGGTGGATGACGGCTCGACCGATGGTACCGTTGCCGCCGTCCGCAGCCTCGAGGATGACCGCGTCACCGTGATACCGATCGCCGCGAGCGGTGGCCCGGCGAGACCGAGAAACGTTGCCCTGAGACACGCACGCGCGCCGTACGTCGCCATGCTGGACGCCGACGACGTCCTCAAGCCCGGCTGGCTGGCCGCGAGCTCCGCGGCACTCGATCGCCACGCCGCGGCGGGCTTCGCCTTTGGCGACTTCGAGCGAATGGACGCGGATGGCAACGTGTTCGAGACCTCCGCATCCTACGCGTACCCGACGTTTCGCGGGCTGCAGTGGCAGCCGGCCGGCGACGACTGGCGTCTGCTGGCGCAGAGCGAGCTGGCGCGCGGACTCATCCACGGAAACTTCATTGGTACCTCCTCGGTGGTGCTGCGCCGCGAGCTCGTGATCGCAGTCGGGGGATTCGACGAATCGCTGCCGAACGCCGACGACGTCGACCTGTGGTACCGGCTGGCGCATCGCTGCGCGGGGCTCTATTCCCCGCACCTCGCCTACTCCTACCGCGTGCTTGCCGGCAGTGTCGCGCGTGGGCCGCCGCTGCGTACCGCCCTGTCGCGCATCAAGGTGCTGCGCCGCGAGCGCGCACGCTGGCACGACCGCGCAGCGCGACGGCAGCTCGATCGGCGCATTGCCGCAAACCTCGCTGGCATCGGTTATCAACAGCGTCTGCGTCGTGCCCGCTGGCTGGCCGTACGCTCGTACCTCCGTGCTTATGTCACATCGCCCGAGAGCCGCTGGCTCGCGTATCTCGTTGCCGCGTTGCTCTTTGGCTCCGAGGGTGAGGGTTTGGACGGGTGACCGAGCGCACGCGCGTCAGCGTCATCATCGCCGTTGGCGATGCGGAAACTCACTGGCAGGCGGCCGTACGTTCGGCGTTGGCCTCGGCGGGCGATGAGCTCGAGGTCCTCGTAGTGGACAACGGCTCGACCGACCGCTCCGCCGCCGTCGTCGGCGAGGAGCGCGATTCGCGCCTGGTGCGGCTGCGGCTGCGTCCAGGGAAAGGAGCGGCGCGCCCGCGGAACGTCGGGATTGCGCGCGCCACAGCGCCCTACGTCGCGCTCCTCGACCCGAACGACCTGCTCGAGCCCGGCAGGCTTGGTGCCGCGGCGAGTGTGCTCGACCGTCACCCCGAAGCGGGCTTCGCCTTCGCCGACTTCGCCTGCATCGACACGAGCGGCCGGATCGTCCGCCCCTCGGGCATGGCCTCGTTCTCCGGTTTTGGCGCCGTGGCGAGAGAGCCGCTCGAGGGCAACTGGTGCCTGATCAGGCAGCCACATCTCTCGCGCGCACTGCTCTACGGGCAATGCATCGGAACCTCCGGGGCGGTGGTCCGCAGGCAGTTGTTCACCGAGATCGGCCCGCTGGATGAGGAAGCGGCCTGCTGCGCGGACCTGGATCTGTGGTTCCGGCTCGCGCACGGCTGCGATGCGCTTTACTCGAGCGACCGAGGGCATGCGCAGCGCGAGGAACCCGGCGGCAATACCGGCCACACCCGCGCGGCAGTGGAAGAGTGCAACGCGGTATTGCGTCGTGAACGCGGCCGCTGGTCTGAGCGCGCCGCGCGACGTGAGCTCGACCGCCGTATCGCAGAAAACCTGGCACGGGTTGCCCTCGAGGAGCGGCGCCGCCGGCACCGCCTGCGCTCGATGGCGATGTTCGCGTACGCGTTCGCGACCTGCCCCGAGAGGCGCTGGCTGGGCGGCATGCTGAGCTCGATCGTACCTTAGGCGGCGCGGCGGGCGCGGCTGCCGTCGACTCAGGTCGCGCCGAGTCGTGGCCCGAGCCGCTTCCGCAGAAACCGTACGACTTTCGTCTGGAACTCGATGGCGGGCAGTACGGTGCGGCAGTAGAGCCGCGCGAGCGCGAAAGCTCCCGCCCATGGCAGGCCCGCATAGCGCCGCTCATAACCGAGGCGTGAGAGGTGCGACCCCATGAACGCCTCGCAGATGAAGATCTCGCGAGCGCTCATTTCACGCTTCCAGCGCGCCACGCCCTCGCTGCCGATTCTCGATTTCAACTTCGTATGCCGCACCTGCTCTCTTGGCGGCACCTGTTCATCCACCTTGCCCTCCCAGGCGAGCATTTGCGGCTCGAATTCCTCGCCGATGAACGCACAGATTTTCCGCAGAGTTGGCTCCATCTCGAGCAGCAGGTCCTCGTAGCGCACGAGCAGGATGCGCTCGCGGAGCTCGGAGCGGGTCCAGCGCCAGTGGCATCTGAGCGCTTTGGTCCACTCCCGCGTGTTATCGTGCAGCCATCGGCCCCCGGAATCCCAACCAGTGGCTTTGAACGACTTCGCCACATCGCGGCCGTCGCGAACCAAATGGATGAATCGAGAGCCGGGGTACATTCGCGCCAGCTCGGGCACAATTTCGATATAGACCGGTGTCTTATCTCCCCAGCGGACTTTTCCTTCAGCTTGCAGGTGCCGGCGATAAATGACCCCAACGAGATCGCGCACCCGCGGTTCCTGCAACTGACGCACTTCGCGGCGAAACTTCTGCACCTCGAGCTTCATGTCGGGCCATCTGTAATCACTGGTGATTATCGCTACGGCAGCGTCGATTTCCTCGCTCCTCAGCGGCTGGTCGATTCGGAAGCGCTTCACCAGGGGAATGAGAAACCAGGTCTCCGGCGGGATCGTGAGGCGCGAATGCGAGGCAAGCATCACGCGCAGCAGCGTGGATCCGCAGCGGCCGGAGCCGACGATGAAGAAGGGAGCGTTGCTTATGGTCTCGCTCATGCGAAATTTTCACGCCACGCGCATGCGATCGCGCCACCGGTAGAGCGAGGGCAGACACCAGCCCCGCAGAATCTGCACACAGCTCAGACTGTGCCGTATCTGCGCGAGATTGCGCTTGAAGTCGTAGCGCTGCCCCGGCCCCGCCAGGAAATCGTACAACGCCACTCCGCTTTCTGCCGCCCCCTCCATGGCATAGCCGAAATGAATCAGACCGAGCGATGCGCGGCTCGTGAATGCCGGGTCGAACCCGATTTTTATGTTGTACTGACGCGTGCCCTTGCGGATGTCATAAAGCACCGAGACCACGTGGCCGGCGACCCGCAAGCGCGTCAGTGCAAGCTCACCGCGCGCCGCCAGGCCCATGGCGAGGCTCTTGTGGTACTCCAACCGCTCGTCGGCGAACGCCGGCTTGTTCCAGCGCAGGCGGTGCAGCCGGTTGAGATCGCGGAAGCCGCTGTCAATCTGCTCGGGCGTGAGAAATTCGTACTGCACCTCGCCGTGCTCCCTGGCGAGGCGCTGACGCAGGCTGTAGATACTGCGCCGCGTCGATTGCCCGAGCTCCCCGAGATAGGCGCTGAATCCCTGCGAAAGATCCGCATGATAGCTCACCGAGCGCTCGAGCTCGCGCGTGTAGTAGCCCGACGATGCAGCCTGGCGCGAGAAGGCGTCGCGCCATTCCTGACCGGCCGGGGTGAAGCCGATCGCGAACTCCGTCCAGTTGGGCTCAGACAGCAGCAGGCGCGCACATTCCCCACGCACCGCATCGAGCTCCGCCGCTGGCGCGATCACGTCGAGGTACTCGGAGATCAGCGGCAGCGAATCCCGCCAGGCAAATCCCATCACCTGTACGGAGCTCGTGTGTACAACGCCGGCGCGCACCACGGTGCGGCGATAGAGCGGCGCCAGGCCGACCAGGGCGCCGGTCCGATAGAAGGCGAGGATATCGGGTACCAGATTCAGTGCGCCGCCGTAGTACTGCCACCAGTGCGTCAGCCACTGCCACGAGAGGAACAGTGCGTCTGCGTTGGTGTGCGTCAGCAGGCCGTTCCACGTGGCTTCGCTCTCGAGCCACTCCGCGATACTCCAGCGGCGTGCGATGAGTCCGCTCACGGGGTGCGCTGCCCGACTGGGTCGCGATGCATCAGGTGTCCTTGTCGCCCTGGGTGACGCACCAGGCGAGTGCTTCGCCCGTGCCGTCGCTCGAGTGGACCTGAAACACGGTCTCGGGACGGCGGGTGAAAAATCCCAGCCCGCGCAGGCAGGTTTTCCAGGGATGCGCTTCGTTGAACACGATTCTCAGACTCGCCAGGCCCGGCGTGTCGAGGCCCCGCAGGATGAACAGGGACAGCATGGCGCGCATGTCAGCGGGAGTCATCGCCGCGGCGTCATAGATCGAGCAGCTCTGCTCGAGCGAGGCATCGTCGTAGACGAACCACCCACGCAGCTCACTGCCACGGCTGTAGGCACCGATACTGAAGCGCGTATGCGGGTGCTCGGCGTAGCGCCACCGCAGGGACTCCGGCGCGAGATCGCGCACGGCGCATGCGCCGGCCGGCAGGCTGCGCACGAATTCCACGAGCGGCGGGTCCAGTGCCGTCGTCAGCCGCAGCGCGCCATCCTGCGGGACGTGTAACCGCGCGATCGATCGCGCGAGCCAGCGCAGTGGCAGCGCGATATGCGACGCCAGCCATTCGCTGCGCACGAGCACGCGCACATAGTAAGCGCCATCGAGCACGTGGACGTGCGGTACCAGCGATCCGCGGGTGACCCAGCCCGCCTTGAGCAGTGTGCGACGGGCGGGTTCAGTCGGTATCACGAACGCCGGCTGATGAGGGAACTGCTCGTCGAGCCAGGCAGTGATGAAGCGAATGAGGCGCAAACCGAGCCCACGGCCCCGCCAGCGGGTATCGAGCGATATGTCGCCGAGCACCGCAATCGGCACGCGAACCCCATCGATCCAGTACGGGCGGAACACCGCTGCTCCCATACCGATGTGCTCACCGTCGGGCGCGGACAGCCAGAACACCCGCGGCGGCGGCGCGTCCGCGGAGCTCTGATAACGCCAGTTGATGTAATCCAGGGTCTCAGGATGATCGCGATTGGCATTGCGCAACCGCAGGATCTCCTGCTCGAATCCCGCGAAGCCAGTCACCGTGCAGGTAAATCCCTCATCATCTCCCATGGACAGACCTGTAGCCGCAGCCGCAGCCGCCTCTCAGCGCCAACACCCCGCGGCTCAGCGCTCATCTCGCGGGCGCTCATCAGGCGGAGGTCCGCCAGCGACCTCTGCATGATGCGGTCGGGACAGAGCCGCGCCCGTGAAAGTAGTCTAGCAGGCTGTCACAGCTGTGCCGTTCAATGCGCCACAGCCTTGACGGCATGGACCACTGCGGCCACGGTATTCCGCAGATCATATTCTGCGTTCACGGTTCGCCGTGCGGCGGCACCGATCCGGCGGCGGAGCGCGGGGTCATCGATCAGCCTCAAGAGCTTCTCACTCAGGTCCTCGGACGAGCCGCTGCTGAGAAGCAATCCGGTCTCGCCGTCGCGGATCCACTGCCAAACACTTGGCTCGTCCGCGATCACCACGCGGTACGCGAGCGTTGCGATCCGGGCCAGGTTCCCGGCTGGCACACCTTGCTGCGGATCGTGAAGTAAACGACGGCAACGCTTGCGCTGTCGGTTAACGGCGACGTCCCATCCCGCGACTGTTTCCTCTTTTTTTCCCGCCTTTGGCGCAGTCGGCTCCGAGTGCAAGCCGATTGTTGTCGGCAAGCTGCGACGAAAGCCAAAAAACCGCTCGCGCCGCGATCCAAAAAAGCTGGTCTCACAGCTAGTTAGAGCCGGTCCGCGAGCTCGGAGCGTGGCACGGATCTTGTATCTGTCTTCGCGTCAAGCTGCGACCTCCGTCAATTTTGACGCGAGAGAACAAGAGTATCTTTTTTTGAAGGAGATCACGTTGCGCCGGAATCCAACAATGAATCTAGTCGCCAAATTTTCATTTGCAATGTCCGCGATGGCCGCTGCTGCCCATGCGATCGGCGCCCCGGTCGCACAGCAGGTCAGTGGCACACTGAGTCACGGCAGCACCATCACCGTGGCGGGGAGCGGATTCGGCACCAAGGCGGCGGCGGCGCCCCTAGTGTGGGATGACGCGAGCAGCAGTGATGTCAGTGACAAGTGGGACGGTGCGTGGCCAAGCACCATCCCGCCGTACAACACCACCTATCACAGTCCGATGCGGGGCATAGATCTGCCTCACAATCACGACACTCGATATATAGCCGGTGACCAGTACGCGGCTACGGTGCTGACCGCGGTAGCGGGGGGCGCCTACGGGGGCGGCGACATGGTGGTATTCAAGAACATCCAATTGCAGCCTTTCCCGTTCAACATCTATGCGAGCTGGTATCAGCGCCTCGACGATGCATGGACGTTCGGCACGAACAACAACATCAAGACTTTTGCCTATTCGCTGTGTTGCTCGCCCTATCAGATGCCCAACAATTGGTACACGGCCTACGGTCCTCCTCACCCGACGAGCACCAGCGATCACGGTCTGCAGTGGTTGTATACCGATGACGGAAAGTCACTCATGACTCCGGATGTAAACGGCCACAACGC
>Ga0187783_10003558_pt1 | contig 11488 bp, 12 predicted proteins | sample 1015_SJ02_MP02_2_FD_132471 | JGI IMG/M metagenome (GOLD analysis project Ga0187783, IMG submission 132471) | Tropical peat soil microbial communities from peatlands in Department of Meta, Colombia - 1015_SJ02_MP02_20_MG | ecosystem: Environmental > Terrestrial > Soil > Wetlands > Peat | place... | reverse complement strand
CATTAACGCATACCAAGGCATAGCAGTACTGCAGCAATTGCATCAGGTCGTCGTTGTTTGCACAGCGGACAAGAACCACATTGCCAGATCTGACAATTAAGTCCTTCGTGACCTTGGAATTCGCCATTTCATTAGAGTCGCACACGGATGCCACAATCATTCGAAAGCTCGGGAATTCAGGACATTGCCGTTGAAATTCCAGGAATGCGAGGACGACTAATTCAAGGTCTTTTGGTTGCAAGGCGTCGTCCGCGACAAGAAAATAGTGCTTGAAACTTGTGTTTAATGTGTTCAGATAACAGTCAGAGACCCCATGCCTCAAGGTTTTGAAAGGTACACAATGAGCGGATCCTGTCCAGCCCATGATGATCTGATCCGCACGTCCAAGATACACGTCGGCTTGTTGCAATAGAAGCCGCGCGGCGCCAAGACAACATCGCGGATAGTAAAAGAAATTCATTCGCTCACAGTATTAATGCTCAGTTCGCTGCTCGTGTTATGGAGCGCACACGGTCGCTGTTCTAGGAACCTGTCCAGCCCACCACAAAAAGCGTCCCACGTGAACAGTAAAGACCGCTTGCGGCCTTCCTCACCCATCTTTTCCATTACTTCAGGATGATCCGCCAGAAACCGCATGGCTTCTGCGAAGCTCTCCGCCTTGGGCTCGACCAAGAACCCCGTTTCCCCGTGCACTACACTCTCGCGATACCCACCACGGTCCACCGCCACGACAGCTTTTTCGCAAGCCATGCCTTCCAGGCTTGTAAGTCCCCAATCCTCATTAAAGGCCGTGCATAAAACCGCATACGCCTCGGCATACTTGCTGAACAGCGCCTCCTCGGTGGGAGACACCACAAATCGGATTCGGTGCTCCCCAGAAGCACGCTCACGCAGTGCAGCGAGATACGGTTTGCTCTTCTCGTCTACAAACCCGGCGATCGTGAGCGTAAAGTCCGCCACACCTTTCCAGCTCGACATTAACAATTTGAATGCATCAATTCCCAATTCGATGTTCTTGGTCCACATGATGCGACCCGGAAGAAAGAAATCCTTGGCGCGCACGTCACTAGCTCTGCACTTCGAAACATCGACACCGGGGTGGAGCAGGCGAATTTGTTTCTCGTCGCAAAGACGGCCATTCAGGACACGTCGACGCACTTCACTACTGATCACAGAAATGCCCGAGTAGTTGTTCCAGGCGAGACGATCGAGTCTACGGAAAGTGCATGCGCAGAGGCTGAACATGATCCGCTGTGTAACTCCACTCCCATTGCGGGCTAAGAAGCCGGACCGATAGTAAGAATCAAATGCCGCGCGTAGAGGAGTCAGGCAGAGACAGAATGTTGGTAGTTGATGATTGCGGACCGTAATGAAATCTCCCACTCCCTCACAAACCACTAAAAGGGCGTCAAAGCCCTCAAGCGGAAGCTTTTCCGCTGTAATGCGCCACGCTGCTTTGACTGCCTGCCACAAGTTTCGTCTCACCGAGATAGGTGGAAGCAACTCAACGATCGGTGCACCCTGCAGGGAGTCAAATGTGGCTCGCCGATCCCAGCGGTGAGTGAACACCGTCCACTTGTGGCTACTCCGAGCCAAAATCTCCGCGATGGTACGCTCCCCTCCACTTCGGAGATAGATCCACGGATAGTAGAGCGCGACTTTCATCTAACTTCTTCTTCAATCCGCTGCCATCGTGCGGCGACGTAGTTCCTGCTCTCCGTCGCTGCTTCGTAGGATGCGTCCTGGGAGCCGACCTCTTTGCCCCATAGAGTGTTCATAAAGTATTGCTGGATTACTGTGATTAAACCGCAGCTGTAGCAGTTCTCTAACATCGTGCTCTACGACATCACGCAAGTGAACAAGATCGGTAGGAGCTAGCTCGTCGGTATAGACATAAGAAGTGTATCCACCGTTAGGGTCGCCCTTATAATAGTCCGACACTTTGGTGTAATCCACCTCAAGGCTATAGAGATTGTCACCGTTTATAGTGTAGCGCCACACGCCGTTACCGAGAGGCACGGCACTGTCATAGTAGGGAGTACCCGGATATACAGTTATGATAGTAAGATCAAACTCATCGGGACGCGTCTCCAACAGCCAATCTCTCGATTCTCTGATCGTAAGTTCTGTTTCGCCTGGATGACCGAGGGACATTAGCGCTTTCACTTTCAGGCCGTGACGGCGTGCAATCTCTATTGACCGAGTATTGTCTTCCCTCGTTGTTTTCTTGTTGATATTTTTCAAAATGCGAGGTGATCCTGACTCGTGTCCGGCCAACAACCATCGGAAGCCCGCTTCATACATCGAGTTCGCCTGTTCGTCGTTGAAGAGATCCGCCCGCACAAAACCCCGCAGTCGGAACTCTACCCCTAGCCTTCTGGCGGTTTTAGTAATGGCGCGCATCAGCTCGAGCATGCCCGGATTAACGTTTAGCTCATCGTCGTAGAACATGAACCCGCGGAATCCATAGGTCTCGTATAGGCTTGTCAATTCATGGATAATGCTGTCGATAGATCGCATGCGTACACGGCGAAACGTTGGCGACAACCTGCCACCGCAGAAACCGCAACCGAACGGGCAGCCTAACTGTGCTATAAGACTGACCGCTCGAACTCCTTCAATCGTATATCGATAGCTATCAATATCCACCAGGTGGCGGGCTGGAGGCGGTAGATCAGAAAGAGCTTCCCCTAAAACGAACAGTTCAGATCGAGCATCATCAGCATCGATAACCTTTGGCGGATTGTCGCTAATTGCAATGAATATGGCACGTTCGCCGTCCCCTGCAACCAATACATCAAAGAGCGAGAGCAGTCTTTTGAGTGCGGTCTCTGCCCTTCCGCTAACGCCGCGCTTCAGTTCTCCTTTGTGAGCTGCTTTTACACATGTGACATGCGGTCCTCCCAAGATCACGCGTGCGTTGGAATTGTTCTTGCGAATGACCCCTGAAATATTGGCGGCGGCCGGCAATTGTGGCGTAGTAGCCGTAATTCCAAAGAGTCGGGTATCACAGTGGGATGCGTGGTCATGTACAGCGTCCAGATAGTTAGAGATGCCCGAGAGATCGAGCAGTTCAACCGGATATCCAGCTTGCTCCAATACCGCTGCCACCCTAAGAATGCCTAGATTCATGAATACTCTTTCATCCAAGAGGAAAGGCGAAGGCGGCGTTATCAGGCAGACTCGGGGATGCATGCGCAAACACCTCAAAGCCGGGTTATCTTGATCGACTCGCTTTCAACGAAACCGGGCGGCACCGAGGTTGACGAAGATTACCTTTCAACAGACCCCCTCACCTCTAATCATCGCCAATGGTGTCTGCGCGATTATTTTCAGATCAAGCCAAAAGGACCAGTTATCAACATATTCAAGATCTTTGTTCCCCATTGCATCGAAGTCTTGGGTGCGTCCTTCCACTTGCCACAAACCGGTGAGACCGGGAAGCACGGTAAAGCGGCGGTGGAACTCCGTGTGCTCCAGCTGTTCAGCCACCCACAAAGGAATGGGACGAGGCCCTACCAAGCTCATATCGCCCAAGATGACATTAAGTAACTGAGGAAGTTCATCTAGACTCGACCGTCGAAGCAAACGACCAAGTCTCGTTACTCTGGGATCGTTGACTATCTTGAAAGATATACCTCGTGCACTATTCATGTGCCGTAGGTCGCTGCGGAGCTCTTCGGCGTCCTTAACCATGGTGCGAAACTTGTACATCGAAAAGGACCTCAAACCCCTTCCGATGCGCTCTTGTCGGAACAAGACGGGTCCCGCGGACGTCAACTTGACCGCCAATGATAGGGCGATGAGTAGCGGAGATAACAGTGCTATTGCGAGGCCTCCGACCGCTAAGTCGAACGCCCGTTTGAACAAACGCTGGGGACGCCTAACGCTGCGAGATTGGTTCAGCGCAAGAGAGACAACATCATTCCCTACTCTTTTAGTTCTGGTTATCTTAAGCCCACGAAAAAAATCCAGTGTCAGTGATATTGGGAAACCCAGCTCTGCAACTTGCTCAAACAAAAACGCGCATTGGTCGAAACAACTGCGCCAAGGAAGGGTCAAGCAAACCTCATCAACTACGCCTTGTTGCACGACTCTGCGGATTTCATCGAGAGGACCGAAGTATGGGATATCGGGATATTCGAGCTGCAGGTCCGGTCGTAAGCAATCGTCCAGAGCTCCGACTACAAACTTTCCTTTTGCCGTCAACTCTCGAGTTGCCTCGGCCGCGCGACTTCCCGTACCGACTAAAAGCACGCAAACGCGATTTTCGCGAGCAAAGCTGGGACGCCGTTCCGTCAACCGTTTTGGCACGACTGCGCTCATCGCTCTCCAATAAAGAGTTGACTGACCTGACCGATCTTTTGGATCGAGCAGAGTGAGACTCTACGAAGATACCGACGGATGTTCAAAGGCCTCGACTCCAAGTTGCGCAACCTCAAAGTCGGCGGTTGGGACTTGCTCGATGAGTATCTTGGCCTCGTTCGATGCGCACGCTGCTCGCGCTGCGCTCCTCGGATTTTGTTGCCAACATCCTTGAAAATTTTCGCGGAATCCTCAGCACGGCTCTGGGCCTTCTCTGCCCGCAGGGAAGGCTCAATTGCGCACACTGATGGGGCAGTTCGAGGCACTTGCGCCGAGCTCCGCAGAGAGGCTATCGGCATATTCCAGCGATACCGCGGAAGCGCTCTGGTCGATCGCCGAAATTCAGATCCAAGTGCTCGCGTACTGCCCCTCGGGATTGAGAATCGGCTTGGAACTACTGTCGTCAGGCACCTTCCGTCATGACATCGTTTCGTTTCTCAGGGTTTTTGCAGTGCTCAAAAAGTGTTTCAGACCATCATCGGAGCGTGTAGCCTACTGATGAACGTCCCAAATCCAGGAGCCATAGCCTCGGCGGGCCGCATAGCAGAGGATGTTCCAATGGAGGAATAGATTTGGCCTCAGTGATAGATACTGTCGAGTGGAAGCCGCCCATGCCGACTCGAGGACATCATGCGCGGCCATGCTCATAGCTTCGCCCCCTCAGTCCCATAAACCGAGAACTGCCAATAACTTTCACACTCGCGAGTGTCCAGCCGGCACTAAACTGGCCAGCGGTGGACCTTACTTAACTAGGTTTTCTATGTCGCCAAACTCACAGTCGATCGCGTACCCGATCGTCGATCCGCCCTGTTCAACTCGCACCACAGTCCCAACCGTCTGCATCTGCAGTTCTTGTGAGCCTGATCGCACACTGGGCACCGCCACGGCCACGGCAATGATGGTTCCCTTCGGAGGCGGCTCGGAACACACGACGAACACGCCGCGAAGACAAATATCTTTCGTAAAGCCGCCTCCGTAGCGCATCTGACCAACGTCGTTCGTCCAATGTGTAACAACCGGAAGTCGCAGCTGGAATCTAGAAGCTCTTCGTCGTTCCACGTTTCTAACGGTCGAATCTGGCGGTTGCACCGAAGCTGGCCCAACCTCAGCTGGAAGCACCTGCTTCGACTTACCGCGTATGCTCGAACCCATCTATCACTCAGCCAAGCTGCGCCAAGCCACGGTCGCACCGCAGCGTCTGGCGGCTTGGCATACGAAAGCCATTTCGCATTCTTGCCTAGGGAACATCGGAATTCTTCCTCGAAATGCGTTTCCTAAAGCGTGACAATAGTCTGTAGTGGACCGCGCCGACAAGAAGGTGTTTTTCCTGGTGGGCCATGAGCTCCAGCCTATTCTCGAATTAGGCCTGCAATTGACAATGGCTGAGGCGGCTAGGTCACGTTCCACGCTGTAATTCCCAAATGCACGTTGGGCCGAACTTCTTAACCCGCCTTCCCTGTGCAAAACTTCGTGGCGGTTGCTCCGTTATGTAGGGTGACCCAAATTGCACAAGAAGTTGGAAAGTGCTCAAGTAGCGAGCCTAGAAACGGAAGCGACGCGCCAAAATGCGTCCGGTTGTGTTTTGAGTGCAAAGACCCTTGTATTCACAACGGCTCTTTTGATAAAAGCAACTGATCTTAAGACGGGCACTCCACGCAACATCATCGGAGCTAGTTTTTCACATACGATCTCCTTCGGATGGGACTCTGGCCGAGTTTGGAGTACTGTATGACGCCCGATCCGATACTCCTACTCATAGCCGATCGCAATGTGATGTGCACTCAGCTCCTTGCAGAGTCGCTGGGCCGGGATCCTCGCTTCGACGTCGCGCCAATCGCTCCGGCACCCAAAATCTTGTCGCTCTTACCACTGCGGAAACCTGCGGTAGCAGTAATCAGTGCGGAACTGGACTCAGGACCAACGAAAGGAATGCATTTGGCTCGTTCCGTTCGCGCTCGTACTCGCGATGTTTCCATTGTGATGTTGTTAGAGTTTCTCGAACGTGAGAAGGTCGTAGCATCTTTTCGCAGCGGAGCCAAGGGCGTGTATTGCCGGACAGAACCGCTTTCCGAGTTGCACAGCTGTATCGAGCGGGTATCTCAGGGACGTATTTGGGCTGATCAAAAGGAAGCTGAGTACCTACTCGAGGCGATACAAAGTGCGCCCACGTGTGATGGACTCGGTGAGCTAAACAGCTTGTCGAAGAGGGAAGTGGCCGTGGCGGAATTTGCTGCGCAAGGTCTGAGTAACAAACAGATTGCTCTCCAGCTCGGCCTTAGCGAACACACGGTCAAGAATCACCTCTTCCGCATCTTTGAAAAGCTCAATGTGGCCAATCGGATCGAGCTGTTGTTCTTGATGGTGAAGGGACGTAATGCTCAGTATGGAGAATTGGCGCAGTTCTTTTGGGGCGAAGGGTTCAACGAATCTGCTGTTGTTGCGGCAGCTGAGCAGGGTTTTCTGCCAGCGCAATTCATGCTCGGGATGGCACATCTGGAAGGACGGAGAGCAGAAAGAGACGATCGTGCAGCATATCGCTGGCTCCGGGTGGCCGAACTGAATTCTGCGCGTGTTTTAGAGCAGAGCCGGTCTGAGATTAGTGAGCTAAGATCGCGCATCCCGTCGGCAGAAATCGCTGAATTGGAACAGCGCGTTTTCCGTGAAGCGCAAGAGCCCCAGAGGGCGGGGGATCGGAAGGCGCCAAGAGAAGTAGAGCGTGGAGCTGCTGACACATCCAAAATCGCATGCTGAACGATTTACAGTCTCAGAGACATTCCCTGCATGGTAAGAGAATCGTGAGTTAGACGAATGTCGAGAGCTTACCCAGGCTGCACAGTTGAGCATTGACTGATGAAAACATTTTTATAACCCTGATGCCCTTTTTCACGGGCATTTCTTTTTGTCTTGAGCAGTTTGTATTTGCCGAGGTAGGGCAATCCCCTTGTTGCCAAGCTTTCTCGCGCACATTTGCAAGCACAGGTCCGACGTAAGCTCAAATCGCCCAAGGAGTTCGTGTTATATTCCTTAAGGCACACGGCTTTGACTCGGTTGGGAGAACAAGGAACCGATGCGTTTACCATTCTGCGAATTGCAGGACACTCCTCGATAGTGACGTCTCAGGGGTATGTTCACCCCGCGGCCGAAGCCCTGGGACGTGCTATTGCCCGACTCGAATCCGCCAACCAGCGGGCTGAGGTTTTGGCTGAGGGGACTCACACCAGAACTGACACCGCACTACCGAGTCAGACTGTAAGCGATTGAAAGGGCGCGTAGCTCAACTGGCAGAGCAACTGACTCTTAATCAGTAGGTTGAAGGTTCGATTCCTTCCGCGCTCACCAACATCTTATGAATCCAGAACAACTTCCGAGGGTCGCGTCCGGTCTCATTCACCGGGCGCGACCTGGTCGAAGGGCTAACTTTTTTCTTCCAAGCGTGTGATCCGCTGCTCGTGAAGTTCTGCCACACGCAAGAGCCGCGCTGTTCCTTCGGCGATATCGGTCACCAACCCTTGCAACTCACGTAGATCGCCCGCGAGCAGTTCCACCGTTTGCGTGAGAGCCTCGTGCCTTTCTACTATCTTCTCGATTCGCTCATCAATTGTCATGCTGCCACTGTGTCATGCTGCCACTGTATACACAGCGCTGTGTACAGTCAAGCTGAGAATTCAACCTGTTTTCATGGGCTTACGTACCGCTATGTATCGTACATGTGCAGCGGCGTGTTAAAAACGTAGTGTATGGTGCGCAAAAATCCTGCAGCCGTTGAGCTCGGCCGGCGTGGCGGCAAGGCGACCGCCAAAAAATTAACGCCGGAGGAGCGGCGCGAAAAAATGCGTCGAGTTGTGCAAGCTCGCTGGGCGAAGCAGCGAGAACTGGCAAAGGAGATCACGGAGGGGACCAGGAAGCTGCTGCAAACATCGGAGGCGCACTGGGAAAAGGCGAAAGAGAAGAAGCAGCTTTGACCAGCCACAGGGAGAACTGCATCCGTCCGAAGGAAGCACTCATTTACTCGCCCGCAAGCGTCTGAATCGTTTGCCTGTGAAAGTCTGCAGTAGTCAACGCGGGATGCTCTTTCGCGCGTTGACACGGCTGCAATTTATTCTATATTGTATAGATAATGTCTAGTCGGGATTATCTTGGTGAATTCGAGCATTTGACCGTCCTAGCAGTTCTACGGCTTGCGGATAAGGCATATGGGGTCACAGTGCGGCAAGAGATCGAGAACCGCACAACACGCGAAGTGTCCATCGGGGCAGTCTATGCCACGCTTGATCGGCTCGAGGCTAAGGGATTTATCAAATCTCACCTCGGTGATCCCACCCCCGAGCGAGGTGGACGTTCAAAACGCTTTTTCGAAGTAACCCCTAAGGGGATAGCTGCAGTCAATCGAACGCGGCGCGCACTGGAGAGCATGAGCGAAGGTCTGATACTCATTCGGAGCTATTCATGATCCCTGACGGTTTCGTTCGACCACCTCGCATCGCCACGTGGCTCGTCGCTCTCTTCGCGTCTGCGGAAAAGGAATCGCTCGAAGGCGATCTGTTTGAAGAATTTTCCGATCTTGCATCTCGATCGGGAGCCGCTGTTGCACGGCGATGGTACTGGCGACAGGCTCTACAAAGCATTGTGCATCTGTCCATTGCCGCGTTCCGCGCGACGCCCTATTCCACGACTGCCGTTGTCATTGCTGGTCTTTTGCTGGGCAGAGCCCTCTTTCCCCTAACCGAGAAGGGGATCTTCGCGGTTTTGGAAAGATATAGGGTTTTTGATACTCATTTTGACGCTTATGTGTTCTTCGCAACGGATGGCCTCGCCGCGGCGCATGTGGTGACCTCGATGATTGTGGGTTGTTGCGTCGCGTTCACGGCCAAGAGAAGAGAGATGATGGCTACGATCACCCTAGTACTCCTTCTTTTTGGGATGACGTGCGCTGCTTTGTTGGTGTGGGTAGCCAAAGGAAACGCATTCATGCTGTGGTCGATGCTACCGTGGAATTTTCTTGATTGGTTTGCCATGCTTGTCGGTGCGGCCATCATCCAAAACAAAAGAACCGCCTCGAGGAAGCTAAGCTCGCGTCCCTGATCTAACTCCCATGAGAGTTGCCCGGCCCCACACTCCCTCGGACGATCACACCAGCCCGGAGATTGCTCTATGGCAGGTCATGGATCTTGTTGTGTTCGACGTGCTGGTACCGATCGGCACCCGCTTTCCGCGTTGGCGCTGTCACTTTCCGCTGCCTTCGTTGGTTGCGCGGGGGTTGCGGATTCTGCAGGATTTTGCCGGATTCCGCCGGATCGAGTGGCGCATCTTGTTGATTGTCGGTGAGCATATTAGGACTCTTAATCAGTAGGTTGAAGGTTCGATTCCTTCCGCGCTCACCAACTTACAAGCCTTCTGCAAGCTCCAGCCTCGAAATTGCCAGCCAGGGGCATTGAAAACACGGGCCTGCCGGCTATCCCAAGGGTTTAGCGGTCCTTGGTTGCTCCGATTTGCCAGCAAAAGCCAGTTTGCTGACCCCGTTTTGGGCGAGGAGTGTGAAGGGCAGGTTCGTTATGGGGAAATTCCCATCCGCCTGGGTTCCGAGCCGTGGTTGACGAGTGCCTATCACGCTTTTTTCACCGGCTACGTTTTTCCGAGCAGGGTTACAGCCAGCGAGAATGCATCGTACCATTTGGCGTCTTGGAGGACATCTATGCAACGGTTCATCCTATTCCGGTCGTCAGCCGCTCTGTTGCTAGGTACCCTGTGCGTCCTGAACCTCTGGGCAGCAAATGACCTTCAGACGGAGCTTAACGCCAAATATAACAACAAGGTTCTCAGTCTGCGCCAACCGTATAGCGGAGAACGTCTGCAATTCGGAGCTGACGGCAAACTGCTTGGAGATGCGAAGGTGGGCCCTTGGACTGTTGACGGACAGGTGGAAGTGAAGTACGTGACATTGGTTGATCGTAGTCTGAAAATCGAAGGCAGGCGTGTACGGTTGTTTTTCGATCCGTTTAAGCGGCAATTCCGGGATATTGGTAGCGTCAGCCAAGGAGACAAAGCGGCCAGTCTGTTTAAGACTTTCCGTGATCAACAGCGTTGGAAGGAAGTCGTAGACCAGCCGGTGGAAATTGACGTTGAACTGGTGTCCGAATCCCCCGACTACAAAGAGATTTCGTTGGCCACAGAGGCGATCTTTCTGAATCCAAGAGAGTCGCTGGTTGAGGTGCTACCGAGCTTTTGGCAATCATATTTCGCTAACCAAAGCGGTGAGCGCGAACCTGAACCGGAGGTTCATGAAGATGTATACCAGCTCCATCAGGACGGGGTTTCCGTTCCAACTCCGGTACGGATAATTAATCCAGAATTTTCGGAACCCGCGCGACAGGCAGGCTTTGAAGGACGAGTTACGATGTCTTTCATCGTTGACAAAGACGGTAACCCAGAAGACATCCGCGTAGTCAACCCCGCAGGTCTTGGTCTCGATGAAGAGTCCGTAAATGCAGTCCATCAGTGGAAATTTAAACCTGGACAGAAGGAAGCAAGACCCGTAAACGTGCAATTCAGCGCGGAAACATCGTTCCGCCTGTATTGATGGTTGGAGCTATTCTACCGATTGCTGGCATAATGGGCCCGGATTCGCCACCAGAGGGGACGTATCCCGAGGCTGGTTTAATAACCCTGGCCCACTTTCCTCCAAACTCTACTTCCCTTGCCTCGCAAGAACGGGGTCAGGAATCTAAAATTTCAATTCCCGTTCCCCGGTAGATGGGACCCATCAAATCGAGGCCAGCCCGTTGATGGAAGCCTAAACTCGGGCTAACGCAGTCGGGTCGGAGGTGGCGCATCAGGTTTCCCTGACGCTGGCCACCGTCCGCCGCTCAAACCGTGCGGGCAGGTTTCCTGCACACGGCTTTCACGAAGATTCACGCTTCCGAGATGTCAAAGAAGGAATCAACTCAACCAGGTTAACCAGCCCGAGCTGCCTGTAAAGCAACCCGGTTGATTAATGAATGGACCTTCTTTGGCACCCGTCGGGTTGATCCAATCCACCAGTCTCCTCGGTCGAGAGCGTACGGGTATTTCACTCATCGAACTGATCCACCTTTCTCTCCCTTGCTCATCTGGTTTCTTCTCTCTT
>Ga0187783_10003557_pt1 | contig 11490 bp, 10 predicted proteins | sample 1015_SJ02_MP02_2_FD_132471 | JGI IMG/M metagenome (GOLD analysis project Ga0187783, IMG submission 132471) | Tropical peat soil microbial communities from peatlands in Department of Meta, Colombia - 1015_SJ02_MP02_20_MG | ecosystem: Environmental > Terrestrial > Soil > Wetlands > Peat | place... | reverse complement strand
TGCCACAGCACATCCAGGACGTCATCCTCGGACCAGACGGCCAGCGCCTGCTCACCCAGCCGGGCCCGCAGCCCGGCGGGATCACGCGGCCGCCACACCCGCATCATGTCCTGGCCCTCTGGCAAGCCGGCCGCGGCATACTGCGCAGCGGCCCGGCTCCGGTTGCCCGGCAGGATCACCAGGCGGCGGTCGGCGAGCGTCTCCCGGCCGGCCGCCGCTCGTTCGGCATCGGTGACCGAAGGGTCGCCGAGCGGGATTTCCTCGCCCGCCTCCTGATAGGTCCAGACCGCGAGCCGGTCCCGGGTGTCCCTGACCCGCATACGCCGCACTATAGGCCCGGCCGGACCGATCTCCTGGCCGCCTGTCCCTCCGGACCGATCAGCCGCCCATCAGCATGGAATTGATGTTGAACGACGGGTCGAAGCTGAGGAACTGCTGCATGACGTCGACCACGCGCTCCAGCCGGACCTTGTCCACCAGGCCGACCGCACCCGTGCTGAACGGGTAGTTGTCCAGGGCCATGACCGCGGCGGTCTCGTGGCTCAGGCCCAGCGGTTTCGGCAGGGCCTCCATGGCCTGCTCCACCGCCGCCCGGTTCGTGTCCGCGATCTGCTGACCCTCCTCGAGCGCCTGGTCGAACGCCGCCAGCGTCCGCGGGTTCTCCTGTGCCCACTTCTTGGTCACCACATACCCCTCGACCGGGAAGTTCGTGGTCGCGCCCTGATCCAGGTCGACCACCGGCACCGCGCCGTCGGCCTGCTCCGCGATGCTGGCGAACGGCTCGGGCAGCACCGCGGCGTCTATCTTGCCGGCTTTGAGCGCGGCGGCCATCGCCGGGAACGGGATGTCGGACACGAAGTGCACGTCGCGGGGGGACAGCCCGTGCTCGGCCAGCACCGACGCGGCCAGCAGGTACAGGATGTTCTTCGGCGCGTTGATCCCGATCGTCTGGCCCTTCAGGTCGGCGATGGTCTTGATCGGCGAGTCCGGCAGCACGTAGATGCCCTGAGTTTCCGGCTCCATCACCGATCCCTCGGCGAAGATGTCCAGGTTGGCCGTGCCGGCCTGCTGGGCCTGGATGTAGGAGACGTAGTTGCCGCCGGTGATGTCGTACTGGCCCTTGACCTGTGCGCTGATCACCGTGTCACTGCTGGTGGCGGGGGTGAAGTTGACGTGCAGGCCTTCGGCACTGAACAGGCCGCCGTACAGGGCGACGAAGAAGCCCGCCGAGTCCAGGGCAGGCACCACCGCCACGTTGAGGTCGGTCTTTTCCAAACCCCCCGGGGCCGCCGGGCTCCCGGCACCCGAGCATCCGGCCGCCAGTCCCAGCGCCGCGGCCGTCACCAGCAGCATGGCACCGCGCATCCATCTGGCCGTCATCGCTCACCCTTTCCTCGCGGGGAACACGCGGGGAAAGGTGAGCGGCTCGCAAGCGGTGCTTGGTCCGGTCATTTCCTGGACGTCCGGTTACGCCGGTCCGGTGCCTCTCCCGTGGTCGTCAGCAGCATAAGTCAGCACCGATGCTCCGTTCAGGGAATTTCCTAAAGTCATACCTAGCGGGTCATGGGTATCACGACGGCCGATGAGGTGGGATAACCGACGATAACGGACAGGCCGTCCTTACCGGAGTTACGGACGGGTCGCGATAGGCAGCCACCCGCCGATCTGGCACAATAGGCGGCCTTACCTACATGAGAGCCCGGCCGGGAAACGGAGCAGGTCAATGGCTGATGCGGACACCGACTCGAAGCCTCCAGATGAGAACGCGCTGGTGGCGGACATCGACCGCACCCGCGCCGACCTGGCGCGCACCATCGACGCCATATCCGACCGGGTGAGCCCGAAGAAGAATATCCGCCGCGCCGTGGACCAGGTCCGCGAGCGCATCAGCCAGATCGACCCCCTGGTGGCCGGCGTCGCCGCCGGCGCGGTGGTGATCGGCGTCACGGTCCTGATCCTGGTGCGCCGCCGCACGCGCTGACCGTCCCGTGCGCCCGGGCAGGCTAGCCGGCGCTCTTGGTCAGTTCCTCGTACTCGGCCGCGGAGAGCAGCTCAGGCGGCAGGGCCGGGTCGCCGTTCCCGTCCTGGGCCACCCGCACCCGGAATATCCACCCGGCCGCGTACGGCTCGGAGTTGACCAGTGAGGGGTCGTCTTCCAGCTCGCCATTGACCTCGATGACCTCACCGTCCACCGGGGAGTACAGGTCGCTGACCGACTTGACGGATTCCACTTCGCCGCAGGGCTCGCCGGCCGTGACGGACGTGCCGGGGGCGGGCAGGGACACGTACACCACGTCGCCGAGCTGCTGGGCCGCGTACTCGGTGATGCCAACCGACGCCGTGGTGCCCTCGATGGAGACCCACTCATGCTCAGGGGTGTAGCGCAGTTCGGCTGGAATGCTCATCGTTAGTGTCTCCTCCGGTAAAACGGCAGGTCCGTCACGTCGGCCGGGACCGCATCGCCCCTGATGTCCACGGCCAGCACCGAATGTTCCAGGTCGGTACCGGCCTGCAGGTAGGCCATCGCGATCGGCACGCCGAGCGTGGGGGATGGCGCGCCGCTGGTCACGGCACCGCTGGCCCGGCCGTCCGCGAGCACAGGGTAGCCGTGCCTGGGTATCCGCCGCGACCGGATGGTCAGGCCGGCCAGCCGCCGGCGAGGTCCCTCGGCAGCGCGGACGGCGAGGGCCTCGCGGCCGACGAAGTCGCCCGGCTTGTCGAACTTCACCACCCGCCCTAGGCCAGCTTCGAAAGGTGTCAGGTCCGGGCCGAGCTCGTTGCCGTACAGCGGCATGCCGGCCTCCAGCCGGAGCGTATCGCGAGCCGCCAGGCCTGCGGGAACCAGGCCGGCCGCGGCGCCCGCCGCGGCCAGCGTGTCCCACACGTGCGGGGCGTCATCGGGCCGGCAGAACACCTCGAAGCCGTCCTCGCCGGTGTAACCGGTGCGCGCTACCCAGGCCCTCCGCCCCGCCACCTCGCCGAACGTGCCCGAGTAATACTTCATCGCGCTCAGATCGGGCCCGGCCAGCGGGGCCAGGATCCCGGCCGCGGCCGGACCCTGGACCGCGATCAGCGCGTAGTCGCCGGTGGCGTCCGTGACCACCGTGTCGTGGCCCGCCGCCCGGTCGCGAAGCTCGCGGTAGACGGTCGCGGTGTTCGCGGCGTTCGCGATGACCAGGAACTCCTGCTCGCCCTGCCGGTACACCACGAGGTCGTCGAGCACGCCGCCGTCGGCCGCGCAGATCATCGTGTACCGGGCCCGCCCGGGCGTTACCGCCGACAGGTGCCCGGTCAGCGCGTAGTCCAGCGCCGCGCCCGAGCCCGGTCCGCTCAGCTGGACCTCGCCCATGTGCGACAGGTCGAACAGGCCCGCCGCATGCCGCACCGCCTGGTGCTCGGCCGTCTCGCTGGTGTAGCGCAGCGGCATCTGCCAGCCCGCGAACGAGGTCATGGTGGCCCCGAGCCGCTCGTGCACCTCGTGCAGCGGGGTCTGCCTCTGTGACGTCACCAGGGAATGGTATTCCGGAACCATGGAACTTCTCACCGAGCCCCAGATCAACGCCGAACTGCCCGCCGTCCCCGCCTGGACCCGTGACGGCCGCTCGATCACCACGGTGACCACGCGAGCCGACTTCCGCGACGCGCTGCTGTACCTGGGCGCCGTCGCCTACCTGGCCGAGAAGGCCAACCACCACCCGGACATCGCCATCGCCTGGAACAAGGTGACGCTGACGCTCAGCACTCATTCCGCGGGTGGCCTGACCGCGAACGACTTCGCCCTGGCCCGCCAGATCTCCTCCCTGTCCTGACGGGCGGCGCCCAGCGCCCCGCGATCACGCCCGGCTCCGACATGCACGTCAGGGCCGGAGCCCGGCCGCGCGCCCGGGTAGCGGACAATGGGGCAGTGGAAACCTCCGGGCTGGCTGATACCGCCGAACCTCCCGCCGCGAGCCGCGTCCCCGAACCGCGCGACGTGGTGATCCTCGGCTCGACCGGCTCGATCGGCACCCAGGCCCTGGACATCATCAGGCGCAACCCCGGCCGCTTCCGGGTGACCGCGCTGGCGGCGGGCGGCGGGCAGCCCGGCCTGCTGGCCAGGCAGGCGGCCGAGTTCGGGGCGGCGGCGGTCGCCGTCGCCACCCCGGCCGCCGCGGCCGAGGTCCGCGCCGTTCTCCGCGATCATTTTTCCGGCCGAACGGACCGTGGCGCACGCCCCCCGCACGCCGGGGCAGCACCTCCGACCGTGCTGGCCGGACCGGACGCCGTCTGCGAGGTGGCAGGCTGGCCGTGCGACGTGGTACTCAACGGCGTGACCGGAGCGGCCGGACTGCGGGCCACGCTGGCCGCGCTGGACGCCGGCCGGGTGCTGGCCCTGGCCAACAAGGAGTCGCTGATCATCGGGGGCCCGCTGGTGACCAGCCGGGCCAAGCCGGGGCAGATCGTGCCGGTGGACTCCGAGCACTCCACCATCGCCCAGTGCCTGCGGGCCGGGCGGCACTCCGAGGTGCGCCGGCTCGTGCTGACCGCCAGCGGCGGGCCGTTCCGCGGCTGGAGCCGTGACGCTCTGCGGGGCGTCACCCCGGAACAGGCGCTCGCGCACCCGACCTGGAATATGGGCCCGCTGGTCACCATCAATTCCGCCACCCTGGTGAACAAGGGCCTGGAGGTGATCGAGGCACACCTGCTGTTCGGCTTCGGGCTGGACCGGATCGACGTGGTGGTGCACCCCCAGTCCATCGTGCACTCGATGGTGGAGTTCTCTGACGGCGCCACCATCATCCAGGCCTCCCCGCCGGACATGCGGCTGCCGATCTCCCTGGGCCTGGCCTGGCCCGACCGGGTGCCCGAGGCCGCACCCGGGCTGGACTGGTCGGCCGCGGCGGCCTGGACCTTTGAGCCGCTGGACGACGCGGCGTTCCCCGCGGTCGCCCTGGCCCGCCAGGCCGCCGCGGCGGGCGGCACCGCGCCGGCCGCCTACAACGCCGCCAACGAGGCGTGCGTGGCCGCCTTCCTGGACGGCAGGATCAGCTTCACCCGGATTGTCGACACCGTAGCGCGGATAGTCTCAGAGCATGACGGCGCACGCGCGGCGGTGACCAGCGTGACGGATGTGCTGGCCGTCGACACCTGGGCCCGGCGGCGGGCCCGCGAGCTGAACCCGTAGCAGCTGCACCTCGAGGAGGGCGGATGGACCTGATCGGCTGGGTCATCTTCATCGTGGCCTTGCTCGTTTCGGTCATGCTGCACGAGACCGGCCACTTCGTGCTGGCCAAGAGGTTCGGCATGAAGGTCACCAGGTACTTCGTCGGCTTCGGGCCCACGCTCTGGTCGACCAGGCGCGGCGAGACCGAGTACGGAATCAAGGCGCTGCCCTTCGGCGGCTTCGTCAAGATCGTCGGAATGCACTCCCTGGACGATCCGGAGGACCCCGCCGACGAGCCCCGGTCGTTCCGCCGCCAGCCGGCCTGGCAGCGGATCGCGGTGCTCTGCGCCGGCTCGTTCATGCACTTCCTGTTCGCCTTCCTGCTGGTCTTCGGGCTGGCGCTCGCGGTCGGCATCGAGAATGACAACACCACCCAGCTGGGCACGATCAGCACGTGCCTGCCGTCGAGCCTCACCGCCCTGGACAACGGCACGTGCGCCGCGTCTGACCGTTCCTCCCCGGCCAGCCTGGCCGTGCTCCGCGCCGGCGACACGGTGGTGGCCTTCAACGGCAAGCCGGTGAGCAACTGGAACGAGCTCGGCAGCGCCATCCGCGCCGCGCCGCCCGGCTCGCCGGCCACCATCACCGTGCGGCGCGACGGCAAGCTGATCTCGTTGCACGCCACGCTGGCCAGCATCCCCGGCCGCAGCGGTGCGTTCCTGGGGATCGGGCCCGCGGTGGTCTTCCAGGTGCCCGGGCCCCTGGGGGCCATCTCGTACGCGGGATCGGCCTTCGGGGAGGTGGTCGACGGCTCGGCGCATGCCGTGGCCGCCCTGCCCGCCGCCCTGCCCAAGCTGTTCAGCAAGGACCGGTCGAGCACGGCGGCCGGCCAGGTGGGCAGCGTGGTCGGCGCGGCCGAGGCGACCGGCGCCGCGGTCGCCGCCAACTGGGGCTGGCAGTACAAGGTCAGCTTCGTGGTGCTGCTCGTCGCGTCGCTGAACATCTTCTTCGGCCTGGTCAACATGCTCCCGCTGCTGCCCATGGACGGCGGCCACGTCGCCGTGATCGTCTACGAACGGATCAGGGCCGGCCTGGCCCGGCTCCGCGGGCGGCCCGACCCCGGCATGGTGGACATGGCGAAGCTGCTCCCGGTGAGCTTCAGTCTCTTCATGGTCATCATCGTGATCAGCGTGATGCTGGTCCTGGCCGACATCGTGAATCCGGTGAACTTCACTGGCTGATCGCGCGGCTCCGGGGCCGAATACCGACGGAACCGTCAGCCTCCGTCCCCGTCGGGTCACGCCGTGATGGAACAATGGCTGGGGTACACGCACCGGGATGGGCCAGAACCGAACGGATGGGGGCCATGAGCACTGACCTCGGGATGCCGCAGGTCCCGGCGGCGCCGCTGGCCGAGCGCCGGCGGTCCCGCGAGATCATGGTGGGCGCGGTGCCGGTCGGCGGCGGAGCGCCGGTGTCGGTCCAGTCGATGACGACCACGCTGACCTCGGACGTCAACGCCACGCTGCAGCAGATCGCCGAGCTGACCGCTACCGGGTGCCAGATCGTCCGGGTCGCCGTCCCCTCGCAGGACGACGCCGACGCGCTCCCCGCCATCGCACGCAAGTCACAGATCCCGGTGATCGCCGACATCCACTTCCAGCCGAAGTACGTGTTCGCGGCGATCGACGCGGGCTGCGCGGCGGTCCGGGTCAACCCGGGCAACATCAAGCAGTTCGACGACAAGGTGGCCGAGATCGCCCGGGCCGCGACCGACACCGGGACACCCATCAGGATCGGCGTCAACGCGGGCTCCCTGGACAAGCGACTGCTGGCCAAGTACGGCAAGGCCACGCCGGAGGCGCTCGTCGAGTCGGCGTTGTGGGAGTGCTCCCTGTTCGAGGAGCACGGGTTCCGCGACATCAAGATCTCGGTGAAGCACCACGACCCGGTGGTGATGATCAACGCCTACCGGCTGCTGGCCAGCCAGTGCGACTACCCGCTGCACCTGGGCGTCACCGAGGCCGGGCCCACCTTCCAGGGGACGATCAAGTCCGCGGTGGCGTTCGGGGCCCTGCTGGCCGAGGGGATCGGTGACACCATCCGGGTCTCGCTGTCCGCGCCTCCGGTGGAGGAGGTCAAGGTCGGCATCTCGATCCTGGAGTCGCTCGGCCTGCGGCAGCGCAGGCTGGAGATCGTCTCCTGCCCGTCCTGCGGCCGGGCCCAGGTCGACGTGTACAAGCTGGCCGAGGAGGTGACCGCCGGACTGGACGGCCTGGAGGTCCCGCTGCGGGTCGCCGTCATGGGCTGCGTGGTCAACGGTCCCGGCGAGGCCCGCGAGGCCGACCTCGGCGTCGCCTCGGGCAACGGCAAGGGCCAGATCTTCGTCCGCGGCGAGGTGATCGCCACCGTGCCCGAGTCGCGGATCGTCGAGACCCTGATCGAGGAGGCCATGCGCCTGGCCGAGCAGGCCGCCGCGACCGAGGGCGAAGGCGACGTCCCCGGCCGCCCGATCGTCACCGCCTACTAGCCGCGGCGCTAGCCGGCCTGCCGGTGCAGGTGGCTGGCGGGCATGCTCTCGGCGTAGACCACCTCACCGACCTGCTCCGCCGCCAGGGCCCGGGCGTCGGCCGGCAGCATGTCGTCGGTGACGAGCACGTCCACCTCGTCCAGGCGCGCAAAGGAGCTCAGGCTCACCAGGCCCCACTTGGTGTGGTCGGCCAGCACCACCACCCGGCGCGCGACCCTGATGAACGCCCGGTTCGTCTCCGCCTCCGCCAGGTTGGGCGTGGTGAGCCCGGCCTCGGAGTCGAAGCCGTGGCAGCCCAGGAACAGCAGGTCGAAGTGGAGCGAGCGGATGGTCAGATCGGCGATCGGGCCGACCAGCGCGTCCGATACGGTGCGCACGCCGCCGGTCAGCACCATGGAATCGGCCGTGCCGTCCGGTCCCCGCGTCCCGCTGAACAGGTTCGTCACGCGCAGCGAGTTGGTGACGATGGTGAGCCCCGGCACGTCGAGCAGGCACTGGGCCAGCGTGAACGTGGTGGTCCCTCCGGCCAGCGCGATCGCCGTGCCCGGCGTGACCATGCCGGCCGCCGCTCGGGCGATGGCGCTCTTCTCCGGCCGCTCGAGCACGAGCTTGGTCTCGAAGCCCTGCTCGTGACTGGCGGGCGCACCCGGCAGGACCGCGCCGCCGTGTACCTTTTCCACCAGGCCGTCCCTGGCGAGCACCTCGAGGTCCCTGCGGATCGTCATGTCCGAGACCCCGAGCCGGTGGGTCAGGTCGCTTACCCGGGCGCTGCCGTCGCTCCTGACGGCCTGCAAGATCAGCGATTGGCGGTGTCTGGCTAGCATCGGTGGTCCCCTCCTTGTCACCGACGGCGCTCGGGCCCGTGCGGTGGCCCTGGGTTGCGTCATCAGTTGTCACTGAGACGTTTGTCGCCCGTGTTCGGTTCCGTGTGCCGTTGTGTGATGCGGACGAGACCTCCCGCCCCATGGCCATGGACGCACGTCCCTGATCCGGTCGGCTCGCCCGTCCCAGTATGGCTCGTCGTGAACACGATGGCCCGTGAGGTACATCGGCCCACTGATACGCGAGTGATCCCAGGCGCCCGTCTGTACCTGCGAGCCTTCCGGGAACGGGCCGCTCCCGGGGGCACCGCAACCCCGGTGAGCGTATCGATGATGTTTCGCGTTCGTTGCCGTATAGTAACGTGTTAGCGCTAACTTCGACGCGTTCCTGCCTGTGACGAATTAAACATTGTGTGCCGATCACGTTGCGGCTAGTTACTCGGGAGGCCTGGTCGCGGGAATGACCGGACCGGACCATCCGCTTCGGGGCGGCGAGGGGAGGGCGCGACTGCCCGAGGCTCATGCAGTTGATGGCGCGTGTTGCTAACCAGGGCATATACGTGCTTATGCCGAGGCCGATATCAAAACCGGATCGAGATATTTCGGCCTGCATGGTGCCTTGACAGGTGATCATGAACAGTTTTAGCGTCAAGGGCGGTTCACCGGATGCGCTGAATACCCTCCTGTTTGAGGGGGGTTCGGGCACGTCAGATGAATTGCCCGAGCAGACATCAGGATAAGCGCGTCTTCACGATATCTCTCGCGACGAAGTCGACGGGACTCGCCCCGCACGCTGCGGGCTTGGCTCGAGGGAGTATCCCGTCCCAGGGAAATTCCATGGAGGTCCTTAGATGAAGAAAAAGGTCGACCCGGTAGTCGACGAAGCGATCCAGACCCTGAACATGAAGGACGGCCCGTCCCGGCGTCGGCTTCTCGAGGGGGCCGGACTATTCAGCGCCACGGCGGCCGCCTCCGCGCTCATCGCGGCGTGCGCCTCGTCCACGACCAGCACTGCCACGACGGCGTCGCCGTCGGCGACGGCCAAGGCGGCGGTCGGGAACTTCCCCGCCACCCCGGCCTGGCAGTTCTGGTTCGTCAACCATGTCACCACCAACCTGTTCTTCGTGCCGACCCAGAACGGGTTCTCCGACGCGGCCAAGCTGCTCGGCCTGCCCACGCCGAAGTGGGGCGGGTCGACGACCTCGTCCGCCACCCAGATGGTGTCCTACCTGGACACCGCGATCGCCGCCAAGGCCGCCGGAATCGCCACCACGGTGATCGACGCCACCTCGTTCACCACCCCCGTCGCGAACGCGATGAACGCCGGCATCCCGGTGATCAGCTACAACGCGGACGGCGTCGTGGTCAAGGGCGTGCCGAACATCGGCACCAACCGGCTCTGCTACGTGGGCCAGGCGCTCTACCTGTCCGGCCAGCAGATGGGGGAGCGGATCCTGAGCCTGGTCACCACCCCCGGTGAGGTGGTCATCTTCATCGCCACCCCGGGCTCGGGCAACATCCAGCCCCGCTTCGACGGCGCCTCGTCGGTGCTGACCCCGAAGGGGTACACCGTGAAGTCGATCGCCACCGGAGCGCTGACCTCCCAGGAGGAAGCGGCCGAGAAGGCGTTCCTGGCCGGCGCGAAGTCGACCCTCAAGGGCGCGTTCGCGGTGGACGCGGGCTCGACCGAGCTGCTCGGCCCGTCACTGGCCAGCGTGGGCCTGGCCGGGACGATCCCGGCCGGCGGATTCGACCTCACGCCGGGCACGCTGACCGCGATCAACAGCGGCCAGCTCGACTTCACCATCAACCAGGACCCCTACCTGCAGGGCTTCCTGCCGACGCTGTACCTCTACCTGTTCAACCTGACCGGCGGGCTGGTAGCCCCGCCCGACACCGACACCGGCCTGTCCTTCGTGACCAAGTCGAACGTCGGACCCTACCTCCAGCACCCCTCCTCGTACGAGGGGTCGGCCAGCCCGCCGCCCACCCTGATCCCGCGGTCCGGGCCCATCCAGAACCCCACGGCCACCACCAGCACGTGATGCGCCACCGGGGCCTCTAGGTTAACGCGCGCCGGCGTCGGATACTGGGCATGTACGCCGCCCGGTAGACGGCGCCGGCGTGCCGCTGGGCGAGCGGAAGGGGATGACGCATGTGAGCGATACCGCGCAGCAGGCGCCCGAGGTCGTCGGCGGGCAGCCGGGACAGCCCCCCCGCGCGGGCAGGCGGTTGCTGCGGGACGTCGCCGCCCTGCTGGTCCGGCAGCGGGAGGCGACCGTCCTCGTGGTCGACGTCCTGCTCATCATCTACTTCGGGTTCATCTCCCCGGCCGGGAGGACCGCGTTCCTCACCAAGGTTGACCTGATCAACCTGAGCCAGTACGCGGCGCCGATCATCATCCTCGCGCTTGGCGAGGTGATGCTGCTGATCTGCGGCGAGATCGACCTGTCGGTCGGGTTCATCTACCAGCTCGCGCCGTTCATCATGTACTTCCTGATCGTCGACTACCACGTCCCCGGCCTGCTGGCCATCCTGATCTCGCTGCTCGCGGGGGTGGTGATCGGGTGGGTGAACGGCTTCCTCACCGTTGCGCTCGGCCTGCCGTCGTTCATCGCCACCCTGGGCACCGGGTTCATCATCAACGGCATCGTGCTCACCTGGTCACATGCCGAGCAGCAGAACATCCCCCCGCAGGTCCAGGGGATCGGCCACTGGATCGGCCAGAACGCGTGGACCGAGATCACCTGGGCGATCATCCTGACCGCCATCTTCCACATCCTGCTCACCAGGACCCGGTGGGGCCTGCACACCGTGGCCACCGGCGGCAACCAGCTCGGCGCCCGGGAGGCCGGCGTCAGCGTGGCCAGGATCAAGTACGGGAACTTCATGCTCACCGGCCTGCTCGGGTCGCTCGTCGGCCTCCAGATCGCGTTCCAGACCAGCATCATCGACCCGACGGCCGGCGGATACCAGCCCATGTTCTACGCGGTCGC
>Ga0187783_10003556_pt1 | contig 11491 bp, 9 predicted proteins | sample 1015_SJ02_MP02_2_FD_132471 | JGI IMG/M metagenome (GOLD analysis project Ga0187783, IMG submission 132471) | Tropical peat soil microbial communities from peatlands in Department of Meta, Colombia - 1015_SJ02_MP02_20_MG | ecosystem: Environmental > Terrestrial > Soil > Wetlands > Peat | place... | reverse complement strand
GCTTGGTCGCTTCGTGCACTACAACATCTGGCGCGCGCTCTCTGCACCTCCGCAGGACGTGCCGCTCGCGGTGTGTGATGCGCGCAGCGTCGCCGCCGCCGATCTCATCCCGGCAGATGCCGTATTCGACAGGCCGGGCGAGCCGGAATGGTCGTTCGAGGGACTGCTGCTCACCCACGCCCCCGCCCATCGGTGGCATTGGTTTCCCGATATGCACCGCGAGGAAGCGCTGGTCTTCAAGACCCATGACAGCGCGCCGGGCCGCGCCCACTGCGTGCCGCACGTCGCCTTCGATCGTTCCTCCTGCCCGCCGCACGCCGCGCCGCGCGTCAGCATCGAGATGCGGGCGCTGGCGCTCTGGTTTGCCTGAGGCTGAACCCATGAGCCGAACTTTCCCGACAACGCCTGAATTCACGGGCCTGAACGCACCGATTGGGGCGGAGTACGAGCTCAGGGGCCTCAAGGTCGAGGGACGCATTCCCAGCGAGGTCCTCGGTACCTTCTTTCGCGCCATTCCCGATCCTGCCTTCCCGCCGTACATCGAAGATGGTGCCGCCGTGCTCTCCGGTGACGGCATGGTGTCGGCGATGTGCTTTGCCGGCGGCGAGGTCAGCTTCGCGATTCGCTACGTGCAGACGCAGCGGCACAAGGCCGAGACGGCCGCCGGCCGGGCGCTGTTCGGTAAGTACCGCAATCCCTTCACCGATCAGCCGCAGGTCGCCGGCCTCGATCGCACGGTCGCCAACACGACCCCGGTGTGGCACGCCGGGCGGCTGCTCATGACTAAGGAGGACGGGCGGCCCTATCGGGTCGAGCCGCGCACACTCGCAACCCTTGGGCGGCACGACTTCGGCGGCCGCCTGCGAAGCGCCACTGTCACAGCGCACACGCGCATCGATCCAGAGAGCGGCGAGCTATTCTTCTTCGGCTACGAGGCCGCAGGGCTCGCCTCCACCAAGGTTGCGTACTGCATCGCCGACCGGCGCGGCAACCTGCAGCGCGAGCAGTGGTTCGACGCGCCCTACTGTGCGCTGATGCACGACTTTTGCATCACGGAGCATTACGCGCTCTTCCCTGTCTACCCGACCACTTGCGAGCTGGCACGCCTCGAGGCGGGCGGGGATCACTGGGTGCACGAGCTCAGCCGCGACAGCTGGATGGGAATCCTGCCCCGCTACGGCGCCGTCACCGAGCTGCGGTGGTTTCGTGGACCGAAAGGTGTTTCCTGCTATCACATGATGAACGCGTTCGAGGATGCGAAGGGCCGCATTCACCTCGATCAGTGCCTGTCGAACGTGAACGCGTTCCCCTTCATCCAGCGTGCCTCGGGTCTCAACGTGGCGCCCGGGGACACCGGCAGCCGCCTGGCACGCTGGACCGTAGACCTCGCGGACGGCAGTGACAGCGTCACCGAGACGACGATCGGACCACCCGGGGATCTGCCGATGATTCCGGCCGCCTCTCAGGGACGCCCCTACACCCACGGCTGGTTGCTCACCATGAACCCCGACATGCAGGGCCCACCGGTCGCCGGCGGCCCGGTCGGCGTGATGTTCAACACGCTGCTGCGGGTGGACCTCACCGGCAAGCCGCCGCAGGCGCTCGCCCTGCCCCCTGGCCACTGTCTCAGCGAGCCGGTGCACGTCCCGTCCTCACAACCGTCCCGCGAGGGGTGGCTGCTCACCATCGTCGATCAACAGACCGGCGCGGCGGACTTCCGCCACGCGCTCTGGATCCTCGACGCCGGCAACGTGGCGGCCGGGCCGCTCGCGCGCGTCGAGATTCCTCACCGCCTGCGGCCCCAGGTACACGGCTGGTGGGTGAGCGCGGCCGAGCTCGACGCCGCCTGACTGCGCCGCCGCGGTGGTTGCCGCCCGGCAGGTCGCTCCGGAACCTCAGCGCTTCGAGAAGTACGCCATCGCGCGGAACTCCATCGAGCGGCGCGGGCGGGCGTCGGGCCGGGTGTTGTCGCGAAATGCGGTGTGCGGACAGCGCCAGGCCCTGGCGTGATCCGAGTCGTAGAGCTTGATGAAGATCACCTCATCCAGCGTCATGTCAGGGAAGTACCACCAGCGGTGTCCGGGCGAGTAGTGGAAAATGGTCGCGGCCGGCATGTTCTCCTCGCCCTCTATCGGCGCGTACAAGGCATCACCCGTGGGGATTTCGGCCACGTCGACTTTGGTGTTGCGCGTGCCTTCGTCATCGCGCAGCGAGCGTCCCTCGCACAGTGCGAGCGGCATGTCCTGCGGGGGCGCCGACAGCACGCGCCAGAGACTGAAGCCGATGAAGCGGCTGTAGCCGGGGCCGTGCGGATGCGCGCTGCGGTACATGGCCTCGGCCCGCCGCTGCGCGAAGCTCTGCGTGAAGTCAACGTGGGCTTCCGCGGCCGGGGGCTGCACGGTGGCGCTGGTCGCGGCGGCGTCGCGCACCATGCCGCCGATCGGCACGACGATGTCCGCGCCGCAGAGCTGCATGGCGACCCGAGCGACCTCCGCCGCGTACGCCGAATCGGGTCGGTACTGGTTCTCCCAGTCGGTGATCGTGGTGTGATGCCTCCCGAGGCAGAAGCCGTGCGCATCGAGCGTGAACGGGCCGGCGAGGCGCGCATTGCGGATCGTCACGGGATAGGCCGTGTAGACGCCGGTGTTGAGTTCCTTCCCCGGTGCCCAGAAGCGCCGGTTGATGCGCGATGTCGGCACCAGGTAGTCGATCGCGGCGTGCACTTCAGCGGCAGCGTGACTCATGGACCTTGAGCGTCCTTGAACCCTTCGCGCGCACGACTGTTGTCGAGCACGATCGGCTTACCGGTGACCGGATGCGGGTAGTGGAACGCGACCGTGTCGGTTGCCGGCCACAGCCGCGGCTGCGGGTCGATGAGCGCGTCCGGCCCGAGCGGGTCCTCCGGATAGAGCTTCTTTGCCATTGGAATGAAATCCACCGGGGTCTTGGCCCACCCTTCGGCGAAGCTGCCGTGCCAGAAGGGGTAGTAGCGCAGTGCCCTGATCTTCCATAGTCCGCCCTCGCGCACGTAGCTGTTCTCGTAGATGCCTCCCTCCCACCAGGCGCGCTGCTGACCCTCGGCCGTATGGTGCAGCCCCGCCTGCATCATGGAGCGGCCGCGTACGTGCGCCGTGCGGCGGTCGGGAGCGACGTCGATCACCATCTGCATCTGCGGATGATCGAGCAGCCAGCCGTAGCGCGGGCCATTGTGTCCCTGGGTGAACTGCTTCTGGAAGCGCTCGATGTACAGCCGCCGCACACCCGCCTTGCCTTTGTAGATCCCGCCGAGGAACCACACCTCGCCGTCGCCCGCGAACAGGTCCACGACCTCGTTGTACTGCGACTTGTCGATGAAGTAGCCGTACGTGTACTGCACGCGGCGGATCTGGTGAATGTCCTGCTGGATCGAGAGCTCGTGCTCGAGCTTCTCGATGCGGGCCGTGAGTTCGGCCATGTCGCTCATGTGTCCCCCTGCCCGCACGCTGCGGGACCGTTGTGTCAGGCCGCGGTGTCCGGCTGGACGCTGCGGCCGTGTTGCGACATATTTGTATGCATTGCCTACAAAAGGCAACAGGACGTTCATGCCGGATATCCGGACAACGCACGTCGGCAGCCTGCCCCGCGGGGATGAGCTGGCACCGCTGCTGCTCGCGCGTGACCAGGGCAAGCCCTACGATGCGGCGGCGCTCGAGCGGCTCGTCCGGGCGGCGGTCGAGGATGCAGTGACGCGGCAGCAGGCCGCCGGGGTCTCGATCGTGAGCGACGGTGAGCTCGGCAAGGTCGGCTACTCGACCTACATCACTGAGCGGCTGTCGGGCTTCGGCGGCCACGTCGCGCGCAAGCCGGCACTCGATCTGGCGGAGCTTCCGCAGCTGCGCCGGAAGCTCGCCCTGATCATGGGTGAGCAGGAGTTCGTGCGCGCGGGCTGCATCGCTCCCGTACGGCTCAAGAATCTCGAGCCCTGCCACCAGGATATCCGTCGCTTCGTCCGCGCGCTCGCGGGCCACGACGTCTGCGGGTTTCTCAATGCGGCCTCACCCGGACTGATCACGGCGTTTCAGCCCAATGCCTACTATCCGAGCCATGATGCCTACCTCGCCGACCTGGTGGTCGCCATGCGGCCGGAGTACCTCGCCATCGCCGCGAGCGGCTTGCAGCTGCAACTCGACTGCCCGGATCTCGCGATGTCGCGCCACACTGGTTTCCAGGACCTGAGCGAGGATGAGTTCCTGAAGACCGCGGCGGCCAACGTCGAGGCGCTGAACGCCGCGACTGCGGGCATTGCGCCCGAGCAGATGCGTATGCACGTCTGCTGGGGCAATTACGAAGGCCCCCACGACCACGACATTCCTCTCGAGCGGATCATCGGCCTCGTGCTGCAGGCCCGACCGGCGACCATCCTCTTCGAGGCGGCCAATGCCCGTCACGAGCACGAGTGGAAGGTCTGGGCGCGGACCCGGATTCCCGAGGACAAAGTGCTGGCACCGGGCCTGATCGATACCCGCTCCAACTGCATCGAGCATCCCGAGCTCATCGCGCAACGCCTCGAGCGCTTTGCCGGCATCGTCGGCGTGCAGCGCGTCATCGCCAGCACCGACTGCGGCTTCGGGACCTTTGCCGGCTACGGCAAGATCGATCCCGCCGTCACCTGGAAGAAGTTGCGTGCGTTGCGCGAGGGGGCCGACATCGCAGCGGCGAGACTGAGTTAGTCACGCGCCGCTGCCTCGCGCGCTGTAGCCGTACCATGAACCTGCAAGAGGGGAGACAAGCATGCGCCCGGACCTGGTTCTGCTGACTGCGACACTGACCCTGAGCGCCGCACTCGCCCATGCGGACGAGTGCCGCTTGAAGCCCAAGCAGGTGGTCACTCAGTTCATGACCAAGCTGTACATCGACAAGCAGCCGCGCGAGGCGTTCGAGACCTGGGTTGAGCCCGGCTACATCCAGCATAACCCCCTGGCGGCGACCGGCCGCGACGCGGCCATCGGCTTCTTCGAGCCCTTCTACAAGTCGCATCCGGACGCGAGCTATTCAATCAAGCGGATCATCGCCGACGGCAATCTCGTAGCCGTGCACTCGCACGCGGTATTCACGCCCGGCGAGCGCGGCCTGGCAGTCGTCGACATCCTGCGAGTCGACCACTGCAAGATCGCCGAGCACTGGGACGTCGCGCAGCCGGTGGCGGAGAAATCAGCCAACTCGAACGGAATGTTCTGACGCGCCCCGCGGACCCGCAGCGTCGTGCCAGGCGGCAGCCGCGCGCGCCACGCCCGACGTGCGCCCCGGCGTCCGCGCCTGCCGTCACGTCAGGTCATCGAGACTGATTTGTCGACCCTCGGCCGCCGCACGCGCGGCCGCGCGGCGCAGCCGCTCGATATGCAACCTTTCCTCCGGAACCGTCTCCCGTGGTAAGGCATCGCGGCAGGCGCGGTGAATCTCGTCGAAGTCCTCCGCAAATTCCGGGTGGGTGAAGATCACCGCGCGATTCTCCTTCATGCCGGCGAGGGTCTTCTCTCCCACTTCGAGCGGATCCATCCCGGCCGCGAACGCCTCGCCGAAACGTGCGAGCTGGGCACGTTCCGCGGGCGCAAATCCCGAGGCCGCGAAGGCGGCCGGGCGTCTGAGCGCAGAATCCCAGGCGTTGGTCCGGGTGAGCCCCGGACACATGAGCGACACGCCGATTCCGTACGGAGCCAGATTGAAGCGCAGGCATTCGGTGAGGCCGCGCACCGCGAACTTGCTCGCCGTGTAGATGCCGGCCTGCGGACCTGGCAGATACGCGGCCATGGAGGCGACATTCACGATGTGTCCCCCGCCCCCCACGGCCTTGATGCGGGGAATGAAGGTCACGAGCCCGTTCACTACGCCGCCGAAGTTCACGCCCATGATCCAGTCGTAGTCGGCATAGCTCGCCTCGTCGGTGGGACCGAACACGCTGACGCCGGCATTGTTGACGAGGATATGGATGGGTCCGACCTCGTCTGCCACCTCGCGCCAGCGCTCGCGATCGGTGACGTCGAGGGCGACGAAGCGCGGCCGCGGACGGCGTTGCTCGGCGAACCAGTCGGCCGCGCGGTCCCGGTACTCCGCGTTGCGATAGGTCAGCACCAGATCGATGCCCGCGGCGGCGAACGCGCGCGCGATGCCGAAGCCAATGCCGGATACGCCGCCGGTGACGAGTGCGGTCTTGCCTTTGAAGTCCATGCGCTTCCCCTCATCCCTCGCCTTGCTACCTAACATTTGCTAGCGTGCGGCGCAAACCAACGCGCGGAGGTGACCCTTGTCCGACCTCGAAGCCCGGCTTGCGACTCTGGAACATCGTGTCGGCGAGCTCGAAGACATCAACGCCATCCGCCGCCTGCACTGGGCCTACGGGTACTACATCGATTTCAATCGCGCCGAGGATGTGGTGCAGCTCTTCGCCGCGGACGGCGTCGTCGTGTTCCTGTCGGGCGAGTACCGCGGGCATGCCGGCGTACGACGTCTCTACGGGACCTGGTTCCAGAATTACTTCACGCAGGGGGTGAACGGACCGGTCGACGGTTTCCTGCTCGATCATTTTCAGATGCAGGACATCATCACCGTGGCACCCGACCGGCGAACCGCCAAGGGTCGCTTCCGCGGGCTCCTCATGGGGGGCAGCCACGAGACGCGCTCGTACAAGCCCGAGGGTCTGCCGCTGCAGTTCTACGAAGCGGGCCTCTACGAGAATGATTATGTCCGCGAGAACGGCGTGTGGAAGATCAAGCGCCTCGACTACATGATGCAGTGGCAGGCGGACTACGAGAAAGGCTGGTCGAGAACCGTCGCACACCTCAAGCCGGCGACGCAGACCTTTCCGGCCAATCCCCTCGGCCCGGACGTGCTCCTGCCGCAGGGCGAGGTGCGCCGCACCTGGCCGCATCGACAGGACGTGCCCATGCACTACGCGCACCCGCGTTTCGGGGCGGCGCTCGCCGCCGGGAGGCCCTGAGTAGACCGTGCCGCGGGGCAGGTCAGGCCCGCCCGAATCCTCATCCGCGTGCCGCGCGCACGACGGCGCGCCATTACCTCGTTCCGCCGTGCGGCGCCGGACGCGTCCCCGGTGCTTACCAACCGTATCACGTGCGCCACAGTTACAGTCTCTCGAAATGGGATGTCTTGCAAACGATTAGGTTGTTTGTTCTACTTACAAAAAACAAAGGGGCGTCCAAGTACCGGGTCGTCAACGTCGAGAAATAGAGGGGGACGTGAGATGGAGGCTACGCCGCGCCAGATTTCCGAACTTCGGTTTTGTGCGGTGGTTGTACTGGCGGCATTGGGCGCATCAGGCAGCGCGCGCGTTGTTGCGCAAAACGCACAAGGACCGTCACCAGCCGACCAGCTGCAGGAGGTTGTCGTCACCGCGGAGTACCGCGAGGAGAAACTGCAGGACACGCCGATCGCGATCACGGCGATCACCTCGGCGCAGATCGAGCAGCAGGGTGCAAATTCGCTCTCGGACATCCTGACCAACGCGCCGAGCGTCCTGTTCCGCGACCAATCGCCCGCGTTTGGCAATTCAGTGACCGCCTACATCCGCGGCTTCGGCCAGGCTGACTTCGACCCCGCCTTCTCCCCAGGCGTAGGCCTGTACGTCGACGATGTCTACTATCCGAGCCTCACGGGTGCGAATTTTGACCTGCTGGACGTCGAGCGCGTCGAGGTGCTGCGCGGACCGCAGGGCACTCTCGAGGGTCGTAACTCCGAGGGCGGCACGATCCGCTTTGTGACCAAGAAACCGACCGGGGAGGACGACGGCTATCTCACGGTGACCTACGGGAACCGCAACCTCATTGAGATGCGTGGGGCCGGCGAGTTCAAGCTCACCGACAACCTCTTCGGCCGCATCGCCGGCACCTTTGCCAATCAGGACGGCTACGTTGACGTCTACAGCTACGGCTGCCTCTATCCGGACAGCGGCGTGCCGAATCCCACGGGCGGTACCAAGTGTCTGCAGTACAAGCAGGGTGACATCGGCTATCGCGGGTTGCGTGCCACGCTGCGTTTTGTTCCGACGGACAAAATAGAGGCCGTGTTCAGCGCCGACTACACCCACGACGCGACGAACAACGCCGCCGAGGTGCTGCTGTACGGCAATAACGAGAATCCCAACACGTTCACACCGAATGGCTTACCGCTCAGCTCGCAGTTCATCTGCGGCAAGTGGTGCAACTACACGACCCTCGGTCAGTCTGCCGCCCCCTTCGTCGCGGGCTTCATTCCGGCGCTGAATGGGTTTCCCTTCCAGGCAACCTCCGGCACGCAGCTGAACACCCTGGATGGCTATGACTTCTCGTTCAACTTCAGTGCCGCGATCACGGACGCGGTGAAGCTCGTCTCGATCACCGGCTACCACAACTTCGACAACACCTTCAGTGCCGACGGCGACGATTCCCCGGCACAGACCCAGTACGGCAACGACGAGATCCAGAGCCATTTCTGGAGCGAGGAGCTGCGCCTCAACGTCGACTTCACCAAGAGCCTCCACGGCACCGTCGGCGGCTACTACTCCGACCAGATGACCACCTACTACTCACTGCAGGACATCCGCTACGTCTCCATCGGAGTTCCGGGGCCCGTGTGTCAGCTGATCGGCGTGGGGCAGCCGCCCGGGCCCAAGGGGCTGGATACACCCACCTGCCCGGTCGAGCCGTTGCAGTTCATCCAGGATGACCCGGTTGAGGTGACGTCCAAGGCAGCCTTCGCCACGCTGGTCTGGAACCCCACCGACGCGCTTAGCCTGACGGGGGGAATTCGTTACTCGAAGGACTACAACAGCTATACCTACTATCGCCTCAACCTCGATGGCGTGACGATCAACCCGTTCCTCGATCCGGTCGGCGCGGCTTATGGCGCCGGCTATGACGGTCCGAACACCAAGTGCATCCCTACCCTGGGGCCGTGCAGCGCCATCGTCGAGGCGCTCACCGGCCGCAAGCCCATCTTCGAGGGTAACCGCACCGACTGGCACTTCGCCGCTGACTACCGCTTCAACCCCGAGGTGATGGCCTACGCTTCCGCGGGCACCGGTTACAAGGCGGGGGGCGACAGCCCGCGTCCGTTCAATGCCGCGCAAGCCATCCCGTTCGGCCCCGAATACGTCACCACCTACGAGCTGGGAATCAAGACCGACCTGTTCAACCGGACGGTGCGCTTCAATCCCACCATCTTCTACAACAACTTCAAGGATGCGCAGCTCGTGTTGCTCAGCTGCCCGCAGTACGGCGGTCCCGGGCCCTGCGCACTGCCCCAGAATGCCGGCAATGCCGACACGTATGGTGCGGAACTCGAGCTCACGGCGATTCCCGTCCCCGGCCTGCAGTTGGATCTGTCAGGATCGTGGCAGCACTGGGACTGGAAATGCGTGAACCCGCAGGTGGTGGGCCTGGCCGAGGGACCATGCTCGAGCGAATCATCGGTGATCCAGCTGCTCTCCTCGACCCCGCTCGGATTCATCGAGCAGATGGGGCACGCCGGCATTCAGTACGAGGTCCGTCTGGGCGGGGGCAGCACCTTGACGCCGCGCTTCGACATCACCTACCAGGGTCATCAGGCTGGCGCCAATACGGCGCCGGCGCCGGGCTCACCATCAGCCGTCTATGGGCAGATACCGAGCTACGCGGTGGCTAACGCCCACCTCACCTGGGTCAACCCGAAGAAGAATCTCGAGGTGACGCTTGCGGCGACGAACCTCTTCGACCGCTACTACTTCTACTCGAAGTTCGACCTGACTGGGGCCGGTGCGGGGACCATCCTCGGCTCGCCGGGGCCGCCATTAGGCTGGTATCTGCAGCTGAAGAAGAGCTTCTTCTGATCCTTGGAATGCGCCGCGGGGCGAACCGCACGGTTCGCCCCGCGGCCTGCCCACACCGAAGCCAATGCGGCCGCAGATCGTGGCCGCGGCGCGGTTGCGACCAGTACGCCTCAGCTCAGAGCTTGACGATGACGGTCTTCAGCTCGGTGTAGGCCTCGATGCCCTCGCGCCCCTGTTCACGGCCGATGCCCGACTGCTTGAACCCACCGAAGGGCAGCGCCGGGTCGATCACGGCATGGCAGTTTCCCCACACCGTGCCCGCCTTGATCTTGGCGGCGAGTTTCAGCATCGACGAGACATCCCTGGTCCAGATGCTCGCGGCGAGGCCGTAGGACGTGTCGTTGGCGGCCTTCGCGACCTCATCGAGGCTGTCGAAGCGCTGCGCGACGAGGACGGGGCCGAAGATCTCCTCGCGCACTGCGCTCATCGATGGCTTCACGTTGACCATCACCGTCGGGTTTACGTAGTAGCCATTGGCCGCCGGGCTGTCGCCGCCCAGCACAACCGACGCTCCGTCCCGCTTGCCGGACTCGATGAAACCCATGACGCGGTCCATCTGCTCCTTGGAGACCAAGGGGCCCATGTGCGCCTGCGGATCGAGCGAGGGACGCGGCTTCCAGAACGCGGCAGCCGCCGAGACGCCCTCGACCATGCGGTCGAAGATCGAGCGATGCGCGAACAGTCGCGAGCCGGCAACGCAGATCTGGCCCGAGTTGAAGAAGATGCCACCGGCTGCGGCCGGCGCGACCTCGTCGACGTTCACGTCCGGCATGACCACGACCGGCGATTTGCCGCCGAGCTCCAGGGTGACGCGCTTGAGCGTGTCGGTCGCGGTGCGGTTGATGATCTTGCCGACCTCGGTGGAGCCGGTAAACGCGACCTTGTTGACGTCTGGATGTTTCACCAGCCGGTCGCCTGCCGTGTGCCCGTTGCCGGTGATCACGTTAACGACGCCGGGCGGAAAGCCGGCCTCGGCGACGAAATCTGCCAGGCGCAGCGCCGTCATCGAGGTCTGCTCGGCGGGCTTGAGCACCAGGGTGCACCCGGCGGCGAGCGCGGGGGAGATTTTGAGCGTCGCCATCAGCAGCGGGAAGTTCCACGGAATGATCTGTGCGGCCACGCCGACCGGCTCGCGTGCGACATAGCTGAAGACCGTGCCGCGCGGTAACGCCAGGGGCTCGAGCACTTCGCCCCCGAGCTTGGAAGCCCAGCCTGCCATGTAACGAAGATGATCGATCGCCCCGGGTACATCGACCACCGTCGCGAAGCCGACCGGCTTGCCGTTGTCGATGGCCTCGAGCTCGGCGAACTCTGCGGCATGCGCCTCGAGCAGATCCGCGAGCTTGTTGATGATGCGCTCGCGCTCCTTGGGCGGCAGGTCCGACCAGCGTCCGTCGTCGAACGCAACGCGCGCCGCAGCGACGGCACGGTCCACGTCGGCGTTTGAGGCGTCCACGATGCGGCCGACTTCCCGCCCCGTCGACGGGTCCTCGACGACGAGCGTCGTGCCGTGGGTCGACGCAACCCACTCATTGTTTATGTAAAGTGCTGGCTTGCGCGCCAGGGCCCGCTTAGCGGCAGCCGAGTACTCGCGCTGCACGAAAGCTTTGGTGTCCTCGACGATCGGTTGCACGCTGGCCATTTCACTGTCCTCCG